>JABLTH010088865.1_pt1 | contig 85365 bp, 83 predicted proteins | sample 7875711 | NCBI WGS metagenome assembly JABLTH01 (sample SAMN14941262, study PRJNA633318) | bioreactor metagenome | isolation source: bioreactor | place: China | collected 2019-03-05 | reverse complement strand
TGCGGCGAGTGGGCGCCTCCGCAGCGGCTATGGATAACTCCTCAAGGAACTGCCTGACCAATTTGCTGAACTTGACGGACACAACTCTACGCGATCATTCGTCAGTCCGCAAGTGCCGCGATAGCTGATGGAAGTGACGCACTCCCGCGAGTGGTATTCCTGCGCGGCATTCGTCGCTACGGGAATTGTGAATGACGTGTTTCACGCCGCCCCATGCCCCGCCCCACCACGCTCATGACGAATGCCGTTTGGCAGAATGAAAGTTTAGTGACCCGCTTCGGGTAAGTACAGTATAAGTCATGCCCATGACCGGACGGAAACTGCTCACCTACAAAGCCAATGACGGCTCCGATTTTTTGCGCCACACGGAGTTCTCCAAAAGCCCCACACACCGCAACCGCCTGCAGGCTATCCTTGAACTGATCCCCGCAATAACGGCGAACGGTCAGAAACCCCACATCCTCGAAGTGGGCTGTGGAACCGGCAACATCGCTATTCCCCTCGCCTCGCTCGGATTTGAAATTACCGGTATTGATATTCACGAAGGTTCCATCGCCGCGACTCGCGAGCGAAATGTATTTCCAAACGCCACATTCGAGTGCCGCGCCCTCGAAAACACCGACCTCGCTCCTTACGATGTCATTATTCTCACCGAAGTCCTCGAGCACGTTTCTGCCTATCACGGGATGCTCGATTATTTCTCCGCCAACATGCGCCCCGATGCCACGTTCATCGTCACCGTGCCGAATGGCTGGTGCATCTCCGAACTCGTCTGCCGTCCGAGCTACGCGATCAAACAATTTCGGTGGGGCGGAAAACTGGTGAAGGCCATCAAGCGCATTCTAAAAACCAAAGACCTCACGACGGCAAACGAGCAGACGCCGCACGTTAATTTTTTCACGCTCAGGCGTTTGCAACGCGAATTCACGGAACATGGATTCGCCATTGATTCTTTTGCTGCGGCCTTCCTCTGGTGGGTATTGCGCGAGACGTTATTTTCTGAACGCGCAATGTCGGAAGAAAAAGCCGCGCGCGATTTTGAAAAATCCCAGCGCGCCTCTCCCGCCCTTTGCGCATTCTGGGTCTTTGCCGTGCGCCGGACAACGCCCGCATGAAAATCCTGCTCGTCACCAATTATCAACCCCCGCACATGGGGGGAATCGAGTTCGCTGCCCGATCGCTCAAAACGTGCTGGCGCGAGGGGGGCCATGATGTCACTTGGATGACCACCGATCTTCCGGCAGGCGGGGCAGAATCCACACCAGATAATGTACGCATTCCTGCGTGGAATTTTCTCGAAGAGCGGTTTCAGGTGAATTCGCCACTCCTCTCTCCCATTGTGCGCAGCAAAGTTTTCGACGAGGTGAAGCGGGCGGATGTGGTCAACATTCACAGCCTCGCGCCCGGCTTGAGCAACGTCGCACTGCGCGCCGCGTGGCGCGCGCGCAAGCCGGTCGTCCTCACGCAACACGTGGCCGTCATTCCTTTGCGCTCACAACTTTTGAGCAGCTTCCAACGTCACTTCATCCTCGCAATGGCTCGCCGCGTTGTGAAGCGCGGCGGATTACTAACCTTCGTGGGACGCGCAGTCCGCGAGTGGTTCGAGACGGAAGCATCACTGGACCCCGCGCGACTTTTTATGACCCCTGCGGGCATTGATCACGACACCTATCGCTTCGTCGCCGACGCCGAGCGCGAACAATTCCGCGCGAAGTGGATATCGCAACCTGAAAAACTCCACATCCTTTTCGTCGGCCGCTTTTACGACAAAAAAGGAATCCCCCTCATCCGCGAATTGGCGGTGACCTGTCCGCATTTCAATTTTACCCTCGTCGGCAGCGGCCCCATCAACCCCGCCGAATGGAATCTCCCAAACATCCGCATTGTCGGATTCGTTTCAAACGAGGAGTTGCGCGAGCTATACGGCAGCCACGATCTTTTCCTCATGCCATCTTACGGTGAAGGTTGGCCCGCAGTTGTGCCGCAGGCGATGGCGTGCGGACTGCCCTGCATGATTTCCGAAGAATGTTTCAGCGGATTCAACCGCGACAGGGAACGTTTCATGGTCGTTCGACGCGATGCGAACGCCATCGCCGAGCAATTGAAGAAATTGGCAGAGTCGCCGACCGCATTTCTGACTGATCGGGAAAGCGCTTCCGGTTACGCCATGCGTGAATGGGACTGGCGGCGAACGGCGGAAATCTACACGGATTTATTCGAACAAGTTATTCGCGAGCGGTCACAGGGCTCTCGCTGAATTGACCGACCTTTTCTTGAATGAAATACAGGGGCCGCTTCTTCGATTCTTCAAATACACGGCTGACATATTGGCCAAGCAGCCCGAGGCACACCAACTGAATCCCACCGAGGATCAGCATCAGCGTTACTTGCGACGTCCATCCCGGCACGGCTTCGCCCCATCCGAGCAGCCGTCCAACAATCAGTTTCAGTGCGAGAAGCCCGCCCGCAAAAGAAATGAGCAATCCGAGGCCCATCATCCAACGCAGAGGCTTGCCCGAAAAAGAAGTCATCGCGTCCCACGCGAGATTCGCCGATTTCCAAACAGGATATTTTGTCGAGCCCGCGTGACGCGCGGCCCGGTGATAATGCACAGCGCACTGGCGGAAACCCACCCAGCAGGTCAATCCACGAACAAAGCGGTGCAACTCGCGCACTTCCCGCAACGCCCGCACCACTTTTCGATCAATGAGTCGAAAATCTCCGGCATCCATGGGCACATTCACGTTGGCCATCTTGTGGAAGATTCGATAGAAGCGCGCGGCCAAGAATTTCTTCATCCACGTCTCGCCTTCGCGCGCGCTGCGAACGGCATAGATGACCTCAAATCCTTCGCGCCACTTGACGAGCAGGTCAGGAATTGTCTCTGGCGGATCCTGCAAATCAGCATCAATGATCACCACGGCGTCGCCATCCGCAAAATCCATTCCCGCCGTGATCGCAATCTGATGTCCGAAATTGCGCGAAAGCCGAAGAAGTTTCACCCGTTCATCCCGGCGCGCACAGTCCGCAACCCATTGCGCTGAACCGTCGCGGCTGCCGTCATCAATGAAAATAATCTCCAGCGTTTCCGGTTGATTGGCCATCGCGGCCGAAAGGCGCTCGTAGAGGACCGGAAGATTTTCCTCCTCGTTCAAGAACGGAACAATGACGCTGACTTTTTTCGGCATACTCAACCTTTTTTCCGCTCCGGCCCTTTCTTTCCGGTGATAATGTCGAACGCTTCAGCCAACGAGCCGGCGACGGCATACGGCTCGCTGTGTGTCGTATCAAAAAAACGCTCCACGTGGTAGAGCTTTAGCTTGGTCAGCAAAATCGTTTTGCAACCCGCCGCATTGCCCGCCTCAACGTCCACCAACCCATCGCCGACCATCCAACTCTGCGCCAAATCAATATCGTGTTCGCGCGCGGCATCCGTCAGCAATCCCGGCAAGGGCTTGCGGCAGTGACATGGCGATCCGTACTGCGGGTGATGCGTGCAGATGCGCACATCGTCCAACTCTCCGCCGTCTTTTTTCAACAACTCCGTTAACCGCTGTTGCACTGCGCTCAACTCTTCCGGCGACAGCGTGCCCTTCGCTATTCCCGGCTGGTTCGTCGCCAAGACAGTGAAATATCCAGCTTCGCGCAACTTCCTCAAAAACTCACCGGCCCCTTTCACCAATCGCACTTGATCAGCGAGTCGGGGCGAATCGAGGGTTCCATGGTCTGCGTTATAGACCATGTCATTCAACGTCCCATCGCGATCAATAAATACAGCCTTCTTCACTCCGTTACTCCGCTCAAGAGCGCATCCAACTCGGCCAAACCCTCCGGCTTGCCAATTTCATAAAAGCGCTCGCGCACAACGTAGGCAGCCATCTCGCGCCGCGCAACCAGTTCCGACTGCACTCGCCCCAAATCGAGCGGCAACGGTTCGTTCCGAAACCGCTCCAAGGCGCTCCGCCGAAAAGCGGAAAGGCCATAATCAATACAATCCGCCTCACCCGGCTTCGCCTGCTTGGAATAGAATTCTACACGGTCGCCATCCACGCGAACATTACTCTTATCCCACTTCCCTTCATTGCGAAAGACTGTCATCAACGCGGGCAAAGTCTGTTCGCCGAAGCGCTGCACAATCGCGCGGTAATCCGTCGGCAAATACGAATCTCCGTACATCACCAAAAACGATTCCGCCAAGTGGGGCCACGCATTAATCAACGCGCCACCCGTCCCCAGCAATTTCGTTGGATCCTCGCGCGCATATTCCACATTCATCCCAAACCGCTGCCCATCGCCAACATGCTCAACAACCTGATCGCCTTGATGCCCAATGCACAAAAGAATTTCTGTCAGCGCATGTTTTCGGAGAAGCGCAAATTGATGTTCGATAAACGGGCGGCCGGCGACAGGCATGAGAACTTTGGGCCGTGTAGGGTCCAGTGCGCGAAGCCGCGTTCCGAGTCCTCCTGCCAGGATCACGACTTGCATCGCCAAAACTCCAAAATCGCCTCGACCGAGCTTTCCAGTGAAATTTCGGGCCTCCAGCCCAATGCCACAATTGCGCGAATGGCGCCTACTTTCTTTGCTTCATCCAACGGGCGCATCAGCGATGGATCCGGCTGAATCGAAACCGGAACGCGCGCCTTTGAGCAAAAAAGCGAGACCAGATCGCAAATGCTTGTCCCCTGCCCCGATGCGATATTGTACGCCGCGCCTAGCTCACCCTTTTCCGCGATCGCGGCAAAAGCTTTCACGCCGTCGCGCACGTCGAGGAAATCGCGCACAACATCCGTCCGCCCTACAGGCAACGCTCTTTGATGCCCCTGCTCAATCGCAACAATACGCCGCGCAATGTCCGAACTCACATCGCCGGTCTTGCGCGGGCCGATAAGAAAAAAGGGACGCGCGCGAATAATGCGAAGTCCGTAGCGCTCTGCATAAAGTCGCGCAGCATGATCCGCTGCAAGTTTGCTCACAGCATACGGACTCAGCGGATTCATCGCGCCGGATTCGGGAATCGGATCATTCGATGCCGCATATTCCGAACTCGAACAAGCCACCACAACCGCAGCCGCGGGACATTCGTGTCGGACGGCATCCAAGACATTTAGAGTCCCCGTGATGTTGACGCGGCAGGTTTCGGCTGAATTATCCCACGAGCGCCCCGGCAGGCTTTGCGCGGCGAAATGATAGACTTCATCCGGCTTGTGCGCGGCCAACAGATTGCGGATTTGCGCCGCATCCGTCACATCGCAATTTCCCCGATTCGCCGCAACCACCTCATCGCCCCGGCTCTTGAGATAGTCCACCATCCAAGACCCGATAAACCCGTTTGCGCCGGTCACAAGGCTCGTCATAGGCACACAAACCGTCCGGTTTTTTCCGACTCGTATGCGGCAAGAGCAACGCGCATTGCGGCCAACCCGTCGGCCCCATTCCCAATCGGTTCCCGCCCTTCGCGAATGGCTGCGACAAATTCTTTCCACTCCTCGCGCCACGAAATGTCGCCGCCGCGATATTCGATCACATGATTTTGAAACGGCGCGGTGAAATCACGTTTTCCGATTGTAAGCGTCTCCACACCGTAGCTCGCCCCAAGTCCTTCAACCTGGAGATAACCATCCTCCCCAAACACCTCGAACGAAAAGAGATTTTTCCAATTCGTCAGCGTCGTGTGAAGACTCGCCGTCCCGCCCGATTTCATCCGAAACACCGCCATGCCCGATTCGTCCAGCGTCTGTTTCGTGAAATATTGAAGCGATGTCATGCACGCCACTTCGACAAAATCGCCCATGAACCAGCGGAACAAATCCATCGCGTGCGTTCCCTGCTCAATAAACTGTCCGCCCGGCACTTGCGCCGGATCGGCCCGCCATTCGTTTTCATAGCCGGGGCGCCCGCAAATTCCGTATCGGCAACGAGCGAAGAGCGGCTTGCCAATTTCGCCGCGAGTAAAACGGGTATGCGCTTCCCAAACCGCCGGATGATGCCGATGATTGAACCCGCACTTCAGTGTACGGCCAGTCTCGATCGCCACACGAACCATCTCCTCAGCTTCCGCCAACGTCTTCGTCAACGGCTTCTCGCACAGCACATGTTTACCCGCGCGCATCGCCGCCACCGAAATTTCTGAATGCACATGCGGCGGCGTGCAAACCAATACCGCCTCGACATCGTCACGCGCGATCAACTCTTGCCACGTCTCATGAGCATCGCAGCCCAACTGCGCCGCCGCCTGTTTTGCGTGGGGAAATTCTTTGCTCGCGACGGCAACAATTTCGTCCTTCAACTGTTTAACCGCCGGCGCGCGACGTTGAAACTGCAAGCCAACTCCAACAATTCCGACTTTCATGACTGATGCCCTCCGCGCCCGCGGCCAATATCAACATAGGTAAATCCGGCCGCCTCCACAGCATCTGCCGACCAAAGATTCGCCGTATCGAGAACCAGCCGCCCGCGCATCCGCGCGGCCAATTCGGGCCACTTCAGATCCAAAAACGACTTCCACGGCGTCATCAGCACCAGCGCGTCAGCGCCATCGGCAGCGGCATAAATATCGTCGTAAAATGTGAAGCCTTTAAGCCATTGCAATTCCGCGCGATCCGCGCGCGGATCGCTCGCCGTCACTGCGACATCTGCGCGCTGAAGCTCAGCCACCACTTCGAGCGCCGCCGAGCGGCGCAAGGTGCTCGTGTCCGGCTTGTACGTCAGACCCAACACGCAAATCTTCTTTTTCGCCAATGTCCCGCCCAGATGTCGCCGCAAGCGATGAATCACCGATTTATTTTGCAACTGATTCGATGTCCACACGCCATCCAGCAACGGCGTATCTACGCCGCGCTGATCGCCGATTTTTCGCAACGTCTGCAAATCGCGGGCGAGCGTTCCGCCGGCAAATCCAAGGCCCGGCTTCAACATCGCTTTCGGGCCCACGCGCGGTTCAAGGCGCAACACATCAGCCAGTCTGTGCCCATCCGCGCCAACTTCATCGCAAAGATTGCCCAACTCATTTGCGAAGGTGACGCTCAATGCTAAAAATGAATTCAGCGCATGCTTGGTCATTTCCGCCGTCCGCACATTCACGCGCTCCCACGTTGCGCCGGTGAATTCAAATATTTTCTCCAACCGCTCAAAGGCTTCCGGTGAATCCGCGCCAAGCACGGGAAGCGGCGGATGTCGGAAGCGCTCGATGGCCTGGCCAAGCCGAAGGTTTTCGGGCGAATAGGCCATTGAAAAGTCGGCGTCTGAATTAACCGATCGAACCGCTGCCGCGAACGCATCGCACGAACCGACCGGCACCTGTGCGGTCACAAAAATCACCGCGCCTGTCTTGATGTGCGGCGCGATTTCGCGCGCAGTTGCGAAGAATTCGGTGAGATCACTCTCGTCGTTCGCGTCCACCGGCGTGTCGAACATCACGAAAACCGCATCGGCGGCGCGCACACAGTCAACGAAATCCGTGGAAAATTTCAACCGCCCGGAGTCGAGCTGCTGACGCAACAATTCATCGAGGCCCGGCTCAAATAGCGGAGCTTTTCCGGATTGAAGTTTCTGAATGCGCTCCGCATCGCGATCAGCGGCATGAACTTCGTGACCAGCCTCGGAAAGGCATGCTGAGCCAACCACGCCCTGATGCCACAAACCGAGCACCGCGATGCGCATCATCCGGCCTCCTTTCCGAGCACGCGCCGGACCGCCGTACGCACAGCTTCGTCAGACGAGCGCCGGCACTTCCATCCGAGGCGATTGATTTTGTCCACGGTAAAATGAACTTTCGGCTGATCCCCCAGCCACGCGCGCTTCGTGCCCTGAATCTTGACCTCCACGTCTTTCAGGCCCATTTCTTCAATTACGATCTCCGCAATTTTCGTCACGCGAGTCACCGTCGTCGTGCCGAGATTGAAGACATCGCACGGCGTTTCTTCGTTCATCGGGATATTCAGAAACGACCAGGCCATCCCGCCGATGCACTCTTCCGTGAGGAAATAGTTTTTCTCCTGCGTGCCGTCACCGAGAATCATCAATTCTTTCGGATTCTCCCTGAGCTTCCGAACAAAATCGAAAATTACCCCATGCGTCACGCGCGACCCCAGCACATTGCCGAATCGGAACATCCATCCGCGCAATCCATAAAGATGGCAATAGCATGAAATAAACGCCTCACTCCCAATCTTACCCGCCGCATACGTTGACATCGGCATCAACGGACCAGCCGCTTCATTGACATGCTCTTCTAGGCAAAGCTGGCCATACACTGCGCCGGACGACGCGAAAAGAATCGGCTTAATTTCCAATTGCCGCATTGCCTCCACAACATTGAACGTGGCAACGACGCAGTCTTTCAGGTCGCGATCTGGTTGAGTGTGGCTTCCGATAATATCCGTATTTGCCGCCATGTGCCAAACGAGGTCATGCCCCTGCATCGCCGCTTTAACACGATCCGCGTCCAGACAATCCGCGTGAACAAACGTGAAGCGAGGATTGGAAAGATGTCCTTCAATAAAGTCGCGACGCCCGTTCGAAAGATTATCGTAGGCCGTCACTTCATATCCGTCCGCCAGCAGACGATCCACGATATGGCTTCCGATAAAACCGGAGCCGCCCGTCAAAAAAACGCGCCGAACATCTTTACCCAGCAGCATGAATCCTCCCCGCCCGCACATCCGCAATCATTGAATCAACGGCAGCCGTCACCGCCTCCCGCGAAGTGCGCTTGTTCGACCATCCGCGCGAACGAATCTTCGCGGTGTCCAAGCGGTACAGCGGCACGTCCGCCTTCCATCCCCGCGCGCCGCCGGTGAACTCATATTTCACACCCTGCAGCCCCATCCGCTCACAAACGATATCGGCAATTTCGCGCACAGTCAGAAAATCCTCCGACGCCACATTGTGATATTCGTAGCCCACCTTCGGCTGCCCTTCGATCAACAGAAAAGCATCCAGCACATCTTCGATATGAATATACGGCTTGCTCTGCGTCCCATCCCCGAAAATTTTCAATCGCGTCGGGTCCGTCGCCAGGCGCCGGATAAAATCATACGCCACACCGTGCGTTTGATTCGGCCCGACCACATTCGCAAACCGAAACACCATCCCGTGCATGTCGAACATAAAACTGTACGCGCTAATCAAACCCTCGCACGCCAACTTACACGCGCCATAGGTCGAAACCGGAATCATCTTGTCGTAATCTTCCGGAATCGGTCGCGGCGGAACCTCGCCATAAACTCCGCTCCCCGAAGTGAACGCAATCCGCTTCACTCCCGTCTTCCGCATCGCCTCGAGCACATTCCGCGCAAGCATTGTCCCGTTGGCAAAATCAATATCCGGCTCCGTCGCCGCCCGCGCGATATCCGAATTCGACGCCAGGTGAAAAACCATATCGTGTCCGCCGATCGCGCGCTCAACCTCATCGAGTTTCTGCGCGTTGCCTTCAATGATCTTCAGTCGCGGATTGTTGACCCGGTCTCCGAAATGCCAGCGCTGGCCGGTGGAAAAATTATCAAACACCGTCACGCGCGCCTGCGTCGTGTCGAGCAGGCGGTTGACCAGATGCGAACCGACGAATCCCGCGCCCCCGGTGACAAAATATGATGAAGTGCTCATGGTTTTCCAATCGTTGGAACTTTTCGCGCGCGATTTTCCAATCGTTGGAACTTTTTTTGAAGAAATTTCCAATCGTTGGAACTCGCCGCAATCATGCGGACTCGAAATCGTCGAACGGCGTCATATCGCTGACGACCTTAGCGCCCTGCATCGAGGGGAAATACGAAATGCGCGGCATGCCGTGCCCCGCCATATATTCATCCAGCTCCCGCCCGAGTTTTGGCGTGTAGAGCATGAGAAATCCGCCGCCGCCGGCCCCGATGATTTTCCCGCCGAGCACGCCAAAGCGTTTGCGGGTTTCGTCATACAATTCATCAAGGACGGAAAGGCTCACGCTCGGCGAGAGTTTGCGTTTGTTCATCCAGTGGTCGTGCATCAACGTTGCAAAGCTGTCGAGATCGTGCCGCCGAAAGGCATCCGTGATGCGTTTCCCGATTTCCTTGATCTGCACGAGGCTCTCCACCACGCGTTCGTGGTCCGGGCTTTTCGCCTGGCTCGCCGCCTCGTTCTGTTTCTTGAGCACCGCCGTGGCTGAGCGTTGAATTCCGGTGTAGTACACGCGGGCTTTTGAAATCAGCTCATTGACCGTGATGAAATCCACCGGCACACTCGAAACGCTTACCGTCCCGTCTTTGGCAATTTCGAGGACGCGGAAGCCTCCGTAAGCCGCGATGTATTGGTCCTGCTTCCCGACGGGTTCCTTCAGCACATCCATTTCAAGGTGGCACGCCTCGCTCGCGACGACGTCGGGCGAGGTGGAGACCCGCTTGAATGCGCGGAGCGCGGTGAGCAATCCGACCGCGTACGAGCCGGATGAGCCGAGTCCCGCCTTCGCCGGCATGTCGGCGATGCTCGTGATTTCCATGTTGCCGGAAATGCCGTGCAGCTTCAGCGCCTCGCGAGCCAGCGGATGGTTCAAATCCTCGACGCTGTCCACCGTTTCGACCTGGCTGTAGCGGAGCACGAGCTTGCGGTCGGCCACGCTCCGGCGGTTCAGGCAAATGAACATGTATTTGTTGATCGCCATGGTGAAAACATAACCGCCGTGATCGCGGTAGAAGGACGGCAAATCCGTGCCGCCGCCGCCGAGGGTGATGCGAAAAGGTGTGCGTGTGATAATCATGGAATTTTGTATCCGCTCTTCGATGCGTCCGTGTAAAACATTTTGACGGTATCCAGCGACAAATCCTCAAGGTCCATGCCGAATTTCGTGCACTTCGCCAGAATCTCCGGTGTCACGGTGATGATGTGGCAGCCCATCTCTTCCGCCTGAATCAAATTCAACGGCTCTCGCGGACTGGCCCAAAGCAATTCCGCGGACGGCTTCGCTTTGCAAATTTCCAGCGCCTCTTTCATCACCGGCACGGGATCAACCCCCGTATCCGCGATGCGTCCGGCAAAGACGGACACGAAAGCCGACACGTCCGGCTGCAACGCATCCACCACCTCGCGCACCTGCCGCAGCGAGAGGATTGCGGTGATATTCAATTTAATCCCGCGCTGGTGCAGCTCCGCAATCAACGGAGCCGCCGACTCGCGCCGCGTGTTCGTGACCGGAATCTTCACCCAGACATTGGGTCCCAGATCATTGAGAATCAGCGCCTGTTCGCGCATTTCTTCAAACTCATCGCAAAACACTTCAAACGACACGGGCAGGTCCGTGACGATCCGCAACATTTCGCGGGCGAAAAGGAGATAGTTTGTGATGCCGGCCTTCACCATCAACGTCGGATTTGTCGTGAACCCCTTCACGAGGCCCTTGCTGTACGCCTCGCTGATGGAGTCGAGGTCGGCGCCGTCCGAAAATATTTTGATCTTCAACTCGTTAAGCTTCGGAATTCGGTTCATGCCATAAAGTTCCGTAGTCGCAAAAAAACTTCGCCGATTCTGGTGATTGCGCCGGATAAGTCAACAGACAAGCCGGGCGCAGCAGCAACCCGCCGCGACAACGCAGAGCCGGCGAACGAGTCGTGAGTCGGCTCCGCCCGCGGAGCGCCACCCGATTTGGTGGACATCCGGCGGGTTCGTGTCTAGTTTCGTGACTGCGAATATGATTCCGCCGTCCGTCCGAGAACATGAAGCTCATTGACAAATATCTTCTGCGCACACTCCTGGCGCCGCTGGCCTATTGCTTGTTGGCGTTTGTGATGATCTTCATTATTTATGATCTATTCGACAACTTGCCCGATTTCATTGAGGGCCATACCCCCCTTCCCTTGGTGGGGAAGTACTATCTGATTCTCTTGCCGTCGGTAACGGAACGCATTGTTCCAGTGTCACTCCTCCTCGCGGTGCTCTACGCTCTCTATCAACTGACGAAGAACAACGAGCTGACGGCCATGCGCGCGAGCGGCGTCAGCCTCACCCGCTTGATGGTGCCTTTCATTTCCGTCGGATTTCTGCTCTCCGTCGCCGTAGCCGTGGTCCATGAAACCATCGGCCCAAGCGCGGCGTTCTGGTGCAACAAGTTCCTCTCCCAGCAACGCAAAATGGATGAAGGTGTGGATGTTTACAAAAAGAATAATCTCGGATTTTCCATGCCGAAGACCGGGCGCGACTGGTTCGTGGGCGAGTTTGATATGCGCACCTTCGAGATGAAAAACGTGGTCGTGACGCAGCAGCGTCCCGACCATCGCACGGACGAATACAAAATGTCCGCCGCGCGCGCGCGCTGGCTTGACGGCCGGTGGTGGTTCTCCGACATAAAAATCCAACGCTACGACGAACGGGGCGACCCGCACGGGCCGCCGGAATTCGCTCTCGATCGCGAAGCCGCAGATTTGACGGAAACGCCTCGCGACATCATGAACGAAATCAAGGACCCCGAATACCTGTCATCCCAGGAACTGAAAGATTACATCAAGAGCCACAAAGGGCGAGACAAGGCGGCGTTGGCCCGCATCGAGGCGGACCTCCACGGACGGCTGGCCATGCCGTGGGCCTGCCTCATCGTCACCTTGCTCGGCATTCCGTTCGGCAATCAAACGGGCCGCAAGGGCGCGCTGCTCGGAATTGCCGGAATTCTGGGGATGTTCTTCGGCTACTACATCTCCATCCATTTGGGAATGTGGCTGGCGAAAGAAATGCTGGTGCCCGCCTGGTTCGGCGGCTGGCTGCCCAACATCCTCTTCTTATGCGTCGGTCTGGTGCTCGTGTGGAGAATGCGCTGACGGCAGTTTGACGACGCATGGCGCTGTGATATATTCCGCCGAAACTCTTTTACTATGCCCACCCGCAAAGCCATCGCAGCGACCAAAGGCAAAGATGTTGACATCTTTGTCGGCAAGAACAAGTGCACCAACGCCCACGGCACGTTTCAATTGTGTCCGCTCGGCCTCCAGTTTCACTCGCCGGAGAAAGTTGAAGACCTGACGTTGATGGAATTCAAGCTGCGCGTGCCTCCCCGCGGCCGCTCACGCAAGGCCGAGAATATCGTCTGCACCGGCGCCGTGGTCCGCTGTCAGAAGGAAAACGCTCCCGAAGGGCGCTACCGCGTGTGGATTCAGTTTCTCGACCTGCCGGAAAAGACCCGGGAGCGCCTGAAATGCATCTCCTGCAAAAGCAACTATCTCTGCTCATACTGCGAAAATTTTTAGCGGCATGATCGAATATCTCCGGCTCATTAGGAAAGCGCACTTGCGCACTCATTCATCGAGGACTACCTTGAAACTCATGTTGCTGCGAACGGCCACCATTGTGTTCCTCGCCCTGAACCTGGCGTCTGTTGAAGCCGCCGTTGGGCCGGGCAGCATCCGCATGTCGGTGGACATCCCCACAACCTATCGCAACTCCAATTTCCAAAACTCCGACGCGATCAGTTCCGGAGCCCATTTCGCGGGACCGCTCTTTTCCCTCAAGTTCCCCGGCGCAAACCGCGTGCATATTGACGCGCTGGCCGTGCGCTCCAATCTGGTGATTTTCTCGACGGATGTGGATTTTCGCATCGGACTGACCTCCTACGCCAAGGAAGACCTCCTCGCCTACAACTACAGTTCCGGCGCAGTTTCGCTCTATCTCAAGGGCCAATCCGTCGGCATCCCCTCTGCTGCGAACATCACGGCGGTGTGCTTCATCCCCGATTCAACAAATCTGCTGCTGGCCTTCGACACAACCGTGACGCTCCCCGCCGCCGGAGTGATCAAACGGAATGACATCGTCACCCTGCAAAACGGAACGTTCAGCAAGTGGGCGGATGGCGCGGCAAATCTCGGACTTCGCTCGAACGCAAAATTGGATGGACTCTTCCTCTCCGGCAATAATCTCTATTATTCACTCGATGTTTCGTTCAAACGAGGCGCGATGGAAGGGACCGACAAGGACATCTGGGTTTTTAACACCAACACGCTGGCCACCAGCCTGATCACCGGCCTCGAACTGGCGCAAGGCGTGGACTTGGGCGATTTCGATGAACTTCTCGACTCTGATGGCGACGGGCTGAGCGACCTCGAAGAAATCACCGGCGTAGATGAAGCCGGCACCACCGTCGGCGGAACAACTTTTGTGCTGTCCCCCGCCCCGTTCAAGTCCAATCCGTTCGCCGCCGACTCCGACAACGATGGCGTCAAGGACGGCGATGAAGCCGTGGCAGGAACGAACCCGATCAACTCAACCGACTATTTGCGCATCACAGCCATCACGGGCGGCGCCGGCCAGATTGTTCGATGGAGTTCCGTCAACGGCAAGGTTTACGACGTTCAGTCCGCGACCAACGTAACGGCCTTTTCTGACGTGGTGGCCTCCGACGTAAACGCCGCGGGCGCCTCGACCGCCATCACCAATCCCGCTTCGACGGAAGTCCGTTTCTACCGCGTTCGCGTCAAACCTCAGTAGAGGCTATCCCCTTCGGCGCTGGCTCGCCTTGGTCAGCAACTCGCGCTCTCTCGCCGAAAGGCTATGAATGCCCTCGCGCGTGATTTTTTCCAGGATCGCGTCAATGTGCGCCTCCTCCCGCTGCTGATGCCTCTCCCGCACACGTTGCGCCATCTGCGCCACCGATGGCATCGCGCGTGGACCGCGCAGCGCGACATAGGCATAAACCGCGCCCGCGATCGCGCCGCCCAGATGCGCGGCATAGGCCACGCCGCCTGACGCCGGGCTCATCAAATACATCAACTGCACCAGCGAAAGGCCGAGAACCAGAAGCCACGCCGGCATCGTCACGGGAAGAACAAAGAAGATCAGCAACGTCAACTCCGTGCGCGGAAACAACGTCGCATACGCGCCCAGAACCCCGAAGATCGCGCCCGACGCGCCCACACAAAACCCCGTGTGCGGATAGGTCAAAGCCAGCCAGCCCACCCCGCCAAGAACACCGCTCACCACATAGAGACTCAGAAACGACCGCGTGCCACACGCGCGTTCCAGCTCCGGCCCCACCAAAAAGAGGCCCAGCAGATTCAACAACAGATGAAGCGGATTGCCGTGAAGGAACATGTAGGTGAAAAATTGCCAGAGCCGGTGACGAATCCATCCCTCGCTGCTCAACGCAAAAAAATCCTCCATCGCGCGTGGAGCAATGCTGCCAAGCACGATCTGAAGGACGAAAACTGACGCATTCAACAGAAGCAACGCCGCCACCCCACGCGTCAGGCGGGACGAGGAATTGAAACCGGATGTGAAAATGGGTCGCATCGCTTCATCCTACTTGAAGTGCGTCCGCCAATCCACTAGCCTCGCGCCTATTTTTAACACCACAAGGAGAACGATAATGGCCACGATCACAAATATTATTGGGCGCGAAATTCTCGATTCCCGAGGCAACCCGACCGTCGAAGTTGACGTCGTGCTGAGCACCGGCATTCTCGGACGCGCCGCCGTCCCCTCCGGCGCTTCAACGGGCGAACACGAAGCCATTGAACTCCGCGACGGCGACAAAACGCGCTACCTGGGCAAGGGCGTCCTGAAGGCGGTGAAAAATGTAAACACCGTGATTCGCAAGGCGCTCGTCGGTCAAGCTCCCTTCGGCCAAACCGCGATTGATCGCGAGATGATCGCCCTCGACGGCACTGAAACGAAGAGCAAGCTCGGCGCGAACGCCATCCTCGGCGTTTCGCTCGCCGTCGCGCGCGCCGCGGCCAATCAACTCGGGCAGCCGCTCTATCGCTACATCGGGGGCACGAACGCCAAAGTTCTCCCCGTCCCGATGATGAACATCATGAACGGCGGCGCTCACTCGGACGCGCCGATTGATGTTCAGGAATTCATGATCATCCCCAAGGGCGCGAAGAGGTTTTCCGAAGGTCTCCGCATGGGGACCGAAGTTTTTCACGCGCTCAAGAGCGTTCTGAAAAAAGCCGGCCTGAGCACCTCCGTCGGCGACGAGGGTGGATTCGCCCCCGCGCTCAAAGGAAATGAACACGCCATAGAAGTGATCCTCCAAGCGATTTCCGACGCCGGCTACAAGGCGGGCAAGGATATTTTCCTCGCGCTCGATGTGGCCTCCAGCGAGTTTTTTGACAAGGCCAAAAAGAAGTACGTCTTCAAAAAGAGCGACAAGTCGGAGCGCACCGCCCAGCAACTCGTCGAATACTGGAGCAAGTGGATCAAGGCCTACCCCATCATCAGCATTGAAGACGGATGCGCCGAAGGCGACTGGGCCGGCTGGAAACTCCTCACCGACGCGATCGGCGACCGCTGCCAGCTCGTCGGTGACGATCTCTTTGTCACCAACACGAAATTCCTGAAGAAAGGCATCGAGCAGGGCGTGGCCAACTCCATTCTGGTCAAAGTGAACCAGATCGGCAGCCTCACGGAAACCCTCGAAGCCGTGGACATGGCCCACCGCGCGAAATATACCGCGGTGATCAGCCATCGTTCCGGCGAAACGGAAGATTCCACGATCGCCGACATCGCCGTGGCAACCAACGCCGGTCAGATCAAGACCGGTTCGTTGAGCCGAACGGACCGCGTCTGCAAATACAACCAGCTCCTTCGAATCGAAGAAGAACTGGGATCGCTGGCGCAATACGGCGTTTAAAAAGAATCGCTGGAATAGAAAAGTTTAGCCTAGAAACTCGCCCGCGAGTTTCTAGGCTATTCCTTGCATGAACGTCTGGGTGCTCATCTATCGCTTGGCGTGGTCTGCGATCACCATCGTCGCCATTATCGGCATCGCGATCGTGTTCAAAAAACCCGTCAACCGCTTTCACGAATTGCAGGTTCGAGAGCAACGACTCAAAGACGAAAACCGGTTGAAGCAGGAAATGCTCGACCATTTGAAAGCGAAGCAGGAGCGCCTGATCAAAGATCCTCGTTTCGTCGAAAAAATCGCCCGCGAAGAACTCGGCTACGCCAAACCCGGAGAGACCGTCTTCAAGTTCGTGGATGACGAACCCACCAATGCACGCGCGGCTCGCTAGAAAACGCTGGCTCATCCTCCCGGCGCTCTGTCTGCTGGGGCTGCTGGTCCTTCTGCCCCGCGTGGGCGATGTCCCCACACATCGCGAACAAGAACTTCGAGTTTTACTCACCGCCCGAACCATGGCCGAAGGCGGAAGCTGGATCTTTCCGGAATATCGCGGCCAGCCGCGATTGAAAAAGCCGCCACTGATGTATTGGGCCGTGGCCGTCGCCTACCGTTGCGCCCAGGACACCCGAAATCTCTTCGCCGCACGAATACCCTCCGTCGCCGCGACGCTTGCGTTGAGCATCATTCTTTATGGTTTTGGCGCCAATCTGATCGGACGCCGCCGAGCCCTCCTCGCCGCCGCGATCGCGCCGAGCGCCTATATTCTCCTCCGTCAGGGTCGCTTCGCTGAAACCGACACCATGCTCGCCATGTTCACCTCCCTGGCCATGCTTTGCGGTTATCAAGCGATTCGAAAGCCTCGCCTCGCCACGCTTTGGTGGCTGGCCGCCGGCCTCGCAGCCGGAATGGGTTTCATGACCAAAGGGCCAGCGGCGTTGATCCTGCCGCCGTTGACCTGGATCGCCTACCTCTGGTCAAACCCCGGCAGATTTCGACCGTTGTTTTCCCGCTCCATCTTGCCGGGCTTGTTGTGCTTCCTTCTCGTCGCAACCCCGTGGTATCTGATCATCACGCTCAAAGCCTCTTCGCATTTTTCGGCGGAAAACCAAATCGAAGGCGAACTCGCGAACCTCACCACGAGCGCCGATCACCGGGGAACGATATTTTACTATCTCTACACCACGCTTCACGCTCTCGCGCCGTGGAGTCTTCTTCTGCCGTTCGCCCTGGCTTACACGTGGAAGACTCGGAAGCGTCACGCGCACATTCGATTCATCTTCGGGTGGCTGATCTCGTCTTTCCTGGTCTTGACGCTCACCCCCAACAAACAAATTCACTACTGCACCCTCCTGGCCCCCCCGGCCCTCCTTCTGATTGGAATCGTGATGGGATCCCGCCGACCGCTCCACAAAAAATGGGCCCAGGGTTTGTTCGTCTCGCTCTTCGTCGCCATGGCTCTCGCCGGCGCCTTCTTCGTGGGTAAGGCCTTCGTGGGAGAAACAACCCCACTCCGCCCGTCGCTTCTCTCCGGAGGAATTTTGCTGGTCCTCGCAACCCTGGCCCTCGGACTGAGAACAAGAAACCGACTCGCCTCCATCGCGCTTTATGCGGTGATGATGGGAACCGTCCTCCATTTTTACACCGGCTATCTCTATCCCATTCAATCCGCCGCATCGCTCGTCCCGCAATTTCTGGCTGAAAACTCCACCGCGCTCGCCTCCGCCAAAACCGTTTGGGCGGCGGGCCTCGAAGGCAGCGAACAAGACTTCTATTCGCCGGTTAAGCTGCGCCATGCCCAGACGCCCGACGCGGCGTGGGAATCGGCGTCGGAGGGAGATCTCATCATCGTGACTCAGGAGTCCAAACACACCGCGCCGCCCTTTCCGCCAGCGCGGCCCCCTCTGGTCAACATGCAACGCAACGACCTGCGAATCCTGTTGTACCGCCGCTAACGCAACATGTCTCTCCTCCGACAGACCACGGCCGTCGCCAGCCTCGCCGCGCTAACCCTTTTCGCGCAACTGGGCCATCGCGGATTGAATGAGCCGGACGAAGCGCGCATCGCGGGAATTTCGCGCGAAATGATTTCGAGCGGCGACTGGCTCGTCCCGCGAATCTACGATCACGCCCATTTCAATAAGCCGCCGCTGGCGAACTGGCTCATCGCCGCGAGCTTCAAACTGGGGGGCTTGAATGAATGGACGGCCCGACTCCCCGCCGCGCTCTCGGCTCTCGCCTGCGTTCTTTTCACCATGGCCCTCGCGGCCCGAATTCTTGAACGCGAAAAGGCGTTCGCGGCGGGCTTGGCTCTGTTGACCTCGCCGCTCTTTTTCGGCATGAGCCAAATCATTGACTACAACATGCTGCTCACGCTGCTGGTTACCGCGTCGGTCTGGAGCAGTGTGGCGTGGATGCAGGATGGGCGAGCGTGGCAACGCTCTCTCTTCTATCTCTTCCTCGCCCTGGCTTTTCTCACGAAGGGCCCTGTCGGCCCGGCCATCGTCGCCATGGCCCTCATCGGCTATCGCTTCGGGCCCGGCGAGCCGCGCGCGCAACGCCCGCTGTGGCACGGGCCCTCAGCGCTCGCGGCTTCGGCGCTGGCGCTCTCCTGGTTTCTTGTTGTCGCGTTTCGCTATCCCGAACTCTGGAGCTTTTTCCTCAAGGGAGAAATCTACAACCGCGTCTTCAGCAACGAACATCACCGAAACGAATCGTTTTTCTTCTATTTTCTCCTTCTCCCCGCCGGCCTCTTGCCCTGGTTGCGGCCCGCATTTCGAGGGGCGCGCAACTGCGTTCGCCGCTTTCGCGACGACCGCCGGATTCGCCTCCTCGCGTGTTGGGTCGCCCTTCCTTTCATCATGTTCACCATCGGCAAGTCGAAGTTGCCGACCTATATCCTCCCGCTCTACCCGGCGCTGGCCCTGATCCTGACGTCGGCATTAAAGGCGAGAACCCGCTCGGTATGGATCTACTCGGTGAGCATGCTCGCGATCTATCACCTCGCGCTCGGCGCGCTGCCCCATTTTGAGCCCCGAATGAACGCCAATGCCGGCACGCGCGAACTCTGCGCCGCGCTTCGTTCAGAACTCCGACCGGGTGACCGCGTCGCGCTTCTCGAAACGCACCCTTACGGCCCCGCCTTCTACCTCGGCCAGCCCGTCTCCGTGCCGCTCTACAAATTTGCGCTTCAGATCGCATCCGATCAGGAGCGAGTCGCCGACAAAGACTTCCAGGACCCCAAGGTCATTTTTGACGCCTTCGACCGCGCGCAGCGCGTATTCATTCTGTGTTCGCCGCGCGTCGCGGAGGAACGCCGGCGCGACGCAAAACGACCCGTATATGTTCTCGCCCGCAGCAACGGGCGAATGCTCATCAGCAACGAGCCGGCCTCAGGTGATCCGGCGAAGCAACACGACGCCAAGTAGCTCCATTCCCACAACGGGAATCCAAACGATCAGGTCCGGGCGGTACTGCGGATGCCCCACCAATCCGTTCGAAACGATGATAAAAAGGTAGAACACAAACACCAGCCCAAGGCTCAGCGCAATGCCCACCGACGACTCCTTGCGCTTTGAACGCATTCCGAGCGGAATCCCCAACATGGCGAACGAAAAACACGACAGCGAAAGCGCGATCCGCTTGTTCGCATCCACCACCAAATTCATCCGCACCCGCGACAAATCCTCCTCCTTTAGTTCCGGATAGGCCGCGCGAATGTCCCGAATAGCCTCAACCAACTCCGCCATGGTCATATCCGCCGCCTTGCGCTTGCCGACCTTCTTCTGCATCGGCGACAAATCGAGGCGGACCGGATATTGTTGAAAGTTGATGCGATGCGTCTTCTCCGCGTCGCTTCCCTTTTCCTTCTGGTTCTCGTCCATCCGAACATCGAAAAGGTCTATGTACATCGCCTGTTCCGCCTGGTCCATGCGGAGCCTGCCGGACTTCGCCCTCACGTCGCGCGTCGGCCCCTCCTCGCCAAGTTCATACACGACCACATCCTGAACTTCGGTCCCGCTTCGAGACCCGATGTAGATCATGAGCCCGGGAAAATCGCGGACGAAACGACCCGGCTCAAGCAGGTTGATCGGTTCCTCCGACGCGACCTCTCGAATCACGGCGCGCACGGCATGGCGACATCTCGGCGCAACGGATGAATTAATGACCACGCAGATGCCGGAAAGAACAACCGAAACCAGCAGCAGCGGCGACACGATCTGCCAGAGACTGACGCCCGACGCGCGCATGGCTGTGATTTCGCCATCGAACGACAACCGCCCCGAAAGAAGCAACGCGCCCACCAGCGCGCTGATCGGAATCGAAAAAATCAACATGTAGGGAATGTTGTATAAAAACACCTTGAAAATAAGCCCGCCGGAAATCCCCCGCGCGGCCAGGTCCACAGCGCGCACAATCGCGCCCAGGCACATCACAAACGTGAAGATCAGGAGCGTCATCGCAAAGATGACGAAATAATCCTGAAGGAGATATCGGTTCAGGACGCGCATGAACTCATTCCGCCCCTGCGGCGCGAGCCGCCGCTTGAAGCACGTTATACATCAGCATGGCAATCGTCATCGGGCCGACGCCCCCCGGCACCGGCGTAATCGCCGCCGCCCGTTCCTTGGCCGCGGTGAAATCCACATCGCCCGCCAAACGATAACCTCGCGCATGCGCCGGGTCGGCCACGCGATTCACGCCCACATCAATCACCACCGCGCCCTCCGCAATCATCCCGCCCGTGATCGCATTGGCGCGGCCCACGGCGGCCACGAGAATATCGGCCATCCGCGTGAAATGGCCCAGATCCTTCGTCCCCGTGTGGCACAACGTCACCGTCGCATTGCCCATCGCGTTCTTGAACGACAACAAATTCGCCAGCGGCCGGCCCACAATGTGACTGCGCCCGACGACGACCACATGACGCCCGGCAACCGGAATCCCGGACCGGTGCAGAATTTGAAGAACGCCATGCGGCGTGCACGGCAAAAAAGTCGGAAGACCAAGCATCAGGCGACCGACATTCATCGGATGGAATCCATCCACATCTTTGTCGGGATCCATGGACTCCAGCACCTCGCGTTCGATGGAGGCGTCCGGCAGCGGGAGTTGCACCAGAATCCCGTGAATCGTCGGATCGTCGTTCAAGCGGCGGACCACATCCAAAATTTCCCGTTTTGACGCTGAAGCAGAAAGATGAATCTCGGCGGAGTGCAAGCCCAACTCCTCACACGCCCGCTCTTTGGCCGTCACATAAGACCGGGAGGCCGGATCGTCGCCCACCAGCAGCACGCCCAGTCCGGGCAGCACGCCGCGCCCGCGCAGGCGGTCGGACCACGCCGCGATTTCGCGGCGAAGTTCCGTGGCGATCAGCTTGCCGTCCAAAATACGGGCCGTCATGGAAAGACAAGATAGCGGCTAAATCGGCTCCGCATCAAGCGCGGCGATCGAACTGCGGCTTTGAATATGGCAAATGGCCAGTCCCAACGCGTCCGCCGCATCCTCCTGAGGCACCTCCTTCAACGCCAGCAGCCGCGTGACCATGTGAGCCACTTGCGACTTCTGCGCTCCGCCATAGCCGACCAGAGCCTGCTTCATCCGCCGCGGTTCATACTCATAAACCGGCAAGCCAAGCGCCGCGCAGGTGGCAATCACCACACCCCGGGCCTGTCCGAGAATCACAGCCGTTCGCACGTTCTTGCAGTAAAAAATGCCCTCGATCGCCGCGACATCAGGCCGCGCCCGCTCGATCCATGCGCGCAGGGTCTCGGCAATCTGCGAGAGGCAAAAAGAATGCGAACGGTCCGCGGGAATTTTAATGGTCCCGCACTCAACCATCCGAAGCGCCGAACCCTCGGACTGAACCACGCCCAGTCCCGTGGAACGCAGCGAGGTGTCTATGCCCAAAACGCGCACACGCCATCAACCGGCTTCCACCAGCGAATCGTCAATGTCGCAGTTGGCATAAACGTTTTGCACGTCGTCCAGCTCCTCGAGCGCCTCGATGAAGTTCATCACTTGTTGCGCCTGCGCCTTGTCGGTCACCGGCACATACAGATCGGGAATCATCGCCACTTCGGCGCTTTCCGTTTTGATGCCGGCCTTGGACAGCGCGTCCACCACGGCAGGAAATTTGGAAGGCTCGGTCAACACTTCAAACGAGCCGCCTTCGCTGACAATATCCTCCGCGCCGGCGTCAAGTCCCACTTCCAGCAACCGATCTTCCGCCACCTCCGAGGCGCTGACGACGATCTGGCCCTTTCGCTTGAACGAGCGCGTCACGCTGCCCGTTTGCGCCATGTTCCCGCCGTGTTTGGTGAACGCATGCCGAACTTCGGAGGCGGTGCGGTTTCGGTTGTCGCTCAAAGCCTGCACGACCAACGCGACGCCGCCCGGCGCGAAGCCTTCGTAAATAATCTCTTCCATCGCCGCGCCCGCGATTTCGCCCGTGCCGCGTTTGATGGCCCGCTCAACATTGTCGGAAGGCATATTCGCCGCGCGGGCTTTTTGCACCAGCGCGCGCAGCGTGATATTGCTGTTGATATCGCCGCCGCCCGAACGCGCGGCCACGACGATCTCCTTCGCGATCTTGCTGAACACTTTCCCTTTGGCCGCGTCGCTAGCGGCCTTTTTGTGTTTGATATTTTTCCACTTACTGTGACCGGCCATGTGTTTTTCCTATTCCTCTTCAACCTGCGCTTTGCGATCCGATGCCGCAATGACTTTCTGGGCCACATTGCCCGGCACCACGTCGTAGCGCGAAAACTTCGCGTCAAAACTCCCCTGCCCATGCGTCAAACTCCTCAACTCGGAGGAGTAGCGAAACATCTCAGCTTGCGGAATGTCCGCTTCAACCACCTGAACGCCATCTTCATTCGCGATGCCGAGAATCCGACCGCGGCGATGATTCAAATCGCCCGTGATATCGCCCATATATTTATCCGGCACCATGATGCGCACTTTCATGATCGGCTCCAACAGAACCGGCTTGGCCTTCGCCATACCCTCCGTGAAAGCCCGCGCGCCCGCAATTTTGAACGCAATTTCGGACGAATCCACCTCGTGGTGCGAACCGTCATAAATCGTCACCTTGGTGTTCACCACCGGATAGCCCGCGACCGTTCCCCGCGTCATGCCTTCCAACAGACCCTTTTCGATCGCCGGCACAAAATTGCGCGGCACGTTGGTGCCCACAAGCGCATTTTCAAACCACTCGCCGCCCTCCGGCATCGGGGCAATGCGAAGATAAACCTCGCCGTATTGCCCGCGTCCGCCCGACTGCTTCTTGTGCTTGTAATGCCCCTCCGCGCGCGCCGTCACCGTTTCTCGATACGAAACCTTCGGCGTGGAAAGCACCACATCCACATTGCTCCGCTTCTTCATTCGCGCCACCGCGACATCCAAATGAATATCGCCCATCCCCGCAAGAATCAGCTCCTTGGTTTCCGTGTGGCGCTCCACGCGGAGCGTGGGGTCCTCCTCCGCCACGCGCTGCAAACCGATGCCGATCTTGTCGTCGTCGCCCGCCGTCTTGGGCGCAACGGCGAGTTGCATGACCGGGTGCGGAAATTCGATCGGCGCAATCGCGATGGGCTTGCCCGCAGCGGCAAGCGTGTCGTTTGTCGTCGTGAACTTCAATTTGGCCAGCGCCACGATTTCGCCCGCCGAAGCCTCGGGCACGCTCTCGGTCTTCTTCCCGTTGAGCACGTGCACGAACCCGATGCGTTCCTTCTGCCCTTTCGTCACGTTCAGAATTTCGGTGTCCGGACGCAGCGTGCCGCCCAAAATGCGCAGCAGCGACACCTGCCCGACGAAGGCGTCATTCACCGAACGCCAAACTTGCGCGACAAAGGGCGCATCCGGCGCAGCGTTGAGCGGCTGTCCCTCCGCGTCTTTCCGATCAATATCCAACGGCGAAGGAAACAGGCGATAAACCTCCTCCAACAACTGCTCGATGCCGACGCCCTTCAACGCTTCGGTCGCGAACACCGGAAACAGATGGCGTCGAACGATCGCGACCCGCAGCCCGTTCGTGAGCTCTTCCGGCGTCAGATGCTCGCCGCTCAAATACTTCTCCAGATACGCATCGTCCTCCTCGGCCGCGTCTTCCTCCAGCGTGTTGCGCGCCGCGTCGGCTTCATCTCGCAAGTCGTCCGGAATCTCATCTTCCAACAGCGCGATCACGGCTTCCCGATTCTTCGTTGGAAGCTCGACAGGCACACACGTCTTTCCCCACGCCTCCTTGATCTTCGCCAGCGTCTCGTCAAAACTTGCGTTTTCCTTATCCAGCCCCGTCACGACAATCCCGCACGGCACCCCCAACGCCTCGCAGCGCCGCCACGCCCGCGTCGTCTCCACCTGAACCCCGGAAGCCGCATCCACAAGAATCAGCGCGGCATCCACAATCGCCGTGGCCGCCACCATGCCGCCGTGAAAATCCGCATAGCCCGGCGTGTCCACCATCACCAACCCCATCTTTTTTCCCGAGCGAGTCTCGTGCACCGCCGTGAACGGCTTGGGCCAAATGGTGATTTTGCGGTCGCGCTCCTCGTCCGTCCAATCCGCGGCGCTCGTGCCCGTGGCGATCAAACCCAGCCGGCTGTTGAGTCCCAACCGATAAAGAATGGCGTCCAACAATGAAGTCTTGCCGCTGCCGGTGTGTCCCACAAAGGCGAGATTTCGAATATCAGAGACAGGAATATCTTTCATAAATGGCGTGTCCTTGGGCCTCGAGAAATACGAGAAAAGCCACCGATCCGCAAGAAGTTCCAACGATTGGAAAATCGGTCCGGCCTTTTTCCAACGATTGGAACCCTTTTTTGCGCGCCCCCCCTACCGCGCCACGGGAACGACCAGAACCGGGCACTTCGACTGGCGTAGAAGCGCATTCGTGACGCTTCCGACCAGCAGATTTCGCAGCGCGCTTCGCCCGTGTGAACCCACCACAATCATCTTCGCGTTCAACCGCTCGGCCTCCGCCAGAATCTTCTCCGCCGCATAGCCCTGAATCAACGAAGCCGACGCGGAAATACCCTGCCCCTTCAACCGCTGCTCCCACTCCCGCAATTTGCGATGTTCATCATGAAGTTGCTGAGCCACCGTGTCGCGCACCGATTGGGGACCGGCCTCGTAGCCCACAAACGCGGGGTCCGGAGGCGCCACATGCAGCAGCCTCAACTCGCAACCGCTCATGCGCGCCACATCAACAGCCGCCGCAATGACGAACTCCGTCACGGGCGACATATCCAGCGCGGCAAGAATCGCGTGCGGGCTACGGCTTTCGAGATTGGAGTTCACGTTCCTTCTCCGAGATCGCCTGTTCGACCTGTTTCAGAAGCGACTCTAAATCGCCGGTCGGCGCCTCCGCAGGCAAAGCGGATATGCTCGGCGCATTCGTCGCCGGCGTCGGCCCAGCCGACTTCTCCAGCGCATTTCCCGACACCTTCTCCTCCGCCTTCTCCGCCGGGCGCTCGGCAGATTTTGTGGAAGGCTCGGTCTTTGAGTCGGTCGCCTTCTCTTGCGGCGCAGGGCCCGGCTTCATTTCGACGGCGGGCGAAGGTGCGGGTTTAATCTCGACCGACGGAGCGGGATGCTCCGGCGCGGGCGGCGGCGTTGCAGTCTTCGCCGACGCGGGATCGGCCTTCGTGACCTCTTCGCTCGCCACCGGCGGCGCCTCCGCAGGAGCGGACGTTGGAGCGGTCGTCACTCGCTGTCGAGCAAGCTCATCGCGCAGATCGCGCGAAGCCAGCGTCAACGAATTCATCGCCGCCGTCAACGACTGCGAAAGTTGCTCTTGCGACGCCTTCTGGGTTTCCGCTGTGGCTTTGGCCTGTTCGAGAAAGCGCGATCCGTAATAGACCGGAGCGGCGAGGAATGCTCCAAAAAGAACCACGAACATCAGGATCAATCCACGCACCTGCGCCCGATGCTTGCGCTGCTCCGATGCCAGATGATCTTGAAACGTCGCCATCACCGGCAACATCTCCTGCATATCCACAAAATCGCCGCTCGCTTTGGGCTGGGCCTCCTGCAGCGATTTTTTGCCCGCGGGTTGAATGCCTCCAGATTTTCCATTCGTCATAGTTTGTGCCCTGCTTACGCGGCGCCGCCATTCCCTGTGGAAGGCTTGTGCCGCAATTCATCAATCGTATCGAGCAACTCGCGCTCGCGCGTCTCACTCTGCTGTTTCAACATCCGATACTGCTGGCGACGCTCCTCCAACTGTTGCAGCGTTTCCGCCATGAATGAAGTCTGATGATCCATTTCCTGCTTGAGCTTGTCCAGCCGCCGTCGCAAATCCGTCTCCGTGCGCGAAACTGCGGACTGCGCATCCTGCAGCTGCTTTTCGCCCTCCGCCGCCCGCAGGCTTGCTCGCTCAGCCTGTTGCTGGAGCGAACGATTCTCACTCTTTAGCCGGCTGATTTGTTCTTTCCACTCCGACTCCCGCGTCTCCAACCGGCTTTCCAATTCGCTGGCGGCCGCCCGGCTGCGCTCCGCATCTTCGCGCCGCATATCCAACACGTTCGAGAGGTCCTTGACCTGCGCCCGCAACTGCTCCAAGTCCTCCTCCAGCTCGCCTTCGCGCCGCCCTGCATCCCGATGCGCCGCCGCCTGCGCCGCCTTCAACTCCTGCGCCGCAAGATCGAGCGCCGACTTTTCCGACCGAAGTTGGGCGATCGTTCCGTTCAACTCGGCGATCGTTTGATTCAACTCGACTTCCCGTTCGGCGCTCTGCTTTTTCAACGTCTCGAATTGATCCTTCTGCAGTTTAACTTTTCGCTCGGCGTCGGCGATTCCAACCGGGCCGGCGGCGGATGGCGAACGCAACTTCGCCTCCGTGAGTTGACGCTGGAGCACTTGCTCCTTTTGCATCGCGCGTTGTTGTGCCTGGCGAAATTCGTCTTCGCGAAGCTGCAACTTGCGCGTGGCCTCGTTCGTCATCCGTTGGCTCTCGCGCAAGTCGGCTTTGAACTTCTCCAATTGCCGACTGAGCGATTGCTCCGTGCGCCCCGCTTCACCGCGCAGGGTCCGGTAATCCTCTTCTTGTTTGTCGAGACGCCGCTTCGTCTCCTGAAAAACGCGCGCATCGTTTTCGGCGTTCTTTTCCAAAAGCTCAATTCGCGCGAGCGCGGCGCGCTCTTTGCGCGACGCCTCATCCAACTGGGCGGTCAACTGGTCCTTCTGTGCTTCCGCCGCCGCGAGAGCCGCCTGAAGCGATTCGTTGGCTTGATCCAATTCCGATCGCAGATGCGCGAGCGTGCCTTCCTGTTCGGCATGGCGGCGCGCGGCGTCCTCTTCCGCGCTCCGCAGGCGATCCTGCGCGGTATTCAATTCAAAACGAACGTGGTCCAGCTCCGAAGATTTCTTCTCCAACTCCAACAGCCGGTCGTCATGCCGCGTTTGCCAATCTTGCAACTTTTGCGCCGCAACGTTGGACTACTCCAAATGCGCCCGTTTCTGCTCCTCCATCTGGGCGCGCAACGTTGTGGCATCGGTTTGCGCCTGCTGAAGAGTTCTCCGCAATTCGTCTTGATGGCGGGAGGCTTCCTGATCCTTTCGCTGACTCTCTTCTCGAAACGCCCGCGCCTGCTCGCGCTCTTCTTCGGCGCGCTTTCGGGTTTCTTCGAGAAGCGATGCTGTGCGCGCGCCGTCTTCCAGCGATTTCTGCAATCGCACATTCACCGCCTCTTCGCGGCGCATTCCCTCCTCTTTCGTCAGCCGGTGCTGGTTCCTCAGTTCTTCCAATTCCCGGCGAGCCGCGTCCAACGCCGCGCTGAGCCGCCCGCGCTCTTCATCCGAAAGCGCAAGCCGGCTGCTCAGATCGCTTTCCGCGCGCGAGAACTGCTGCCGAAGCGACTCCATTTGCGTCTGGAGCGCCTGGAGCTCATTGCGCGCGGCGTCCAACAATTGCGTTTTGTCCGAAAGATCGGAAGTCGCGGACGCCAGTTGCCTTTGCGTTTCTGAAATCGCGCGCGAGGATTGCTCCTCGGATACGGCCAGATGATGCTTCAAGCCCGCGAGTTCCGTCCGCGCAGCCTCAAGGTCAGCCAATCGAACCGCCGCCTCGGCGACGGCCTGCTGAATTCGGCCGCCGAGTTCCGTCTCGCGCTGAGCGCCTCGGAGATTCTGCTGCTGAAGCTCGGAGGTCTTCTCCGCCAAGGCGGACTCGACCCTGCGAAGTTTCTCCTCCGCCTCTTGCGATGACTTCGCGAGCGTTTGAGCCCGCGACTGCAACTGGCTCACCTCCGCCGCGTGCTGTTCGCGTTCCTGCGCCCGCTCGGTCCGCTCCGCTTCCAAAGCGCTCAAAGCCCGCTGCAACTGGGACTCCACCTCGCTCGCATGCGCCTGTTGAAGCTCGGCGGCATCCCGATATTCCTGTTCTCGACGCGCCCCTTCTTCCGCGAGGAGACGGCGGTGGGAATCTTCCTCATCGAGCGCGCGCGAAAATTCGGTCTTCTCCGACTCGGCCTTCTGAAGCGCCGACTCAAGATCGGCAAGCTTCTGCCCCCAGTCTCTGCTCTGCGCATCGGCCGCGCGCCGCGCTTCTTGAAGTTGCCCTTCCAACTCCGCGATTCGCACGCCCGCCGCTTCTGCGTCGGTAGCCGCACGATTCGCCCTGCTCTGAAGTTCGGCCAACTTTTGCGAGGCCGCCTCGATTTCGTTTCGCGTGGTCGCGCGTAGTGTTTCCCCCGCGTTGAGGTGCGCTTCCACCTCGGCCAGCAGCGAACTCCGCTCCGCCATCCAACTCGCCGTATCCTGTTCCAACCGTTGGAGCGCCTCGATCTGCGCCGACTTTGCGGCGCTCGCCGCCTGTTCGACGTTCTGACGCTGGGCATCCGCGTCCTGAAGAAGCTCGCCCAAACGTTCAATTTCCGCGCGCAATCTCTTGCGCTCATCGCCAGCCGAGGCTTCGCGGTGGGCAAGCGCGGCTTCCAATTCGGCAATGCGCGCGGCGCGCGTTTCGCCCTCGCGCCGCAAATCCTGAAGCTCGCGCGTCAGGCGTTCGCTCACGGAAGCGGCGGCTTCGACACTTTGCCGACGGGCCGCGTCGGCCTGGACGGCGGACTGCTTCAACTGCTCAAGATCCGCTTCGAGTTTCGCGGCGCGCTGCTTTTCATGCGAGAGCGATTCCTGTAACGCATTTGCGCGGTCGCGTTCGGATTCCACGCCGGCCAACAAACTTTCATGTCGTTGCTGTGCAACTTGTTTTCCCGCCTCGATGTCGCTCTCCGCCGACTTCAACGCCTTGAGCGCGTCAAAAAGCTGGCGTTGCGCGTCATCGCGTTGGGCAACGATCCGCTCGCGGTCTTCTCTCAAGCCGCCCAACTCCGATTTCGCCTCGGCATGAGCGGCGATCTCTTGCTCAAGCTCAACGATGCGACGCTCGCGCTCCCGCAAGGCCCGCTGGAGCCCGTCCTCTTTTTCTTCCCATTCGCTCTTTTCGGCGGCGGCAGCTTTGGCCGTCTGCGAAGCGTCGCCCAACTCTTTCCGCAATTGCTGGACTTCTTTGCGCGCGGCGTCGGCGTCCTGCTCAGCCTTGCTCACCGCCGCCCGGAGTTGCGCGGCCTCCGTCAGTTGATTTCGAGCCTCGGCGAGTTCGGCTTCACGTTGCGCCAGCAAAGATTGACGTTGTTTGGACTCTTCCGCGAGGAGCCGGACCCGTTCGGTATGCGCCTGAAGCTGCTTTTCAGCTTTCGCCTGAACATCTTGCGCTGCGGCGAGTTCCTTTGCCGCGGCTTCCGCGCGCTCCAAAAGTTGTTGCTCCCGGGCGCGCGCCTGCGCCAGCGCCTCTTCGTGTTTTGCGCGCTGTTGGATCAGCTCGCTGCGGGCATTTTGGTTGGCCTGGCGCGATTCCTTGAGCGCGCCCTCAATGGAGGCCAGTTGGGTGGTCGCATTGCGCGTGGCCACCGCGAGATTGCCATCCAAATCGCGCACTCGCTTGGACAACTGATCAATGGTCAATTGCCCCTCGCGCTGAAGATCCGCGAGTTGTTCCTTGGTCTCTTCCAATTGCTTTTCTACGGAGGAAAGCCGCCCGGTGGCTTCGGTCAATTGTTGCTCGCGCTGCTGATGTTTGCGCGACAGTCCGGCGAGGAGGTTGATGAGCAGATTCTTGTCCATCGCTTGATACCTTGCGGCATCGCGATCAGCGGCTGAATCTCCGGTCGGCGGAATACCCTGCATAGTGTGCATTTTCGCCGCATGATAACACGGCGGGCGGGCGGGTAAAGCAGGGACTCAAAAGCGGCCCGTATCAGGAAAACGCGGCCTGCCGGGGTTCACTCAGCGCCGGTACGAATAGTCGTCCACGACTTCGCAGGAGTCTTCCACCCAGACTCGAACGGTCTCCGTTCGGTAGCATCCCGGCGTCCACACCCTTCGGAAGGTGTTGCACCCGGTCTCCACATAATCCCATCGTCCGGGCACCCACACCTGCTGTTCGCGATATTCGTAGTGCCCTGAAGGCGCGCGGCGCACGACGACCGGCGGCGGCTCGACATAGCGAGGCCGCTCATAGATCACCCGGGGCGGCGGAGAATATTCGCGATAGACCACGGTGCTCGACTCATACGAACGGCTGCCGCAGTTGTTGGCCACCAACACGCCGCCAAGAAAGCCCAACGCGGCGGACCATTCTTTGTTTATCGCTTTTGCGGGTTGCGCATGTCCGGCGGCCATCAGACTCGCCAAGGTGACTATTGCGGGCCAGCGTTTCATTTTTTCCTCCTGTCGGATCATTTCCGACAACCTTGAGACGGACGCGGGAAAAAATTATTCAACGCTATTTCGCAAGCAAGGTGACGATGAGCTTGCCGTTTTCGTGCGGCACGCCGCCGAGAATGGCGTGCGCGCCCCGCTTCATAACCACCGTGGTGTTCAGCACGGACCGGCCGCCGCGAAGCCAGTTCACTTCGGCGCGAATCCGGTCGCCTTTCGGGGCGGCCTGAATCTGCAACTCGTCATCTGGTCCGAGCGAAATGCTGAACTGCGACGGCAGTTGCGCGCTCGCAGACCCGTCGGCCATGAATCGAAAGTAGTCGAAGTTGAAAATCCGCCGGAGTTGAAACGAAATTTGCTCCAGGCGGCGATCAAGCGACGCGGGATCGTTCGACGCGAGAACCAGCGTCGCCTCAAACGTCACCGGACGTTCCGCCGCTTCCACCCGGCCCAGAAACGGCGCGCAGAGCATAAGCGCCCAAATCCATAATGTTCGCACCGTTCGCATCATATTCCTCTGGGCATCGTTCCGTCTTCGTCGCTGGCCACCCAAACCACCGCCCATCCGGTTTCGCTATCCTCGTAAACTACCGGACTGGCTCCGGGCAAGTCTGTTTCGGCAAACTCCACTTCGACCGGCTTCGCCCCGGCCAGCGCGGGCGCGAGGGTCCCGCGGCTTTTTTGCCCCGTCTGCTGCCGCAACCCGAGAACGCCGGCGGCCAGAATGGCGAGCACTCCCATCGCATAGACCCAAGTGAGACGCCAGCCGGGCAGGTTCGCTTTTTCGGAGGCCGCCACGGAATCCATCAGGCGGATCGCCCGGAGCACATCGCTCGCGACAACTTCGGGCTTTGGCGGCGCGGGGATTTCTTCTTCCTTCATCATAACCGCGTATTGCCGCCATTCCCGCTCCATCGCCTGCAACTGCGGATCGCGCGCGAGAGCGTCGGCCAGAACCTTCTGCTCGGCGTCAGAAAGTTCGCCATCCAGTCCCCGGCTCAGAAGTTGTTCCACCACCTCGGTTTTCATCGCACGTGTTTCATTCTTTCCTGAATCAGCTTTCGCGCATAGAAAATTCGCGACATCACAGTGCCCATCCGGCTGCCGGTGATCGCGGCGATCTCCCGATAGCTATGCCCTTCCACCTCGCGCAACATCAGCGCCGCGCGGTGCTCGGCGGAGAGCGACTCAAGCGCCTGCATGAACGTCGCCCTAACTTCGTCCCTCGTCAATTGCGCATCCGGCCCATCTTCATTTGCGGCGGGCCACTCGACCTCGCGCCCTTCGATGGCATTCGCCTGGTCCTCGACCGACACCTCCTTCATTCGCGACCGCGAACGCATGAAGTCCAGCGCGGTGTTGACGGCAATGCGATACAGCCAGGTGAAGAACTTGGACTCATGCCCATAGCTCTCAAGTTTGCGCCACGCCTTCACCCACGCCTGCTGGCACACATCGCGCGTGTCGTCCTCATTCCGAACGATGCGATAAACCACCGCATGGACGCGCGCGCTGTACATCTTCACCAACTCTTCAAATGCGTTCGGGTCGCCGTTGCGGGCACGGCGCGCCCACTCCTCCGGCCGTCCGGACGTATCTTCTCCGTCACCTGATGGATTGGACGGCGCTGGCGCGGAAGTATTCACAAGAAGTTTCGGATTAGAGCCGCTGCCGCGATTGCAGCGCCGCAGCGAGCGTCTGGTCGTCCGCATACGCCACGCCGCTGCCGGCCGGCAAGCCTCGGGCAAGACGGGTGAGCTTGAGGTCGCGCTTCGATGCCGCCAACGCATCGCGCAGAAAGTGCGCGGTCGCGTCGCTCTCCACATCCGAATTTAACGCCAAAATGACTTCCTCCACTCCCCCCGCGCCGACGCGAGCGAGAAGCGATTCAATGCGCGTGTTGTGCAATCCCTCGCCGCGCGAAGGGGAAATGCGCCCGAGCAGGGCAAAATAGCGGCCCTTGAAAACGCCGCTGCGCTCGATGTGCGCAATGTCGGAAGGGTCTTCCACCACGCAAAGCAACCGGTCCTCGCGTTTGGGATCGGCGCAAAGCCGGCAGGGATTCTCTTCGCGTGGCGTGAGATTGGCGCACCGTTCGCAAAGCGCAATCCGCGCATCGAGATCGCGGAGAGATTGCGAGAGGTCCCGCATCAACGCCGGATTGCGGGCGAGCGCATACGCCATGCGCTCGCCGGATCGCCGTCCGACGCCCGGCAATTTCGCCAAAAAAGCGGTGACTCTGTCCAGCGCTTCCATCGGGAGCGATCAGGCCGGGAATCAGCCGAAGCCCGGCAGGCCCCCCAGCCCTCCCATTCCTCCGGTGATCTTGTTCATTTCCACCGCCGCAGTCTCTCGAACCTGTTGAAGCGCGCCGTTCACCGCGGCCAACACCGCATCCTGAAGCATTTCGACATCGTTCGGATCGGCCGCTTTGGGGTCAATGTGGATGGCCTGAAGGGTTTGGTCGCCCTTGGCCACCGCCTTGACCATGCCGCCGCCCGCCGTGAACTCGAACGTGCGCGCGGAAAGTTCTTCCTGCATCTTCGCCATGTTCTTCTGCATGGACTGGGCCTGCTTCATCAACTTCATTACATTCATTGCGGGTGTGCTCCTGACTATTCTCGAATATCCACGATGTCTCCGTTGAACGTCTCCAACGCGCGTTTGACCGCCGGGTCTTCCGCCCATTCTCGCTTGCTCTTCGAAACTTTCGCCGACGGTTTGGGCTTCTCCGATAACCCGGACGCCGCCGGCCGTCCGGCCATGACGCTGAAAGAAATGGAGACCTGGCGATTCAACACCTTGGAAAGCACTTTTTGAATCGCGGCGGACGTGCGCGGAATTTCAACCTTCTCGCGATTTCCCGCAAATTCAGGATCGAAGCCGATGCGCACATTTTCGGCGGTGACTTCGATCGGGCGCGCATCCAGCAGATAGCCCTTCGCCAAACTCGCATATTGCCCGATCTGCTCCACGATGTTGCGCCAGTCGTTGGTCAACTGCGCCAGTTCATTTCCGGCAGGCGGCAGGTTCCTCTTTTCCTGCGCAGCCGGCGCGGGCGGCGGTTTCGATGCCGGCGCCGACGAGGAAAATGTTCCGGGCGTCTCCCTGAAAGGCATCGTGGGCGCGCTCGGCGCGGCGGGCGCGCCGGCATACGTTTTAGCCTGACTCACCAAACGAATGACTTCGTCAATGGAAACGGCCCTCGCCGCGCGCGCGCAGCGCAGGAGCGCAACTTCCAACAGCGTCCGTCGCGAAAGCGCATAGCGCATTTGCGATTGCAGATTGACCAACTCGTCCACCAACGGAAGAACGCGCGCGGAGTCGGCGGTTCCAGCCACTTCCTTCACCGACTGAAGGCGCGCTTCGGGCACATCGAGGAGCGACGGTTCGTTCGTCGCGGAAAGGACCAGAACATTTCGAAAAAAGTCGAGCAACTCCGCATTGAGGCGCTGGAGGTCTTTGCCCGCCTCGTCCATCTCCGCCACCAGGGCGAGAATCGTTCGGGTATCGCCGCCAAGAATGGCGCGCGCCAAATCGTCGAGCGCCTTGCGCGAGGCCAAACCAAAAACGGCAAGCACGTCGGACTCCTGAATTTTCTTGCCGCAAAACGCGATGAGCTGGTCCAACGCGGACTCCGCATCGCGCAAGCCCCCTTCCGCGCCGCGCGCGATCGCGAGCAGCGCGTCGTCGTCAATCGAAATTTTTTCCTCCTTCGCCAGTTTCCCGAGGTGCGATGAAATATCGCGCGTCGCGATACGGCGAAGATCGAAACGCTGGCAGCGCGAGAGAATGGTCGCCGGAATCTTTTGAACTTCGGTGGTCGCGAAGAAAAACTTCACGTGCGGCGGAGGTTCCTCGAGGGTCTTCAACAGCGCATTGAACGCGCCCGCCGAGAGCATGTGCACTTCGTCAATGATGTAAATCTTGTACGGTCCTCGCGCAGGCGCGTAGGCGACATTGTCGCGCAGCTCGCGAATATGATCCACGCCCGTGTTGGATGCGCCGTCAATTTCGATCACATCCAAATTTCGCCCTTCCTTGATCTCCTTGCACGAATCGCACTCATCGCACGGGTTCGGCGGCTTCCCGGACTGGCAATTCAGCGCCTTGGCCATGATGCGCGCGATCGAGGTCTTGCCCACACCGCGGGGGCCGACAAAAAGATACGCCTGCGCGATGCGCCCGCTCAGGATGGCGTTGCGCAGCGTCTGCGTGACATGCCCCTGCCCGATGACATCATCGAACTGCTGGGGCCTCCACTTTCGCGCAAGAACTTCGTAGGACATGTGGCCTCTGGGTTACCAAAATATGACTTCGGCCGGGTTGCCTGCGACACCCGGAAAACTTGGGCTACCGTTGCTACCTTCCGGTCCTGGCGGGGTTCGCCGGCCTCCGTCGCCGAGGGCCCGGCCTGCAAGTCGTCTGAAACCTACCGGGCAACCGGAAGGTTGGCAAGCGACATGACGACCCAGCGATTGAGAAGTTGACAGGGCGAGGACGAAAGACTGTCATCACGCCCGTGAAAATACTCATCAGCAACGACGACGGCATCTACTCCCCCGGCATCAGCGCGCTTCGCGAGGCCGTCAAACCCCTCGGCGAAACCCATGTCGTGGCCCCCGCCGCCGAGCAAAGCGCCGTCGGACACGCCATCACGCTGGCCAATCCGCTCAAGGTCCAACAAATTTCCCGCAACGGCTCCTTCTTCGGACACGCCGTGGTGGGAACCCCCGCCGACTGCGTGAAACTGGCCGTCCACATGATGGGCAAGGAACCTCCACAGTTGGTGATGAGCGGCATCAACCTCGGCCAGAACGCCGGCATAAGCGTCCTCTATTCCGGCACGGTCTCCGCCGCCACCGAAGGCACGATTCTGGGCATCCCCAGCATTGCCGTTTCCCTCAACACGTTCAAAGACCCGATTTGGAACACCGCCGCGCACTTCGCGCATCTGATGGCTTCGCGCGTCATCGAGCGCGGGCTTCCGAAGGAGACGCTGCTCAACGTGAATGTGCCCAACCTCCCGCTGGAACACGTCAAAGGTATCCGCCTCACCCGCATGGGGCGCTCGCGCTTCGTCGAAGAATTCCACCGTCGCAGCGACCCGCGCGGCAATGCGTATTACTGGATGGACGGCCGAATGGAACTGATCGGCGACACCTCCGGCACCGACATCGAGGCGCTGGACGCCGGCTATGTCTCCATCACACCCATCTGGTTCGACCTCACGCACCGCGAAGTCATGGGCCACATGAAAGAATGGAGCGAAGGGCTGCTATCGTAAACAGGACTGCGCGCCGAACGAGAGGCGCGCGTCAGAGGTGCTTGATGACTTCCTGCTCCGCTTGGATCAGGATGTCATACATCTGGTCGCCGGTTTGCGCCTCGCGCAAATCGAGCAACATGCTCGTCTGATAGCAAAGCACGCACAAGCGAGCGAGGACATGAAGGTGAATCTTGTCCTCCTGGCAACACACCAGGAAAAACAAATCCGTCTGCATCCCATCCGGCGAGCCGAAGGGAATCGCGCGCGAGGTCCGGCCCAGCACGATGAACGAATCGCTGAACATCTGCGGAAGATGATGCCTCGGATGCAGAAGCGCGATGCCTCCGGCCAGCGCGGTCGAACACATCTGCTCGCGTTCGCGCAGGCTCTTGAGGAGTTGCTCGGGATCTCGCACCAGGCCCGTGGAATCGGCCAGCTTCACCATATCGCTCAAAATCGCGACTTTCGTGCGCGACTTCAACGCCGGGCGGATGCACTCCTTTTTCAAAAGATCGGGAATGATGCCGTGGCCCTTGGAAAGATTATGGGGTTTGGCGGCTTCGCGTTGAGCCATCAGTTCGCGGGCCTTTTCCTTGTCCTTGGCCCCCACGAGTCGTTTGGCGGCCCATGCGTCAATCTGGTTGCGGCGAAAAATCAACTTCTCGCCGCGCTTTTCAAAGGGGATTCCATTGCGGCGAACCAAGCCCTCCACTTCGGGGCGGGAAATGTGCAGATAGTCGGCAACTTCGTGCAGGTTAAAAATGCGGTGGGGCGCTTTCAAAATTTGATTCCTCGTGTGACTGGCTTAATGTAGGGCCTTTCACTGTTCAGCGCAAAAGAAATCCGCCATTCCTCAAAAAAAAGGGGAAAGAGCGCCTCCACCACCGAAATCACACCCGCACAAAAAGCCGCGGAATATTCAACCGCTGCCGTCGCGTCTCGCCGGGCAGAAGCGATTCCTGACGTTGCGGTTTCCGGTCGCGCGCGGTGACCAGACGCCGATCGAGGAACAGCGACGGCCCCAATCCGATTTTGTGTTTGCCGAATTGCCGGGCCACGTCGTCAATCGCGCGCGAGGCCGCCTCCAGTTTTTCGATCCGCACGTTGTCGGCAAAGAGGTCGTGCTGAACCTCGCGGTCATCTTCCAACTTTCCGAGCACAACCATCGTCGCGCGATATTCCACGCCCGGCTCAAAAAGCTGGCTGAAAATTTTGTGCACCAGCGGCAGCACTTCCGGCGTCGCGGAAGTCGAGCGATTCAATCGCACTTCCACTCCGCGCTGTTCATATCCTTTTTTTCGCAACGCCACCGACATCCAGCTCGTCCGCAGCCGGTAGCGGCGCATTTTGATGAACGCCGACTCCACGTTGCGCACCAGCCGGGCATGAACAAAATCGCGGTCCGCGGAGGGCGCCGTGAAGGTTTTGCACTTGCTGATGCTGGCAAAGGCGGACTTCTCCTCCGGCGTCACCGGATAGACCGGCTCGCCTCGCAGCTCATGCCAGATTTCGCGTCCGATTTTCCCCAACGCAATTTCCGCGCGCCGCTCCGTCCACTGCGCAAAGTCATACGCCGTGCGCAACCCCATTTTCTGCAACATCGCGCTGGTGTTGTGGCCGAACCCCCACACGTCATCCAACGAGTGGCGGCGCAAAAAACCTTCGATTTGATCGCCCGGCACCGCCGTGAATCCGTTCGGCTTTTTGAACTTCGATGCCAGCTTCGCCAAACCTTTTGACAAACTCAGACCCGCGGAAACCGTAATATCCAATTCGTCATGAATTTCCTTCTGAATCCGGCGCGCAATTTCCTCGTACGACGTGTGAAACACCCGGCGCAATCCGGTCAGATCGGCGAATCCTTCATCAATCGAACTCTCCTCCACCACCGGCGAATAGCGGCGAAAAATATTGAACATGCGCTTGGAGAAAAGGCTGTAGGACTCGTAGTCGCTCGGCAAAACGACCAGCTTGGGACACATCCGGCGCGCCTCGTGCAAGTGCACCCCTCGCCGGATGCCGATTGCCTTAGCCTCGTAACTTGCGCAGGCGATAATCCCCCGCTCCATCCCCGTCACCACCGGACGCCCCTTCAACTCGGGATGCAGGGCCTGTTCCACCGAAGTGAAAAAGGCGTCGCCATCCACATGCAAAATCGCCTGCGGGAAATGAGACAAACGCTGGTCGAATAACTCCATAGCCTTTACTCATATTTTCGGATGACGGCCTTCACGATGCCCCCGATTTGAAGCGATTGCTTGGGGCGGATGGATTGATATTTCCGGTTCGCCGGATCGAGGCGCACGCCGTTCTTATCCTTAGAGTAGTACTTCAGCGTCCACTCCCCATCCACATGCGCCACCACCACGCTCCCGTTGCGCGGGCTGGCCCCCTTCTCCACCAACACGATGTCGCCCGGCTGAATCCCCGCCTCGATCATCGAGTCTCCGCTGACCGTCAACATGAACGTCGCCTCCGGACGCTGAATGAGGAACTCGTCCAAACTCATCACATCAATCAATTCCTCTTCCGCCGGCGATGGAAAGCCCGCCTGAACCGCGCCCAGCAACTTGATCGTCCCCGTCAGTTTTTTGGTGAACGCGATTTTGCCGCCCCGCCCCCGCTGCAAATATCCCATCCCCTCCAGCTTCCGAAGCAATCCGTGAACCGCGTTCTTCGAGCGATACTCGAACAACTCCAGCATCTCCTGATAGCCGGGCGCCCGCCCCTCCAGACGGAAGAACCGGCGCAGCTCAGCCACCTTCGTTCCAATGTCCAACTTGCGGGGCATAATTCCTCTTTGATTTCAAAAACAACATAACTGAACCAAAGTTCACTTTCAAGAAAAAATTGAACCCGCCCGCAATTCCAACGATTGGAAATCGGGCGGCCCGCGTTTCCAATCGTTGGAACTTTTTGCGCCGCCCGCGAGCGTGGCCATGCCGGAGGCGGCGAATCAATACAGGGGAAAAACGGGAAGCGCCGCGCTCCAGCCCCAGTTGCGCTGATAGGGCTGCGACGGAGGCACTCCGGCGGGAAGAACGTACCAGGTTCCTGATGCGGGGTGATACACGGCAAAGGACGATGCGGTTGAGACATCGTACTTTCCGGGCACGGGAATCGTCTCGCTCCACCCGAACGTTATCCCGTCGCCGGCGAAGCCATAACGACTGGAGAAATAATTCCAAAAGCCAAGACGCCGATGGTAGATCGCCAGATCGGCCTTTCGATCTCCGTCATAGTCCCGAGGCAGCGGAATGGCGGCGCTCCAGCCGGAGAAAAACTGTTGCTGCCGCATTTGCCCATCTGAACTTTGCAGGATGTACCACATGCCGCTGTTTCGATAATAGACCGCGAGGTCGGCCTTCGAATCGCCATCGTAATCGGCGGGGACCGGAAGGGTCTCATTCCAACCCCAGTTCTGCTGCCGCATCTGGCCGTTGGAACTTTGCCGGATGTACCAGACGCCCGCTGCGGGATGATAGACGGCCAAGTCGGCGACGCCATCCCCATCGTAATCGGCGGGAACCGGCATGACTTCGCTCCAGCCCCAATTCTGCACGCGAGACTGCCCGTTGGAACTTTGCCGGATGTACCAGTTGCCCGTCGCGGGATGAAACACCGCGATGTCGGCTCGCTTGTCGCCATCATAGTCGGCGGGCACGGGAAGGGTCTCGCTCCATCCCCAGTTCTGTCGGCGCAGTTGGCCATTCCCGCTTTGCCGGATGTACCAGTCGCCTTGAGCGGCGTGATAGACGGCCATGTCGTCCAATCCGTCGCCGTCAAAATCCGTGGACCAATTGCCGATGAAGCGCTCCGCCGGTTCAAGCACGCCGACGATCTGCACATCGTCAATCCAAACTCCGGACGGCTCATTCGGCACAACGCTTCGATTGCTTTGGAAGTCGAACACTATCGTTCGGTCGCTCCCGACATAGGGCGTCAAATCTATCGAGGCCACCCGCCACCCCGCCCCGTTCCTATTGTCAAACCGTCGGTGTTGGGTGAACTCCTGCGCCTCCACATACACATCGAGATAATCAAAGTCATACGTTGGAGAGCTTTCGACGTTGATCCAATGCTTGAAGATCAACGCAGCCGAGAGGCAATTGGAAAGAGAAACGTCGCGCAGAATCAACTGCGTGTTCATGGCGTTGATGTATCGGGTTCTCAGGCGATTGCTGCCGGATGCGCAAAACATACTCCATTTTCTGGATGCCGACTTCGTCGTGTTCGGGCCCCACACGTAATCCCCGCCCCCCATGACTTGCCACTCCGGCCTCGTCGGGCCATCAAAGTCGTCGAAGAAAAGAGTCGTCTGCCCTCTCGCCCCCACCCACGCTGCGCTCAGCACAAACACAACTCCGATCCTGAACACCAGACGCATGGCAGCACAGCGGTTCCTCATGGTTTCACAACCCTCCTTCAATTTGCAGACTGAACGCGCCTCCCAATGCTGAACACATACCCCGATCCCGTCCGAACTGCACAACCTTTCGCCAAGTTCGACCAGGCGGACGCCTCGCGCAAAGCGTTGGAGCATTTTGCGGAGTCGCGGCAACAGCCCGCGCGGACAACTTGCGCAAAGCCGAAGGGTCCCCTACCCTTGAGCCAACCGATGATGATTCGTGGCGGTCAGGAGGGTTTATGTCAGACAGCAAGCGCCTCAAAAAGCTCGAAAAAATATCCCGCGCGTTTCGCGTGGATGACGGAAAGAATTTTCGTCTCAAGGATTACGATCCGTCCGACACGGGCGGATTCAAGAAGAACGACAAGCGCGAGGCGGCCGAGATGCTCGACGCGGGCATCGCGGCGATGGCGGAACTTCAGGACAAACTCTACGCCCAGGACCGTTGGGCGCTGCTGTTGATTTTCCAAGCGATGGACGCCGCCGGCAAAGACGGCGCGATCAAGCATGTCATGTCGGGCGTCAATCCGCAGGGCTGCCAGGTGGCGTCTTTCAAAGCGCCGTGCGCGGAAGAGTTGGACCACGATTTTCTATGGCGCTGCCAGCGCCATCTGCCTGAACGCGGGCGAATCGGAATTTTCAACCGCTCCTACTACGAAGAGACGCTCATCGTTCGCGTGCATCCCGAAATCCTGCGCGGCCAGAAAATTCCGCCGCGACTCGTCGGCGAGGAAATCTGGGCCCAACGCTTCAAAGACATTCGCGCGTTTGAGCGGTATCTCGGACGGAACGGCACGGTGATCCGGAAGTTTTTCCTGAACGTCTCGCGCGAGGAGCAGAAGAAGCGGTTTTTGGAACGAATTGATACGCCGGCCAAAAATTGGAAGTTTTCGACGGCGGATGTCGAAGAACGCGCACATTGGAAATCCTACATGTCGGCCTACGAGGAGGCGATCCGCCACACCTCCACGGAATCCGCCCCGTGGTATGTCATTCCTGCGGACAACAAATGGTTCACCCGCATCGCCGTCGCCTCCGCCATCGTGGATGCGCTCGACGATCTCGGCCTGCACTATCCTGAAGTGGACGACGCGAAGCGCGCCGAACTCGCAGAGGCCCGCAAGCGGCTGATGAGCGAAAAATAGGCTTCCAGGGCGCAAGCCGGTTTATCGCATCCGGCGCATGGCTCTCCAGCGCGGGAGACGCTCCGCATAAATTTCGGAATCATCTCACGTTGCGAAATAGACGCCGTGCCCGGCATAATCATGCCCCTTCATCCGGATACTGCGGCGGTGATGCACGGCCGGATCAAAGCTCATCCCGCCCTCCGGGGCCGACGCATGGCCAGCATCGCGGCAATTTTTGCGCGGCCTCCTGCAAATCACAAGTTGGCCGGACAAGACGATCAGAAGCCGCGAAACCCATGATTGCCATCGCTGGGCATAGTTGATATCAGTGCTAACAACAATACCCAGAGGTGCGATATGTCCAAGAGACAAATCTTGATTCGGGATGTCCCGGAAACGCTGTACAAATGGATTGAGAACGAACGATATGCGAAACGCGTATCGCAAAAAGAGTTCTTGTTAAAGGTTCTTGAGGGTGCGGCTACCTACGGAACAGGCAGCGTCCAATCATCGCTGTTTGATCTGCAACAGAATTGACAATGACAGGCATATTTAGACATCAACGATAGTAAATAACACGGGCAGTGTCTTATGATTAAAAGACAGTTTGCGCTATTGCAAATTGAGGCAATAATGCGATGAGGGCGCAGGAATCCAGGTGGAACCGTGAGCAGCTAATCGCGGTGCTTGATCTCTACTGTCGAACTCCTTTCGGTCGCCTTCATCGCGGTAATCCAGAGGTTATTGCGCTAGGAAAAGTCATTGATCGGACCCCGAGCGCGGTTGCGATGAAGCTGGTGAATTTCGCCAGTTTTGATCCTATGCAGCAGAAGCGCGGCATTCGGGGACTTAGCACCGCCGCGCAAGCTGACAGAGACATCTGGCACGAGTTTGATGGAAATTGGGCAGACCTTGCGGTCTGTCGGATCTTCTGTCAAAGACAAACTCGGCATCGTGGACGAAAGCTTTACTCAAGATGACGTTACGGCCAAATGTGATGGCCCTTCCGAAGCGGTGAGGCAATCTAAGGTCCGGTTGGTGCAGGGGTTCTTTCGGGATGCCGTGTTGGCAAGCTACAATTCGCCTGTTCCTTTTGCGGCCTGTTCCTGACAGAGATGCTCTCGGCAAGCCATATCGTTCCGTGGAGATGCGACGAAAGAAGACGTGCCGATCCGCGAAATGGCATAGCCCTATGTGCGTTTCATGATCGAGCGTTTGACCGTGGGCTAATGACTGTGCGTTGCGACATGACGATCTGGGTTTCGGAGAATGCAAAGACAAAAGTTGTATCACCTATGCAGGAGGTCGGCATTATGCGGATTGATGGTCACCCGATTCGCTTGCCCGACCGCTTTACCCCTGATCCGGTTGCGTTGGAATATCATAACCAGCATGTCTTCAATCAGAGGAGATGAACTACATGAAGACCCTTTTGCTCTCCCTTTCCTCCGCCGATGTGTTCCAGATGCTTGATGCGTTGGATAGTCGGGCGGAGTCCTACGAGTATACAGCACGACATTTGGCTGGCACCCCGGATTCTGACGATGGGTTCTGTATTACCGAAGAGTGCGCTACTGCCGAAGAAGCTAGTGCAATTGCAAAACATTTCCGCGATATCGGAGCATCCATCCGTGGCCAAATCGAAACGCAGTAGTTCGGACGTGGATTCCCCTTTTTGACGGCCGATTGCGTAGGAGACCTGCTGGTTCTGATTCGGACAGGGAATGCCTCATTTCACGGTTACGTATTTAACCTACCGGATGACATTGCCGACGTTCAGGCCAGCCTTGGGGTAGAAATCATTGGAACATGGGGTTTGTACGACGGGCTTGTTCATCCACCTGAATCAGAAGACGATTGCATCCAGCGTCGCTTTGCGGCCTTCGTGGAGCCGCTTCGGGCGTTCCCTGATACTGCCGCAATTTCCACAGAGGCACGCGAGGCAGTCCTTGCATGCGTACGGGCCTTTGCCTCCCAAACCTTTGACAACCGGCTTATGCTATTGATGGATCGGGAGTATGCCCTGTTTCGGATGGCCGAGCGGTTGCTTTGTCAGGATGAAATATGCCGTCAGTTCCGTTCTGTAGATGATTTTTTGTCAACGGCCGCGCGTATCATGAACCGCCGAAAGTCACGCGCTGGTCGTGCTCTCGAAAACCACGTTGGCTATCTGTTAAAAGACGCTCGTATTCCTTTTGATGCGCGCCCATCCGTAGACGGCGAGCCGGACGTTCTGATTCCGGGTAAATTACAATATGAAGATCCCAAGTGGCCGGATGAACGGTTGTTCGTCGTTGGCGTAAAGACTACCTGCAAGGACCGCTGGCGACAGGTGCTGAATGAGGCGAGGCGTGTGCGCCACAAGCACATACTGACGATTCAGCAGGGTATTTCTGCCAGGCAACTTGCAGAAATGAGGGATTCGGGCGTCTCTTTGGTCGTTCCACAGAAACTCCATAGCATGTACCCCACCGTGGAGAGAATGGAGGTTCTGACCGTCCGACAGTTCGTTGACACAGTCCGACATACACTGGCAATTCCGTCATGACTGATGTTCTTACAGCAGAGCAACGCCATCATTGCATGACAAGGATTCGATGTAAGGACACGGACCCGGAGCGACGAGTCCGAAACATGATTCATCGGTTGGATTTTCGATATCGCCTTCACGTCGCAAGTCTTCCAGGAAAACCTGACATCGTTCTCCCCCGTCTACACAAGGTCATTCTTGTGCATGGTTGCTTTTGGCACATGCATCGCTGCAAGTTCGGGCGCGTCACACCAGCCACGAATTCTGATTTCTGGAAAACCAAGCGTGAAGACAACTGCCGACGAGATGCAAGAGTGCTCCAAATGCTCAAAGATTCCGGCTGGGCTGTTTTAACCGTTTGGGAGTGTGAACTGCGAAGCGCCGAGGTATTGAGCGCCCGAATCCAGACATTCCTTAAGAAGAAAAGCGGAAAGAAGCGGCCAACAATCGCCTGCCCATTACGGCTCACCCGCGGCGGGCGAGCCGAAGGTGAGGCGAGATGAAACGCGCGCCTGCGCCCAAAAGCCACGCTCAGCGGACCTTGACGCGGTAGAAGGCCGGCGTATGGCCGGGGAAAACATTTGTCAAGCCGGTGAGGGCAGGCCATCCGAAGTGGTTGCTCAAGATCGTCTCGAATCCGGCGAGCAAATTCGTCGAGCGTTGAATCTCGTAGAGCTTTCCATATTCGCTGGTCCACTGAATTGCGACGCGATTGCTGGAGCCCGCGGCCTGCGCGCTCACCAGGGTGAGATGGAAATAAGAAAAGCTGTTGGTGGGATTCGTCCCGGCTGCAAATTCCTCTCCATTGGGCACATCATCGCCATCGCCATCTGCGCTCGAAACGGCGCCGGTCGGCGACCCGAAATATTTCTGTTCCCACCAGTCCGGCAGTCCATCGCCGTCCGAGTCATACACGCCGGGCATCTGATCGGTGGCGAATCCTGACGGCCCGCCGAAATTGAAAAGGGGCATAAGCGAGGGCGGCTCGATGAGCAGATTGGTGTAGATACGGGAGTCGCCGTAGTAATTCGTGAGGGCCGTCGGCGCGAGACCGGCATCGAAGTTCTCGGACGGCGCGGACCAAGCGCGCACGAAGTAGCAGCCCGCGAGGTCGTTCGCAAACGTGCGCTGGGCAAAATAGCCCGGCGCGCCCGCGTTGTTATTCCCGATCCAGGCGCGATCCACAACAACGTCATCGCCGGAGACGCCCGCGCCCCCCGCAACCGCCGGATCGTTCGTCTTGTTGGGACCGGCATAGACAAGCTGAAGAAAACAGGACACGGCCGGGTTGTTGGAAACACCATAGAGATAGTTCGTTCCTCCGCTCGCATACGTGATGCGGTTCGTCGCGCTGTTCAACCAAACAAAATCCGGCAACGCTTGCGCGCATGTCGCGGCAAGGATCAGCGCCCCGGCCATGTGCAGAAGTTTTCTCATCGCAGCGGGCAAGATTACCCCACTTCGCTCCGGCAGGGCGATTGATTTGTCTCGCGGCATCCGGCGGGCGCGGGTAAAACTCCGCTGTTTTTCTGAGGACGTTTGGCATGCATGTACTCATCACCGGCGGAGCCGGATTTATTGGATCGCACACGATGGATGCTCTGCGCGCGCGGGGCTGCAAGGTCAGGATTCTCGACAACCTCTCCAAACCCGTCCATCTCAAAGGCAAGCCGTCCTATATCCCCTCCGACGTGGAATTCATCCTTGGCGACGTCCGGGACAAGGCCACGCTGCTCGCCGCGCTGAAGGATATTGATGTGGTGTATCACCTCGCGGCCTATCAGGATTATCTTCCCGACTTCAGCACCTTTTTCTCCGTCAACGCAGTGAGCACAGCGCTGCTGTACGAATTGATCGTGGAGCACAAGTTGCCCGTGAAGAAAGTCATCGCCGCTTCGTCGCAATCCGTGGCCGGCGAGGGCCTCTATCGCTCAGCGCAAAACGGGCAATTGTGGATGCCGGATATGCGGCCGGAGAGCCAGCTCTCCGCGGGGCGCTGGGAGATTTGCGATGACGCGGGCAAACCCGGCGAACCGATTCCCACACCCGAAGACCGCGCGAACCCGCAAAATCCCTACGGCTTGAGCAAACTAAGTCAGGAAAAGGCCTGCATCAGCTTGGGGCGGCGCTACAACATTCCCTCGGTGGCGATGCGCTATTCCATCGTGCAGGGGCCGCGCCAGTCGTTCTACAACGCCTACTCCGGCGCATGTCGAATTTTCTGCCTGTCGGTTTATTTTGACAAGCCCCCGATCATCTACGAGGACGGCAAACAAATCCGCGATTTCGTGAACATCCACGACGTGGTCGCCGCGAACCTGAAAGCGCTGGACGACGATCGCGCAAATTACAAAGTCTTCAACGTCGGAGGCGGGCGCCTCTACACCATCAACGAATTCGCGCAAACGGTCTGCCGCGTGTTCGGCAAAGATTTTCCGACGGAGCCGTCCGGCCTCTATCGCTTCGGCGACACGCGCCACTGCATTTCCGACATCTCCGCATTGTCGGCGCTCGGATGGAAACCGACGCGCTCCGCCGAAGACAGCGTCAGAGAATACGTTGAATATCTGAAGGCGCAGACCGACATCGAAGACATCCTCGATTACGCCAACCGAAAGATGAAGCAGCTCAACGTCGTGCGAAAGCCTGCACAGGCATGAAAGCCTTCCTGCTGGCCGCGGGATTGGGCACTCGGTTGCGTCCGCTGACGGACACGACGCCGAAGTGCCTCGTGGAGATCGGCGGCCGCCCAATGCTTTCCATCTGGTTCGACCTGTTGAAAGCGGGCGGCGTGACGGATGTGCTCATCAACACGCACCATCTCGCTGATGTGGTTGAAGCCTTCGTTCGCGACCACACACCGCCCGAAATGAAAGTCAGCCTTGTTCACGAAGCAACGCTGCGTGGCTCGGCGGGAACGATCCGAGACAATCGCGCCTTCGTCGGCCGTGATTCCGAATTTCTGGTCATCTATGCGGATAACCTCTGCTCGCTTTCCCTCCGCGATTTCCTCGCCTTTCATCGCAGAAAAAAGAGCGAGTTCACCATGGGCCTCTTCCGTTCCCCCACCCCGAAAGAATGCGGCATCGCCACGTTGGACGGCGACGGGAAAATTGTGTCGTTTATCGAAAAGCCGGAGCAGCCCCGGAGCGATCTGGCCAATGCAGGCATCTACGCCATGCGAACGGAACTGACTGATCTCATCCCGGACAAGCCGCTTGCGGATTTCGGATTCGATGTGATTCCCCAGTTGGCGGGAAAAATGTATGGCTTTTTGATCCCCGGCTATTATATGGACATTGGAACTTTGGAGCGACTGGAACGGGCGCGCCGCGAATGGCCCGGACTGGATTCAGGGGCCTGAGAAGGCCGGCAAGACAAACTTATGCTGATCACCCAAACACCTCTTCGAATCAGTTTTTCCGGCGGCGGAACCGACCTGGCCGCCTACTACCGCCGCCAGCCGGGCGCGGTCGTGAGCACGGCAATTGACAAGTTCATCTACGTCATCCTGAACCAGCGCTTCGATGACATGATCTACTTGAGCTACTCGAAAAAAGAGATCGTGGAGCGCGTGGACGACATCCAGCACGAACTCATTCGCGAGGCGATGCGGATGACCGGGGTCCAGCGCGGCATCGAGTTGGCGATCATGGCCGACATTCCCTCGGAAGGCTCCGGGCTCGGTTCGTCCAGCAGCCTGACCGTCGGCTTGCTAAACGCACTCTACTCATACCGCGGCGTCCTCGTGACCGCTGAACGTCTCGCGCAGGAGGCGTGCAAAATCGAAATTGAGATTTGCGGGAAGCCCATCGGAAAACAGGACCAGTACATCGCCGCCTACGGCGGATTGCGGTTCTTCGAATTTCGCTCCGACGAGTCGGTCCTCGTCGAAGACCTCCCGATCGGAAAATTGCGCTCCGCCCTCTCCGACCGCCTGATGCTCTTCTTCACCAACACCACGCGCAAGTCGCAGACGATCCTGAAAGAACAAACGGAAAAAACGCGGGAGAAGATGGCGGCCTTGAGCACCATCCGCGATCTGGCGAACGAAGCGCGCGAACGGCTTGAGCGCGGTGAAATCAGCGCGATCGGCGACATTCTAAAAAAGAACTGGGACCTCAAGCGTGACCTCGCCAGCGGCATCACAAGCCCGGACATTGAGCAGATGGTTGAGCTCGCGATGAAAGGCGGCGCGACCGGCTGCAAAATCTGCGGCGCGGGCGGCGGCGGCTTTCTGCTCGTCTATGCCCCGCACGATAGGGCTGAATCGGTTCGCGCGCAGTTGAAGGGCTATCGCGAGATGCCCTTTTTTATGGAGCGCGCGGGCAGCCGGGTCATGTTTAATGTGGAAGGTTACGAATGGAAGTGACGCAACAATATCTTGAAGACGTGATCGCAGCCTCCCGCTCCGTCAACCTCGGCGAGGTCGCGCGCCTCGTGGACCTCCTCGAGAAAACCTATCGCGGGGGCCAGGATGTCTTCATCATCGGCAACGGCGGCAGCGCCTCCAATGCGAGCCACTTCGCGCAGGATTTGTCCAAAGGCTCCGTCCCCGATCTCGAAGGCCAGCGCTTTCGCGTCACCAGTCTGACGGACAACGTGGCCACCATCACCGCCATTTCAAACGACATCGCCTACGAGCGCATCTTCGATCTGCAACTGCGCCAATATGCCCGCCCCGGCGATGTGCTGGTCGCGATCAGCGGCTCGGGCAACAGCCGCAACATCGTGCGCGCGGCGGAGTATGCCCGCGCTCACGGCCTGACCGTCGTCGGCGTCACCGGTTTCGACGGCGGGACGCTCCTGAAAATGTCCGACCTCCGCCTGCACGTGCCGATCAACGATATGTGCAAGGCCGAGGCCGTGCACTCGATTCTGCTCCACATGGCCAGCGAGCTCCTCCGCCTCCGCTTGCGCGACGTGCGCGGCATCGAATACTCTGATCGGCCTAAATGACCGGACCATTCTCAACGCCTCCGCAGACAGATTCCGACATCGAGCTCTCGCTCGTGATCCCGTGCTACAACGAAATTACTCGCCTGCCTCGCACGATGAAGGACGTCGAAACTTTCCTCGCGAATCAGAAATTGAAGTGCGAAATCGTTATTGTAGATGACGGCTCAAAAGATGACACCGCTGCATGGGTGCGCGATGCCGCGGCGCGAGATTTGAGAATCCGTCTTGTCACCTACGGTGGAAATCGCGGCAAAGGCTACGCCGTCCGCCAGGGCATGCTCGCCGCGCGCGGGCGGTACCGCCTTTTCATGGATGCGGACGGTTCGACCCCGGTCGCGTTCGCCGAGTATTTCTTGAAGGCCGCGCGCGAAAAGAACGCGGACATCGTCATCGGTTCCCGCAAGGAAGCCGGCGCGCAGCTTCGCGCGACGCAAAGTCTGCCGCGCCGCATGGCCAGTTCCCTCTTCGGTTGGCTGACGCGCCTCTTCGTCGTGTATGGCGTCAAAGACACGCAATGCGGCTTCAAACTCTTTTCGGCGGCGGCCACACAGGCCATTTTCCCAAAGGCCACGGTGGATGGCGCCATCTTCGACATCGAACTGATGTTGCTCGCCGCGCGCCGGCGCTATCGCGTCGTCGAAACACCCGTCGCATGGGCGCACGACGACGATTCGCGCCTGACCTACAACTTGAGAAAAAGCCTGATGATCTTCGTCGAACTGATGCGCGTGAAACTGCGGCACCGAATCTGGTGGCCGCAAAGAGTCGCCTGCGTCACCGGATGATTTTGCGCCCTACTCCGCAACCCACTTCGCGTCGAACAAAATCAGATTCACATCCGTGCCGTTGGCCCCGGACCCACGCCACCGGATTTGGCTTTCGCCGACCGGCAGCGACGCGATCGAAATCTTCGCTTCCGCAAATTGGCCGGCGGGAATCGTGACGCGCGAGAGCGTGTCCGCGCCTTTGCTGAACACCACGTCGGCCGTCGTGTTCGGCGGCCCGCTCGCTCCGATCGTCAGCGCAAGCGCGCCGCGGAGATTGTTGCTGCCGACGTTCATCAAACGGAAGGAGGAATCCGCCGCGCGCCCCACGCGGAAGTAGAGCGTCTCCTGCGGGCTCACCTGCTGGCCAGAAAATTTCCAACCTTCGGGAATGGTCAGCACGGGAACCGGCGAAGAGCGCGCGCGTTCCACCCGGTCGGAAAGCCTGTTGAAATAAATGTCCACGCGATACGAGTAATCCGACAGCGTCTCGTGCGGGAAGCCCGGGAAAATGCCCATTCGAATCAGGCGCTTGGCCGCTTCCGGGCTGCCGAGAATCACGCGCTGCGCAAAATGTTCATGCGGCCATTTCCAAACGCCCTCGGGGGTATTCCAGTTGTGGTGGCTCGACTCGATGAAGGGCGCTTCGGGAAAGCGCGTCATGAATTGACTCTGCTTTTCGTGGAGCAGTTCCAATTGCTGCGGCCCCGCGCCGTGAACAAATGGAGAAGCCGGCGGATGATTCGGCGTGGGAAAACTTTCGCCGACCCAACGAATTTCGTAGGCGCTCTCCATCACATAAGGCACGCCTGACGGCAGGTTCTCATTGATCCAGCGGGCAGCGGAGCCGAAGGAGGTGGATTTTTCCGTCAGCCGAAGCAGCGCCGGAGTGAAAAGCGTCGCGTGAACCAAAATCGGAATCGCCGCGAGCGCGAGTCCCGCACAGGCCCGCCGATCCGTCGGCAGTCTGAACAGCCCCGCCACCCAGACCCCCGCCTGCCACACGCCTTGGAGCATAACCAGGATCATGAACGGCGCGACCGGAGTAAAGTAGCGCGCAGAAAGATATTGCGACCGCTTGGTCGCCCAGACGATCGCGAGCACCCCCAGAGCCGTGATCGCAGCCATGAATATCCGAGGCCGACGTTTCGCATGGGGCAAACAAAGCGAGACCAATCCGCAGAGCAGCGCGACCCACGAAATCGCGCTCATCACCGGGCGTTCACCCATAAACATTTTCGAAACAGCGTCGTTCACAATGATCCAAATCGAATACTCCGACCCGCCGGTGTGCGCTTTGTCGAAAAGCACAAACCGCAAAATATAAGGAGAGGCCAACAGCAACGCTGCGCCTGTCAGGAGCATCGCCGTGAAGGAGCGACGGGCTGCCGCGCGGTTCTTCGTCTTTTGATCCGCCAGCCAAAAACAGAACAAAACGAGACCGATCGCGCCGGCGAGCATCAACGCGCCCAGGTGGGAATAAAGCAAAGCCGCCAGCATGACCACGGCCAGCGCCGCATCGCGACCGCGCATTTTCTCCGCATCCATTACCTTGGTCAGATAGAGAATTGAAAGCGGCGCCATCACCCACATCTGGGCATACACATAGACTTCGCGCGCGTAGTACACCGGAAAGAACATGACCGCGACGCCCACCGCCGAAAGTCGCGCGAGCGCGGGATCAAAAACCCGCGCAGCCAACCGGTAGCACGCCCACACCCCGGCGATGCCGAAGATCGCCGCCGGTAACCGGGCCAGACCCGGCGTGAAGGGCGTCACCTTCGCCGTCACGAGTTCCATCGCGCGATAGGCCAGATTGTGAATCGCAAAAGCCAGCGGCATCTGGCCGATGGAAATCACCAACTCCCAACTGTTCTTGAGCACCTGTCCGAGGCTCCACCCCGTGTGGGCATATTTGAAAAAGCCCAACTCATCCTGCCAGAGTTCAGCACGTCCCAACCACGCCAACCGGAAAAAAGAAGCAACAGCTAAAAGAACGACGGCGAAGATCAGCCCAGTCTTCTCAACCGCAGGCTGTGTCGCCGCGGAAGACGGATCAGGCGTTACCGAAGAGGAAGATCGTCGTTTCTTTGATTTCATCGAGGCTCAGCGAGCGATTCAAACGCGGTTAAGCTATGGATTGCCTTCCGCGCCGACCAGGTTTTTTGGGCGCGCCCATCGCTGTCCAAAATCGGCTGATCTAGGCGTTTGGGACCGGTGATTCTCCCGGGATTTCAAGGCCGGATCCGATCTCGTGAATGAAGCCACTCTCCGCCATGCGCGCGTCTCCGAAATGCCCTGTCCGAGGTTCGTTGTGTGGGTTGCGGGCTGCCTGGAGTTTCCCCGGGTGTCCGCCGAATCGGGGGGGGGCGGAACTCCAACGCCCCAAATGCAAGTTGGATTTTTGCCTGCGCCCGCCTATAGTCGGCGCAGATTTGGGAGGTTTTATGGAGCGGCTTTGGTATTACGCCCGAGGACAGGAACAGAACGGGCCGATCAACGAAGCAGAACTGAAAGCTCTGCTGGCCAGCGGACAGATCACCGGCAGCGACCTGGTTTGGACCGATGGCATGGCGTCGTGGGCGAAAGCTGAATCCGTTCCTGACCTGACCGCTTCGGCGAACGTTCCGCCTTCTTCATCTTTTGAACCACCCGCCCCCGCCAGCACGCCGCGCGCTGCGGCGGCTTCGAACCAGACGCCGCAGGGCCTTCTCGGATGGCTGTCCTTCGTCGGTGTCATGAACGTCATTTACGGCGCGCTGAGCTGCTTGAGCTGCGTCGGCATCATCACCGGCGTGTTTTTGATCTTGAGCGGAACCGCGCTCATGGCCGCGCGCAAAGCCTTGGAAGACATCCGCGAAATTGATCCCGCGATGCAACCGTTTCTGGCCAAGATCAAAACCTTCGCCCAAATGACCGGCGTCGTCTATATCCTGGCCCTCGTTTCCATGGTCATCATGCTCATCCTCTACGCGGGCTTTTTTGCGGTGCTCTTCTCTCAACTTCCGAAGATGACCACGCCATGAGTTTTCTTCACCCCTCGCGCATTCACCTCCACGACACGGACGCCGCGGGCGTGTTGTTCTTCGCCAATCAGTTCCGCCTCGCGCACGAGGCGTATGAAGCGTTCCTCGATTCCATCGGCATGCCGCTCAAGGACTGGATTGCCGGACCGGTCCATCTCCCCATCGTGCATGCGCAGGCGGACTTCACTGCGCCGCTCCGCGCCGGCGATGTCGTGCAGATCGAAGTCACCTCCGACGCGCTGGGTGATCACTCCTTCAAGATGCTCTACCGCTTCCGGAAAGACGGCCAGGCCGCCGTCGGCAGCGCGCAGACCGCGCACGTTGCTGTGGATGCGAAGACGGGACTGAAGACGCGGCTGCCGGAAACACTCCGCGCGGCGCTACGCGCCTTGACCGAGTAGCACGCGCGCCGCGAGCGCCAGCGCAATCCGGTCGGGCTTCATGCCGGCGCGCCCCTCTTGCGGCCAGGGAAAGAACGCCACGGGAATTTTGAATTTCGGGAGCGTGTCCTCCAGCGCCGAGCCCGAAATCATTGTTCCCCGAATGAATGCGGCGGGCCGCGCGCCGAACTCCGCATCCGGCACAGACACCACGCAACATTCCTCGACCCCTTCAAGCCTCAGAATTGCGCTTTCAATTTCTTCGGGGTGAATATTCTCGCCGCCGGAGATGAACATGTTGTCCTGCCGTCCGCGCAGCGTGAGACATCCACTCGCATCCAGCTCACCCAGATCGCCTGTAGCGAACCAGCCCTCCTCATCCACGCACGGCCGCACCACGCCCGAGGCATCCGTATAGCCCGCAAAAAGCGCCTCGCCGCGCACGAAAATTTCGCCATCCGGCGACACCTTCAATTCCCGGTGCTTGAGCAACCGCCCGGAGGTGCAGCGCTCAGCGGGCGAAGAATCCGGCGCGCTCGTCGTCACTTGCGAAGCCATTTCCGTGAGCCCATAGCTCATAAAAACGGGAAGATTCGCCGCCATTGCCTGACGGATCAGCGCGGGCGCAATCGGGCCGCCGCCCAACAAAATGGCCCGCAAGCGCGCGCGTGTAGCGCGGTTCGGCAGGTTCTTCATAAGGCGGTGGAGCTGCGTTCCGACCAGCGAGACATGCGTGGCCTCGAGGCGCGCCATCGCGTCTTCAGGCGCTTCGTCCGGTTCCGGAATGGCCATCGCCGCGCCGGCCATAACACAGCGAAACAAAATGCCCAACCCACCGACGTGATAGAGCGGCAAAGAGAGCAGCCACCGGTCCCGGGACCTCAGCCGGATATTAAGATTCGAGCCCCTCGCGCTGTAGTAATGATTGCCGTACGTGTGCAGCGCAGCCTTGGGCAACCCCACGCTGCCGGAGGTGAAGACGATGGTGGCCGGCTGCGATAACGGGAAATGGCGACGCGGCTCGGACAGCGATTCAGAAGCCTGCGCATCGAGCAATATATCGGGGTCCAAAAGGTCAAAATCCGCCAAATCTCCGGCGCCGGGAGCCCGGGCGCGGGCAATTACGCGGCGCGCCCCGATCTGGCGCAACGCCTCCAGCACACGCTCGCGCGGCCAGCGCGTGCTGATGGGACACGCCACCGCGCCCGCGCGAATCACACCGAAAAGCAACGGCACATAACGCCAATCGTGCGGCAGATACAATCCCACTCGTTCGCCTTCGCGACAACCCCGGCGCGTGAGTTCAGCGGCAACGGAGGAAACCATCGCATCCAACTCGTGATACAAGACCGTTCGCTCTTCGCAAACGATCGCGGCCTCGTGCTTGGAAATCAGCGCGGCTTCTGAAAGCAGACAGCGAATGTCAGCCACGAGACACCTCTTTGATCCGTTCCATCGCGACATTTTCCGATGAGCTATTCAAATCATCCAGTACCACTTGCGCACCGATGGATAGCGGCTCTCGAAGCACGTCGGAAGCCAGCCAGCGGTAGGTGTCCAATCCCATCGCGGTAGCCTCATCGCCGACCGCCGCGCCGAGTTGAAGCAGGCCGCTCAATCCAACGCCGGATTCAAACGCCGCGCTCACCACGCAGCGGCGCGCATGCTCTTTCGCCCACTTGGAAAAACGCATCGCCCTCGAGATGCCCCCCATCAATGTTGGCTTCAGCACCAACGCCGCCAGACCCCGGAACTCGCCCCACACCCGCAACGGCGTATCTGCAAGAGTTTCATCGAGCGCAAAAGCCAAGGAAGTCGCGGCGTGCCACTCCGGCAGGTCCATTGGATTTCGCAGCGGCTCCTCAACATATTCAATCTCCACATCCAGCAACTTTCCGAACCGGACAGCCTCCTCCTTGTTCCAACGCCGGTTGGCATCGAGGCGAAGCTTCACGGAATCGCCCAACGCCCTGCGAATATCCCGCACCATCCGCGCGTCCTCTTCCGGCGATTGGCGCCCCACCTTCACCTTCACGCAGGAAAAGCCGGCCACGTCTGAAACGCTCTCGATCATGGCTTTCCGGTCGCCGGCGAGAAGGCCGTTGATGCGCACCTCGTTTCTTGCCGCATCGCCCGCCAGCCATTTTCGCAGCGGAATATGCGCCGCGTTCGCAAGAGCGGAAAAGCACGCCAACTCGACCCCGAACCGAATCGAAGGCGGAACGTCCGCGAGCAGCGACAAGAGTTTTTGATTTGAAGCGAAATCCGCCGCGAGATCGAGGCCCACCAGCGACGGACGAAGTTCAAGCAGCGTTTCGCGCGCGTCCTCAAGGCTCTCGCCGCTGAAGCCGGGCAGCGGCGCAACGTCTCCCCACCCCGCCGCAGCATCCGTCTGCACACGAACGAGCACCCCCGAACGCGCCCGCGCCGTTCCGAGTCGCCATCCGTCGCGAAGAGGCAACGAATAATCAAACAAGCGAATCTCCCGGATGTTCATGTGTTCCAACCTGCGACAAAAAGAATCGCATAGAGCAACAAAAGCAAAGCGGTTTGGCCGAGCGCGGGATTCAACTCGCGCCCTTTGCGCGTGAACACCGTTCGCAAAACAGGCAGCCCCAGCAGCAGCGCCGCCGAAGCCGCGAGAACGTTTCGATGCTGCAACTACTCAAGATAAAGCACGGCCGGCACGGCCGCCGCGCCGAGCAAACAAACCAGATATTCCGCGCGCGCAAAGTTCACGCCGAAACGAACGGCCAGCGTGCGCTTCCCCGCCTTCGCATCCGTCTCGATGTCGCGCAGATTGTTCACGACCAGCACGGCGGTCGAAAGCAATCCGGGCGCGATGCCTGCAATGAGCGCGCCGCGCGTCATGTGCAGGGTTTGGGCATAGTACGTCCCGCCGACCGCCACCGGTCCGAAGAAAATCAGCACGAAAATTTCACCCAGCCCCAGATAGCCGAGCGGTCGCGGCCCGTCGGTGTAGAGAATTCCCGAAATGATCGCAGCCGCGCCGATCCAGACAAACGGCCAGCCGGCGCGGTGAACGAGATAAACGCTCGCCGCCGCAGCGAGAAAAAAAACGAAAAACGCGGCATTCCGCATGCCCGCCGGGGAAATCAAGCCGGACTGCGTGGCGCGCCGGGGGCCGATTCGCTCATGCGTATCCGCGCCCTTTTTGAAATCCGCATAGTCGTTCCAAAAATTCGTCGCGATCTGAATCAGCACGGCACAGAGCAAGCAGATAGAAGCGGCGAGCCAGTGAAGCTGCCCCTCAGCGTACGCCATACCGGTCCCAATGCCGACCGGCGCAACCGCCGCCCACAGAGTTTTCGGGCGGGATGCAAGAACCCAGGCGTTCATCAGGGGCGTTTAGGAAACTTTTGAAAAGCGGGTTTCCGTTTTTCGAGAAACGCCCGCTTTCCTTCCTGTGCCTCTTCGCTCATGTAGTAGAGGAGCGTGGCATTTCCCGCGAGCTCCTGAATGCCGGCCTGCCCGTCGCACTCGGCATTGAACGCGGACTTGAGACATCGAATCGCGAGCGGCGATTTTTCAAGAATTTCGCGGCACCACTTGACCGTTTCGCTCTCGAGCTTTTTGAGCGGAACCACCGCGTTGACCAACCCCATCTCCAACGCCTGCTTCGCGTTGTACTGCCGGCAAAGATACCAAATCTCCCGCGCCTTCCGCTGTCCGACCAGTCGCGCGAGATACGATGCGCCGAATCCGCCGTCGAAAGATCCGACGCGCGGGCCGGTTTGCCCAAACACGGCGTTTTCCGCCGCAATCGAAAGATCGCACATCACGTGCAACACGTGCCCGCCGCCGATCGCGTAACCCGCAATCATCGCGATGACCGGCTTCGGACAGGACCGAATCTGGCGCTGCAAGTCGAGCACGTTGAGGCGGTTTTTCCCTTTGGCGTCTTTGTAGCCCGCCTCCCCGCGAATGCGCTGATCGCCGCCGGAACAGAAGGCCTTATCCCCCTCGCCCGTGAGAATCACGACGCCGATGGATTCATCGTCGCGCGCATCATTGAGCGCGTGGCTCATTTCCAACACCGTCAGCGGTCGGAATGCGTTGCGCACTTCCGGGCGGTTGATCGTGATCTTCGCGATGCCCTCGGCCTTGTCGTATTTGATGTCGGCATAGCGGCCCGACCGTTTCCAATTCACTTTACTCATGTCCGTGACTCCCTCACAAATTTTCTGATCTCAGCGGCCAACCGTTCCGGCCTGTCCAGATGCACCAGATGGCTGGCGTTCGGCACGATAACGAGCCGCCCCTGCGGGCACAAGCGCGCCATCCGCCGCGCGATCCCTACATACTTCACATCTTTTGCGCCCGCAACGCAGAGAACTGGAATTTTCAGTTTCGGCAATTTCGCCCAACTTGCCGGCACGCGCCCAGGGCTCATGCGTTCAATCCTTTCAGCCCATCGCGCGCGGTCGCCGACACGCCTGAAGTTCATCACATGTTTCCGCGCGCCTCGCGTCATCCCCGCAAAGACCGGCTGCGCGTACCACGCGGCGAGAAAATCGGATGCCGCCGCGCTTCGGATTCGTTTCGCCCACGCCTTGTCCTTCACCCGTCGCGCGCGGCGCTCCGCGAGCGATTCGATGCCCGCAGAACTCGAAAGCAGCACAAGCCCGCGGCACTTCGCGCGAAGCGCCGTCGAAAGCGCAATTCGCCCGCCCATCGAATAGCCGATCAACACATCGCCCGGCGCCGGTTTCGGCTCCTCGCCCGAGTTCAACGCACGGCAGGAAAATTCGCTTTTGAGTGTCGCGATGACTTCCGCCCAATCGCCGCGCTGCCCCAGAAATCCCGGCAGAAATAGCAGGCGCGGTTTCTTCATCCCAACACGCGCTGCGCTTTGCGCTGAAGCTGCCGATGGAGCGCCAGATTTTCGGCGCGATCCGTCCGCACTTCGATCAACGTCGGGCCGCGGCTCTCAACGGCCGCGCGGTAGGCCGCAAGAAATTCATACGGACTGGAAGGTTGAATATAGTTGAGACCGAACATTTCCGCCGCAGCCTCAAACGCGACCCCGTGCGGCGCGGCAAAATACTTCTCGAACGCGCGGCCCGCTTTCGCCACCGGCAGGAACGAAAAAATACCTCCGCCATTGTTGTTCAACGCCACGATGACGGCGGAGCGACCCTTCGCCAACGCGAGTGAATTGAGATCGTGCAGCAGCGTCAAGTCGCCGAGCACGGCCGTGACCGGAGCGCCCAGTCCCAACGCCGTGGCGAGGTTTCCGTCAATGCCGCTCGCTCCGCGATTGGCATAAACGCCACAGCACGCGGCGCCGCTCGCGCCAAACATGTTCATGTCGCGCACCGGCATACTGTTTCCAAGAAACAGCGCGTGCGAAGCCGGAATCGTCTTCGAGATCGCCCGCGCAATCCACGGCTCAGAAATCGTCTTTGAAGCGGTCCACCATTGATTCAACATCTTCTCGATACGCCCGCTGCGCGCGGTCCAGGGCTGTTTCCGCGCCCCGCCGTTAATTTTCGGCAGCAAGGATGGCGGGAGGGCGAAACGGTCTGTGACCCCGTGGGCGGAGTCCAACCGTTGGAAACTCGCGTTCACCAAAACGTATCTTTTCGGAGCGGACCTTTTGATCCATTCCGCAATTCGCTTTGACACCAACCGGCCTCCAATATGCAGCACAACGTCCGGCCGTTCCGGGGGCGGCGCAAGGAGCGACAGGTCCGCGTAGGCGGCGACGGATTTACCTTTTGCATCGAGACGGAGCCCGGAGAGCACGTCGGGCAGAACCGGCCAGCCGAGTTTCTCTACCCACCGCGCCACCCCCGCGGATTCGTCCGGCGACTTCAACGCGCCGACCACGACGATGCCGCGTCTTGCGCTTGTCAAAAGTTTTGTCAACGGAGCTGACGAATGGGTCTCGGGCGCTTCATGCCGCGTGTAGGGCGTCCGCGCGCTCCGCCATGCGGCGATGGGCCGCAGCCATCGCTCCGTCGCGGCGCCGTCAGGCTGCGGGCCAAGCGGCTCGCGAAACATGCAGTTCAAGTGAACGGGCCCGTTTGTTGCCCGGCGGCAGGCGTAGTCCACCGTCGTCAACAGCATCTCCGCAGGAACAGAAGTGGAGGGACACGGCAAATCAAAAAACCATCTCGCGAATGCGCCGAACAGTTTCACCTGATCCACGGTTTGGTTCGCGCCCGCGTCGCGCAATTCCGGCGGCCTATCCGCCGTCAGCACGAGCAACGAAACCTCATCCAGCGACGCCTCCACGATGGCGGGCAGGAGATTCGCCGCAGCCGTTCCCGAAGTCGTAATGACCGCAGCCGGACGGCGCGTCGCGCGGGCGCGGCCAAGCGCATAAAAAGCGAGCGCGCGTTCGTCAAAATGAACGATGGACTTTGCGCGCGGGTTTGCCGCGACCGCGAGCGCCAATGGGCTGGATCGCGAACCCGGCGCGACGCAAAATTGATCTACGCCATTTCGGATGCACTCCTCGATCAACAGCCCGCACCATTGAAGGTTGAGATTGGGAGAGGCCTTCATGTGGATTCCAGAACTTTCATCAACCCCAGCGCTTTGCCGTCCAGTTCACGCCATTCATCGTCCGCGTTTGATCCTTCCACAATGCCCGCTCCCGCATACAAGCACAAGCGCGGGCCCAACACGAGCGCGCATCGAATCGCGACGGCAAACTCCGCCGCATCGCGCTCCACCCAACCGACCGGACCGGAATACCAGCCGCGGTCGAACGGTTCGAGCTGCGAGATGAGCTTCAGCGCTCTGGCCTTCGGCCACCCGCCGACCGCGGGCGTCGGATGAAGACGCGCAAGAATTTCGGCATCGCTTGCGCCGGGCGCGAGGCGGGCGGTGATGGTCGTGTGAAGATGCTGAACGTTGGGCAGGCGCAAAATTCGCGGCTCCGCTGCGCATTCAACCTCGGCGATGGGACGCAGGGCTTCGCAGATGCTGTCGGCAACGACGGCGTGCTCCGCGCGCTCCTTTCCGCTGGCCAACAACTCATCCGCCGCCCGCGCGTCGGCCTCCGGCGTCGCACCGCGCGGTCGCGTCCCCGCGAGGGCCTCCGTCTTCAAGGCGCGTCCGTCGCGCCGGTAGAGCCGCTCCGGCGATGCGCCGGCGAACGCGACGAGACCGCGATGGCTTCCGCAAAAATTGAAGCAGCCGGGCATTTCACGGCGCAGTCGGGCCATGATGAGCAACGGGTCCACGCGCCCGAAAAAGTCCATCACCGTGCGGCGGGCAAGGACAGCTTTTTCCAATTTCCCCGCCCGAATGTTTTCCAATACTTCCGCGACTGCGCTTCGCCATCCTTCCACATCCGGTTCATCCCGGCTTGCCAGACGTCGGGGCATATGATCGGCGCGGGGGGAGCGCGCAGATTTCAGATGCTCAATTGCTGACAACGCCGCATCCCGCTGGTTGCGCCGGAAATTGCACGCGAGGGTGTTGATGCCGTTGCGCTGGATGAATTCAAATCGCGGCAAGAGAAATCTGAACGCTCCGAAGGGCTTCCAGCCCGCGTCCACGACGCGATCCGCCGCGAAACGGAATCCGCCGTAGTAGCGGAGGGCGGCGGGCGCGTCGGCAAGGCGGGACTCCACCGCTTCAAAAAGCGACGCGCGAGAGGCTTTCGACGAGCCCTTGATCGTGTCCGCCTCACCTGCCGCCGCAACCTCGAGCGAGTCGTCGCGATCGGACCAATAGCCCTTGTCGGCGAACGGCTGAGCGATCAACCAGTCAATCGCCGCCATGTCCGGCGCGGGAACTTCGACCCGGCAAAAGCCCGACCGGGGCGCATTCGCGCCGGCGACCGCGCGGGCCAGTTCTCGGGCGAAATCCGTCACTTGTCTCCTTCGTAGATCGCGGCAATGCCGAACGAAAGTGGATAATGCGCCACGCGCAAAAATCCAGCTTCGCTCATGATCCGGCAGAAAGCATCGCCCGAGGGGAAGCCCTCGATGGTCACGTTCAAATACCGGTAGGCGCCGGGATCGCCGGAAATCCAGCCGCCAATTTTCGGGAGCACATGCCGGAGATAAAAAAAGTAGAGCCGCCGGAAACACCGGGATTGGGGCGTGGAAAACTCGAGAATCAGCGCGCGCCCGCCGGGCTTCAACACGCGGTTAATCTCTTTCAACGTGCGCAGAACATCCAACACGTTGCGGATGCCAAAGGACATCGTCACCAGATCGAAAGAATGATCGGGAAAGGGAATGGTCATGGCGTCGCCAACGAGCAGTTGCACGCGATGCTCGAGCCCGCGTGCCTTCGCCTTTTTGCGCCCGACATCCAACATGCCCTCGGAGAGGTCCAATCCGACCGCTTCCCGCACGTTGGGCGCCGCACCGAACAACTGGAAAATCTGATCGCCCGTGCCGGTGGCCAGATCGAGCATTCGCAGGCGGTCGCCGGGCGGCAGGAGCGCGGCGAGGCGTTTGCGCCAGGCGACGTCGCTCCGCAGAGAGAGGATTCTATTCAGGGCATCGTAGCGGGGCGCGATGCGATCGAACATTTTCCACACCTCGCGGCGGGAGGGCTCTGGCGTGTTGGTCGTGGACATAAAACAAGCGCGGCGGGAATGTAAACATCCCGCCGCGCAAATGCAAAGACCGCAGGTTGGTTAGAACGTGTAGGAAGCCTTGACGATGGCGGTGTCTTCGGCGTTGTAGGTTTCGCCGTGGGTCGAGCCGAAGTAGGCGCCAGTCACGAAGCGGTCGGTCCATTTGTAAACGAGACCGCCTTGAACGAAGACCGGATAGTCATCCTTTTCGGTCTTCTCGTCGGCGACGTTGGCTTCCGCGAGCACGGAGAAGCGCTTGCTCAGGTCCCAGATGAGGGAGCCGCCGAAAATAAACACGTTATCTGGATCGGGGCGCTCGCTCCCGCCATTGAGGGCGTAGCTGACATCGGCGACCCAGTGCAGGCAGTCGTAGGTGACCGTGCCGACGGAAATACCGACGGTCGTCACCGTTTCGCCGGAGCCGAGGCCTTTGTCTTCATCGCCCGTCGAGAACGCCACTTCGACATGAGGAATCACATAGGGATAATCGAGAATATCCTGGTAGGCCCGAAGTTCGAATCCGAGGGTCGCGTCGCCAATGCCGGACTCGCTCTTATTGCTGTCGCTCTCGATATCGCGCCACGGCACGGAGGCGTTGATCGTCAGATTTTCGATGAGACCGAAGCGCAGATAAGGCGCGAGGGCGCGCTCATCGAAATTCTTGTAGTCGGCGTAGCCCGCGATCGCGCCGAGTTCCAATTCGTGCAGTTCAGGAAACTTGTTTTCGTGCGTCAGCAGCGCGCGCTGCGGTTCGGCGAAGGCCAAGGTGGCGGACAGAACAGTCAACGCGGCAAGCGATCTCTTCAGCATGGATGACTCCTTGTGTTATCCGTGAATATACAAAGCGCGGCTCCGAGATGACAATATCTAAACGCAGCCAATTGCATCCGCCGAAATTTCGGGCAGGTGGCGGCGGAGAAATCCGGGAAGGTCGGCCACGGCGTCCACACGATGGTCAGCTGTGGTGGCCTTTTCCGGCGGACCCACAAACAACGTCCGGCATCCGGCGCGCCGGCCGGCTTGCACGTCGCGCTCGTGGTCGCCGATCATCCAGGATCGGGCGAGGTCCAGGTGGTGTTTGCGCGCGGCATCGAGCAGCATGCCCGGATTGGGTTTCCGGTTCGGATGGTGGTCTTCGATCGCAACACAAGAAACGATGTCGAGGAGCGAGAGGTCAAAGTGCGCGAGTTGAATCACCAACGCTGCGTGGATGTCGTCCAGCGTCGCCTGCGTCATCACGCCTTTCCCTACGCCTTTTTGGTTGGTCACCACGACCGATTCATATCCCTTTTCGCGCGCGACGCGGAGGGCTTCGACAAATTCCGGGAAGAGGTGGAAGTCCTCGACGCGCTCGACATAGCCGGGGCCGGGAGACCGGTTGACGATTCCATCCCGATCGAAAAAGACGCAGGGGCGCAGCGGTAACAATGCGGTCATGTTGCGACTATACATAAAAGAAGCGCGCGAGTCCTGCAACGGGCAAAAATACCCTTGCCGGCGTCGGGTCCCCTCCCTACCTTCCCCTCTCCAAGCCCATGCGCGTTTCGATCGTCATCCCATTCTATAACGAATCCGGCAACATTGCGCCGCTGGTGGAAGAGCTCGCCGCCGTCGCGCCCAAACTGCCGGACTGCGAAGCGGTGTTGGTGGATGACGGCAGCAAGGACGACACATGGGACCAGATTTCGGCGTGCGCCCGACGCCATTCATTCGTGCGCGGAATTCGCGCGCTGAAAAATTGCGGCCAGTCTTCCGCGCTTCTGCTCGGCCTGCAGCAGAGCCGGGGCGATATTCTCGTGACGCTGGATGGTGATTTGCAGAACAATCCGGCGGATATTCCCGCGCTGGTCGCCGAGCTGGCCCATGCGGATGTGGTCTGCGGCTATCGCGCAAAACGGCGCGACACCTGGTCGCGGCGGGTGGCGTCGAAGATCGGGAACGGCATCCGCAACTGGGTCACGCACGACGGCCTGCGCGACACCGGATGCAGCCTCAAGGCGTTCCACCGAAAATGCCTCGCCGACCTTCCCCCCGTCAACGGCATGCACCGATTTATGGGCGCCTATTTCCGGCTGGGCGGACGCACGATCGTTCAGATTCCCGTGGATCATCGCGCCCGCCAGCACGGCGTTTCGAAATACACCAACCTCAAGCGCCTCCCGAAGACGACGTTTGATCTGTTGGGCTTCTCGTGGTACCGTTCCCGGCGCTTATCCCTCCCAGATTTCACACAAACAAGGACAGGAGACTGAACATGAAATTGGAAACCCTCTGCCTTCACGGCGGCCATCAGCCCGATCCCACCACACTTTCGCGCGCGGTGCCGATCTACCGCACATCCTCTTTCGTTTTCAAAGACACCGCGCACGCGGCCAACCTTTTCGCCCTCAAGGAACTCGGCAACATCTACACGCGCTTGATGAATCCAACCACGGACATCCTCGAAAAACGCGTGGCGCTGCTCGAAGGCGCACCGGAACTCGGCGGCCTTGCGCTGGCCTCCGGCACGTCCGCTATTTTTTACACGATCATCAACCTCGCGCAGGCGGGCGACAACATCGTCAGCGCGCGCAACCTCTACGGCGGCACCTACGTTCAATTCAACGACATCCTGCCGGCGCTCGGCATCAAAGTGAAATTCGTGGATTCGCAACATCCTGAGAATTTCGCCAAGGCCATTGACAGCAAGACCCGCGCGATCTTCTGCGAATCCGTTTCCAATCCAGCGCTGGAGATCACGGACCTCGAAGCCGTCGCGAAAATCGCTCACGCTCACGGCCTGCCGTTCGTCGTGGATTCGACGTTTTCCACGCCCTATCTCACGCGCCCGTTCGACTTCGGCGCGGACATCGTCGTCCACTCGCTCACGAAATGGTTCGGCGGGCACGGCACCGGAATCGGCGGTGTCGTTGTGGATTCCGGCCGGTTCAAGTGGAGCGCGGGAAAGCATCCGCTCTATGACGAGCCCGACAACTCCTATCATGGCCTGCGTTGGGGCCACGATCTTCCCCCACCCCTCGCGCCGCTTGCGTTCATTCTCCGCATGCGAACCGTTCCGTTGCGCAACCTCGGCGCGTGCATCGCGCCCGACAACGCATGGCTCTTTCTTCAGGGCATCGAAACGCTGCATCTCCGCATGGACCGGCACTGCGAAAACGCCCTCGCCGTGGCCTCGCATCTTCAGAAGCACAAGGCCGTTCAGTGGGTTCGCTATCCCGGACTCAAGAGCGATCCGGAATTCGCGAAGAACCAGAAATACCTGCACGGCAAAGGCGGGTCCATGGTCGTGTTCGGCATCAAAGGCGGCGCGGAAGGCGGACGCAAATTTATCGAGAGCCTCAAAATGTTCTCGCATCTGGCCAACGTGGGCGACGCGAAGAGTCTCGCCATCCATCCCGCCACCACGACGCACTCCCAGTTGAGCGAGGCGCAGCAGCGCGATGGCGGGATCACGCCCGAGCTGATTCGTCTCTCGATCGGCATTGAGCACATCGAGGATATTCTGGCGGACATTGACCAGGCGCTGAATGTCGCCGCTCGCGGATGAGTCGTAGCCCTGCCAAGCGTGTGGCCGGCGCGGTGAAGACCAAGTTCTTCGCCTTTGCCGACAAGAAGAATCCGTTCAAGTTTCGCACCGGCGAAACGCTGAATTCCGTCACGCTCGCCTACGAAACCTACGGAAAACTCTCCCCGAAAAAAGACAATGCGATCTGGCTTTTTCACGCGCTGACCGGCAGTCAGCACGCCGCCGGCATCAATAAATCCGTTCCCGTCGTCGGACGGCTTTGGACCGAGGAGTTGTACGAAGGCTGGTGGAACGGATTCATCGGGCCGGAGAAGGCGCTGGACACCAACCGCTACTTTATCGTGTGCGTGAACTACATCGGCGGGTGCTACGGCTCCTCCGGACCGACCAGCATCAATCCGGCCACGAAACGCCCGTTCGGGCGCTCCTTCCCGACGGTGATGATCGGCGACATTGTGGATTCGCAGGTCCAACTCCTCAACCACCTCGGCATCGAACGCCTTCACGCCGTCGTGGGCGGATCGCTCGGCGGAATGTGCGCGATCAATTTCGCCGCGCGCTATCCGGATCGCGTTCGCCTCGTCATCCCCATCGCCTCCGGGCAAAGCACCTCCATACATCAGCGCATCGTGAACTACGAACAGATTTGCGCCGTCGAAGAGGACAAGCACTTTAACGGCGGCAACTATTACGCAGGTCCTCGTCCCAACCGGGGCCTCGCGCTCGCGCGCATGATCAGCCACAAAACTTTTCTATCCCTCGAAACAATGGAGAGCCGGGCGCGCAATCTCGTCGTGCGCCCCGACGAAGACAAGGACAAGTGGTATTGGCTCTCGCACCCGATGGAATCCTATCTCCGAGGACAGGGCCTTCGCTTTGTGAAGCGGTTCGACGCCAACAGTTATCTCCGCATTCTCGATGCCTGGCAGCGTTTTGATCTGCTCAAGGACACAAAAAAAGCCTCCTTCGAAGAAGTCTATGCCGCCTGTACAAACCAGAAATGGCTGATCTTCAGCATCAGCGGCGACGGTTGCTATCACGTTCAGCAACAGGACGAACTCTGCCGGTCGCTGAAAAAGGCGAAGGTCCGCTTCCATCACATCACGGTCCACTCCGACAAAGGCCACGACTCATTTCTGATGGAGCCGGACCTCTTCGCGCCGCATTTGGATTACATCCTCAGCGGCCCATCGTGACGACGGATCACCCGCGTTCGGCGCGCTGGATGAGATCGGCGAAGCGCGGGTCTTTGTGCAGCGACTTGAGATCGGCGTCTTTCTTCATCCACTCGGCGTCGCGATAGCCCAGCGCAACGCTCCGCTCCAGCGCTTCGAAGGCATCCTACGTGCCGCCGGTCAACGCGCAACTGCAAGCAAGATTGTACCAGTTGAGCGGATCCTCCGGGCGCATTCGGGTGAGATCGCGGTCAACCTTCAACCCCTCTTCATAGCGCCCGACATGCGTGTAGAGATGGCCCAAAGCTTCGAGAACGCGCGCGTGAGCGGGCAGACGGTCGCGGATGGACTCGAGAAACTCCAACTCCACCCGATGCTTTTTTGAAACCGATGTTGCGCGAGATGGCGTGCTCATCCGGTGACTCCATGCAGGCTCAACGCCAGCGCGTTGCCCAGGCTACGCCGGGCCGTTGCCATTGCCGGTGGCGCGCTTGTCCATCGAAACAAACTCGCGCGTTGTCGGCCCGATATAAACCTGGCGCGGACGCCCGATTTTCTGGTTCGGATCGCCGTGCAATTCATACCACTGCGAAATCCAACCCGGCATGCGTCCGATGGCAAACAACACGGTGAACATGTTGGTCGGGAAACCCATCGCGCGATAGGTGATGCCCGTGTAGAAATCCACGTTTGGATAAAGTTTCCGCTCGATGAAATAGGGGTCTTTGAGCGCGTGCTCCTCCAGCCGCTTCGCAATATCCAGCAGCGGATCGCTCACGCCGAGCCGGTTCAACACGTCTTCGCATACGGTTCGCGCCACTTTCGCGCGCGGGTCGTAGGATTTGTAAACGCGGTGCCCGAAACCATAGAGGCGTAACGGATCGTTCGGATCCTTGGCCCGTTTAATCATGGCATCCACATCCCCGCCGCTGCGGTGGATCGTCTGCAACATTTCCATCACTTCCTGATTGGCGCCGCCATGCAGCGGGCCCCAGAGCGCGCTGATGCCGGCGCTGATGGAGGCGTAGAGGTTCGCGCCGGTGCTGCCCACCAGCCGCACCGCGGAGGTGGAGGCGTTCTGTTCGTGGTCCGCGTGCAAGATGAGCAACTGGTTCATCGCCTTGACGAGAACCGGATCCACCTTGTAGTCGGCCACGGGCGAAGCGAACATCATGTTCAATAGATTTTCGCAATACGCGAGCTTGCTGCTCGGATAGACATACGGCTCGCCAACGGATTTCTTGTAGGAAAAAGCTGCGATCGTGCGAATCTTCGAAATCAACCGGGTCGCGGCCACGGCCTTTTCTTCTTCCACGTCCTCCAACTGCGGATAGAACGCGGAAAGCGAGTTGGCCATCGAGGAGGCCACCATCATCGGATGCGCGTGCTCCGGGTAGTTTTGGAAAAACGCCACCATGCTCTCGTGAAGCATCGAATGGTCGTTCAATAGCCGGGAATAGCGCTGCAACTCCACCTTCGAAGGCAATTTGCCGTGAATGAGCAGATAGGTGACTTCGACAAACGTGCAGTTGTTCGCCAGGTCCTCAATGTTGTAGCCGCGATAGCGGAGAATGCCTTTTTCGCCGTCCAAAAATGTGATCGCGCTCTCGCACGCGCCGGTATTGACGTAACCGGGATCGTAGGTGATCAGGCCCGTATCCTGGCGCAGCTTGCGAACATCAATCGCCCGCTCGCCCTCGGATCCTTCATAGATCGGATAGGTCAGCTTCTTGTCGCCGATCTTGATCTCGGCCATATCCACTTTGGACTTTTCCAACATGGTCAGGCCTTGACGATTTTGCCCGCCTTGATGCATGCCGAGCACACCCGCATCGTGCGGGTCGAGCCGTTGCTCTTCACGCGCAGCCGCTGAAGGTTCGGCAAAAAGCGCCGCCGTGTGACTCCCGTTGTGTGCAAGCCGATGCCGCCGGACTTCTTCGACAAGCCGTGCCGAATGATCCGATTTCCCGTTTGGCTACCTTTTCCACAAACCTGACAAACCATCGCCATGTGTAATCTCCCGAAATAAGCCCGAAAAAATAAGGGCGAACGGCCCCTCGCGCAAGCCTTATCCCGCCCTTTCCGCTCGATTTTTCACGAAAATATTTCGTCTTCAACCACCGGGCATTCCGGCAATGCGTCCAGAAAATGCCGTCCATATCGCTTCGTGCGAACCCTCGGATCAAGGATAACGACGATCCCCTCATCATGGCTGGAGCGTATCAGGCGGCCAATGCCCTGCCGGAATTTCAAGATCGCCTCCGGTATCGAAAACTCTTTGAACGGGTCGCCGCCCTGTTCCTTGATCCGGTCCATGCGGGCCTTGATGACCGGCTCATCCGGAACCGCAAACGGAAGTTTTGTGATGATGACATTGGCCAGCGCATCGCCCTTCACATCCACGCCCATCCAAAAGCTATCGAGTCCGAAGAGCACGCTCCCCCGCTCTTTCTTGAACCGATCCAACATCAAATGGCGGGGCAATCCCTCCCCCTGAACAAACAGCGGAAATCCTTCATCGTCGAAAAAGTCGCGCGTCTGGCTCGCCACCGCGCGCATGAACCGGTCGCTCGTGAAGAGCACAAAGGCATGGCCGCGCGTCTTGGCCACATAATGGCGGATGGCCTTGGCCACCGCTTCGGTGAATGGCTCCGTGTTCGTCGGGTCCGGAATCCCCTGCGGAAGAAAGACTCGCATCTGGCGCGCATAATCGAAAGGCGACCCCACGCTCAACGTGTCGGCTCCGGTCGCCCCCACGCGCGATTTGAAGTAGTCCAGCGACCCGTTCACGCTCATCGTCGCGCTGGTCATCACCACCGATTTGTAGTTTCCGAAAAGGGAGCGTTCCAGCGAGGGCGCAACTTCGATCGGCGCGGACTAGAGCACCGTCTGCTTGCGGCGGACGCCTGAGGTTTCAACCCAGTACACCTGATCGGGTAAAGCCTGTTGCAAAAATGTTTCGAGCGCGTTTCGCAGTTCAAGGCCCCGACGACAGGCGGACTGCAATTCCGCCTGCACGTCCTCATCCGCCAAAGCGTCCGCCGCTTCGGCGAGTTCCTTTGTAATGCCGGCCAGCAGCGAGGGAATGTTCGTCTCAATCGCCATCGGCGCAGTCACCGTCGCCCGCGTTTGCTCCGGACCGAGTTTCGTGGCGCGTTTCACTTCGCCGAAGAACTGTTCCACTTCGTCGTTGAGCTGCGTCACCTTCAGAACCGTCTTGCCCTTCTTCAGGGTCACCAGCAATCCCTTGTTCTGCTCGGGACTGGCCAGCCGCCTGATCCAGTGCTCAAAAGCCATCTGCGATAGGCGAAGCCCCATGTGATCGCTCGCGATCGCCTCCAGACTGTGCGCCTCATCCAACACGCACACCGCCGAATCCGGCAGGAGCGACGCGCCCTGCTCGCGCAGCGCGAGGTCGGAAAAAAACAAGTGATGGTTCACCACCAGAAGTTGCGCATCCCGCGTTTCCGCCCGCGCATTCATGAAAAAGCACGCCTTGTATTCGGGACATTTTTGCCAGAGACAATTTCCGTGCTCCACGCACACGCTGTTCCAGACCTCGCTGCTCGGCTGCGAGGTCAAGTCCTGAAGACTCCCTTCCGCCGTTCTGCGCGACCATGCGTTGATTTGCTCCAACTCTTCCTGTTGCGTAGCGGTGAACAACTCGCGCTCCATCTTCATGGCCCGCGCCAGACGGCGAAGACAAAGGTAGTTGCTGCGCCCCTTGACCAAAGCCGCCTTGAAATCCAATCCCAGATGGTCTTGCAAAAACGGCACATCCTTCTGCATCAACTGCTCTTGCAGACTGATCGTGTGCGTCGAAACGATCACATGAACCTTCGCGCGCAGCGCGTGCAACACGAGCGGAATCAGATAGGCGAAACTCTTGCCGACGCCCGTGCCCGCCTCGATCACGAGATGTCCGTCTTTCTCCAGCGATCTCGCGACGGCCAGCGCCATTTCCCGCTGCTGCGGGCGCACCTCATAGCCCAACGACGTCCCCCGTCCCGCCTGTTCCAGCAGGCCGCCGGGGCGAAAAATCGCATCTGTCGCTTCGTAAAGCGTTAGTTCCGGGCTGTCGGGTGAACGAGGCGCAATCATCACAAAAAAAGCCGCAGACGGCTGCGGCAAAAACTGGAGCGGGAGATGGGATTTGAACCCACGACATTCACCTTGGCAAGGTGACGCTCTACCACTGAGCTACTCCCGCTTGAGATTGCCGCAAGCTAGGGTATTCTCTCTTTCCTGTCAATTAGGAGACTTAAAATGGTTTTAATCACTCAAAGCGGCCCCGAAACCCTGCCCATCGGATCGTCCGCTCCGGACTTTTCACTTCCTGCCGTGGATGGAAAAACGTATGCCCTTTCCTCCTTTGCCCCCGCGCGCGCCGTGGTGATTTCCTTCACCTGCAATCATTGCCCTTATGCGAAAGCATACGAAGACCGCTTCAAAGCCCTCGTCTCCGAGTTCAGTTCCAAAGGCATCGCCTTCTGCGCCATCAATCCGAACGACGAAACAACCTATCCGGACGACAGCTTCGAAAAAATGCGTGAACGCGCCAACGAATGCGGATTTAATTTCCCCTATCTTCGCGACGACACGCAAGCCACCGCGCGCGCCTACGGCGCCGTCTGCACCCCGCACCTCTTCATCGTGCTCGACGGGAAGATCGCCTACGAGGGCAGGATTGACGACAACTGGAAAGCCCCGGAGTCCGCCCAACACCACGACCTGCACGACGCGCTCGCCGCCATCGCGGCCAACCGCCCCATTCCAAAAACAAACACCAACCCGATGGGCTGCAGCATCAAATGGAAATGAAGGCTGATGCAGCGTCCCGAACATCGCTGGAACCCACTTTGAGAACAAAATCAAAGGTTGAAGCGGCAACGATGCCCGAACTTGGCCCCGCCGCGCAGTCGCCAAAATCAAATGGTGCTCCCGGAGGGATTTGAACCCCCACGCCTCGCGGCACAGGATCCTAAGTCCTGCGTGTCTGCCAGTTCCACCACGGGAGCGACGCAAGCCCGTACTCTATCAAACTCCATTTTCACGCGCAAAGCGTCAAAGGCCACGCGCTGATCGTGCGATGGAATTGGGCGATTCCCACTTTTTATTACGGTCCCAAGAAATTCGGATGCCTCAGAACTCCGGTGAGGCAAAGTCGCGTCCTCGTCGCTACGCAATAAATCCATTCAACAATCGTTCTTGAGTATAGGAGGTCATGGTTGGGGTTACCAAATCGAAGGTTCTTCCATGACGAAGGAGGAGGTTCATGAGGTTTGGGTTCTCAAGAATTCGAGGGACCGCCGTGTGGAGTATCGTCGCGGCTGGAGCGACGTGCGGCGCAATGGCCCAGGAAATAGTTTGGGGCGATCCCTCGTCCGTCGCAACCAACACGGACCTTTCGCTCGCGTTCAACAACGCGCGCTCGCTCGTCCGTTCGCGCGACGGAGCGCGCGCCTATCTGGGCTGGAAGCAGAGCGACGGCCTGTGGTTTGTCGTGCTTTCCAACAGCGCGGTGACGATCCAATTCCGCGTCAGCAGCAACGCGAATGCAACCGCACTCGCCATCGAAGAGGCGCCTGATGGCGAGGTGATCATCGCCCATGGCGGGCCGGGCGCGATCACGGTGCGTTCATCAACAAATCATGGCGTCTCCTTTGACGCGCCGGTCAGCCTCGCCGCGCCGGGCATCCAGTCGAACCCGTCCATCTCGTTCACCGACGATGGCGAGGGGTGTCTGGTCTGGCATAGCGCGGCGTCGCCGTCGGTCGTGTATGGCAGCCGCCGCGATGCGAGCACCAAGCTGTGGTCATCCATATCCGCGCTCGAGACGAATCTCACCGACGGACGCTTCGCCAGCGTGTGGGCGCGCGGCGGCCCGCCAGTGGTCTGTTGGCGCGCCGATGTCAATCCGCTCCCGCCGACCAACTGGGGCATTCGGTTTTTCGACTGGAGCAACAACGCCGCGCCGATCTCCATCCCCACAACGAACTGCTTCGACCCGTCCGTCTGGCGCGATGGCAACAGGGTTTGGGTGAGTTATTTCAACACCGGACAGGAGGTGCTTCGCACCGTCCGCAGCAACGACGCAGCCGCCTTCGCTCCCGCGGAAGCTTTTGCTGGCTACGTCCGTTTTCCGCACATCGGCGGCAACGCGCGCGGTGTGATGGCTATCGTGTATGAATACACCGACACGCCGGTCGCGGCAACGAACGACAGCCTGAAACAGTACGGGATCCAGCTATCGTTCGATGCGGGCGCGAGCTTCAGCAACGCGCCCTCGCCGCAGCTCGCGGGCGTGACCACTCAAGTTTTTTCCACCTGCTGGGTGTCGGATGGCTGGGTGGACCTGGCCTGGGTGGATCGCGGCGCGACTCCGCCCGTGCTAAAATATCAGACCGGCGCGATCATCTATCCGCCGGAAATTTCCGCCATTGCGCTCGACGGCACCAACGCCGTCATTTCTCTCTTCGCCTCCGCCGGGCTGAACTACACGCTTGAAGAGCAGTCCGCGCTGTCCGGCGATGCATGGACATCCTCGGCCGCCGCGGCGATTGAAGGGACCGGCGCGGAGGCGGCGTGGCGCGTCGGCCTCGCGCCCACCGGAACGGTCTTTTTCCGGGTGCTCCAACAATGAACGCGCGACACATTCACGCCGTCCTCGTTGTTTTCGCCACGCTCTGCTCGCTCGCGCGCGACGCCCGCCCCGCCGCCGACCCGCGGGTGCATGTCGGGTTGGACGAAGCCGGGCATCCGGCGCTCGCATGGAAAGGCGAAACGAATCAACAATTTCTGCTCGAAGCCCGCGACGGCGCCTCCGACTCGGTGTGGCAAGTGATCTCCACCAACGAATTTTCTCTCTCGGCGGCCTCAAACATCTATCGCGCCACCGGCTTGCCGGAGAACGCCGCGCAACAGTTTTTCCGCCTGCGCGTGGAGACGTTGTGCGATGCGCCTTTGTGTTTCGCGGGCCGCACAAACTTGCTGGCCATGTTGGGGCGTCCGATTCAGCAGAACGTTTTGAAACTCTTTTCCGCCGCCGCCGATCCGGTCAGCAATCGCGTTTACGTCTCGGGCATCATGACTCGCCACATGGGCATTCTTGACGGCAGCACGGAGGAGTGGATCGGCTCGCTCGACACCGGCGACTACGGATGGAAATATCTCTACCTCGACCCTGTGGCGCGCTTTCTCTACATCGCCAACGCCTCGGACTCGACGCTCCAACGCATCCACCTGGACACCGGTGCATCGCTCGGCCCCGTCGCCGCCGACGCCGTCCTGTTCAAAGCCGCGGTGGATACCCGACGCGCCCGCCTGCTGTTGGGCAGCGATGTGTCGCCTTACTTCCGCGCCGTGGATGGGGCGACGCTCCTCCCGATTTTTGGAACGGATGCGCTGGGATCGAGTGTCGGCTCGCCGATCTACGACGAGGATCGCGACGTCGTGTATCTTTTCGACGTGGCCGCGACTGGTGCGTCCCGGGAAATCCATGTGGTCAGCCCGACCAACGGCGCGCGGTTGGGAACCATTCCTTACACCATGCCGCCGAATCAGCGGGAGCGCAGTCAGCAGTTCGACAAACTCTCCAATCGGTTCTTCATCGCGACCACTCGCACCCTGCGGGTCTTGGATGGCAGCGGCGTCACACGGATCAGCATTTCGTTCGCCTCAAACCGGCAGTGCCAGGATCTCATCTATGACGCGGCGCACGACCGCATCGCGGCGTTGACGCTCGAAGCCACGAGCGGCGCAGTCGAAGCCGTGGCCGGCCATTTGGAAGTGTACCATCCCTCCACCGGCGCGCTGGAGCGCGATATTCAATTCGGCCGGAAACCTCATCGAATGACGCTGAACACGGCCAATCAAAACATCTATGTTCCGAATGGCGACGCCTCGGTGGTGTGGAGCCTCCCGACGGGGTCTTACACCCATGCCTCGCCGATTCGACTCGGCGAAAGTCTCGAACAAATCGTGACGGCGCGCGGCGGCGGCCTGCTCTATATGAACAGCCGGCTGGGCGGCAGCTATCTCGCTCAATTCGACACCGACTCCGCCGTGTGCGAGACCTTCACAAATGGCGTCTGGCCCATCCCGATTCGCGCCGATCCGAACGGCGCACGGCTTGTGGTCGCGAACGCGTGGGACAGCACGCTCGATCTCTACAACCTGAATCCCACGCGCGCGCTGACGGCCACCATCCCCATCGGCCTTCCCCCCGGATCAACGGACCGGCTGCCGGACCTGGCGGTTGATTTTTCAAACGACCTCGCGTATGCCGCCTACCCCGAATTCGGTAAAATCGCTGTGGTGAACCTCGCCACCACCAGCGCGGTCGCGCTCCTCACGGTCACCAACTTTCCGGCCAAAGCGGAGGGCGGCGGGCCGGGTGAATTGCAAGTGGCCGTGAATCCCGCCACTCAGCGGCTCTATCTGTTCCTGGCGAATCAGCGGCGGCTTCGGATTCTCGACGCGTCGGCAAACTACGCACAACTTGCCGACGTGGACCTGTCATCGCTTGCGTGGAACGCGGTGATGACCGGAGCAAATCACGATTTGATGTTTCTCGACCATGACCGCGGACGCCTCTTTGTCGGTCCGTACGAATGCGACCCAACCACCGGCTTGCCCACCGGCCGCGCGCTCGCCGACGGGCACAGGATTTTCGCGTTCGACCCGGCGGAAAACGCATACTGGGCCAGCGGCGTTCATCTCGCGGATGGCCTGCAGCAGGACTTCGTCGCCGTGCTGGATCGGGACAGCCTCGCGCTGCGTCACCTTGCCGATCTCGGCGAAGCTCACAAAATGCTGCGAGAATACACGCTCGATTCGGCCCTGCGCCGCCTCTACATCGCGCGGCCGCACTTGGCCGAATTCGACACCTACGCCGTCGGCGTGATCCCTCCGTAGGCGGATGAAAAGGCCGCGCCCGGAAGGGCGCGGCCCCGTTCGATCACCCGCGATAGATCATGTTGTGTTCGATGATCTCCTTGGCCTTGTCCTTGCCGCCGAGTCCGAAGGCCAGACCGATGGCCAGCGCAACGCCGCCCAGGACAGCCGTCACGGCGGTCACTACGATTTCGCGGCTCACGCCCAGCTCGTCGAGCGCCATGCTGATGCCGAGAAAAATGACCGCATATCGGGCGACCGTTCCCGCGAGCGCGGCGTGCTGGCTGGCGGCCGCGGCTTGCGTGGCGAGCCTGCCCACATAGGCGCCGATGCCGAAGGCCGCGAGCAAAATGACGAAGGCGATCGCAACTTTCGGAAGATAACGGACCAATTGATCGGCGAGTCCGGCCAACTGTTTGAACCCAACAATATCCAGCGCCTGCTGCGCGGTGAGCAGCAGAATGACAAAGGCCGCAATCGCCGCGAGCACGGAGGAGAGGCGATAGCGCCCATCGGCGGGAAACGCGGAGAAGCCGACTTTCGCCGGGAACTGGTCCGCGCCAATGCCGCTGAGGAAACTCTCGACGATCCGGCGGACGATCCGCGCGATGGCATAGCCCGCAAAGATCACGAGCGCGGCGGCCAGAATGTCGGGCAGCACGTCGAGGATTTTCGAGAGCGTGCTCTTCACCGGATCGCTGATGGCCGTGATGCCGACCGTGTCCACGGCGGAGACGATCATCGGAACAATAATGAAGAAGTAGGCGATCAAGCCGATGATTTCGGAAAGCCGCTTGCTGCCGGTGAGCTGGCCAATGCCGAGCTTCTCCGCGCCGCGGTCGAGTCCCACCGCCGCAAGGGCATTGCTGGCGACTTCGCGAACGATCGTGGCCACCACATTTCCGATCAGCAGAATGATCAGCGCGGCGACGATATTCGGAAGAATCGAAAGCGCGCGGGCCAACATATCCTGCAACGGTTTAACGAGAGCCTCCTGCCCCAACGCTTGGAGGAACGGCGGCAAGCCGAAAAGCAGAATGACGTAGAACACGAGGCGTCCCGCCGTCGCGCTCGGCGCGGCGCTATCCGAGCGGCCCCCGCCGAGATATTTCCCGAAGCGGTCATCAAATTTCAACGCGCTCAATCCGCGCGTGATCGCGAGGCGAACCAGCACGGCCACAATCCAATAGCCGAACAAGATGACGGCGGCCTGTAACAAATTCGGGACCACGCTCACCACGCGGTCGGCGATGTTCTGAAGCGGGCCGGCGACCATCGGCAGATTCAACGCCTGGAAGAACGCGACCAGTCCGAAAAGAATGATCAGCCACTTGATCGTGCCGCCGATGATTCTTTCGAGCGAACGCTTCTCGCCGTTGGCGGAGACCAGCAGCTTCTCCAATCCCCAATCATGAGCTGCGCGTTCATCGAGCCGGGTCAGCCCCAGCAATTTGGCCACCCCCGCGCCGAGCAACGTGCCGATGAACCAGAAGGCCACCAGCAACAGCAACGCTTTAAGAATGACAGGAAACGCGCCCGCAAAGCGCTGAAACATCGGCACGAGAACCTGCGTCCAGAGATTCGCGCCCTCGCGCTGAACCGCTTCGCCGCTGGTGACCACCGCTTTCGTGATCTGCTTGGTCGTGTCGCCCACCACGCTGGATGCCTGAGCGGGCGCGGCGGTTGAATTCGCCGCGTCATCTGCGCCCTGCGCCCATCCAACGTGCGGCGTCACCATGCTGAGGATCATCCACAGCGCCAACCCAACTTTTCTCGCCTTGTTCATTTCGTCCTCCTTATTTCTCACCGTGGATGCGGAACAGACCTATTCCGCATCCTGACACTCAAAGCCTTTGCGGCGCATTTTGTGGGAAAATCACCCGCCGCGTCAAAGAAAACCCCTGACGTTTTTCGGTCGCGTCTTGCGCCGTGCTTAACTTCGGTAATAGGGATTCGCGCCCATGGCGTGGTCGGTGGCGTCAATAACGCGACGCACTTGGGGCGCAATTCGCCGGATGGCGTTTTCGACGCCGTTTCGCATGGTTGCGGCGGAGGCGGCGCAGCCTTGGCAACCGCCGCCCATTTCGAGAAAAACATCGTGCCCTTCAATCTTCAGCAGCCGAATGAATCCGCCGTGCGACGCGAGCGCGGGATTGATCTCGTCGTTGAACAAGTCGGCGATGTCCTCTTCCACCCCCTCCATCGAAGTGTTCTGAAGAGCTTCAATCACGGCGGGCGCGATGGGCGCCCGGCCGTCGGCGAATCCGGCGCGAATGGCCTGCGCAACGCCCGCGGCGAGTTGCGGCCACGGCTGCGGCACATTCTTCGTCAGCGTGATCGTTCGGCCTTCGATGCGGACGCTTGAGATGCCGTCAATGGCGAACAGTTGGTCAATTAACGGCGAACCCCGCCCTTCATCCGCTGAAGAAAACTGGAGCGTCCATTCGCTCGAAATATCTCTGTTCAGATGAAAGTTGCAGAGATTCGGGTCATAGGTCAGTTCGCCGGATATTTTGATGGGTTCAGACATGCTGCGACTGTACCGCTTCACTCTTGCATCTGCAAGTTGAGTCGCTACCCTTCACGCCCTTTCACGGAGAGAGCTATGGCCGGCGAATATGTTTTCAATCTTCAGCGACTGACCAAGCAGCACAACAAGACAAATGTGCTGGAGGACATCAACCTCGCATTCTACTTTGGCGCGCGCATCGGCGTGATCGGCGGAAACGGCGCGGGCAAGTCCACCCTGCTCCGCATCATGGCTGGCGAGGACAAAGATTACATGGGCGAGGTCATCGTCGCCCCGCGCATCAAAATCGGATACCTCCCGCAGGAGCCGGTTCTCGATCCCGAAAAAACCGTCCAGGAAGTGGTCAGCGAAGGCGTCGCCGAGTCCAAAGCGATTATGGCGCGCTACGACGAAATTTGCGATCAGCTCGGCGGCGACCTCACCGATGAACAATCCGAAAAACTCAACGACGAATTAGGGCGGCTTCAGGAAACCATAGATAACCGAAACCTGTGGGACCTCGACCATCAGGTTGAAATGGCCATGGATGCGCTGCGCTGCCCGCCCGGCGACATGAAAACCGGCGTCCTCTCCGGCGGCGAAAAACGCCGCGTCGCCATGTGCCGCCTGCTCCTCGCAAACCCGGATGTGTTGCTGCTCGACGAGCCGACCAACCACCTCGACGCGGAATCCGTCGCCTGGCTCGAAAATCATCTCAAGCAGTTCACGGGCACCATCGTCGTCGTCACGCACGATCGCTACTTCCTTCAAAACGTGACCGAATGGATTCTCGAAATGGAAGGCGGACGCGGCTATCCCTACAAAGGAAACTATCAAAGCTGGCTCGAACAGAAACAGGCCATGGCCGCGAGCGAAGCCAAACAATCCGCCGCGCGCCAGAAATTGCTCGACCAGGAATTGGCCTGGGTGCGGTTGAATCCCTCAGGACGCCAGTCCAAGAACAAAGCCCGATTGAAGCGATACGAAGAACTCGCCAATCAGCAGGTGGACACGCGAGAAGAAACCATCACGATTCAAATTCCCTCCGGCGAGCGCCTCGGCGATCTCGTCGTTCGTGCGCAAGAACTCGGCATGGCCTATGGCGACCGGCTGCTTTTTGAGAACGTCAATTTCGATCTCCCGCGCGGCGGCATCGTTGGGGTGATCGGCGCAAATGGCGCGGGCAAAACAACGCTGTTCAAATTGATTCTCGGCCTCGAAAAGCCCACGGCGGGGCATCTCACCGTCGGCCCCACCGTGCGCCCTTCCTACGTGGACCAGACCCGCGACGCGCTGAATCCTGAAAACACAGTTTTTGAAGAAATCTCGGGAGGACGCGAATTTCTGGACCTCGGCGGGAAATCCATGAACAGCCGCGCCTATTGCGGACGCTTCAATTTTCGCGGACCGGATCAGCAGAAGAAAGTCGGACGTCTCTCAGGCGGTGAGCGAAATCGCGTTCATCTCGCCAAATTGCTGCGCGGCGGCGGCAATCTTCTCCTCCTCGACGAGCCGACGAACGATCTCGATGTCACCACGCTCCGCTCTCTGGAAGAAGGGCTGATGAACTTCGGCGGATGCGCCATCGTCATCAGCCACGATCGCTGGTTCCTGGACCGCATCGCAACGCATATTCTTGCGTTTGAGGACGACGGCAAAGTGACGTGGTTCGAAGGAAACTTCGATGCCTATCACGAGCAACGGCGCAAGCTGTTCGGCGACGAAGCAGATCGGCCACACCGGCTCCGCTTCCGCCCCTTCAACCGCAACTGAACGCGGCGTTTTTAGCCGCCCAGATCATCCGCTCGCTCTGATGGTCACGGACGCTTGACATTCCGCCCATATAGTGTATAAGTCCGATTGAATTAGTTGTGATTTGGCCGGCTGGGCTGTGATGCTTTCACTTTGTCGTGGAGCAACAGGCCCCCAGAAGGTTCTTACACCGAGTACATCGCAAGATTATCGAAACAAAAAAGGGAGCAGAAATCCAATGGCTATCAGCACATTCAGCGCGACGACCGACCTCAAAGACGGCCTCGTTGTGGAAACGCAATCGCGGCAGTTTCGTCTCATCGTGGACGAACCCACATCCTTGGGCGGCACCGACACCGGCATGAATCCGGCAGAGTTGGTCCTTTGCGCCCTCGGCGCGTGCCAGTCCATTGTGGCCCGCGTCTATGCCGCGCAGTTCAACATCAACCTGAAGCAGTTTCGCATGGAGATCGAAGGCGACATTGACATTGACGGCTTTCTCAACAAGGCCGAAGTGCGCAGCGGCTTTACGGAAATCCGCTACAACATCCACATCGAAAGCGACGCATCCGAAGAGCAGTTGAAAAAGTTCATCGCCTTCATCGGTCAGAAATGCCCGATCGGCGACACGATCAGCGCGCCGGTCAAGCTGGTCCTGAACAATGTCATCACAATCCAACGCGACGCCGAAGAAGTCGTCGGCTCGCGGACCTGATTCCGCCCGCGGTCCCGTCGTGATTCAGGCGGCGCATGCCGCCCGCTCACGGCGGGATCCCATCGAGAATCCACGCGCGCGGCATGTGGTCGAATCCGATCTTCGGATAGTACTCATTGGCCTTTGGCGCGGCGATGAGCACGATTTTGCACTCCGGCCATAACCGTTTCCGCGTTTCGGCGACGAGCTGTCTGCCGATTCCCTTGCGCTGATACTTCGCATCAACGGCAAGGTCCGCAAGGTACGTGACGTAAGCGAAATCCGTGAGGCTTCGTGAAATACCCACAAGGAGCGGGCCGTCCCATGCGGTGATCGTCAGGTTCGCATTCCTCAGCATCTGCGCGAACACGTCCGGGCGATGCACGGGGCGCCGCTCGCCCAGGGTCGAACGGCGGTAGAGGTCAATAGCCTCCTCAACCGTCAACGATTTATCGTCGCGATATTCTATATTCATTTTTTCTCTGCCGTTGTGAGATTTTTGCAGCGGTGGCCAAACGGCCAAACGGAATACGCCTGAAGCGCCGCGAACAGAAGAAATATCTTTTGATTTACTTGACCCTCCACGGAGCGGGTTTAGACTTCTCCCTGGGAGATGTATAGAGCGTGGGGACAGGCGTAATACAGGGGAATTGGCCGCAATCTTTATCCGACCTCCGTCGGTTCTGTGCTTCGTTGTTACGCATCTCCTTTAACACACGGGAGGTCTAAATGAGCGCGTCGTTCCAAATCCGCCGAAAGGGCATTTTCGTTTTCATCACCGCCGCCGTGCTGCTGTGCGGCCACGCTCGGACAGCCACCGCGCTGGATCGGGCGCTGCAGTTCGTCGAAAGATGGCAAAGCGGGATACGCGGCATTAATGAATGTGTCGCGATTCGCGGCAACTATGCCTACGTTGCCTTGGGGCAAACGGGGCTCGGAATATTTGATATCAGCAATCCGACGAACCCGTTGCCGATGGGAACTGCGGCGACCATTGAAGACGCCACTGGCGTGGCGGTTGAGGGAGATTACGCCTACGTTGCTGACGGAACCGCGGGGCTGCAGGTTATTGATATTAGCGACCCGGCAAACCCGGCGCGCATCGGCGGTTGCATCGTGGCGGGAACAGCATTCAACGTTCTCATCAAGGGCCACTACGCGATCATGACGGCGCTCAACAAACTTCAATTCCTGGATATAAGCAACCCGACAAATCCGGTCAGCGTCGCGGAGATGAGCACGTCTAATGCGCGTGGCATGTCGCTGCGCGGAGATATACTCTACGTGGCGGATGGCGCTGGTTCCTTTCGGGTGATTGACGTGTCGGACCCCAGCGCGCCGCTGCTTATTGACCAGCCGACCATATACGGCAATGTGCTAGACGTCGCGATCATAGACAACTGGGCTTATTTTGCCGGTAACTTTGGCCTCAGTTTGTGGAAGCTAGATACCATAGACAATAAACCAATCTCCTACGGGACAATTGCGGTCGGTGGCAGTCCACAGGAGATCAAGGCCTATAACGGCGATCTCTATGTTGCGACTGAAGAAGGGGGGCTCAAAATTTTCGCCGTCGCGAACGGAACGAACGTGACACTCACCGGCACGGTTTCCGCCAACGATCTCCAAGGCGACTATGTGTACAGCGTGACGCTCGCCTCTTCGAAGGCCTACTCGTTGGGGTATGCCGGCATTTATATTACGGATGTGACGACGCCGTCCGCGCCGAGCCAACTCGGAAAAATAGACACTTCCGGGGCCGCGTTCGGCGTAGTGATTTCCAATGGGTATGCATTTGTTGCCGACGAGTATGCCGGACTCCAAATTCTCGATATCCGAAACCCGCACCGCCCGGTACGCGTCGGGCATTTTGAGAGCACCTCGCGATCCATGCAGAACCTGGCGCTGGTGGGCAATCTCGCTTTTGTCGCGTGCACCGATCTGGGTGGCCTGCTGATTCTTGATGTCAGCGATGTGACAAATCCCGTGCTGGTTGGCACCTATCCTGACGCCGAATTCACAGATGTGCAGGTGGTCGGAAATTATGCCTATCTCGCGGAGCCTGATTACGGGCTCTATATTGTGGATGTGAGCAACCCGGCGGATCCTTCCTATGTGAGCCGTCTGCTGCCGTCGCAGAGCACAGAGGGGTCGGGCGTAATCGTGCGGGGCCAGTATGCCTATTTATCAGGAGGGCCTGCGGGGATATTCGTCATGGGTGTTTCAAACCCGGCAAGCCCCCAAAAACTCGGCAGCTATAATACGGACGGCTACGCCTCTCACATCACGCTCTCAGGGAATTATGCCTTCGTATCAGACCACAGCGGCGGCCTATATGTCCTGAATATCGCGAACGCGAATTCTCCGCAATTCGTCACCCGCTATTCGCCCGCGCTGTTCTGGCCTGTCCACAGCGCCTTATCCAGCAACTATCTCTATTGCGCCGACCAGCTCGGCGGCTTGACCGTTTTGGACGTCAGCAATCCAGCCGCGCCTCAACACGTCACCGACATACGAATGAAGGATGCCGCTCAAGGTGTAGCGGTGGATAAACCCTATGCCTATGTGGCCAACAATGTGGATGGGTTGGCCATATACGAATTGAACAGTTTGGCGAATCCTCAGCGCATAAACCGCGCTGACACCCCCGGCTACGCGAGCGGTGTAACCGTGGTCAGTAATTACGCCTACGTTGCCGATCAGTCCACCGGCCTGCAGATTTTTAACGTGAGCAATCCGACCAATGTTCAGTTAGTGGGCAGTATAGACACGACAGGTCTTGCCCGCCGCGTCGCCGTCGCGGGAAACTATGCCTATGTCGCTGACGAAGCCGGCGGATTCCGGATCATCAACATCGCGAACCCGGCGTCACCGCAACACGTTGGCGGATATAGCACCCCTGGTATTGTGCGAGATATCGCGGTAGCAGGAAACCATGCCTATGTGACCGCGGGCACGAACCTGCTTGCCATTGCCGTGAACAATCCCAGCAATCCTCCACTTGTTGGCGTGGCAAATATCAGTATTTACGGCCAGCTATACGGTGTGGAGTTGAACGGCCATTACGCCTATGTGGCCAACGCCTTTGACGGACTTATGATTATTGACGTTAGCGATCCGGGCAATATGCAGATCGCCGCTTCCTATAAACCCCAAGCCATATTTCTGGATGTCACTGTCATGGGAAACTATGCCTATGTTGCGGCCGACGCAAACGGGCTTTATGTTCTCGATGTGAGTAATCCGGCGGCTCCCAGACTGGTGAGCAAGAAACGTATCGGCGGTAATGCTGTGAGTGTAACCGTAACCGGAAATCTGGCCTATCTCGCCACAGGAGATGCCGGCTTGAAAGTGCTGGATGTGAGCGATCCCGGAAATCCGCAATGGCTGACCGGCAATGCAACATTTGACGCGCAGGATATTTATGTCGCCAGCAATCGTCTATTTGTTGCCGCCGGAAACGATGGATTGATTACCCTCTATCCGTATGTTCCGCTGCGGCGTCCGCCGCTCTCGATCACCGGCGCGAAAAAGACGCCCGGCGGAACGCTTGTAGATGTCGAAGCCGTGCCTGGCGCACAAGTCAGCATCGAGCGAAGCGCGAACCTTCAGACGTGGCAGTTCTGGACCAACGCATTTCAGTCGCTCTCTCCGCTCCAATTCACCGACTCGCAAACCAATTCACCGCGCTTCTATCGAGCCACCATCCCCTGATTCGGCATTCGCCGCGGACGTTCCGCGCATCGCATTCGACACGCGGCGGCGGATGTTCTATTTTATCGGGAAGGAGAAACGTGCATGAACATGAATCGCCGCGATGCTTTGAAAACAATTGCGCTCACATCCGCTGCTGTCGCCACCGCCTCATGGACGGCGCGCGCGCAAGATGGCCAGCCGGAAGCCCCCGCCGGTTTCCTGCTCCCGCCCCTGCCCTATCCTGCCGACGCGCTGGAGCCGCACATTGACGCCGAGACGATGACCATCCATCACGACAAACATCATCGCGCCTACGTGGATAATCTCAACAAAGCGCTCGCGGATTACCCCGAATTTCTCCGCATGAACGTGGATGACCTCGTGCGCGATCTGGAAAAAGTCCCGGCCAATATCCGCACCGCCGTTCGCAACAACGGCGGCGGCCATTCCAATCACTCGCTCTTCTGGAAATGTTTGAGCAAGGATGGCGGCGGCGAACCGACGGGGCCGCTGGCGGACAGCATCATCAACATGTTCGCGAGCTATCCCACCTTCAAAGAGCAAATGATCGCGGCGGCCAAGGGCGTGTTCGGCAGCGGATGGGCCTGGCTATGCCTCGCCAGCGACCGCAAGTTGCTCATCACCACCACGCCGAATCAGGACAGTCCGCTCACCGCCGGACACACTCCGCTGCTCGGTGTGGATGTCTGGGAACACGCCTACTACCTGAAATATCAAAACCGCCGTCCGGAATATCTCGACGCGATTTTCAACGTGGTGGATTGGGAGTTCATC
>JABLTH010046704.1_pt1 | contig 85762 bp, 69 predicted proteins | sample 7875711 | NCBI WGS metagenome assembly JABLTH01 (sample SAMN14941262, study PRJNA633318) | bioreactor metagenome | isolation source: bioreactor | place: China | collected 2019-03-05 | reverse complement strand
TCGAAACCGTCGCCCGTCCTGCTCGTCCAGTTCCCCGAACCGTGGTCCTTGTGGTCCGCCATCCCAAAAAGTTCTGGATGGTGGAGCGAAAGGGAGTCGAACCCTCGACCTCCTGAATGCCATTCAGGCGCTCTACCAACTGAGCTATCGCCCCGACAAACCGAATAAATGAGCGGGCAAATTAGGAGAATCCGGTGCGAGTGTCAATGAGGGAGCTTTTTTTCAACGCGCGGAGTTTGGATCCGGCGCTCGTTTGCCGGAGGGCGAAAATTTTCGCGGTGTGGTCTCGCTTCAGGTTGGCGTGGACGCGTGGGGGAGTATGAAGTAGATTCGACCACTATGCCGAATAAACCTTTTCATCTTGAGGTGTCTCCGGGTCAAGCGGCCGGCGCTCCGCCGCCGACTCCCCGGGCGCGTGAGCCGCTCACAATTACCATCTTTGGCGCGTCAGGCGATTTGACGTCGCGCAAGTTGATGCCGGCGTTGTATGTGATGTTTGTTCAGGGTTTTTTCCCTAAAGAAGTCGCGATCGTGGGCGTGGCTCGACGGGATTATGACGACGCGAAATTCCGCGAGCTGATGTCTGAGTCGGTGCGAACGTTCAGTCGCATTCCGGTGGACGAGGCGAAGCTGGCCGAGTTTCTGGGCCGCGTGTTCTATCACAAGGGCGATATTGAAGAGGAGGAGATGTATCCTCGTCTGGCGGACCGCTTGAAGGATACGGCAACTTATCCGCCCAATCATCTATTCTACCTTTCGATCAAGCCGGAGCTTTTTGGCACGGCCGTGGCGCGGCTGAAGGAAACGGGGCTGATCCGCAAGTCGTTCGATCAGCACTGGACGCGCGTGGTGATCGAAAAGCCGTTTGGCCACGATCTCGCGAGCGCGCTGGCGTTAAACCAGACGGTGAAGCAGTATCTGGAGGAAAATCAGGTCTATCGCATTGATCATTTTCTCGGGAAAGAAACGGTCCAGAACATTCTCTCGTTCCGCTTTGCTAACGCGATTTTTGAGCCGCTGTTCAACAACCATCTGGTGGACCACATCCAAATCACCGCGGCGGAAACGGTGGGCATGGAGAGCGGGCGCGGCGCGTATTATGACGAGAGCGGGGCGATCCGCGACATGGTTCAGAATCACATGTTGCAGTTGTTGTGTCTCGTGGCCATGGATCCACCGGCGAGCATGCAGGCGGATGCGATCCGAAACGAGAAGGTTAAGGTGTTGCAGTCCATCACGCCGCCCGATGGGGACCATGTTCGCTATCGCGTGGTACGCGGTCAATATACCGGCGGCGAGTTGGATGGGAAGCCGGTGAAGGGCTATCGGCAGGAGGATCGCGTCAATCCGATGTCGCGCACGGACGCGTTTATTGCGCTTCGACTTTATATTGAGAATTGGCGTTGGGCGGGTGTGCCGATTTATCTGCGCACCGGCAAGCGCCTGGCGAAGCGCGCGACGGAGATTGTGATTCGGTTCAAGACGCCGCCGCTGCAATTGTTTCAGACGGTCGAGTGCGTGGGCGATGTGTGCGATTTGACGCATTCCATGCCCAATCAGATTATTTTTCGCATCCAGCCGGACGAGGGCATTTCGCTGAATTTTTCGGCCAAGCGGCCCGTCTTGCAGGTGCAAGTCGAGAGCGTGGCGATGGATTTCTCCTATTCGCAGACCTGGCAGCAGTCGCTTCCCGAAGCGTATGAGCGCTTGTTGCTGGATGTGATGCGTGGCGATTCGACGCTGTTCACGCGCTCGGATGAGGTCGAGGCGGCGTGGCGCATTGTGGATCCGATTCTCAAGGCGTGGGAGCAGGACCGAAGCATTCCCGTCCACGAATATGCGCCTGGTTCCTGGGGACCTGCGGCGGCGGATGACCTTTTGCGCGGCCAGAACGACGAGTGGCAGAATCCGTGACGCCGCGCGCGCGTCACGAGGTGAGGAGATAGCCCGATGAGCAGCAAAAAGAACCCGCAGATCATTACCGGATTGGGCGAGGGGGATGTGGCCGACATTGCCTTTTTGCCGGGTGATCCTGGGCGCGTGCCGAAGATTTCCAACGGTTGGAAAGACGTGATTGAGGTCGTGCGAACGCGGGAGTTTCTCGTGCACACGGGCTACAAGGACGGCGTTCGCCTGACGGCGGCCTCCACGGGAATCGGAGCGCCATCAACGGCGATTATGGTTGAAGAGTTGGCGAAACTTGGCGTCAAGACGATGATTCGTATCGGGAACAGCGGCGCGATCGCTGATGAAGTTCAGTTGGGCGATTTTGTAATTTCAACCGGCGCTGTGCGCGACGAGGGCACCTCAAAGTCTTATGTGCAGACGGAGTATCCCGCCGTCGCGAACTATGAAGTGGTTGCCGCGCTTGTGGCCGCCGCGCGAGAGTCGGGCGCGCGTTTTCACGCCGGCATCACGGTCTCGGCGGATGGCTTCTACTCGCGCAACAAGGTGTATGGGCAAGGCGGCGCGATTCTCCCGATGTCGTTCGGAGATTTTGAGCAAGCGGGCGCCAACGATCCCATCATCAATTGGAAACGGGCGAGGGTGTTGAATATTGAAATGGAGTCCGCGTGTCTCTTCACCCTCGCGAGTTTGTTCGGCCTGCGCGCAGGGACGATCTGCACCGTTTCGGACCGCACGCCGTGGTCGTCTCCGGGCCAGGATGCGCTGTCGCTCGATAAAAATATCCGCGGCGCGATTGATGTCGCGATTGCCGCGGCTTTGAAGCTCGCTCGCACGTGAAGGCGTATCTCGAACTTTTGCGGAAAGCGCGAGAGACCGGGGTCCGAAAATCGGACCGCACCGGCGTGGGCACGCTGAGCATCTTCGGACACCAGATGCGCTTTGACTTGGAGCAGGGCTTTCCCGCCGTCACGACGAAGAAACTTCATTTTCGCTCGATCATTCACGAGCTGCTTTGGTTTTTGAAGGGCGACACGAACGTCAGCTATCTTCGCGATCATCAGGTGACGATTTGGGACGAGTGGGCGGACGCTTCGGGCAATCTCGGGCCCGTCTATGGCGCGCAGTGGCGGTCGTGGCGCGCGGCGGATGGACGAACGGTGGACCAGATCAGCGGTGTGATCGAACAGATCAAGACGCATCCGGATTCGCGCCGACTGATCGTGAGCGCGTGGAACGTCGGCGAATTGGACCGCATGGCGCTGGCGCCATGCCATTGTCTCTTTCAGTTTTATGTTGCGGGCGGAAAACTCTCCTGCCAGCTCTATCAGCGGAGCGCGGACATTTTTCTCGGCGTCCCGTTCAACATCGCGAGCTATGCGCTTTTGACGCAGATGATCGCGCAGGTGGCGGGCCTTCGAGCAGGGGAGTTTGTGCACACCTTCGGCGACGCGCATCTCTATCTTAATCATCTGGAACAGGCCGACCTCCAACTTTCCCGCGCGCCCCTGCCGTCGCCGGTCTTGCGGCTCAAGCCGGACGTGACCTCCATCTTCGATTTTCGTTTTGAGGACATTGCGATTGAGAACTATCAATCGCATCCGGGCATCAAAGCGCCCATCGCCGTGTGATGACCACTCCCGCCCATCTATCCATCGTGGTGGCGGTCGCCCGGAACGGGGTGATCGGGCGCGGCGGGAAATTGCCGTGGTCCTTGCCGGCGGACCTTCAACATTTCAAAGCCGTCACGATGGGCAAGCCGATCATCATGGGCCGCCGGACGTGGGAATCCATCGGGCGTCCGCTGCCCGGGCGGCTCAACATTGTCGTCACGTCGCGCGCGGATTTGCCGGCGCCGACGGCGTCGTCGTTGGCGGGGGCGCTGGAGCTCGCGGGCGGAGTGGAAGAGGCGTGCGTGATCGGCGGTGAGCGGTTGTTTCGCGAAGCGCTGCCGATCGCCGACCGGCTATTTTTCACGCGCGTGGAGTCCGAAGTTGATGGAGAAGTCCGTTTTCCCGAAATCAACTGGGCGGCATGGCAGGAAGTCGAATCGCGGACGAGGGAGCCGGACGAGCGGAACCCGCATCGTTTGACTTTTCAAAAGTTTGAACGTAAGTTGAGCCCACCTGTCAAAATTGGAAAAGGAGACATCGGATGAAGAAGTTCATGGCATTACTCGTGGCCGGCGCGGTCGTTCTCGGCGCGGCGCAGGTCTGGGCGGGCGGCGCGTGCTGCTCCTCAAAGAAGATGATGAAGAAGGAAGCCCGCTGCGAAGAGCATCTTGGTTCTCTCAATTTGTCGGATGAGCAGAAGGCGAAAATTGCGGAAATCAAAGCCTCTTGCAAGGATGCCGGCGACGCCGAGGAAGCTTGCGAAAAGGCCCGCAGCCAAATCCGCGAAATTCTCACGGACGATCAGCGCGCCAAATTCGATGAGGCGTGCAAGGAAAAGGGCGACTGGAAAAAGTGTGGTGGCGACAAGGAATAAGACCTGAGCCACAGCGACTTGACGACGCCTCGCCGGTGAAAATCGGCGGGGCGTTTTTTATTTGATGAGCGCGAGCAGCAGGGCGAGGAGAATGGCCAACATCAGGAGCGCGCCGCCGACGCGAAGGCCGCGTTGCGTTGGGGACGGGTTCGGGAATTCATAGCCGCAAATCGGACAGCGATTATTATTACCCTCGACCTCGCACGCGCAGGAGGGGCATTCCCGCTTCGCGAATGTTTCATTCGCCCGGATTTTCAACGCGCATACACTCCGCTTCGATAGAAAAGCATATCGGGACCGTTTGTGACGGAGAGCGTCAGCGGGCCGCCCCAACCAACGGCCTCCAAACCGTACCGTTGCCAGCCGCCGAGGATGAGGTTGGTGCGAAAAAACAGATCGTATCCGCGGCCCGGAACGGAGGACTCGAAATTGACCGACCACGTGGCGGAGGGCGGCGCGTTTGTGAGGTCGGGCAGGTGCGACGAAGCATCTGTCGGATCTGTGCCGGCGAATTCCTCCTCCCATCGAGTGAAGCCGTCACCGTCTTGATCGCTCATCGGGCCAAAAGGGCGGGTGATCGTCGCCTCATTTTGAAACGTGGCGACGGGGAGGGGAGCCCCGGTCACGCTGATGCTGGTGATGTAGAAGTTGTATTCAAAACCGCCGCCCGCGTTGGCGTTCCATGCGCGGATGCGGTTCACCACCTGTTCGCTGGTTGGCGCGAGCGCGCCGGTGACGGTCTGCGTGCCGATGGAAAAGGCGTAGGTCGTTTCGGTCGTGAGTTGAAATTCCACATGCAATCCACTGCCGGTCCATGGGCGGCCCGTGTCGCGCGCGGTCTCTTCGTCATTGATGAGATAGTTTGTTCCGCCGCCGATGAACATGAATTCAAAAAGGTTTTGGCCGAAGCGGTTCTGGAGTCCAATGCCGACCGACGAGCCGCTCGACACCCAATTATTGTCCAAATTGATCGCGATGACGTCGCCGACGTGCAGCGGCGCGGCGAGGGGTCGAATGGCCGAGGCGATCCCGCCGTTGTTCGCCCACAATCCCCAGCCGTAGGCGCTTTGAGACAGGTTGCTTTCACTGCCGCTGTTGGCGAGAAAATGGCCGGCGTTGCCGCTCGTGGCGAGTTGCCATGCGCCGCCCCATCCGGATCCGCCGTTCTGTCCGTTCTGCCAACTGGGTCCCACGGTGTAGGTCGCATTGGACGACGCATCGCGGGAGGAGCCGTTGGGATTTACGCCGCTATTTGTGCCGGTCACGCGAATCAGGTTTGCTCCCTCCGCGAGCGCGACGGATGGAATGCTCCACGCCGTCGCAGCCGCTTGAGAGCCATCGGCGCCGGTGAGGGACTTGGTCCACTTCAGCGCGCCGGTGATGTCCGCGCCGGCCCGGCCTTGCAGGGTATAAGAAGTTAGATTTTCGGACACGGTGATATCGTTCGGGGGATTGGTGATTTGCAACCCGCTGAATTGGGCGGCGGCGCAGTCGGCGACGAGGACGCGCCAATTCGCGTTGTTGTGGTTATCCCAAACGCGATTGGTCCCGACATCGCCAAAGAAAACAAAATCGAGCTGCCAGGTTTCGTCCGGGATTTGGTTGGTGGCCGTCCAGATGCCCGCCGGATTTTCGGCGAGCGGGATGGACTGGATATCGTTCCAGTTGTTGTAGCCGATGTAGAGCGTGATGTTCGATGCTCCGCTGAGCGGGCCTGACTGTTCTTCATAGCGGAAGGCGACGGGCACGCAGCCGACGGGCACGACGGGCGTCGTGGCAGCCACGCTCGGCAGATTGGCGCAATCCACGATGCCGAGATGCCAGTCGTTCCCGAGGTTGTTATCCCATGTGGTGTTCGTGCTGGTATTGCGAAAGGCGAAGTCGAGCACGGCCGTGTTGGCGGGAACATCGAAAAGCGCGCCCCACGCTCCGGCGCCGGCGTTGGTCATCGTGATGTTGGTCGTGTTCTGCCATCCGTTCACGCCGATGCTCAAGACGACGGGCGTTGCGTTTGAGAGGGGGCCGTCGCCGGGTTGATACACCAGCCGCACCGGCACGCAGCCCGATGGGACGGCCGGCGTTGTGGTGACGGTGCCTGCGCGAGCCGGAGGCGTCTTTGAAAAAATGTAGGCGCTGTAGGCGCCCATATTGACTGCCGCGCGCGCCGGCGACCCGGTTGCGATCACAAAGGAACTGCCGATGCCGCCGAAGTCGCTGCCGTAATTTTTCGAATCGCCGTTGAAGCAGGTGTACCACTTGCCCGTGGAAGGGAACTGAACTTGATAGTTGTTGTTCGACCAGGTCGTGACCGCGAAGTTGGCCACGACGACGACATCATCCGCGCCGTTGCCGGCATCCCAGCGAACAAACGCGAGCACCTTGTTCTGGTTGTCAATGTGGTGAGCATTGATGCCGGTTCCCTTCAAACCTTGCGTGCCGCCGCGCAAATTCCGGCGAAGGTGAATCAAATCGCCGTAGGCGCTGACGATGCCCTTCCATGTATTGGTGAGTCCCCATCGAAGCGAGGTGCTGGAACTGAACGTCCAGTCTTCGTTCATTTCCTGTCCTTGAAAGATCATCGGCGTGCCGGGCGCAGTCATGACCATCGAAGCCGCAAGGAGCTGGCGTTTGCGCGCCCAGATGCTCGTGGGGTTGGAGGGGTCAATATCCCGGGGGAGTCGGTATTTGCCGTTGAGGTCGCCGACCATGTCGTGCGACTCGGAAAAGAGCACGCGTTGGAGGCTGGGCCACGCGGTGATTTTGTCGGCGAGCCAGTACATGTTTCGGTCGCCGTCGTTGGACTGCGTCACCTGCCATTTCAGGTGGTCGTGAAAGGAGACTTCCCAAATGGCGTCGAACGACATGTTGGAGTCGAAGCCGTGATCTTCGGCGATGCGGATCGTGCCGGGGTGGGTCGCATCAATTTCCTCGTTGATCTCCCTCAAGAGCGACACGCCATCCGGCAGCGCGTTGCCGCCATTGTTATAATAGATGATGTTAAAAACGGAATCCCACCGAAACCCGTCCACGTGATACTCGTTTAAATACATGCGAATCTGATCTTTGATGAAATCGCGAACTTCGGAGCGCCCGTAGTCGGGGCGCGTCTCGCCCCACATCGTGCTTGAGCGGGCGTCGTTGTAGAAGTAGATGCCGCCTTTGCCGTTCTGGCTCCAGCCGTCAAACTGCCACAGCGCCAGGTCGCTCGGCCCGTAGTGGTTATGCACCACATCCACCAGCACGGCGATGCCGCGTTGGTGGCACGCTTTGACGAATCGCTTGAAGGCATCCGGTCCGCCCAGCGCGCTCTCGATGGCGAAAAGGTCGGCGGGGTTGTAGCCCCAGCTCTTGTCGCCGGCGAATTCGTTGATCGGCATGAGTTCAATCGCGCTGACGCCGAGATTTTTCAGGTAATCGAGTTTTGTGATCGCCTGATCGAACGTGTTCGGCACATACGACTCCGCGTTAAACGTGCCCGCGTGCATTTCATAAATGACGAGGTCGTTTTTCCACGGCGGGATGGGCGTGTCGCCGGCCCACTCAAAATTTGGATCCTGGACCACGGAGTTGCCGGCGGAGTTGGTCACGCGCCGCGCGCGCGGGTCGCGTTTGTCCGAGTTGCCGTTGATCACGTATTTGTACTGCTGTCCGGCGCTTGCGCCTGCGATGTCCCCGGACCACAAACCCGACGCGCCTTCTTTGGTGAGCGATGTCGTCGCCCATCCGTTGAACTGGCCCTTGACGCCAACGCTCGATGCGTTGGGCGCCCAGACGCGGAAGGTCACGCCGGTTCCGCCGAGGCCCGCATACGGGGTGGAGCCCATGCCCGGGCGGGCGGAGGGTCCGACCGCGCGGCCAGGTATTGGCGCGAGAAGGCACAGGGCGAGTGCGATGGAGATGGGACCTTGTCGGCGCAATATCACTGATGCCTCCGCTTTAGCGTTTTACCGACTCTACACAATTTTGCGAAAGTGTAAAGTCGAAGAGGAGGTAAAAGTGAAATTCAGGGCTTTCGCATGGCCGATCGAAGCACATACGGCAGGATTCCCCCGTGGCGCAGGTACTCAATCTCGACCAATGAATCCACGCGGCATTTTGCATTGAACGACACTGAGCCGGCTTTCACCGCCACGATTTTGCCGGGGCTGAGAGAGGAAATCCCTTCGATCGAGATCGTCTCCTTCCCAGTCAATTCCAGACTGTCCGCTGTCTGGCCGTTCGTGAACTCCAACGGGATGACGCCCATCTCCACCAAATTGCTCCGGTGAATGCGCTCAAAACTTTCGGCGATGACCGCCTTGACGCCCAGCAGATAGGTGCCTTTCGCCGCCCAGTCACGCGACGAGCCTGCGCCGTACATTTTTCCGGCGAGCACGACGAGTGGGCGTTTGTCGGCGATGTATTTCATCGCGGCGTCGTAGATGGACATGGTTTCGCCGGTCGGGAGATAGACTGTCCATCCGCCTTCCTTGTCCACCATTTTGTTTCGGATGCGGATGTTGGCGAAGGTTCCGCGCATCATCACTTCGTGGTTGCCTCGGCGCGAGCCATAGGAGTTGAAGTCCTCCGGCTTCACGCCAAGGTTCATCAGATACTTCGCCGCGGGGCTCGTTTTCGAGATCGAGCCGGCGGGCGAAATGTGGTCCGTGGTGATGAAGTCGCCGAACGAGGCGAGCACAGACGCATCGCGAAGGTCACTCAAATCCTCAGCATCCGCGCCCATGCCTTTCAGGAACGGCGGTTCCTGAATGTAGGTGGACTTCGCATCCCACGAATACACGGAGCTGTGGCTGCTGGGCAGAACATTCCAGGCGGGGTTTGACCCGGCGATATTTTCGTAGAGTTTCCGGTAGGTCGCGGGATCGGCGGACGTCTTTAGATATCCGCGCACGGCCTCTTCCGTGGGCCAGATGTCTTTTAGGAAAACAGGTTTTCCATCTTTTCCGGTTCCCAACGGCTCTGTCGTCAGATCAATGTCCACGCGCCCGGCGAGGGCGTAGGCGACGACGAGGGGGGGCGACATCAGGTAATTGGCTTTGGTCTGCGGATGGATGCGCCCTTCGAAATTCCGGTTTCCGCTGAGGACCGCAGCGACGACCAAGTCCGTCTCGCGCAGCGCGGCTTCGGTGCGAGGGTGGAGCGGGCCGCTGTTGCCGATACAGGTGGTGCAGCCGTAGGCGACCACGTTGAAGCGAAGCTTTTCGAGATAGGGCAGCAGCCCGGATTTTTTCAAGTAGGCGGTGACGACGCGCGATCCCGGCGCGAGGCTGGTCTTGATCATCGGCGAGATGGACAGGCCGCGCTCCACGGCGGCCTTGGCCAGGAGTCCGGCGGTGAGCAGCACGTGAGGATTGGAAGTGTTGGTGCAACTCGTGATCGCGGCGAGAACCACGGAGCCTTGATGGAGTTTGCCCATGCCCTCCACCGCGGCCGTCTTTGATAGCTGATCCGCAGCGAGGCCAAATCCGCGTTCCTTCACGGGCGCGGTCAGCGCCTTCGCGAAACTTGTTTTCATGTCGCGAACGGAGACGCGGTCCTGCGGGCGCTTCGGGCCGGCCACGCTCGGCTCAAGCGTGGAAAGATCGAGGTCCACAATTTGCGTGAACTGCGGCTCCGGCGTGCTTTCCGTGCGGAAGAGCCCCTGAGCCTTGCAGTATTTTTCGACCAGTTCGACTTCCTCATCGGTGCGTCCGGTCTCACGCAGGTAGCGGAGCGTTTCGTCGTCCACCGGAAAGAAGGCGATCGTCGCGCCATATTCGGGCGACATGTTGGCCACCGTCGCGCGATCGGCGAGGGAGAGTTCCTTCAACGCCGGTCCGAAAAATTCCACGAAGTGTTCCACCACGCCGACTTTGCGGAGGAGGTTCGTGACGGTCAGCGCGAAGTCGGTGGCCGTCGCGCCGGCGGGCATTTTCCCTTTGATGCGAACGCCGGTGACTCTGGGCGTCACGAGCGGAATGGGTTGCCCGAGCATCGCGGCCTCGGCTTCGATCCCGCCGACGCCCCAACCGACCACGCCCATTCCATTCACCATCGTCGTGTGCGAGTCCGTTCCGACCAGCGTGTCGGGATAGGCCACGGTGCGGCCCTTTTCGTCCTTCGCCGTCATCACGCCTTTGGCCAGATATTCCAAGTTCACCTGATGGCAGATGCCGAGACCGGGCGGCACGATGCACAACTTCTTGAACGCGCCCTGGCCCCATCGAAGGAACGTGTAGCGCTCGCCGTTCCGTTCGAATTCCTTTTCAACATTTGTTTGGAACGCCGACACATCCTCGTAGGAATCCACTTGAACCGAATGGTCAATCACGAGGTCCACTTGAATTTGCGGCTCGATCCGGTTGGGATCTTTGCCCGCGCGTTGCATGGCGCTGCGCAAGGCGGCCAGATCCGCAATGCACGGCACGCCGGTGAAGTCCTGAAGGAGCACGCGGGCCGGTTGATAGGGGAACTCCTCCTGGGTCTCGGCGTGCGGGCTCCAGCGCGAGAGCGACTTCACATGGTCCAGCGTATAGGCCGGGTGGCCCTGAAGACGAATGAGAGATTCCAGCACCACCTTCACTGAAAACGGCATTTGCGAGGTGTCGGCAAGATCGGCGAGATGGTAGTAGTGAACGGTTTTTCCACTGCTGAGTTGGAACGATTTGAGCGCGTTTTCAAAAGGATTCATGGTGGTTGCACCGTAGGGCGTCGGGCGGGGATTGTCAATTCATGGCGCGCGGCGCAAAAAAGAAAAAGGGCGGTCCGGAGACCGCCCCCAACCCGTGCAGGTTACTCAAAACTTTTTCAGGCAACCGATTTGACATACCGCCCGCGGGCCAGCCGCTTGAAGCGTTTGTCTCGCGCGAGCGTTTGATAAATGATCGTATGAAACGTTTTGGAAACCGAGCGATAGCCCACGCGCGTGACCGCCTTCGCGATCTCCGGAACGGAGAGGCCCTTGTCCTTGGTCATGACCTTCAGCATGGCCTCGGGCAGTGTGACGGTGTTCTTGGCGCGCTTGGCGGCGCGTCCCGGTTTTGCCGCGGCGGGGACCGCGACGCGATGACCCAACTGCGCGTCAATCGCCTTCAGTTGCTTCAACAGCGCCTGGCGCTTTTGCTCAAGAGCGGACTGCGCCCGTTTGCGGCGTTCGATCTCGGCCAGAATATCTTGCATGCTAATTTTTTCTAACGAATGTTTTGGCATAGATAACCTCTTACAGCCAACAACCTAGCGTCAGAAAAATACTTTGCAACCTAATTGTAAGGGGAGTTTTCGTTCGCGGCGCGCGCGGTTTGGAGCGCGCGCCGGGCGGCTTCGGCTTCGGCGGCGCGCTTGCTCGGCCCCGATCCCTCGCCCATGACGCGCCCGGCGCAGCGGACTTCGATCCGGTAGCGGCGAGCGTGGTGCGGGCCCTCTTGAGCGAGGATGCGATATTCGGGCAGGGGCTGTTTGTTCAACTGCAACCATTCCTGCAGGGCGCCTTTGGGGTTTGCGGCCTGGAGGTCGCTGGAGGCCCCGGTTGCGAGTGGAAGGGCGAGGCATTTCGTGAAGATTTTTTCGACAGCGGCCAGACCGCCGTCGGTGAATGCCGCGCCAAGGAGGGCCTCAAAAGCATCCGCCATGAGACTCTGCCGCTCGCGCCCCCCGCTCAGGATTTCGCCGCGTCCAAGTCGGAGATGCGGGCCAAGGGCGATGGCGGCGGCGGCGCGCTGGAGCGCGGCCGTGTCGGTCAGCGCGCTGCGAAGGCGCGTGAGTTCGCCCTCGGTCGCGTCGGGAAAGGTTTTGTAGAGATGCGCGGCGGCGAGAAGTCCGAGCGCGGCGTCGCCCAGATATTCCAAGCGCTCGTTGTGCGAAATGGGCGGGCGTTGTTCGTGCGCGAAAGAGGAGTGTGTGAGCGCCAGTTCGAGCAGGGCGCGTCGTTTGAAGCGATAGCCGAGGGCGCGTTCGAGTGGGGCATGAGGATGTTTTGTCATGCGCGAGGGTGAAATTTTTGGTGGACGGTTTTGAGGCGGGCTTGATCCACATGGGTGTAAATCTGGGTGGTGGCGATGTCGGCGTGGCCGAGCATTTCCTGAATGACGCGCAGGGGGGCGTCGTTGGCGAGCAGGTGCGTGGCGAAGGAGTGGCGGAGGGTGTGCGGCGTGACGCGTTTGCCGATGGCGGCGTCGCGCGCGTGGTTGCGAATGAGTTTCCAAAGGCCCTCGCGTGTGAAGCGCGCGCCGCGCCGCGTGAGAAATAAACGGCGTTCCGTCGGAACCTTCGCGAGGGTGGGGCGCGCTTCGGAGATGTAGCGGCGCACGGCGTCGGTGGCGGCGTGGCCGATGGGCACGAGTCGCTCTTTGCTGCCTTTCCCCATGCAGCGAACGTAGCCGGTGTCGAAGTGCAGGTCATCGAGCGTGAGGTTGGCCAGTTCCGAAACGCGCAGGCCCGTGCCGTAGAGCGTTTCAAGAATCGCGCGATCGCGAAGCCCGTGCGTTCCCTTCGTTCGTGGGCCGTCGAGCAGGCGCTCCACGTCTTTGGGGCTCAGCGTTTCGGGGAGGATTTTCCAGAGTTTGGGCGAGTCCATGCTGTCGGTGACGTTCGCGGCGAGGAGTCCTTCCTGTTGGAGGTAGCGGAGGAAAACGCGGATGGCGACGAGGCGGCGGGAGAGGGTGGTCGTGGCTTGCCCCTTGCCTTTGCAGTGCATGAGGAAATCGAGGATATGTTTGCGGTTCGCTTGATTCAGCGTGGTCAGGCCGCGCGAGCGAAGGAATTCGAGGAAGGAGGCGAGGTCCGACGAGTAGGCTTCGCGCGTGTTGGGACTCAATCCGCGCTCGAGCGAAATGTGGTCGAGGAACTGCTCCAGCAGTGCATCCATGCGATGGAGGATAGCGGCAGTGCGCGCGTGGTTTCAATCCCGCTTGCGGGCGGGAGGCGCAGGGTCATTTTGGGAAGTTCCGCACCCAGTCGAGCGCGAGTTGCGCACCGAAAAGGTTCGCGCCGGCGGCGGCGAAAGCTGATGGTTTTTCTTCCCAAGCGTTGGTCAGGTCCACGTGCGCCCACGGAATTGTTCGCGGGACGAAGGCTCGCAGAAAGATGCCGCCGATGATGGCGCCGGCGGCGCCGTCGCCAGTGTTCTTCAGGTCGGCAAAGGGGGATCGGATCGCTTTGGCATAGTCGGGGTGCAGCGGAAGGGGCCAGACCCGTTCGCCGGTGCGTTGGCCGGATTCCTTCAAGCTCGCGACGACGGAATCGTCGCCCATGACCGCTGAATAGACATGGCCTAACGCGGCGACGGCGGCGCCTGTGAGCGTGGCGAAGTCCACGATGGCGGCGGGTTTGAAATCGCAGGCGACGGAAAGAGCGTCGGCCAGAACGAGTCGCCCCTCGGCATCCGTGTTGAGGACTTCGATGAGTTTGTTTGACCGGGATTTGATGACGTCGCCTGGGCGCATCGCCCGATGGCCGGGCATGTTTTCAGCCGCGGCCAATATGCCAATCACCGGGCGCTGAATTTTCAGCGCGGCGATCATCTCCATCGCCGCGAGCACGGCCATGCCGCCGCATTTGTCAAATTTCATCCATTCCATGCTCTTGGGCGGTTTCAGGGAAAGTCCGCCGGAGTCGAAGGTGATGGTTTTTCCGACAAGGATGAGCGGCTTCGGACCGCCGGGTCGAACGCGGTGTTTCAGAATGATGAGGCGCGGTTCGTTCGCGCTGCCTTGGGCGACGGCCAGAAGCGCGTGGCAATTTTCCTTGCGCAACCTGGCGGGGTTCCAAATTTCGCAGTTCATGTGCCGTTCCCGCGCGATTTTCATGGCCGCGTTGGCGATAAACTCGGGCGGCGCGAGATTCCCCGAGAGGTTGGCAAGTTTTCGGGAGCGGATGAGCGCCGCGCTGACGAGGCGAGCTTCGCGTTCGCTGTTCGGGTCAAGTCCCTCAATCGCCCAGTGAATCGGAGGGAGGGGCTTTCCGCGCTGGTGGGGATCGGACTTTGCGGCGGTGAAGAGGGCAACGGCAAGCGTGCGCGTTTGGGCGTCATTCAGTTTGGCGCCGCAGACGCGGACGTTGACGGCGTTGATCTTCCATTCCGCGAGCATTTTTGAAATGGCGGAGGCGACTTTGATCAGGGTTTCGGGATGAATTTCATTTCCGCCGAGGCCGGCGAAGATAAATCCCGCGCCGGAGGATGGCGTTGACGGCGGGCAACTCGCGAGATCGCCCCACGCCGCGGTGAAGCGGGTTGTGGAAAACCATTTCAGAAGAATGGCCCACTGCGTCCTGGATATCCCCGGCGGCGGGGGGGAGTGTGGCGCGAGGAACGCGAGCAAATAGACGGAAACTCCGCCTGCTGAAGGGCGGGCGCGAGGGAGCGTGGTTTTCGCGCGCGGCATGTTCTAGCGGCATTCTGCCGGGAGCGCCTTGCGGGCGTCTTCGCGCGCGATGGTGGTGTTGGCGTCGAAGCCTGCGGCGGCGATCACATACTCAATATTTTTGATGCCGAGGCGGATGGCGTCGTATTCCACCTGAACGGTGCGGGCGGTGAGGTTGGGAACGGTCGCGCGCACGCCTTCCGTTTTTGCCAGCGCGTCCTGCACGCGGCGGCTGCATTCGAGCGATCCCATTTTGGGCACGGAGACGGTGATGGTCCGGATGTCTTTTCGAAAGCCGAAGAAGTTGATGATGAAAGGCTTCGGCGCGCTATCCGCGCGGGGACCGCACCCGGCGACGAGCGTCATGCAAGCGGCGGAGAGGACGAGGAAGATGATTTTGCGCATGTCGAAAGTCCTCAAAAAAGATGTCGCGCAGGCTATCCGAGGGGCGGGCAAAGGTCAATGAACACGGCGCGAAAACGGCGGATATATTTTTGAACGGTTGAAAAAGGAAAATGTCAGAGTACATTAGAATTGAAGAGCACCGTGGCGTTGAACCATATGGGGTTCCTCACCCCGACCTCCTTGGCGCGCGGTGCTCTTCATTTTTTTGCCGGCTGCTCGACCGCCGCGGCTTTTTGAATCAATTCCCTGGCCAGCAAGGCTTGACGGGCGAGATCGGGGTAGGCCGTTTTGAAATGCGTTGCGAAACGATCGAACGAGGCGATGGCCTCTTCGGGTTTGTTGTCGCGATAAAGCGCGAGCGCGAGGTCATAGGCCGGGGCGGGGAAGGTGGAGTCTTTTTCGATCGCGCTCTCGAAATACTTCGCGGCTTCAGGATAGCGGCCCATCTGATAGAGGGTCTTGCCCAAGTCGTGGTCCGCCGCATAGACGCTGCTGCCGCGCACAAGCAGGTCGCGAAAGAGGCGTTCGGCCTGCGTGTAATCGCGCTGCGTATAATAGTGTCGCGCGAGACCGATCGTGGTCTCCACGGCGGCGGTGGTCATTTTGGTGCGAAAGACGGAGAGGATCGCGCCCATCGCGACGAAGAGTGTGCAACCCGCGAGGGCAATGACCATCAACTTTCTTCGTCGCTGATTGAGCCACTGAACCATCGGTGAAATGGGCGCGGCATTGCGGCCCGGTTCTTTTGGAATGTGGGCGAGAATCACGTGCACGGCCCAGAGGATGTCGCGCGGGCGATCGTCAATGTCCGTGCCCGGCTCCAGCTCAATGGGAGAAAGCAGGGGCGCGCCGGCGAGCAGGTCGGCCTCGCGCGGGTCGCTCATCTTCGCATAAACGCGCGCCTCGGCTTCGGCGATTTCGCGGTGGGGATAGTCGGCGTTCAGGAGATGCTGCACATGGCTTCGCATGGCGGGAAGCGCGGCGGAGACGAATCCGTCATCGCCGGTGGCGCTTTGATAGAGGTAGAAGGCATGGCAGAGCCGGGCGCGGGCGGGCGACGGATCCACCACCAAACCCGAAGCGTCAATGACCGCCGGCAGTCCGCCGTCGTCCTGCATCGCCGCAAGCGCGGAAGTGAGGATGTCGTGCGCTGCGGACGGCGCCAGGTGGACCCATGCCGCCACGAGGGGATAAAGCAGGTTGAGATCGAAGCGCGCTTCGTCGCTTTCCGGCGCGGCGCTCCAATCGGTTTCAAAAATGCCCTCCGGTTCCCGCAGCTGCGCGGAAAGAATCGAGCAGGCCCGGTCCAGTCGCGCGGCGACTTCGGGATCGCCGGCGGAACGCTCTTCGACAAACCGCGCGCACCCGAGCACGACGGCATCCGAGGCGTAGCGGCTAACCATGGACGCTCCACATTTTTCTAGCGAAATTACCCATTGCGTCCATAGTATGCCGCCCATGGAAAAAAAGGCGAGAGTCGTTTCATTTTTGTCGCGAAGTTTTCCGCGTCTGTCTTCGGCCGCGCTTTGCTTTGCGCTCATGGCGGCCGCAGCCGGCGCGAGCGAATACACCGCGGCGAAGGTGATCGGCCAGCGCGTGAATTTGCGCGCCAAGGCGGACTTGAATGCGGAAGTCGTTGGGCAGCTTTCCAACGGCGACACGGTTGAGGTGAAGAGTGTGCAAGGTGAATGGACGGAGATTCGTCCGCCCGAATCGGTGGATCTCTGGGTCAGCCGCGACCTCGTGGTGGATGACAAAATTATTGTCAACAAGGCCAATGTTCGCGCGGGGCCGGGCATCAACTATACCGTCGTTGGGCGCATCGAACGCGGCCAGCCGGTGCAGGTGCGCGGATCATTTGGAGAGTGGGTGAAGATCGCGCCTTTCGATGACGCCTCGCTTTGGGTCAGCACGGAGTTTGTCCAGGGTCCGCCCACCGCAGCGTCTTCGCCGGTCGCCGTCACGTCGCCGCTGGCGCCGGTCGCGCCGCCGTCGAATGTTCAAGCCATCGAGTCTGCGCCGGAAGTCACCGCGGCGCCGCCCGCTGTTGAAACCGCTGTGGGCGAGGCGACTTCGACGCCGCCTCCGCCTGCGCCTCAACAGCCGGTCAAGGCGCCTGCGGGGATCGATCTTGTGCCGCTCGAAGGGCAGGGGAAGACGGTGGAGGTCAAGGGCGAGCTTCGGCCCGCGCCTTATCTCTTCAGCCGCCCCACGCCCTATCGGCTGACGCGCCGGGAGGGTGGCGCCTATATCACCGTTTGCTATTTGCGTGGGAATAAGGCGCAGTTGGAAGGCTTGCGCGGAAAGCAACTGCGCATCACCGGCCGCCAGTTCTGGGCGCAGGGCGTTCGCGAGCCCATCGTGACGGTGGATGCGATCCTCATCCTGCGCGAGTCGCAAAATCCATGAAATCCGCCTGGCTCGGTTTGATGCTGTTGGGCGTTCTCGTGGCGTGGTGCGGCAAGTTGCACCTCCGCGACGGCGGTTGGGCCTTCGCGGATGACGCGGCCTATCTCGATCAACGCATCGCTGCAAATGTCGCGTCGGGAAACGGCTATGCCGCCATCGCCGGACATCCCGCACCGGCAATTCGGGATACCCTCTGGCGCTTTCTTCTCGCGCCGCTTGCCGGTTCGACGAATGGCCTCTTTTTCTCGGTTCTGCTCGGTATCGTTTTTGCCGCGCTCTCGGTGGTCGCCGCAAGCCGGCTGGCCAAACATCTCAATCCTTCATCGGGCGCCGCGTCCGCAGTGCTTGCCGCGACTTTTTCAGGACTCGCGGTGGCGGCGTGGTCCGGGTTGTCTGACGCGCTGGCCGCGCTCTTGGTCACGTCTGCTGTCGCCTCGCACCTCGGCAGTTTCGAGTCGCAACAGGAGCCTCTTTCGTTTCGCGCAGCCGTTCTCGTGGGCCTCGCCGTGTTGTTGCGCGCCGAGTTCGGGCTCGTGTGGTTGATTTTCTGGCTGCACGCGATGATCGTCGCCGCGCTTCGAAAGGGCGACCGTGAAATGCAACTGGTCGTCTTGCGCGGGCTCAACGGCGCGCTCGTGATCGCGCTGGCGCTTGCGCCACTCCTCTCGATCAATCTCAAGGCCACGGGCGTGCCTTGGCCCGCGTGGCCGGGGCCGACGCCGGAACGCACGGGCTTCGCCGCGGCGTTTGCCCTGGCGCATCAGGCCACAGCCCTGAGATCGGTGATCCCGCTGCTGCTGCTGTGGGCCGCGCTGGCGCTGCTGGCCTGGCGGGGCTTTCGCGAAAAGGAGCCGGCCGCGGGGCTGTTCCCTGTGCTGCTCTATATGCTGGTTCCCATCTTTTTCGCCGCCGCCGCTTTCGGATTGGGCTGGGCCGCCGCGCCGAGTTTTTTCCGCGCGTTCGCTCCCGTTTGGCTCGCGATTCTGGCGGCGGGGCTATGCTCCGCGCCGGGTGTTGGGCGGTTCGGATTCGGGATCGCCGTGCTGCTTCTCGCGTTTTCGATTCCTTCGTCGTTGGCGCAGATCGAATCGGCGACGGCGGATGTCCAAGCTGCGGTGGACCGGCGAGAGATGCTGGAAGACGTGTTGGCGAATCCGCTCAATTCTTTCAAGACGGTGGCGACGGACGATCCCGGTTGGATGGGAACGCGCGGCGGATTCAACGTCTTTGATCTGACCGGCGAGACGATCAAAGAAACACTCGCGCCGGTTCAGCGCGGCGATTTTGATGGCGTGGTTGACGCGGCGCGCGAGGCGAAATGCGATGCCCTGATTCTATGGAGAGAGAAGGACGCGAGTTGGGCCGATCGTTTTCCGCACAAAATCATCACGCGCCCAGGAAAGTTGCCGCTGGTGGCGCGGCTCAACTGGACCGCAACTCCTTGAAAAAATCCTGAACGATGGCCTTGCATTCGTCTTCGAGAAATCCCGCGAAATGATCCACGCGATGATTCAATCCATCGCTCTGAAAAATCCGAAACGCTGAAACGGCGCCGCCGCGCCTGGGGTCTGTCATGCCCCACACGACGATGGGAATGCGGGCGAGCACAATCGCGCCCGCGCACATCGGACACGGTTCCTTCGTCACGTAGAGCACGCAGTTGTTCAACCGCCAATCGCCCAGCGCCGTCGCTGCCTGCGTGATGGCCAGCACCTCGGCGTGCGCGGTGGGGTCCTTGAGCATTTCAACCTGGTTGTGCGCCTGCGCGATCAGATGTCCGCCGTGCGCGATCACCGCGCCGACGGGAACTTCCTTCTCCTCCGCCGCCTTTTGCGCCTGGCGGATCGCCATGCGCATGAAGTGCCGGCTCGGGGACCATTCGCCTTCTACCGTTGAGTCGTTCACGGATGGGAAGCTGAATCGTTCAGCCGCGAAATTCAATCTGGAACTCGCGCTCTTGAACTCCATCGCGCAAACCCGTACTGTCAAAGCATGCCACGAATACCTTCATGGATTCGCCTGAACATGCGGGCGGACACCGATTACGCTGCGGTCAACAATATGGTCGTTGATTTGGGCCTTCACACCGTTTGTCGAAGCGCCAAGTGCCCGAACATCAACGAATGTTGGGGGCGCGGAACGGCGACGCTCATGCTGCTGGGCAATCTTTGCACGCGCGCCTGCCAGTTCTGCGCGGTGCCCTCCGGTCGCCCGCGCGGAGTGGATCGCGATGAGCCGCGCCGCGCGGCGGAAGCGGCGAAGCGAATGAATTTGCGGCATGTGGTGTTGACGAGCGTCACGCGAGACGATCTTCCCGACGGCGGGTCGGTCATTTTCGCCGAAACGATCACCGCCATTCGCCGGGAATTGCCGGGCGCGGACATCGAAGTGTTGACGCCGGATTTTGAAGGCAAGCGCGACGCGATCGCGCGTGTGCTCGATGCCGGACCCGATGTCTATAATCATAACATCGAGACGGTGAAGCGCCTGCAGGCGGTGATCCGACCTCAAGCGGCGTATGGTCGCTCGCTTGCGGTTCTGAAACAAGCTTCGGAGCACCCCTCGAATCCGGCGGTCAAATCGGGCATCATGCTCGGATTCGGCGAGACTCGAGAAGAAATTTTAGAAACCTTCGAAGACCTTCACGCCAACGGTTGTCGTTTGCTCACGATCGGGCAGTACCTCCAACCCTCGCGCAATCACCGGCCCGTCGAACGTTTTGTGATGCCCGCGGAGTTCGAGTCCTACGCCAAAATTGCGCGCGAGATGGGTTTCAAAGGAGTGGCCTCCGGGCCGATGGTTCGATCCTCCTACAAGGCGGAAGAACTGTTGGAGATGGCTCGGTCGCTCGCTGGCGCAGCCGGCTAAAAAACCGCTGCGCGAAGGGGGGGGTGCGGCATGTTTGGCTATGCATCATACCGTTTCGCCGAGTTCTTGAGCCGCGCTCTTCCGCGGCGCGCCGCCTACTGGGTCGGCTTGCGCATCGGCGATCTGGTCTATCGCTCCGACGCAAGGAAACGGGAAGCGGTTTGTTCAAACGTGCGCCAGATTCTGCTCTCGCAGAATATTGAGCCTGCCGATGAGCACATTCCCGGAATTGCGCGAAAGACGTTTCAGTATTTCGGCAAATATATGGTGGATTTTTTTAGCACGGCGCGATTCTCGCCGGACGAAATCCGCCGCCTTGTGAGCTTCGAGCATCGCGAACACCTCGACCGGGCGCTGGCGCACAAGCGGGGCGTCATCATCGTCAGCGCGCACTTTGGAAACTGGGAGCTGGCCGGCGCGGTGTTGGAGTCGCTGGGCTATGATTTGAACGTGGTGGTCCTGCCCGAGCGCCTGCGGCGCCTTGAGCGCTTGCTCGAAGAGCACCGCAAAAAGCGCGGCTTCAACATTCTGCCGCTCGGCGAAGCCGCGCGCGGAATTCTTCACTGCCTGAAACGGGGTGAAATCGTGGCGATGCTCGCCGACCGCGATTTTACACGGCATCATGTGACCGTGGATTTCTTTGGCAAACCCGCCCGAATGCCTGCCGGGCCCGCGCGCCTCTCGCTTCGCACCGGCGCGCCGATCGTTCCGGGATTGCTGCTTCGCGAGGAGGATGACACGTTTCTCCTGCGCCTGGCCCCGCCGATTTTCCCGGAACAGGAGGGTTCCGCGGATCAGATTCAAAAGCGCATCTGCAAGTTTCTCGAACGCAATATCGGAGAGCGCCCGCACCAGTGGTTCGTCTTTGAACCGCACTGGATATCATCATGAAATGGTGCTGCATCATTCCAGCCTATTGCGAGGCCGAGCGCATCGGGCCGGTGGTCGCGGCGGCGCGACGCCAATGCGACGCTGTTTTTGTCGTGGATGACGGCTCACCTGACGACACTTCCGTTTGCGCGGAGCGCGCGGGCGCGCGCGTGATTCGCCACGAAGTCAACCAAGGCAAGGGCGCGGCGCTGGGCACGGGATTCGACGTCGCGCGGGCGGAGAACTTTGACGCCGCCCTTACGCTCGACGCGGACGGCCAGCACGATCCGGACGACATTCCCGCGTTTCTCGATGTATTTCAAAAGACCGGCGCGCAGGTCATCGTCGGCTCGCGCATGTCGGACTTGAACCACATGCCGGCGATTCGAAAGTGGACCAACTGGTTCATGAGCTGGTTGTTGAGCCGGCAAATGGGCCAGTGGGTGCCGGACACGCAATGTGGGTTCCGCTTTTTCGCGCGCAAGGCTTTTCCGGACGCGCGCGTGGGCGCCTCTGGTTTCGCAGCCGAATCGGAGGTCCTGCTGCGGCTGGCCGACGCCGGGTTCACGATCGCCTCGGCCCCGATCAAGACCATTTACGGCAGCGAGAAGAGCAAGATACATCCAGTGCGTGACACGATTCGCTTTTTCAGTATGCTCCGCCGCTACCGAAAAAACAGGTCTGCGAAAGGATGACATGGACTTTTTGCCAAAACTTATAAACTGGGTCGTATCGGTCGTGGATCATTTCGGCTATCCCGGCATTATTCTGGGGATGTTTTTGGAAAGCTCCTGTTTCCCTTTTCCGAGCGAAGTCATCATGATTCCCGCCGGTTATCTCGCGCATCAAGGCCGGATGCACTTTGGACTGGCCGTCACCAGCGGCATTTTGGGCAGTTGGCTTGGCGCGCTCTTCAACTATTACCTCGCACTTTTTCTCGGCCGGCCGCTGCTGTTGAAGTGGGGAAAGTATTTTTTCATCAAAGAAAAGGATTTTGAACGCGGCGAAAAATTCTTTCAGCGCCACGGCGAAGTCGGCACCTTCACCGCGCGCCTGATTCCGGTTGTCCGGCAGTACATTTCGCTTCCGGCAGGATTGGTCCGGATGAATATGTTCCGGTTCCTCCTGTGGACCGGGCTGGGCGCCGGCATCTGGGTTTCGATTCTGGCCTGGATCGGCTACATCGCCGGACAGAATCAGGAGCTCATCAAGAAATATTCCAAGAGCGCCACCATCGGCGCGCTTCTCTTCTGCGCCGCCGTCCTCGGCATCTACATCCTCATCTATCGAAAACGCGCGGCGAAAAATGCGATGAGCGGCGCGGCGGAAAATTCGAATTGATTCACGCGGCGCGCGGCCGTCAACCCGCGGGCTTGCGCTGCCAGACCGTGACCCGTTCGCCGGAGTGACGCTGAACGTACGCATGCGACGGCACGAAGCGAAATTCACGTTGCTCGTTGGAGGGTGGGGCGGGCATTGGTTCCATCTGGCCGCCGAGCACCAAATCGCCTTCGGCCACGGGTACGATGAAATGCAGACCTGACCGGCGCAGCATCTGGCTGACCGACCCGTCGGAATCGGCATAAGTCAGCACTGGCCAGCCATCCTCCGCTATGCGATAAGGAACATCAGCGCTGAAGGCGTATCGAGAACAGCCGCCCGACGCCATCGTCAGGACGGCGCGATGGCCGCCGCGCAAGAGATCGCGGAGTTCATTTATGTCCAGCATGACCCATAAGCTATCATTTCATCCCGCCGTTCGCGAGGCGCTTTCTGAAAATCGTCCCGTGGTCGCGCTCGAAAGCACGCTCATTACACACGGCCTTCCGCATCCCGTGAATATTGAAGTCGCGCGAAAGATGGAAGCCGCCATCCGGGAGGGTGGGGCGACTCCCGCCACCATCGCTGTCCTGCGCGGCCAAATCACCGTCGGACTGAACGACGCGCAACTGGAATATCTTGCGCAGGCAAAAAATGTCCGGAAATGCAGCCGGCGCGATTTCCCGATTGTGGTCGGCAAGGAGATGGACGGGGCAACCACCGTTGCCGGCACCATGATCGTCGCGCACATGGCCGGCATCCGCGTATTCGCCACCGGCGGAATCGGCGGCGTCCATCGCGGCCATCCGTTCGATGTCAGCGCCGACCTTTTGGAACTCGCTCAAACGCCCGTTACTGTCGTGTGCGCGGGGGCAAAGGCGATTCTTGATCTGCCTCTCACGCTGGAAGTTCTAGAAACGCACGGCGTCCCGGTCATCGGCTATCAATGCGCTGAATTCCCCGCGTTCTACACCCGTTCGTCCGGCCTGCCGCTCGACACGCGCTGCGAAACCGGAGCGGAAATTGCCGCGCTGATTCGCGCCCGCGACGCGCTCGGGCTCCGCACTGGAATACTCGTTGGCGCGCCGGTTCCGGCAGGGGCAGAACTTCCGCGCGAAATCGTTGAACCCGCCATTGAAAAGGCGCTGGCCGAAGCTGAGGAACGGGGAATTCGCGGCAAGGAAGTCACGCCGTTCCTGCTCGCCCGCGTCAGTGAAATAACCGAAGACCGCAGCCGCGCCGCCAACATCGCCCTCCTCGAAAACAATGCCCGCATCGCCGCCGAAATCGCAAAGGGGTCAGTCCGCACATAGTAACAACTCCTCCGCGCGTGCACGGCTGATCCCGCACAGCATTGTTCATTGCCAAGGTCCGGCCACCGGGGGATCACCCCGAGAGGCCGACTGTCACGATGTTTTTGCCGGCATTCAGTTTTTTGTCGTGGCACACGGGAGGCGTAAGTTCGATCTGGAAAGAATGGGTTGATCTTGCTTTTCGGGGCGTGGCGTATTTACGTTCGTGGCTTTGCCATGTTTGAACCCGTGTCCAACAAGATCAATTTTGCCGAACAAGAGAGGCAGATTCTCGAGTTCTGGGAGAAGCATAAGACGTTTCTGCTGTCGCTCGATCAACGGCGAGGCGCGAAGGAATTCGTATTTTATGACGGGCCGCCGTTTGCGACGGGGCTTCCGCATTACGGGCATTTGCTGGCGGGGACGATCAAGGACATTGTGCCGCGGTATCACACGATGCGCGGGTTTTATGTCGAGCGGCGCTTCGGTTGGGACTGTCACGGACTGCCGATTGAGGCGCTGGCGCAGGAACAGCTCGGACTGGCGGGGACGGCGGCGATTCGCGAGGCGGGCGTGGATGTCTTCAACGAGACGTGCCGTTCGCTGGTGCTGCGCTACGTTGCGGAGTGGCGGAAGACGGTCACGCGGATGGGGCGGTGGGTGGATTTCGATAACGACTACAAGACCATGGACCTCTCATTTATGGAGAGTGTGTGGTGGGTGTTCAAACAGCTGTGGGATGCGGGGCGTGTGTATAAGTCCTACCGCATCATGCCGTACAGTTGGAAGCTGACGACGCCGCTCTCGAACTTCGAGGCGGGGAGCAATTATCAGGATGTGCAGGATCCCTCCGTGACCGTGCGCGTTCGATTGAAGGACGATCACGTTGGCCCGGCGATGTCGCGCGCGTGGTATGCGCTGATCTGGACGACGACACCGTGGACGCTTCCGGCGAACCTTGGAATGTGCGTCGGCCCGAACCTCGACTATGTTGCGGTGCACGACAAGAAAGATGATGTTATTTACGTCATGGCGGAAGCGCGCTTGTCCGCTTATTACAAGAAGCCGGAAGATTATTCTATTGAGCAGCGCTTCAAAGGGCGCGATCTCGTCGGGCGGGCCTACGAGCCGATTTTTCCATACTTGCAGGATCAACCGAACGCCTTTGTCATGCTCGCCGACGATTTCGTGAGCACAGAGGACGGCACGGGTGTTGTTCACATGGCTCCGGCTTATGGCGAGGACGATTTTCGCGTGTGCAAGGCGGCTAATATTCCTCCGGTGGATCTGCTGGATGAAAACGCGCAGTTCACGGCGCGCGTGCCGGAATATCAAGGTCAGTTCTGCAAAGACGCGGACAAGGCGATCATCCGCCGGTTGAAGGACGAGCACAAACTGGTGCATCAATCCACGATGGTCCACAGCTATCCGTTCTGCGAGCGCACGGACACGCCGCTGATTTATCGGGCGATCGAAGCGTGGTACGTGAAAATCGAGGACCTTCGCGAAAAGATGGTCGCGAACAACGCCGGCGCGCATTGGATGCCGGAGGCGATTGGGGACAAGCGTTTCGGCAACTGGCTGCGCGATGCGAAGGACTGGAACATCAGCCGCAATCGTTTTTGGGGATCGTGTATTCCGGTGTGGATTTCGGAGGACAAGTCGGACTCGATCTGCGTCGGCTCCATCGCCGAGTTGGAACAGCTTTCGGGTCAGAAAGTCACGGACCTGCACAAACACAAACTTGATGGCATCGTCATCGAAAGGAATGGCAAACGCTATCACCGCACGCCGGAAGTTCTGGACTGCTGGTTCGAGAGCGGGTCCATGCCCTATGCGCAGATGCATTATCCGTTCGAGAACAAGGAGCGGTTTGAGGCGAACTTTCCGGCGGATTTTATTGCCGAAGGGCTCGATCAAACGCGCGGCTGGTTCTACACGCTGATGGTGCTCTCCACCTCGCTCTTCGGTTGCACGGCGTTCAAGAATGTTGTCGTGAATGGCCTCGTTCTCGCTGAAGACGGTCGAAAAATGAGCAAGCGGCTCAAGAATTATCCGGACCCGATGCACATTCTCGACACCTATGGCGCGGATGCGTTGCGCCTCTACATGATCAGTTCGCCGGTGGTGCGCGCGGACGACTTGCGTTTTTCAGAAGAAGGGGTGAAGCACACGCTGCGCGCGTTGTTGATTCCGTGGTGGAACGCCTATTCGTTTTTTGTCACGTACGCGAGAGTGGATGGATGGACGCCGCCCACCACGCCCGGCGCGCCTTCGACGGCGCTGCTGGACCGGTGGATCATGAGCGCGCTCGAACGATTGAACAGCGAGGTTGTGCGGGCGATGGATGTGTACGATCTGCAATCGTCCGTGCGTCCGTTCCTTCGATTTCTGGATGATCTAACGAATTGGTACATTCGCCGCAGCCGTCGTCGGTTCTGGAAGAGCCAGAACGATGAGGACAAGGCGCAAGCTTATGCGACGCTGTATGACGTGCTCTTGCGCCTCTGCAAAATTGCCGCGCCGTTCACGCCGTTCATCAGCGAGGCGATTTATCAGAACTTGAAGACGCCGGGCGCGCCTGAATCTGTTCACCTGAGCGATTTTCCGTCGGCGAACGAAGGAGCGCGCGACCCCGAATTGGAAGCGCAGATGGAAGACGTGATGGCGGCGGTGAGTCTGGGCCGCAACGTGCGGACGCAGTATGATCTCAAGGTGCGCCAGCCGCTTCGCGAGATGCACATTGTCAGCCGCGATGCCGCGCGGCTTGAGCGGATCGCCGCGCTCAAGGATGTGATTCAGGAGGAGCTGAACGTTCGCGCCGTATCGTTTTCGGGGCGCGAAACGGATCTTGCGACGCTCTCCGCGAAAATTGATTTCAAAAAATTGGGACGGACGCTTGGCGCCGCGATCAAAAAGATCGCCGGGCTCGTGCGCGAATTGCCGCCGGATGAAGTGGCTCGAATTGCGGATGGCGGTTCCGTGGAGCTGGAAGGGTTCACGCTCACGAAAGAAGATGTTCTGATTGAGCGCACGCCAAAAGAAGGACTCGCCGTGGCGGCGGAGAGCGGGCTGGTCGTTGCGCTCGATACGGCACTGGACGACGATCTGCGCCGGGAGGGACTTGCGCGCGAGTTTGTGAACAAGGTTCAAAACATGCGCAAAGCCGCGGATTTCGATATCGCGCAGCGCATCACCATCACGTATTCGGGCGATGAGCAAATCTTCGCAGCGATAAAAGCACATCACGATTACGTCTCTGCAGAAACGCTGGCGGCTGCGCTGGATGCGGCTTCGGCTTCGCCTGAGGGCGCTGAAGTCGTGGATTTGAACGGCCACAACTGCGCAATTTCGATTCAAACTGCGTGAAATGACTTCTCCTGAAGTCGCGCATCCTAAACGTCATTTTGCAGATGGGAGCATTGTCATTTCGCGTGGAGCGGAGTTGCATTTTCATTCCGGGCGGCGACTTTCAGTCGCCGCTTAATCGTCCAGTAAAGCGATAAAAGTGTTGCATGATTTTTGAAACTAGTCTATGGCGAAGCCCACAATGCGTCCGATGCGCCGGGCGCGTCAGGGTCCGGGTTGCGCGAGCGACTCCGGGGAAGCGGAAGAGGCATGGGCACCGTTGAGGGCTGTGGTGATGAAAGTATCGCGATTCGGATGGAAGAGCTTGGTTTGGATCGGCAGCGCTTTTTATTTGAGTTCGTTTGAGGCGCTGAATTCATTTGCGTCGCAGAGCGCATCGGATGATGCCTGCAACTACAGCATCCATAATTGGGAGACCGTGAATGGCGGCGCGGGCTTTGGCGCTTGGACGTTGAGCACGAGCAGTGGCGGCAATTTCCGCGGCAATTCGAATAACAACGGCGGTGGCGGTGGCCCGGGGATCAACTGCAGCAGCGGGGCGGCGTGGGGGATGTGGGCATCCGGCTATTCGCGCGCCACGCGTCCGTTCACTGCGGGTTCAACGCCGAGCGCGGTTCTTCAGGTAGGCCAGACCTTCTCCATTGACATGGACAACGGATGGGCCAACAACGGCGCGTCAGTGGGCGTTGCGCTGCGGAACTCGAGCACTCAGGATGTGTTCACGTTCAAGTTTGTCGGCGGCACTTCTTCCTACCAGGTGAACAATGCCACGCCTCCCTCGCCCGTTTCATACACGGAGGGCGGGTTGCGGGTTGAGTTCACGCTGACAGGCGCCACGACGTATTCGGTGAAAGTGTACAAACCGAACACGGGGAGCGCTTCGACCTATACGGGGACGTTGCTGAATCCCGGCGGCGGTCGCGACATTGATCGAGCTTTTTTCTACAACGATGGCGCGGGTAGCGGTTCGCAGCGCGATGTATTCTTCAACACGATGAATATTACGTGTCCCGCGTTCAGCATTTCCGCGCAGCCTGCGAATGCAGCAACGTGCCAGGGCGGCCAGCCCACGTTCACTGTCGCGGCGTCCGCAGCGGCAACGCCTACCTACAAGTGGCAGGTTTGGAAGGGCGGCTCGTGGGTGGATGCCACGGCGAGCGACGGGTCCGGCTTCAACACAGCTACGTTCACTACAGTGGCGGCGACGGCGGGGATGAACGGATATAAGTATCGCTGCATTGTCACTGACGCGTGCGGCACGGGCGTAACCAGTGATGGCAACGCGACGCTGACGGTGTATGGGACGCCCTCTGCGGGATCGCCCGGGAAGACGGACAATGTGGTGTGCGGCGGGACAGCGGGTACGATCACGGTGACGGCTTCGGGCGGAAGTGGCAGCGGATACCAGTATTCTAAAGACAACGGCGTGACGTGGCAGGGCGGCAACTCGTTTGGCTCGCTCGCTGCGGGAACCTATCTGGTGCGCGTCAAAGACAGTTGCGGAACCATGAGCGCGGCAGCGTCGGTCACTATTGCCGATCCGAACGGGCCGGGCTTGAGCCTTTCGCAGGTGGGCGCGACTTGCAATGCGGGGAACGACGGGCAAATCACCGCGACATTTTCCGGCGGAGTCGGACCCTACCAGGTAAAAATTGACGCGGGTTCGTTCTCTACGCAGACATCTCCTTATACGTTCACGGGCTTGGCTCCCGGCGCACACACGATTGTTGTGAAGGATAGCAGCGGTTGCCAATCATCCGATTCGATTAGTGTTACGCAACCCACGGCTGTGACGGTGACGGAGAATGTCGGAGCACATGTGAACGTGCTATGTCGTGGCGATTCGACGGGCTCGATCACGCTGAATGCCGCTTCGGGTGGAAACGGCGGGGCGTATCAGTATTCCAAGGATGACGGTGCGACGTGGCAGGGCGGGACGACTTTTAGCGGGCTCGCGTCAGGGACCTACAAAATGCGCGCCAAGGACAACAAGGGTTGTGTGAGCGCCGCAGTCAATGTGACGATCACGCAGCCCGGCGCGGCGGTGAATGGAACGATTACTCCGGCGAGCGCGGCAGTTTGCGAAGGCAGTTCGCAGACCTTTACCGCTGCGGGAAGCGGCGGAACACCGGGCTACACCTACGCATGGACGGGGCCGAATGGATTCAGCGCTGCGACGGCTGCGATTACGATCAATAATGCAGTGGCTGCGAATGCGGGCACATACACCTGTGAGATTACGGACGCCAATGGCTGCGTGGTTCAGAAGACTGCGACGCTATCCTTGAATCCGGCTGCCGCGGTGACGACGCAGCCGTCTGCCGCTTCGACGTGCAGCGGCGGCAGCGTGAACCTCACGGTTGTCGCGTCGGGTTCGCCGAGTTACATCTGGCGCAAACGCGATCCGACGCTGGGCTGGGGCAGCGCGTGGTCGTTCAGCTACAACAGCGGCGCATGCGATTCGTGGAATGGAATCTTTGTCGCCGATTCGACGACGAGCGGACAGAATCCGGGCATCAACAAGAACTCGAAGGCTTTCGGTTTGTATGCGAACAACTGGAACGCCGCCACTGCCTTGCGCAATTTTGGAGCGCTGCAAGTTGGACAGCGCGTGGAGTTTGATTTTCAGTTGCCCAAAACACTGACCGGCGACAACGGCGGCGGCACGAAGAGTATTGCGCTGGTGGGTGTGCGCAACTCTGCCAATGCGACGGCCCGTTTGGAGTTGTGGGCGCAGACCGGGGATAGCTATCTGACCGTCAGCGATGGCGATGGAAACGAATCGGCGACCGTTCCGTATGATTCGAATGGATATCGGGTTTCGATTGTGTTGACGGGTGCGAACACGTATCGAATGAGAATCACGCGGCTCGCTACGAATACAAGTTACGATTATGCGCGCACGCTGAAGGGCGTTGCGAATGATCCCATCAGCCAATTCCGCGCGTATATGCGGAATTTCTCGGTTGGCGGGTCTGACCGGAACCTGTACTTCAACAACCTTGTGGCCGGCGCATACGAAGACGATGCGAGCAACTACACCGGCGGCGGTTGCGGCACGACGACATGGGACACAAACGGGAATCAAGGGTTTGGTCCGCTGGCGAATGGCGGGTCCTACTCCGGTGTAACGACTGCGACACTCGGTGTGAATCCGGTGACAGGAACGGAAACTGGTGACTACGATGTGCTGGTGTACAACGCGTGCGGGTCTGCGCTGTCGAGTCCGGCGGCAGTCTCGATCGTCGCGGTGGGCGCGGCGGGCGCGATTACGGGATTGGATCAAGTGTGTCCGAGCCAGACGGGGGTCGCGTATTCGATCTCCGCCGTGAGCGGGGCGACGTCGTATTCGTGGACCGTTCCGTCGGGTGCGACGATTGTGTCGGGGCAGGGCACAACCTCCATCACGGTCAACTTTGGCGGGAGCAGCGGCAACGTTGCGGTTACGCCGAAGAACGGATCGTGCAGCGGTACGGCTGCTTCGCTGGCGGTGACGGTCAGCGGCGCGATCGGCGCTCCGGGCGCGATTGCCGGCGCAGCAGTGGTGTGTCAGGGTGAAAGCGGACTGCGCTATTCGATTCCGGCAGTGAGCGGCGCGTCGTCCTACAACTGGACACTGCCCGCAGGCGCTTCAATCACGGCGGGCGCCGGGACGCGCGAAATCACGGTGGACTGGGGCACAGCGGTATCCGGCACACTTTCGGTGCGCGCGGTGAATGCGTGCGCAACGAGTACGGTGTCGAGCCTTTCCGTGAAGATCGGGACTGCGCTTTCAATCACAACGCAGCCTGCCTCGTTGACCGGCTGCAGCGGATCGAGCGCGAGCCTGACCGTTGCAGCGTCGGGATCCGATCTTCGATATGCCTGGAGAAAGAAGGACGTCGCTGCAGGCTGGGGGGCGGCATGGCAATTCGGCTACAACAGCGGCTCTTGCGGTTCGGGGAACGGCATCTTTATTGGAGACGCGACAGAGAGCGGACAGAGCCCGGGGATCAACACTGCATCGAGCAAGGCATTCGGACTCTACGCCAATAATACAAATTCACTTTCTGTCACTCGCGCATTTGGCGCGGCGCAGATCGGGCAGACCATTCAATTTGATCTCCAGTTGCCGCGCACCTTGAGCGGCACCGATGGAAGCCTCCGGAGTATGGCCCTTGTCGCCTTGCGCAACTCCGCCAATCCTTTCCTTCCGCGTCTCGAGCTGTGGGCGCAGGCGGGAGACAGCTACTTGACTGTGAGCGACGGCGCGGGCGATGAGTCGGCGACGGTTCCGTATAGCTCGAACGGCTATCGCGTGACGGTCGTGCTGACGAGTGCAAACACGTACAAGATGACGATTGTCAAACTCGACACGAACGCCAGCTATTCGTATGCCGGCACGCTCAAAGGAACGGCAGGCGATCCGATCAATCAGTTCCGCGCATATTTGCGGAACTTCGATCCGGGCGGAGCATCGCGCAACTTCTACTTCAACCGCATCCTTGCCGGCGCCTATACGGATGAGGCGAGCAATTACACAGGCGGCGGGTGCGGCTCGACAACATGGGAAAGCTCACCGGATCGCGGCTATGGCCCGCTGGCGGACGGCAGTCCGTATTCGGGTGTCAGCGCCGCGACGCTGACGATCAACCCCGTCAGCGGTACAGAAGCGGGCGACTATGACGTGGTGGTCTGGAACGGCTGCGGAGTGCAGGTCTCTTCCGCCGCGACGTTGACGGTTGCGAGTGTCGGCGCTGCAGGGGCCATCACCGGCGCGGGCAGTGTTGACGCTGGAGAAACGGGCAAGAGCTATTCGATCTCGGCTGTCAGCGGCGCGACTTCCTATTTGTGGACGGCGCCTGCGGGGGCAGCAATTGTCTCGGGCCAGGGCACGACCTCGATCTCAGTGGATTACGGCTGCAGCGCGGTTTCCGGCAGCATTCAGGTGACGCCGCAGGGCGCAGGCGGCTGCACGGGGACCGCGGCGACTCTGCCCGTAACAGTGGCTACGGCGGGAACGCCGGGAGCGATTACGGGTCCCGGCAATGTGGATCCGAATGAGGTCGGCGTTGTCTATTCCATCGCACCGGTTGGCGGGGCATCGGGTTATACGTGGAGCGTGCCGCCCGGTGCGACGATCACCGCGGGCCAGGGCACGACCTCGATCACAGTGACATTCGGTATTTCAACCGGCGCGGTTCAGGTGGTAGCGCTGAATGCGAACAACTGCGCCGGCGCTCCGTCGAAATTGCATGTGGATTTGACCACGTGCCCGCCCAACATGGTGCCGCGCATTGCGCCGCTTTCGAATCAGAGCGTACAGCGTCCCGGAACGATGAGTTTCTCCGTGACTGCGAACGACCCGGGTTGTGTCGCGCCCAGTCTCTCAGTTGCGAATCTGCCGTCTGGTGCGTCGTTCAACACGAGCGTGTCCGGCACGAATCAGGTTGGCACATTCTCGTGGACTCCGACGGTTGCGCAGGTGGGTACCCACTTGATCCGGTTCATTGCGACTGATGTGGAGAATCTGACCACGGACAAAGTGATTCGTTTGTATGTGGCCGATGTGGGCGAACCGACTAACAATGCAGGCGTTCCGCAGTCACAAATCGGGTGGGCGGTCGGAATCACCAACATTCACTTCGGATCCGGCGGAAACGTCACGGTGGTCTGGGAGTCCGCATCGGGAATTGTGTACGACATGTACCGTTCGGATAACGGCTTCAATGCCGGCCCGATGACATGGACAAAGGCGATGAATCGTTTTGAGGCGAATGCATCAACGTCGGAGTATGAAGTCGTATCTGCCGTGACTCAGCGCTATTTCCAAGTGGTCGCCGCGGGCGAGAGCCCGACGACCGAGGGCCTGTGGGCGGTGATCAAAGTGCCCGCTCCGCACGGACTGTCCATGGCCTCCGTGCCGGTGGGTTCGGACCGGAAATTCGATGGCGAAATGGGCGCGGCATTTGCGCGAGCGTTCGCGCCCAACAGCGACGAGTTGTATATTCTCGACGGCGGCTTGTGGGAAGTGTTGCACGTGGATGCCGGGGGGGTGTGGCGAAACGCGCAGAACCAGCCTTATACAACGCCGTTGCCTCAAGGGAACGGTTTGTTTGTATTCCGCAACTCCGTATCCGGCACGCAAGTTACCTTTGCCGGCCCGGTTGGAAACCGTCCGTCGGGAACAAACATCATTTCCGTTGGGTGGAATATCCTTGGCTTTTCGGAAGGCAAATATTTGCCGCTCAGCGCCATGTTCGAGGGCGCAATGCGCGTGAGCGGCGCACCGACGGGCGACTACGACGAAGAAGTCGCGGACCTGATCGTGCTCCAGAATCCTGACGGATCCTGGCGGCGGTTGATCCGGCTGCCGAACGACACGTGGTTCGACCTGAAAACCGGCGCGCCGGCAACAATGATGATGCGTCCGGGCCAAGCGTATTATTATTATCGGCAAAACAGCGGCGGATCCATGCAGGTTCGCTTTTGATGTCCTAATCGGCCTGGCTAATCGCGTTCGATTGAAGTGTCGCACTCACGAAGTTCTTTTCACGCGGTGCCGGGGCGCATCACAGTGCATGGATGGTAAAAGCGATGGTCCACGTCTGTCCAAAATCGGCTGATCTGAGACGTGGAATGGGCACTCCGGGATGGCTACAACGGTTGGTGATGAAATCAGTTCGTCACAACCAACTGGAAGCCCGCAGAAGATGTTGTGCAGTCACCGTCTGTTTGGACAGATTGTTTCGCTCATTTCCCGTCCGCAGTTTGCCCGCCATGCCGGGATTTAGAGGCCGAGCGCTAGGCCAAAGGGTTTCGGTCGTGGGATCCATTTGTGGACATGCACTACTGCCATTTGGCGCAGGCAAGAGCCTTCGGGTGATCACCGGCGGGCTGAAGGCCTGCATCGGCAAACTCAACCACATCGGCATGGAGCGCGCGCCGGTACGCTTCACGCTCTCCCACGCGAATGGGCACAGTCCTTGGAAACTGTTTCAGCAGGTGTTTCAAGACCTGGTGGGTGTGGTTAGCTAATCCATACGGGACGCCGCCAGACGATGGCAGCCCGCAACCCACACAGCTGACCTTGGACAGCATCTCGGAAGCGCGGACATGACGGAGGGGGGCTTCATTTACGAAATCGGATTCAGGCCTTGAAATTCCGAGAGAAATATCTGTCCAATACGTTCAGATCAGCCGATTTTTAGACAGCACTGCTCTCGGCCAACAGACGGGACAAGGTTCATTTTCATCGGCAACAACAGGCTCCCGCTCGGAGTCGAAAATTGCTAACGAGGCGTCCAACAAAATGGGGAGATCAATGTTGTTTTCGCTATTCAACCTCTACCCAAGTCGGGGGCTTCGCCCCGTCTTTTGATGGAGAGCCCCGAAAGGGTGGTGAGCCGGGCGGGGCTCGAACCCGCGACCACAGGCTTAAAAGGCCCGTGCTCTACCAACTGAGCTACCGGCTCGCGGCCAGACGTTTGCGACGGCTCTCCGCATAGATTGAAGATGGTGGACGATGGGGGGATCGAACCCCCGACCCAGTGATTAAGAGTCACTTGCTCTACCAGCTGAGCTAATCGTCCGGGGCGCACTCTATAGACCGTCATTTCCGAGTCAAGCCGCTTCTCTCAAAAAGGGGTCAGTCCGTGCATATGTGCAAAGTGATGGATGCAACGTCGCATAATATTGCACATATGCACGGACTGACCCCTTTGGGTGGGCGGAAAAGGGTTGCTAAAATGTTCCAATCGTTGGAACTTTCGCGTCGCGTGTGGCTTTTCCAATCGTTGGAACTTTATGACGAGACGTATCAAGATTGAGGGTGTGCAGATCGGCGGGGGCGCGCGGCTGGCGTTGATCGCGGGGCCTTGCGTGATTGAGAGTCGGGCGATGGCGTTGGATATCGCGCGGAAGTTGGCGGAGTGGGCGAAGCGACGAAAAATCCCTTTTGTTTTTAAGGCGTCTTACGACAAGGCGAATCGCTCATCGCACAAATCTTTCCGTGGATTGGGCATCGCGAAGGGAATGGAGATTCTCGCGGAAATTAGATCGCGCTTCGGTGTGCCGATCTTGACGGATGTGCACAGCGAACAGGAGGTGCCGATTGTCGCGCAAGTGGTGGATTGTCTTCAGGTCCCGGCTTTTTTGTGCCGGCAAACGGATTTGCTGATCGCTGCGGGCGAGAGCGGGCGCGTGGTGAATGTGAAGAAGGGTCAGTTTCTTGCGCCGTGGGACATGAAGAATGTGGTGGCGAAGATTGAGAGCACGGGGAATCGGAGGATCGTTCTGACAGAGCGCGGTGTTTCTTTCGGCTACGGCCAGTTGGTCGCTGACATGCGAAGTTTGCCGCAGATGCAGGAGTTGGGATATCCGGTGGTGTTTGATGCGACGCATAGCGTGCAGCGTCCGGGTGGGGGTGGAGATTTTACGGCGGGGGATGGGAAGTATGCGCCGGCGCTGGCGCGAGCGGCGGTGGCGACGGGGGTGGATGGCGTGTTTATTGAAACGCATGTGCATCCGGCGGATGCGTTGTCGGACAAGGAAAATTGCCTCGCGCTTTCGAAATTGGACGCGTTGTGGAACCAACTGAGAGCTATTGATGCAATTGTCCGTTAAGTCGCGCGCCGCGCGGGTGCAGGTTGTGATTTTCGATGTGGATGGCGTGTTGACGCGCGGGGACATCATCTATGGCCCTGACGGGGAGTGGAAAGTGTTTAATGTGCAGGATGGCCACGGGTTCACGCTGGCGCGGCGAGCGGGTTTGAGGACCGCAATTTTGACGGCGAGAAAATCCAAGGCTGTTGCGCAGCGCGCGGCGGATTTGAGCGTGGATGTGCTGATTCAGGGCGCTCACAACAAGGCCGAGGGGTTGACGGAGATTCTCCAACGCTTGGAACTGTCGGCGGCGTCGGCTTGCTACGTGGGCGATGATCTGGTGGACTTGCCGGCTTTGCGGCTTGTCGGGCTTCCGGTGGCGGTTGCGAATGCGGTGCCCGAGGTGAAGGCGCGCGCTGCGTGGATCACCCGAGGTCGGGGGGGCGAGGGCGCTGCGCGCGAAGTGATTGAGCATATTTTGAAGTCGCGCGGTCTATGGAAGAAGGCCTGCGGGATAGATTTGGGAACGAAATGAGGAAGCGTTTTTTTGTTCTTGTTTTTCTGACTTTGCCGGTGATGGCGGCGCCGCCGGATATTGGGGGGGTGGCTACGGGCGTGCGCTTTCCTTCGTTTAATGAGAAGGGGCAGATGACGTCGGTGATTCTGGGAGATACGGCGCGCGTGATGCCGAATGGGTATGTCGAGATCACGAATTTGCGCATGGATTTTTTGGATCCGAACAGTTCGGAGGCGAAGGTGCAGATGCATGTGGAGAGTCCGCATTGTTTGTATCATCGGGAGCGCGGCGCGGCGGCGTCGGACAAGGATGTTCGAATCACGAGTGACCGAATGACCGTGACGGGGACGGGGTTTGTTTGGGAGAATCAGTCGCAGGTGTTGAAAATATTGTCCAACTCGAAGGTCGTCTTGCGAGGGGGCAAGGAGCAGTTGTCAGAGGGGATCAAACCATGAGGCGATGGATGGCCGGATTGATGATTTGCGCGGCGGTGTCGGGTTCCGCCCTGGCGGAGGGCACGGCGTCGTCGGCGGCGGACGACAAGGTGACGGTGATCACGTCGGACCGGTTGACGTACGATTATACCAAGCACTATGCGTTGTTTGAACAGAACGTCGTGGTGACCGATCCGGAGATGAAGATTCTTGCGGATAAGATGACGGTGATTTTTGACGAGAAGAATCAGGCGAAGACGGTCAAGGCCGAGGGGCAGGTTTATATTATTCAGGCGGACAAAAAGGCGAAGTCCGACGCGGCGACCTACAGCGTGGACACGGGAGAGATTGTGTTGACCGGGAATCCCCAGGTGACGCGGGGCCGCGACACGCTGTCGGGCGATAAGATCACGTTTTGGCGCAATGAAAATCGAATGAAGTGCGAACCGCGCGCGCGCTTGGTGATTTACCCTGACGGCGAATCGAAGAGCGCGCTCGGCGGGCTGAAATAGGCGGGCACCCATGGCGGCTATTTCCGACACTTCCATGTTGGTGCGAACGCAGGACCTCGTGAAGGCCTATCACGGCCGGCGTGTGGTAAATGGCGTGAACTTGGAGGTGCGCGCGGGCGAGATTGTCGGATTACTCGGGCCGAATGGCGCGGGGAAGACGACGAGTTTTTATATGACGGTGGGTTTGGTGAGACCCACTGCGGGGCAGGTTTTTTTCAAGGGGCGCGAGGTGACGCGCACGCCCATGTATATGCGGGCGCGGATGGGCATGGGTTATCTTTCGCAGGAGCCGTCTATTTTCCGGCGGCTGACGGTGGAAGAGAATGTGCTGGCGATTTTGGAAACGTTGCCGATCGGGCGCGCGGAGCGGCGAAAGCGATTGCGTTTGCTGCTGGAGGAATTGAAAATCAGCCATCTGGCGAAGCAGCGCGCCTACACGTTGAGCGGCGGCGAGCGGCGGCGTTTGGAAATCACGCGCGCGCTGGTGACGAATCCTTCGTTGATTTTGCTCGATGAGCCGTTCAGTGGCGTGGACCCGCTGGCGGTCCACGATGTTCAGCAGATTGTTCTCGAGCTGAAGGAGCGGGGCCTGGGTATTCTTATTACCGATCACAATGTTCGGGAGACGCTGTCGGTCGTGGATCGCGCCTATCTGATTTGTGAGGGAAAAGTTTTGCGCGAAGGGACGAGCCAATTTTTGGTGAACGATCAGGTGAGCCGCGACCTTTATCTCGGACCGCGGTTCAGTATGTGACGCCATGCCGATTACGGTTAGAGAGTTTCTGGAGGCGGGCAAGACGCCGCTCGCTTTGCAATTGGAGGAGGGAGGGGAATATCTCGACAACCTGATTGAAGAGGATGCGCTGAATCGCCCAGGGCTGGCGCTGGCCGGCTTTTTCAAATATTTCGCCAAGCGGCGGCTCCAGGTTTTCGGCCTTGTGGAGTCGCATTATCTTTCCAGTTTGACGGAGCAGGAGCGAATGGATCGCCTCCGTTCGCTTTTCCGCCAGCGGGTTCCCGCGGTGATTATCACGCGGCACCGCCATCCCCAGCGCGAGATGTTCGAGTTGGCGCGGGAATATCGAACGCCGCTGTTGAGATCGGCGATGATTACCGGGCCGTTTATGAACCGCGCGACGGTGTTGATTGACAGCTTGGTGGCGCCGCGCACGCGCGTGCACGGGACGATGGTGGATATTCTTGGCGTGGGGGTCATGATCGAAGGCGAGCCGGGCATCGGCAAGAGCGAATCGGCGTTGACGCTGGTTGAGCGCGGGCACAGTTTGGTCGCGGACGATATCACGGTTCTGCGACGGCGCGACGACGAAGTCTGGGGGTCGGCGGTCGAGGTGACGCGCTATCACATGGAGATTCGCGGGCTGGGCATTATTCATGTTCCAAGTTTGTTCGGGGTGGCTTCGATGCGTGGTGAGACGCGGCTGGATTTGATCGTGCGCCTTGAACGGCCGGGGCCGCAGTTCGAGTCGGACCGCTCAGGATTGTCGCAGAAATCGCGCGACGTTTTGGGCGTTCAAATTCCGGTCGTGGTTTTGCCCGTTGCCGCTGGACGCGCCGCGGCTCATGTGGTAGAAGTCGCGGCCCTCAACCAAAAGCTCAAGCAATTGGGCCATGATGCGGCGAAGGAGCTGAACGAAAAGCTCATCGCACGAATGAGCAAGCAGACGGAGAAAATTTGAAACCGAACGGGACAGTGGCGACGGGAGTGACTTCGATTACGCGCGAGTTCAAAATTTTGAATAAACACGGGATCCATGCCCGGCCGGCCGCGCTTTTTGTCAAAGTGGTCAGCCAATTTCAGTCCGATGTGACGGTCGAGAAGGAGGGCGCTGTCGCGTCGGGGAAGAGTATCATGGGGCTGTTGACGCTTGAGGGGCATGCGGATTCAGTGATCAGGGTCACGGCAACGGGCGTGGATGCCGAGCAGGCGCTCAAGGCCGTGGAAGATTTGATTCAGAAGAAGTTTTTCGAGGACTGACCGCATGTCCACTGACCCAGGCGCCGAGTCGCGCGAGATCACGGTCCAGGGCATTGGTGTTTCTCCCGGCGTGGTCGTGGGGCGGTGTTTCCTGCTCACGAGCGATGAAAACCGCGCGGTCGAGCGCGACATCTCCGAAGCTGAAGTTGCGCGCGAAGTTGTGCGCTTCGAAGACGCGCTGATTGAGACGCGCCGCCAAATCCGCGAGATTCAAAAGCAGGTCAGCAGCGCGATTGGGCAACAGAACGCGAGTATATTTGATGCGCACCTGCTCGTGTTGGACGATCGCGCGTTTGTCGAAGAAGTCATGCGCGGGTTGGGCACGCAGCTCAAGAATGTTGAGACGGTTTTGAGCGTGGTCGCTGAGCGTTATGCCCAGGCGCTCCTGCGGCTCGAAGACGACTATCTGCGAGAACGCGCGGCCGATGTGCGCGACGTGACGCGGCGGGTGCTCCGCAATCTATCGGGCAAGAACAGCACGTCGCTCGCGCAATTGAAAGAGCCTTGCATTCTGATCGCCAAAGACCTCGCGCCTTCCGAAACAGCGACGTTAAAGAAGGATAAGATTCTGGCTTTTGCCACGGACCTGGGAAGCTCCACGTCGCACACGGCCATCATGGCGCGCGCTTTGCAGATTCCGGCGATCGTGGGCATGCACGATATCAGCGTGCGCGTTTCCACGGGCGATACGGTGTTGATGGACGGCAACAAGGGTGTCTTGATTTTGCATCCGACACCGGAAACGCTGGACCGATATGGGAAGGTGGAACTTGCCCGGCGTGAAATCCGAACCGGCCTTGCCGGGCTGAAGCGGGAAGCGGCGGAGACCCTCGATGGTTACCAAGTGTTGCTGTCCGCGAATATCGAACGGCCCAGCGATGTGGATGCCGTTCTCGATAGTGGAGCGCGCGGCGTTGGATTATTTCGGACGGAATATCTTTATCTAACGAGCAAGGAGTTGCCGACGGAAGAGCAGCAAACCCTGGCCTATGAAGAAGTCGCCGCTCGTTTGCATCCCGCGCCGGCCATTATTCGAACGCTGGATCTTGGCGGCGACAAGTTCATGTCGCAGTTGAAAACGCTGCCTGAACTCAACCCGTTCATGGGCTGGCGCGCGATTCGGTTTTGCCTGGCGCAGCCCGAAGTTTTCAAGACGCAGCTCACCGCGCTCTTGCGGGCCAGCCGCCACGACAACCTCAAGATCATGTATCCAATGGTCAGCAGCGTGGACGAAGTCTTGCGCGCAAACGCGATGTTGGAGGAGTGCAAGGCAGAATTGCGCGCGCGGGGTGTCGCCTTTAATGAGAACGTGGATGTCGGCGTGATGATCGAAGTGCCCTCCGCGGCGCTTACGGCGAACCTGATCGCGCCGCATGTGAAGTTTTTCAGCCTCGGGACCAACGATCTGGTGCAATACACTCTCGCGGTGGACCGGATCAACGAGCGGGTGGCCTACCTCTACGAGCCGACGCATCCCGCGATCATCCGATTGATCCGGCACACGATTGACACTTCCCACGAACACGGACTCTGGACGGGTGTGTGCGGAGAAATGGGGGGGAATCCCATCATGGTTCCGCTCCTCATGGGCCTGGGCATTGATGAAATCAGCGTGAGCCCTCCGCATGTTCCTTTGGTGAAGGACGTGATTCGGAAACTGCGCTATTCGGAAGTGGAACAACTCGCCGCGGCGGTGCTCGCCTCAAATTCCGGCGCGGAGGTCCTCGATCAGTGCCGGGCGCTAGTTCATAAAGTCGCGCCGGATATTCTTGAACTTGTCGGCTGAAGTCGGCATTCTTTTTGATTTTCTGAACGGAAGGAACACAAACATGGCAAATGGACGTTATATTTTCTCATCGGAATCCGTGGGCGAGGGGCACCCGGATAAGGTTTGCGATCGCATTTCGGACGCGGTTCTCGACGCTTGCTTGAGCGTGGACCGCAACAGCCGCGTGGCGTGCGAAACTTTTGTAAAGAGCAACATCGTTGTGGTCGGCGGCGAGATCACCATTCCGAAGATCGGCGTCAAGCCGATGGACAGCGCCATCAACGTCAATCAGATTGTTCGCGAAGCCATTCGCGACATCGGCTATGTTCATAACGACGACGTGTTTCACGCCTATCGCGTCTTCATCAATAACTATTTGACGACCCAGTCGCCCGACATCGCCCAGGGCGTGGACGCCCGCAAGGCGAAGGGCAAAAAGACTTCCGAGCAGGGCGCCGGTGATCAGGGTCTCATGTTCGGTTATGCCTGCAATGAAACGCCCGAGCTGATGCCGGCGCCGATAATGTTTGCGCACCGCCTCGGCCGCGTGCTCACGAAGATTCGCAAGTCGGGCAAAGTCGAATGGCTTCGCCCGGACGCCAAGAGCCAGGTTTCTGTCGTTTATGAAAACGGCAAGCCGGTCGCGGTCAAGAACGTGGTGATTTCCACGCAACATGCGGCCGATGCGTCGCACCGTGAAATCGAACAGTTCTGCATCGAAAACGTGATCAAGAAAGTCCTGCCCAAGCGTCTGCTCACCGCGAAGACGGAATATCTCGTCAATCCGACCGGCCGCTTCGTTGTTGGCGGACCGCAGGGCGACAGCGGCCTCACGGGGCGCAAGATCATCGTGGATACCTATGGCGGAATGGGCCGCCACGGCGGCGGCGCCTTCTCCGGCAAAGACCCCTCAAAAGTGGATCGAAGCGCCGCCTACATGGGCCGCTACATCGCCAAGAACATCGTCGCGGCAGGGTTGGCCTCGCGCTGCGAAGTTCAGGTCGCGTATGCCATCGGCCACCCGCTGCCCGTTTCAGTGTTTGTGGACACGTTCGGGACCGGCACCGTTCGCGATGACCGATTGGCCAAAGCGGTGCAAAAGGTGTTCGGTCTGAAGCCCGCGGAAATCGTCGAACAGTTGAATCTCAAGCGTCCGATCTATCAGGCCACGTCTTCCTACGGCCACTTTGGCCGCACGGAAAACCTCAACGTGTTCACTTGGGAAAAGACGGATCGCGTCGCCGCGCTCAAAGCGGCCGTTTGATTCGACAGTTTGGTTGAAGCCGCGCGAATTTCCAACGATTGGAACTTTGGATCAAAAAAGTTCCAACGATTGGAAACCCGGCGTGGGGGGGGGGGAGCGCCTCGCGCGTTTCTCTTATTGCTTCGCCGGAACGGCGTCGTTAGGCGCGCCGGCTTCGGCAGGGGCGGGTGCATTGGCGGGGAAGTTTTTGTTCGCGGATTGAACGGCGCTTTCGTATTCCTTCAAAGCGCGTTCTTTCGTCTCGAGCAACTTGCGCGTTTCAGTGTGAGCCTTTTCGGATGCGTTCAGCCGGCTCTTCAGGTCATCCACATTCCGGCGCAATTCGTCGAGGGACTTCTGTTGGTTTTCAAATCGCGCTTGAAGCTCGGCGTTGCGCTTTGACTGGGCCTGCGCTTGGTCCTGAGCCTGGGCGGCCTCTTTGAGGGCTTTCTGCGTCTGCTCTTTTGTTTCTTTGATCTGCGCGTTTGCCGCAGCGACTTGGGCGGCGCTGGCATCCATTTGTTGTTGCGCCTTCACGCGCGCAGCGTTGGCCGAATCTTCGGCCTTTTTCATGTCCTTGACTTGTCGGAGGAGGAGGGCGTGCGACTTCGTCAATTCCTCCATCGCGTCGTTTTGGCGCTTGCTTTGTTCGGCGAGTTTTGTGGCGGCGATCTCGCGCTCGTTCAGCGTCCTCTTCAGCGCTTCTGTCTCGCCCTGGGCCTTGGTTTGCGCCAACACCGCGTCGGATCGCTCCGTTTCCATCTGCTTCAAGCGGGCGGCGAGTTCGTCGGCCTTTTTAGTCGCGGCGGCGAGTTCGGTTTGGCGGGCGGCCACATCCTTTTCGCTGGCCTGAATGCGCTGTTCGGCGGACGCGCGATCGGCATCCGCGGCCTTGATCTGCGCGTCGCGGCTGGCGAGTTGGCCGCGCAGGGATTCTTGCGCCTGGAGCAGTTGAGCGCGTTGTTCTTCAGCGGCCAGAAGTTCCGAAGTTTTCTTGGCGAGATCGGTTTGGAGCTTGTCGAGATTCGACTGGATTTGGGTGATCGCCTTCGCTCGATCGGCCGCTTCGGCTTCTTTGGTTTTCAGCGCGGTGGACTGGGCATTCAAGTCCTTTTGCAGCGCGGCGATATTTTGTTCTGCAGTTGCGCGAGACTCGGCCGATTTTGCCGCCTCCGTCTTTGCGCGTTCCACTTCCTGATTTGCGTTGCGCAGATTTGCGGACGCCGCGTCTCTTTCCTGCGTCAGACGGGCCTGGGCCTGGGTCGCCTCTTGACGGGCGGTCTCGAAGGCCTTGCGGTCGTCGTTTCGTGCGCGTTCCGTTGCGTCGCGGGCGGCGGCTGCTTTGGCCAGATCCGTTTTCAGCGGGTCAAGTTGCGCGGATAGGGCATCGCGTTCTTTGGTGAGGCGCTCCATCGCTTCGGCGCGCTTTTGCAGATCGTCGGTCAAAGCGACCATGGCTGAATGCGCGCGATCGGATGTTTTTGAAGATTCCGCGAGTTTGCCTGCCAGATCCGCGGCGTTCGCTTTGGATGCTTCGAGTTGCTTTTGAGTTTCTTCGAGCTGGGCGCGCGCTTTGTCGGCGTCGGCCTTTGCGGAAATTCTGAGGGATGCCGTCTGGGCGCTCAATTCCTTCTGGAGGTCGGCCAACTTGGCTTCGAGTTGTTGTTTGGCTTGTGTAGCGTCCGCAAGCGAACGCCGCAGAGCGTCGGCATCCTGAAGGGATTGTTTCTGCGCGGCAGCGGCCTCGTTTAGCTGTTTCTGCAACGCGGATTGGCCCTGATGGAGCGACGCAAGTTTCGCCTCGCGCTCATCGAGCGCGGTCTTGGTGGCGACAGCGGCGGCCTGGCCCTGTTCGAGCTTCTGCGCGAGCGTCTTGTTTTCGGCGAGGGCTTGATCGCGTTGTGAGGTGATCTGTCGCAAGGAGGCGTTCAAATTGGCGGCATCGGCGTCGAGTGTTTTTCCGCGCGCGATGGCGTCGTCCAATTGCTTTTGCAGATCGGCTATGCGTTTTGCGGATTCCCCCGCTTCTTTTTTGAGTTGTTCGTACTGGGTTTGCGTGGCGGAAAGCTGCGCGATCCTTTCTTGAAGGTCCCGATCGGTCTTGCTTCGCGCGGCTTTCGCGGATTCCAACTCCGCCGCGAGATCCGCCACGCTTCGTTCGAGCCTGTTGCGGTGTTCGCTCAGGTTTCTGGCCGTATCTTGTTCCTTTTGGAGATCGGCGGAGAGTTTGGCGAGATTGGCTTGGTTTTGCGCGATCGTGTCGGCGGCTTTCCCGGCCTCCGCCGCCGCTTGATCGCGAGCAGCGGCGGCTTGTTTGGCCGCCTTATCCGATTGGGCAGCGGCGGCATCTCGATCGGCAGCGAGTTTTTCCGCCTTCTCCTGCGCCAGTTTCGCGGCATCGCTTTTCGCGAGGAGATCGGCGATGGATTTGTCTTTGGCGATGAGGGATTCGCGAAGGCCGGCGATTTCGCGGTCTTTGGATTTGAGCGCGTCAGCTGAGTTGCCGATTTGAGCCGTCAGTGTGTTGACTTGTTGGGTGGCGGCATTGAGTTTTTCCAGCAGGGACGCGCGTTCGGCCTGATCCTTTTTCCGTTCATCTTCCACCGCGATGCGCTTGGCTTCGGTTTCTTTCAGCTTGGATTCGGCCGCGGCCTTTTCGTCCGCGAGTTTGGCCGTGTCCTTGAGGCGTTGATTCAATTCGGCGGCGGCGGCTTTCAGGGTGGCGACCTCGCCTGCCGCGGCTTGGGCATCGGCGGCAGCCTTGGCCTGCAAGGCGGCATAGTCTTCTTTCGACTTGGCGGATGCGGACTCGCCGGCTTTCGTTAGCTCGCTGATTTGAGCTTGCAGTCCGGCGACCTGGGCGGAGGCAGTGTCGGATTGTTTGCGGGCTTCGTCGGCGGCGGATTTGAGCGCCGCGATTTCGCCTGCGGCGGCTTTGGCCTCAGCGGAAGCTTTCGACTGGAGCGCGGCATAATCTTCCCTCGCTTTCGCGGCGGCCTTCTCTTGCGCGGCCGCGAGGTCGTTGAGTTGAGCCTGGAGCTTGGCGAGTTGGGCGGCTTTGGTGTCCGCCGCTTCGCGGTTCTCCTTGGCGGCGCGTTGGAGTTCGGCTTGCTGCTTTTTTTGATTCGCGAGTTCAGCGGCGGCAGATTCAGCGGCGGCGTCCGCTTGCTTTTGCAGGTCGGTGAGCGCGGCGGATTTTCTTTGCAACTCTTGCTGGGCCTGCTGGAGGGTTTCGGTGGTTTTGGTTGCTGCCGTTTGCGCATCCTTCAGTTGTTGGCGCAACGAATTGAATTCCCGCTGTGATTGAGACGCTTCGGCGGCGCGTTCTTTTTCAATCGCCGCGTGTTGTTGGAGTGCGGTGTCGAGTTTTTGTTGAGTCTGCGCGGCATGGTCGGCGGCCTTTTTCAGTTGGCTGTCTGTTTCGCTTTTTAATTTCTGGAGCGCGGCTGCGGCGCGGGCGCTTTCGGCGGAGGCGGCGTTGAGCTGGTCCTGGGCGATCTTGGACTGCGCCTTCATCTCCGCGATGCGTTTTTCGGTTTCAGCCAGTTTTCCGGCTTGCTCAGCGATGGTGGCTTTGTGGAGTTCTTCGGACTTTTGGGCCTGTTTTGAAAGTTCCTCGCGGACGGCTGCGATTTGTCCTGCGTGAGCGGAGGAGGACTTTTCAACTTGTTGCTGGAGGTCGGCGAGTCGGCGGTTGAGGTCGTCATTTGTGGCGCGAAGATCGTTTAATAGCCGGTCTTTATCGGCGAGGAGTTGGGCGCGCTGTTCCAGTTCCGATTGCCGACGTTTGAGGGATTCGATTTCTTCGTCGCGGGCGAGGAGCTTATCTTCCGAGGTGCGGGCCATGCGCTGGAGTTCGTCCGCCAGGCGCTGAGCTTCCTGATCTCGCGCTTTGAGGGTTGCCTCGGAGCCGGCGCGGGTGGCGCGTTCCTGCGCGAGGGTCTGCTCCAATTCGCTGACGCGAGCGGCGAGCTGGGCGCGATTTTCGGCGTCAACTTTTTGGATGCTCAAGCGGGCGACGCGCGCGCGCGCGGCCTCGAGATCGTTTTGGAGCGCTGTTTGTTGGCGGTTGAGTTGATCGAGTTCAACGCGGCCGGTTTCGATGGTCTTTTCGAGGTCGGAAATCATCTGTTCGAGATTGGATTTTCGCGCGCTGATTTCCTGTTGGACTGCGCTATCATCCAGCGCCTGGCTGCGCAGTGGAGACAATAAAAGGGCCAACGCGACCGCGGTGAGCGACCGCACGTTCGAACAATCCTGAAACATGGTGCCATCCTCCTCAATCGAAACGGCGTCTGGATAACCGGTGAACTCCGTTCACGATCAATGGCCAAGCTTAGTCTAACGGTGGTAGTTGCGTAAAGGGAAAGACATGCGACTTTAGGGCACGCCACGTTGAGTCCAGAGCCGTTGAATCAGGGACCCGAAGAAGGCATAGACGGCCGCGCTTTCGGCGTGAAGGAGGCCGGCCCATTCCGGCAGGGTGGGGTGGGCGACGGCGACAATCCATAGTCCGATGCCGAGCAGGTTGAGGACGTAGATGACGACATAGGAAAAAATGCGGCCGTGCTCGGCGATGTCGGGTTGGTGGGTGGCGAGCGCCTGGAGGGTGAAGGTGAGATGGAAGCTCCACGTCAACCCCACGAGCGCGAGCCAGAGGGGCTCGTAGTGGCTGAGATTGTAGAAAAGGGCGAGGATGGCGTGAAGGGCGAGAACCAGCATCGTGTAGAAGGGGAAGAAGTAGGGCGCGAGCGTGATGAGGACGTTTGATTTTGAGAGCGTCACGCTGCCGCCTTTCGCGTTCACGCGAAGGCGCGAGACGCGGGCGCCCATGAGCAATCCCCAGAAGGCGTGGGTCAGCTCGTGGCCCAGCACATAGGTCCGGGTGGGGCGGGGCAGGATGAAGAACAGAACGAGCCAGAAAAGAAATCCGCCCAGCAGCCACCATGCGCCGAGGGGCGACGATCCCATTTGCGCATCGCCGAGCGATTGGATCAACGCGATGACCGTCGTGGTCATGGCGGCGCAAAGAGGCAACAGGGCGATGCCCATCAGCAGCTTCAGAAACTTCATCCGACCTGCCGCGCCCCATCCGGTTGAGTTTGGCGATGCAGTTCGCGAAGCAGTCGCCGGCGGGTCCAAGTCTTGATTTTAGAAATGACACGACGCGAGATGACCCAGGGGTGGACGCGGGCGAGATCGCGAAGGAATGACATGCGGTCGTTTTCGGAAATCCACCGGCGCATCGAGCCGTTCATTTGAACCAGGTTGCGGACCACGCGATGGCGGGTGGGGCGCGCGCCGGCGGCGATGCACTCCAGATCAATCCAGAGCAATTCCCTCTGCGTTTCGTTGTCGGGATGGCGCACCAACAGGTTTGAGAGTTTTGTGTCGGCGTGGTGGAGGCCCGCGCGTTCGATGGAGAGATATGCGTCGAGCAGTTCTTTTCGGAAGCGCTCGCGAGCGTCGGCGTTATATTGCCGATAGTGTCGTTTGAGAAAACGGTAGGCGGGGATCGAAGGCTCGATGAAGCGTGTGATGAAAAGGCTATCCGCCACGACGCCGCCTTCGCGTCGCTCCCAAAAGCCCAACGGTTCCGGCGTCCGCACGTTCATTGCGCGCATGGCGGCTGCGGCGGCCCATGCGCGGCGCGCGCGCGATGCGCGCCAGCGATATTTGAGCCGCTCGACGGCGCCGCGCAGGATATAGCGTTTGATGAGCACATCCTGGCCCATCAGGTTGGCGCGGATCACGTGGATGCGTTCGCCCTTTTTGACGGCGACGGAAGCCTGGCTTGTGAGGGCATCCTCGACCGCGCTGCTCATTTCATGAAAAGTCATATCCGGAGCGGCGATCCATTTGTGCGCAGACGGCGTTTTCAGCGCAGTTTGATAAATGGATCGGGCGCGCGCGCGGATTTCGTTGTTCGTCCATTCGGTCGCTTGCCGTTGGGTGAGTTTTCGAGTCGCCGGGTCCACTCCATCGCGAAGGAGCAGCGTCTGAAGGAAAAAAGCCTGTTCGAATGGAGAGAGCCACAAGCGCGCCTCATTTTGCCAGCGAACCAGGAGATGAATCAGCGTGGCTTGCGAGATTTCGCGACGGCGCACGGGGAGGGCCGTGGGCGCGTAGGCCCGAATTTTGTTTTCGATGGATTCAAAGGCCACGTCATCCCAGTTCAGCGCGGCAAGGTCGTGGTGTTGGGACCAGAGGGCGTGCAGGAGCGATGCGGCGGCGGCAAGGTGGCCGCGGCGCTCGCGGGCGGGCCGGGCGCTCCATGTGGCCTTCAGGCTTTTCCAGGTGAGAGGGGCGAGCGGTGCGATCACGAGAATTGTCCGTTGACTCCGAGAGTTCGCCCGCTAATATGGCACGACTTTTTACCGACAAGCAAGGTTCGGGAGTTAAGCGAAGGGATAGTCATAGATGGCCCATACAAAGAGTGCTCTGAAACGTGATCGTCAGTCGAAGAAGAATCGGGAGCGAAATAACGCCGCCGCGTCCACGATCAAAACTGCCCGGCGCAAGCTGGCCGCAGCTTTGGTCAAGAAGGATGCGGCTGCGATAAAAGAGTCCCTTTCGAAATTTAACTCCGTCCTCGACAAGGCGGCGAAGTATGGCGTGATCACGCGCAATACGGCATCGCGCAGGAAAACGCGCGCGGCCGCGGCGGCGCGCAAGGCGCTGGTCTAATTTCGAGCCGCAGGGTTCGATGACAAAGCTGGGAGGCTCGTCCTCCCGGCTTTTTGTTTTTCCCCCCGGGCTTATTGCCAGGACTCGACGACCCTTTCCACAATGTTGTGGGCGAGGTCGGCGGCGGCTTGCGGCAGGACGCGCAGCTTGGAGGAGGAGAGGTCGCCGATCATGTCGAACGTGGTCTCGCCTTTTACACGAGGGTTCTTGGAGATCACGCTTCCGTCGCTCCGGCGCTTGAGAATGACGGAGGCATAGATGGTCATTCGGTATTCTTGCGTGGTGGATTTTTGGTCCCGCCGATAGGCGATGGGGGTGAGGGCATATTCCATGAGCGTCACTTCGAGTTCAGCGTCGGCGGATTCCGGCGGCGCGACGGTGAGGGAGCCGTCTTTCTGAAATTCTTCAATCGTGGCGCGCGTGGTTTCGGTTTCCAGCAGCGGTTCTTTTGATTGATTGATAAAGGTGGGGACATAAACGGACTTGATGTCGTCCGGCAGCATGGACCCAAGGCGATAACCGGCGCAGCCGGGCAGAAGTCCGAGGATGAGGGCGGCGAGAAGGGTGGACAGAAGGAATTGGCGGTTCATTTTGGAATCTCCACGACTTTGGAAAGTTCATCCATACGAAGTTGAGCGACGCTGGTCCATTCGGAATTGGGAAACAGTTTGACGAAATTTTGATAGCTCTGCAAGGCCGCCAAGGGCTTTTTTGCGACGCGGTCGTAATAGACCGCCTTTTCGTAGGCGGCGCGCGCGCGGCGAATGAAGAGTGTGTTTTTCATTTCTTTGGCCAACGCGGCATTGTCAGACCGGGCATGGTTGGCGAGATAGGACGAGACCGCCGTCCAGGCTTGGTCCAGCGACTCCTCGTCGTTCGGGCTGTCTTCGGACAACATATACCAGCAGCGCGCTCGCGCGAAAGAGGCCTCCTCCGCAAAGGGGCTGGTGGGATAGCGCTGCTGAACGACGAGGTATACGCCCACGGCCAGTTCCTGCTGCTCCGAGAGTTCGTAGGCGCGTCCCATGAGATATTGGGCTTCAGCGGCGTTGGCCCACTGCGGGCCGTTTTGCACGATTTTTTCGAACATCGGGATTGCGCGCTCTGGCGCTTTCCACCCGCCGAACAGCAGCCACTTGCCGCGGCGCCGCGACATTTCGTCCTTCGCGATTTCGAATTGGCGCGCGAGCACCTCATCATAAGGAAAGGCGCCGGCAAAACGGTCCATCAAATCCTGATAGGCGTTGAACGCGTCTTCGGGCAGGCCGCGTTTTTGCAACATCTCGGCATAGCGCAGTTGCGCGGTTGGCGCTTCGGGCGCGCCCGGCCAGGTCATCACCAGCGCGTGATAGGCGCGGCTGGCCTTTCGCCAGCGTCGCGCATCGCGGAGCTGGTCCGCATGGTCGAGCTGTGCCTCGGCGGTTTTTTCCGAAGGGCGATTAAAACTGAACCAACTGTGAGTCTTCTGGGTTTCTTCATACGGCGCCGCATGTGCCCAGACGGCGGCCGATATCCAGAGAGCCAGCGCGAGGCCGGCGCGGTGCAGAACGTGCATAACGGGCGGACGGTATGAATCGGAGGGAGAGCGGTCAAGTCTCATCGAACTTCAATCCGGTTCCCATACCCGCGCGGTTTCCAACGCTTGGAACTTTTTTGAAGAAAAACTCCGCCGCGTGTGTTTCAATGGAGAAATGCCGACGTTGACAACAAGGACCTGGGGATCGTGCCTCTGCGCGCTGGCGCTCTGCGGCTGGGCGCGCGCGGAGATCGAAGATGGACTGCTGCTGCACTACGATTTCAACTCGGACGAAGGCGCAGTGGCGACCGACCGGAGCGGCCATCACCGAAACGCCGAAGTGCGAGGCGCGCAGTGGATTTCGGAGGGCATCGGCGGCGGTGCGTATCATTTCACGCGCGAGGATGATTTGATCTTTGTGAGCGACGACGGGTTGCCGATGGGTGATGCGCCTCGCTCGATCTCATGCTGGATATCGTTGGACAGCCTCCGGCCGCCTTTTCACGCCACGCACTTGATCCACTATGGCACGGTGGATTATTCCCGATTTTTCTCGCTTGGTGTGGACTGGCGGGTGGGGCGGGACTGCCCCACGGCTTCGCCCTGGGGCTATGTCTTTATCAGCAATAGTCGGATTGATCGCGTCGGCCAGTGGTACCACGTTGTCTGCACCTACGGGGGAAATGGGCGGTGGCAATTTTATATGAATGGGCAGCTCACGGCCGGCATCCCTGAAAGCCGCGCGCCGCTTCGGACCGAGGCCGGCGGAAAGTTTCTCGTCGGCACATTCAAGGCGGGATATCACAATCTCGACGGTCGTATTGACGAAGTGCGCGTGTATGATCGCGTGCTGACGCGAGATGAGGTCGCGACGCTTTTTGATCAAGGACGCGATTTGGTCTATGTGACGCCCGCCATCGTTGAACGCTCGCCCAACGCGGCGGGAGTGACCGCAACCGGCGGTCCTTTCCCTCGCTCCGTGTCCAAGGGAGCGAGCGCCGACTCGTCGGCGATCCCGTCCGCTTCGCCGCCCGGTGGCGCGGTTGTGCAGCCGAATTATCAAATTACGACCCTGGGATTCTCGACGCGTGAAGATGGCGATCAGGATGTCACCATCTTCTATCCGGACGAGACGCTCCACATTCGCGTACAAGACGTGGACCTCGTGCCCGAAAATTCAAATGTTCTGGTTCGCGCCGCTCTTTATCAACGCTCAGATCGAAGCGGAGAGGCGAACTACACCATGGACCTTAGCCGCACGACCAACGGCGACTTTCGCGCCGCTGTGCCTTTGAACTCGCTGCAACCCGGGCGCGCGCTGGTGGACATCGCTGCGTACGATTTTGGCGGACAGGTCTTGCGGCTCTTTCGCACGTCGCCCATCACCATTCTCCCGCGCACGAATTAGCCGTTGTCGCTCCTGCGGGACCGTGACGGCGTTCAGGTGCGGTAGTTGGGCGCCTGTTTCGTAATATTGATGTTGTGCGCGTGGCCTTCGGCCATTCCTGCCGGCGAAATCCGAATGAGACGGGCGCGCCTTCTCATCCGTTCCAACGTGCGACAGCCGCAGAAACCCATGGAGGCTTGGAGGCCGCCGCAATATTGTGTGAGCACCTGTTTGACCGTGCCGGCGTAGGGCACGAGGCCTTCGATACCCTGCGGCACGAGGTCGTCGGTGGCGATTTCCGACTGGCCATATCGCTCGCGGCTTCCGGCATTCGCCTGCATTGCGCCAAGGCTGCCCATGCCGCGATAGGAGACAAACTGGCGGCCTTGGTAGATCACCTTTTCGCCGGGACTTTCATCTGTGCCGGCCAACACGGATCCCATCATTACGGCGCTTGCCCCAGCGGCGATGGCCTTGGCCACGTCGCCGGAATAGCGGATCCCGCCGTCGGCGATGACTGGAATGGCTTGGCCGACCGCCTTGGCGCATGCGTACACGGCGGAGATTTGAGGCACACCAACACCGGTCACGACGCGCGTCGTGCAGATGGAGCCTGGACCGATGCCGACTTTGACGGCGTGAGCGCCTGCTTTTTGCAACGCATAAGCGCCTTCCGCTGTCGCGACGTTGCCGGCAATGACATCGAGTTCCGGATAGTGTTTGCGCATCCACCGCACCATTTCGATCACGCCTTTGCTGTGGCCGTGCGCTGTGTCCACGACGACGACATCCACGTCCGCGTCCGCCAGCGCCTCCACGCGCGCGTGATCGCGCGGGCCGACAGCGGCGCCCGCGCGAAGGCGGTACTTCGCGTCGCGATTGTAGATGGGGTTGACGTTTTGAATCAGCGACCGCACATCGGAGAAACTGTAGATGCCGGCCAGCCGCCCGTTTCGCACCAGCGGCAGCTTGCCGATTTTCTGCGCGACCATGATTTCGTACGCTTTTTTCAAGGTCGTGCCCGGCGGCGCCGTGATAACTTTTGTGGTCATGACCTCCGCAATGGGGGCATTGGGATTTCGGGCGAATTTCACATCCGCCGCTGTGAGGATCCCGACGAGCCGCCCGCCATCGTCGAGAATTGGAAAGCCGTTGAAGTTGTAGCCCTTGGCTTCTTTCGTCTGCCGCACATCTTTCAGTGTTTGGCCCAACTGGAACGTGACGGGCTTTGCGATCAAGCCGTTGAGGTGTTGTTTAACTGCGGCGACAATTTCCGCCTGTCGTTCCGGCGCGAGATTTTTATGGATGATTCCGATGCCGCCGAGCATGGCCATGGCGATCGCCATTCGCGATTCGGTCACCGTATCCATGGCGGCGCTCAGGAAGGGGATATTCAGTTGAATGCGGGCAGTGAGCTTTGTCGCGAGTTCCGCGTCCGGGGGCAGGAAGTCGGCATATTGCGCGTCCAGCGAAACATCGTCGAAAGTCAACGCCTCATGCGGGAAAGATTTCATGAAGCGGTCGAGGTGGGCATTCAGAGTCATGATACGTCCTTTTGCCCGCGGCACGATGGAGATGACGTTCGCTCAGGTCAATAATTTCTTTGGCTGAAATCGTGAAGTTCCATTTGTGCGATCGAGGAAGACTATTGAGTCCAACCGGCGCGCGCCAGAAGCAGTGTGTGGCCACGGCCCGAAAATCGCCGGCTTAATTCGCGCTGTTGCGCCAGCGGGGGTTCGGACGTATCTTCTGCTCCTTTGCGGGTTCGTAAGAACAAGCTGCGTCCGACGCGGCGCGCTGATTTCTGGATAAGGAGAGCTGTTAAACATGACGACTGCACAAGCTGACATTGCCGTTATCGGCCTCGCCGTGATGGGCGAAAATCTCATTCTCAACATGGCCAATCATGGGTTCACCGTAGCGGCCTTCAATCGCACGACCAGCAAAGTGGACGACTTTCTGGCCGGACGCGCAGCGGGCAAGGCGATTCTCGGCGCCCACTCCCTTCCGGAACTTGTGGGACTGCTCAAGCGGCCGCGACGAGTGATGATGATGGTCAAGGCCGGGGCCGCCGTGGACGATATGATCGAGCAGTTGCTCCCGCTTCTTGAACCCGGCGATATCATTATTGACGGCGGCAATACGCATTTTCCGGACACCGAGCGCCGCGTGAAGTTGGCCGAATCTAAGGGCTTGCTCTATGTCGGAGCCGGTGTCAGCGGCGGCGAAGAGGGCGCGCTGCTCGGACCGAGCATCATGCCCGGCGGCTCGCCTGCGGCGTGGCCGCACGTAAAAAATATTTTCCAAACTATCGCGGCCAAGACAGACAAAGGCGAGCCTTGCTGCGATTGGGTCGGGGACGGCGGCGCGGGGCATTTCGTCAAAATGGTCCACAACGGCATCGAATACGGCGACATGCAGATGATCTGCGAGACCTACCAGATGATGAAGAACGGGCTGGGCCTCTCGAACGAAGAAATGCACGCCGCCTTCGCGGATTGGAACAAAGGCGAATTGGATTCCTACCTCATCGAAATCACGCGCGACATCCTCGCCTACAAAGATGAAAAGGGCCGCTATGTCCTCGATGACATTCTCGACGCGGCGGGGCAGAAGGGGACGGGGAAGTGGACGGTGCTTTCCGCGCTGGACTCCGGCCAGCCGTTGACGCTGATCGCGGAAGCCGTGTTTGCACGCTGCCTCTCCGCATTGAAAGAAGAACGGGTAGGCGCTGCCCCGGTTCTTGCCGGACCGAAAGCTGGCGCGGTCAAGGGCAACAAAGCTGCGCTCCTCAAAAATCTGAAACTGTCGCTCTACGCCTCCAAGATTGTTTCCTACGCACAGGGCTATCAACTCATGCGCGCCGCAGCCCGCGAGAATAATTGGAAATTGAACTACGGCGGCATCGCGCTCATGTGGCGCGGCGGCTGTATCATTCGCTCCGCGTTTCTTGGGAACATCAAAAAGGCGTTCGACAAAAATGCGGACCTCGTCAACCTGCTGCTCGATCCTTTCTTTGCGCGCGCGACGCGAAAAGCCCAGAGTTCGTGGCGTCGCGTCGTGGCGCTCTCGGTGAAAATCGGCATTCCCATGCCCGCCATCGGCAGCGCCTTGGCCTACTACGACGGCTATCGCACGGCGCGATTGCCGGCGAATTTGCTGCAGGCGCAGCGCGACTATTTTGGCGCGCACACGTATGAGCGGGTGGACCAGCCGCGCGGCCAGTTCTTCCACACCAACTGGACCGGGCACGGCGGCACGACCGCCTCCACGTCGTACAATGTCTGATGCCAAATTCAGGAGGTTGACGGCCAAGGCGTAAATGCGAATGATCTCGCCGTCGCTCTTTTTGTGTGTACCCGTAGCTCAACTGGACAGAGCTTCTGACTTCGGATCAGAAGGTTGGGGGTTCAAATCCCTCCGGGTACGCCACTCACTTGCCGCTTAGGGTTGCGTCGTCCGAAATTTCACGTGGTGCGGATGCGTGAATGACGACGCGATGCTGAATTCTTACACCCCGCCCGAAAACATGGTCGCCTTCGATCGAGAGCGATTCGCAGTCAATAAGGGATGGCGCGCCACGCGGGAAGCGGCGGCGGAAGTCGTCAATGAGTTTGTAGTATTGCGGATCAAGTTTGATGATGGGCGGCGCCGCGCGGCCCGGCTTCAAGCGCACGTGCCACTCCGGGGTCAGCTCGTAGGCATCGGACCAGACGCCGAGGAGGTCGTCCGTGGTCTTCACCGGCGCGAAGCGGGCACGCGTCACCCGCAGCGCGGCGGCGCCGGGAATCACTCCGATTGCTGTGCCCATCGCTGTTTCAAGCTGGATCACGGCGGGTGAAGTCTTGTCGCGCGGATCAACCGTTTTGCGATTCACAATCGCGGGCAACTCCAGCGGAAGCAGGCGGTCCACCGCGTGCAGGTTGATCCAGAGATTGTTCGTGTTGAAGTAGCGGTGGCGCGAAAGATTTTGAAAATCGGCGAGTTCGCTTTCGGGGCATTGCGCGATTTCGCGGAGAAGGAGCGTTCCGTCTTTGAGCCGCGCGAGGTGGCCGCCTTTGCGATCCGCTTCTGTTCGCTCCGTGACTTCCATGAGAAAGGGGATGTTGTGCGCGGCCATGAAGGAAAGGATTCGAGCGTCGAGCGTCGCGCCGAGGTTGTCGGCGTTGGAGATGAACGCGAACTCAAAGCCGGACCGGAGAAGTTGGTCGAGTATGCCGGACGCGCGAAGGGCCACGTAGAGGTCGCCGTGGCCGGGCGGGCACCATTCTTTTTCGGGATCGGACGACCAGCGGACAGGCGCGAGCGAATCGGCGAGCAATTTCGGGACGCGGTTCTGGAGGAAGGAAAGAGGGACGGGTTGGTCCGCCAATTTCGGATGGCGCGAGAGGGCGTCAAGCGAGTCGCGGTCGGTGCTGAAGCTATTCATCAGGAGGAGGGGAAGCTCTGCTTCGTACGCGCTGCGAAGGTGCAGGACCTGGTTCGCGATGATGTCGAGGAAGGAATAGCCCTCGCGCGCGGGCAAGAGAGACTTCGCTTGTTCAAGGCCCATCGTGGTGCCGAGTCCGCCGTTGAGTTTGATCACCACGGATTTGGCGATGAGGGATGGATCGCCCTCGGGCAAACCGGCCAGCGCGGGAATTTCACCCAATTCGCCGAGGAAGTCCTGCGGGATGAGTCCCGTGCGTCCCTCGGCCAGTTGGCGGAATTGACGACGGAAAGACTCCACGAGCAGGGCGTGGGCCGAGTCGGACTTCAATTTCTCTTCAACCGGTGCAAAAAGATCGTCGCGCATGCCGCAACTTAACCGGGTTCCCTCGCATTTGTCACGACCCCATGAATGCGGTATGGTTCGCCGCAATGAGCGAAGCGCCGATAGCGGTTGAACTGGAGAGGCTGCTCGGCGGTCTATACTACAGCGAGGACTTCGAGGTGGTTTCGCTCGTTCGGCATTTTCACGATCAATTGCCGGCTGCGCGCAAATTGGAACTGCGCGGCGAAATTCGCCGGCGCATCCTTTCGACCGCCTCGCTTCTGGATGTTTATCTCTGCGTCGCCGTGCCCGTTCCCGAATGCGCGTTTCTGCTGGCGGATTTATTGGATCAACAGGAGGCCGCATCGCAATTCAGTCGAACGCTGATGGAGGCTTTGCGGGTGGCGGGCGTCGCGGATGTCTTTCCGTCGGTCGTCCGATTTTTGGATTCCGATCAAGAGCGCGAAGCCTTGGCCACACTGGCGGCGCTGGATTTTCCCCAAGCTCTTCCTCACGTCGCCGCGAGAATGGAGCATCGCGAATTTGCGGACTCCATTCTGCATATTTTTGCCGACCGAAAGCGCCGCGTGGGATTGGAAAAACTGGCGGCCGAGCTGAGGGCCGAATCGGCGGCGGTTTCGCCCCTGCGCGGTTCATTGAACGGCGTGCTTCACGCGAAGTCGGGCAAGTTCAACCCGTTCACGACCGCCGAGGTCGCCGCGTTGCTTCAGGCGGTGGGGAACGCATGAGAACGCTGCTCAGGCTCGGAATACTGCTGACCGCCGGCTCGCTGAGTTTTGCTGGAGAGGACGCAACCATGACGAATAAAGTGCTAAAGACGGACGCCGAATGGCGGGCGCAGTTGACGCCCGAAGAATACGCTGTGGCGCGGCAGCGCGGCACCGAGCGGGCGTTCACGGGGCGGTACTGGGATTTGTTCAAACCGGGACTGTATCACTGCATCGGTTGTGGCGCGCCGTTGTTTTATTCCGACACGAAGTTCGACGCAGGCTGCGGCTGGCCCTCGTTCTTTGAACCGGTGAGCAAAGACTCGATTCGCTATCTCGAAGATCGCAGCCACGGAATGATTCGCGTGGAAGTCCGCTGCGCCCGTTGCGATGCGCATCTCGGCCACGTTTTTGACGACGGCCCGCCGCCGACGCACAAACGGTATTGCATCAACTCTGTCTCGCTGAAGTTTGAACCGAAAGACGCGGCAAAATAGCTCTACGCTTCGGCGCTCACGCGACCGGCGGCGCGTCTGAGGGTCGCGGCTTGAATTGCGGGGCGCAGAGGGAGTATGGTCGCGGCTTATGGCTGACTCGAAATTTTATATCACGACTCCGATTTATTACGTCAACGACAAGCCGCATATCGGCCATGCTTACACGACGGTGCTGGCGGATGTGCTCTCGCGATACCATCGGCTGATGGGCGTGCCGACGTTTTTTCTTACGGGCACGGATGAACACGGCCAGAAAGTCGCCAAAGCTGCTGCCGCTGCCGGCATGACGCCGCAGGAGCAGGCGGACAGCACGGTTGTCCGCTTTCAGGAGGCGTGGAAGAAGCTCAACATCTCGAATGACTCGTTCATCCGCACGACCGAGGCGCGGCACAAGAAGGTGGTGCAGCAGTGCCTTCAGAAACTTTGGGACGCCGGCGAAATCTACAAGACGGAATACGACGGCTGGTATGACGTGACGAGCGAGACGTTCGTCATGGAAAAAGATTTACCCGAGGGCAAAAAGCCGGAGGACATGCCGAACCTCACTCGCATCAAAGAGGCGAACTACTTCTTCAAGATGTCGAAATATCAGCAGTGGCTGATTGATCACATCAACGCGAATCCGAAATTTATCCAGCCCGATTTCCGGCGGAACGAAACGCTGGGCTTCCTTCGCAAGCCGTTGCAGGATTTGTGCATCTCGCGTCCGAAGAGCCGCATGTCGTGGGGCATTGATCTGCCGTTCGATTCCGATTACGTCTGCTACGTGTGGTTCGACGCGCTCGTGAACTACATCACCGGCGTGGGGTATTTGCAGGACGACACGGAGTTCGCCAAGTGGTGGCCGGCGACGTATCACCTGATCGGCAAAGATATTCTCACGACCCACTCGGTGTACTGGCCGACGATGCTCAAGGCGCTGGATGTTCCGCAACCGGAGTGCATCTTCGCACACGGCTGGTGGCTGATGGGCGACACGAAGATGAGCAAGTCGCTCGGCAACGTGGTGAATCCCATGGACCTCGCGGATAAGTACGGCGTGGATCCGTTCCGCTATTTCCTGATCGCGGAAATGACGCTGGGCCAGGACGCAAATTTTTCCGAAGACGCCTTCATCCGGCGCTTCAACGCCGACCTCGCGAATGATCTCGGCAATCTGTTGAGCCGCCTGCTGAACATGACGAAGCGGTTTTGCGATGGGCGCATCCCCGCGCCCGCCGCGAACGCGCTGGAGAGCGAGGAGGAGAAGGAACTGTGGCGGATTGTGCAGAACGCGGTTGAGCTGCTTCAGCAGAGCGTCGCGGATATGCGCCTTGATCAGGGCCTCGCGCATGTGATGACGTCTGTGAAGGCGGTCAACCGCTACTTCGAGTTAAAGCAACCGTGGTCGCTGGGCAAGCAGGCCGATCAGGGTCCGCTGCACACCACGCTCTATATGGCGGCGGAATCGTTGCGGGTCTGCTCGCAGTTGCTCGCGCCGGTGATGCCGGAGAAAATCGCGCAACTGCGCTCGGCGATCGGGCTGGCCGGTCTGTCGCCGTTCGCCGATTTGAAAGTCTTTGGCAAGCTGCCGGTCGGTCAGCAGACGCGGGAAATCGGCGCGCTGTTTCCCCGCGTCGAGCGCGAAGCGCCCGCATCCGCGACTGCGCGCCCGGCGAAGGCCAAGGCGGACGCCGCGCCGCTGCCGGAGGGCGTCATCAGCTACGACGATTTTGCGAAGGTCCAGTTGCGCACGGCAAAGATCATGAATGCGGAGAGGGTCGAAGGCGCGGACAAGCTGCTCAAACTTCAGGTGATGAGCGGCGATGAGCGCCGCCAGATCGTTGCGGGAATTGCGATGCACTATGCGCCGGATCAATTGATCGGAAAGACCATCGTGATTGTGGCGAATCTCAAGCCCGCGAAGATCAAGGGCGTGGAATCCAACGGAATGCTCCTGGCCGCGTCGAAGGGCGAAAAGCTCCGGCTGATCACGGTGGATGGAGAGCTGTCGAGCGGCGCGGCGGTGAAATAGTTCCCGCGCTTGCCCCCGCCGGGGTTATTGAGTATCCACGAACCCTTATGTCCTATCCGTTCCTAGAGCTTGAGAAGAAGTGGCAGTCCTTCTGGGAGTCCCGCGCGACGTTTCGCACGCCGGATCAACCGGATACGTCGAAACCGAAATTCTACGTGCTGGACATGTTCCCTTATCCCAGCGGCGCGGGCCTGCACGTCGGGCATCCTGAGGGCTACACCGCGACGGACATCACGGCGCGCTACAAACGGATGAAAGGCTTCAACGTGTTGCATCCGATGGGTTGGGATGCCTTCGGGCTGCCGGCCGAGCAGTACGCGATCGAGACGGGAACGCATCCGCGCGAGACCACCTATCGCAACATTGATCGCTTTCGCTCGCAGCTCAAGGCGCTCGGTTTTTCCTACGATTGGGCGCGCGAGTTTGCGACGACCGATCCGGACTATTACAAATGGACGCAGTGGATTTTTCTGAAGCTCTACGAGCGCGGCCTCGCGTATCAGGCGGAGGTTCCCGTGAACTGGTGCCCGGCGTTGGGCACGGTGCTCGCGAACGAAGAGGTCATTGACGGCAAGTCCGAACGCGGCGGCCATCCGGTAATTCGCAAACCGATGCGGCAATGGGTTCTGAAAATCACGGAATACGCGGAGCGGCTGCTCGCCGACCTCGATCTGGTGGACTGGTCCGAAAGCATTAAGGACATGCAGCGGAACTGGATCGGAAAATCTGAGGGCGCTGAAGTCGTCTTCCGCATTCGGAATTCCGAAGACCCGGTCACCGTTTTCACGACGCGCCCCGACACGCTCTTCGGTGCAACATATATGGTTCTCGCGCCGGAGCATCCGCTCGTGGAGGTCATCACGACGCCCGAACACCGCGCGCAGGTGGCGAGCTACAAAGAGGCGGCTTCGCGAAAGAGCGATCTCGAACGCACGGAATTACAGAAGGAAAAGACCGGTGTGTTCACCGGCGCGTTTGCTATCAATCCGGCGAACGGCGAAGCGATTCCTGTCTGGATCGCGGATTACGTTTTGTGGGGTTACGGAACGGGCGCGATTATGGCCGTTCCTGCGCATGACACGCGCGATCGCGAGTTCGCGCAGAAATTCAATTTGGCGGTTCGCGTGGTTGTTCAGGCGCCGGGAGGACAGGAGTCGCTCGGGTTCACGGAGGACGGAACGTCAGTAAATTCCGGGATCATCACCGGACTGCCGACGCCTGAAGCGAAAAAGAAAATCACCGAATGGCTCGTTGAACGCGGCGTCGGCACGAAGAAGGTGAACTATAAATTGCGCGACTGGCTGTTCAGCCGCCAGCGCTACTGGGGCGAGCCGTTCCCGGTCATTCACGTGGATGGACAGCCGAAGCCGCTGCCCGAAAGCGATTTGCCGGTGTTGCTGCCGGATGTGAAAACCTACAAGCCCAGCGGAACGGGCGAGAGCCCGCTCGCGACGATCACCGATTGGCTCCAGACAACGGATGCTGAATCCGGTCAACCGGCGGTGCGGGAGACCAACACGATGCCGCAGTGGGCGGGCTCATGCTGGTACTATCTTCGTTTCATTGACCCGAAAAACGCGGACCGGCTTGTTGATCCGGGAAAAGAAAAATACTGGATGCCGGTGGACCTCTACGTCGGCGGCGCGGAACACGCGGTCCTGCATTTGCTCTACGCGCGGTTTTGGCACAAGGTGCTCTACGATGTTGGCGTGGTCTCGACCAAAGAGCCATTCCAGCGGCTCGTGAATCAGGGCATGATTCTGGGCGAAGACAACCAGAAGATGAGCAAGTCGCGCGGGAATGTGATCAATCCCGACGACATCATTCGCGAGTACGGCGCGGATTCGCTGCGCCTCTACGAAATGTTCATGGGCCCGCTGGAACAGTCGAAGGCGTGGTCCATGCGCGGCGTCGAAGGCGTTCACCGTTTTCTCAACCGCGTTTGGCGGTTGGTCTGCGACGGCGAGACCGGCGCGAAATTGCCCGCGGTGGTGGATGCCGCGCCGACGGCGGCCGAATTGAAGGCGCTGCACACGGCGATCAAAAAGGTGACCGAAGATCTCGAGAACATGAAATACAACACCGCCATCGCGGCGATGATGGAATTTGTGAACGAGGCGACGTCGTGGACGTCGCGGTCGAAGCGCGCGCTGAGCACCTTTGTGCTCTTGTTGAGCCCCTTCGCGCCGCACCTGGCCGAGGAGCTGTGGTCGAAACTCGACCATGCCGACACGCTGGCGTATGAGCCGTGGCCCGTTCACGATCCCGCGCTGCTGGTTGAGGACCGGATCGAAATTCCGGTGCAGGTGAACGGCAAATTGCGCGGGCGCATTCGCATTTCGCCGGGCGCTTCCGCGGCCGATATTATCGCGACGGCGAAGGCCGATCCAAATGTGCAGGCCCATCTCGCCGGCAAAGCGGTGAAGAAGGAAATCTGCATTCCCGGCAAGCTCGTAAATCTCGTGGTTGGTTGATTGGTTGACGCGCCGGTTTCTCGCTGCGCGCCACCTTTGCCGCATCGCTCGCCGCGGGAAGATCACGCGGCTTCGAGGCTGATGGGCTTGATGTCCGAGAGGGATTTGAGGGCGGCGATTTGCGGCCAGATGCGCTGAATGGCGAAGACGACAAGAATGGTGCAGAATCCGCCAACCACGACGCACGGGAGGACCCCGATCCACGCGGCGACAAGCCCCGATTCAAATGCGCCCAATTCATTGGATGAGCTGATGAAGACGTTGTTCACGGCGGAGACGCGCCCGCGCATTTCATCCGGTGTGCCGAGCTGAACGAGGTTGTGGCGCACGACCACGCTGATCAAATCCAGCGCTCCGCTGAGCGCGAGCATCAGCATGGAAAGCCAGAACCACGGGGACAAACCGAAAACAATCATCGTCAAGCCGAAGCCGATGACGGACCAGAGCATGGAGCGTCCCGCGTGCGAGAGGGGGGGGAGATGGGCGAGGGCGATGGCCATGCCGAACGCGCCGATCGCGGGGGCCGCGCGGAGCCAGCCGAGTCCCGCGGGGCCGACGTGCAGAATATCGCGGGCGAAGATGGGCATGAGCGCCGTGGCGCCGCCGAAGAGAACGGCAAAGAGGTCGAGGGTGATGGCGGCCAAGATGGTTTTGGAGCGCCAGACGAACCGGAATCCGGCGAGCAGCGCTTTGAGATTGGTGTCGGCAAGCGCGTCCTTTTCGCGGGGCCGGTTTGCGATGGCCGAGACCGCGAAGGCATAGATCAGGTTGAGTCCGGCGTCGGCGGCGAAGACGACCGCCGCGGATGCGTGGGCGAGGAGGAGTCCGCCGAGCGCGGGCCCGGCGACGGAGGCGAGTTGAAAGGTGCTGCTTTTCCAGGTGACGGCGTTGTTGAACGTGTCGCGCGGAACCACCTGCGGGAGGAGCGCGGAACTCGACGCGCCGTTGAACGCTTGCGCGGATGCGCCGATGAGCAGGCACACATACATCATGTGAATTGAGCCTTGATGCATGGAGAGAAACATCAAACCGGCGGAGGAAAGCGCCGTGATGAGGCGCGAGATGACGATGACCCATTTGCGGTCAAAATGGTCGGCGACGTGGCCGGCGGGAATGGACAGGAGAATGATCGGGAGCGCCTGCACCAATCCGACCCAGCCGAGCGCCATCGCGGAATCGGTGCGAACATAGATTTCCCACCCGACGGCGACAGATTGCATGGCCGTGCCGATGAACGCGAGCAGCCCGCCGCCGAGCAGGAGGCGGAAATCCCGGTGCTTGAAAGCCTCATAGGGCGAGGGGCTGGAGGGGTCGGCGAGCATGGGCGTTAAATGTGCGCAACGTACGTCACGCCCGCCGCTGGCTCAAGTGTTCCGTCCGTTCGCGCGGCTCAGCCGACGTCAACAATCGAGGGGTCGTAGCCTTCGGGGGCTTCAAAGCCGAGGAGGTTGATGCAGGTGGCGGTGAGGCTGGTGATGCCGAGTCCGCCTTTTTTAGCCGCTTCGGAAAGGCGCGCTTTTGATGTGCCCGCCGGATCCCAAACGAAACAGGGAACGGGGTTGAGCGAGTGGCTGGTCTTCGCCTTCGGCTGGCCGGTGCGTTCATCTATCGCGACGTTGCCTTTTTTGTCGCGCTGGAACATGTCGTCGGCGTTGCCGTGGTCCGCCGTGAGCACGAGAATGCCCCCGGCTTTTTCGAGCGCTTCCATCATGCGGCCGACGGAGAGGTCGGTCGCTTCAACGGAGATTTGCACGGCCTGAAAATGGCCGGTGTGGCCGACCATGTCGCCGTTGGGATAGTTGAGGCGGATGAAGCGGTGCTTGTTGTTGCGAATGGAGTCGAGGACAACGTCGGTGATTTCGGCGGCCTTCATCCACGGGCGTTGCTCGAAGGGCACGCGGTCGGATTTGACTTCGATATAGTCTTCGAGCTGCTCGTTGAATTTGCCGGTCTTGTTGCCGTTGAAGAAATAGGTGACGTGTCCGAATTTCTGCGTTTCGCTCGTGGCGAGAAGATTGACGCCGGTGTTGACGAGATATTCTCCCATCGTTCGGTCAATGGCGGGTGGTGTGACGAGATAGTTTTTAGGAGTGTGTGTGTCGCCGTCGTATTCCATCATGCCAGCGAATTTCACATTTGGTTTTGGGCCGCGATCGAATTTGGTGAAGTCTTCGGTTTCGAATGCGCGGCAGGTTTCGAGCGCTCGGTCGCCGCGAAAGTTGATCATGATGACGCTGTCGTGTTGGTGCAGCGCGCCGACCGGCTTGCCGTTGCGGGCAATGACGAACGGCGGGAGGTCCTGATCAATGACGGCAGGATTGTCGGCGCGATATTTTTCAATCGCCGCGCGCGCGGAGGAAAATTGCGGGCCGACGCCTTTCCAGTGAATGTCCCAACCCTTTTGCACCATGCTCCAGTCGGCTTCATAGCGGTCCATCGTGATGACTTGACGTCCGCCGCCGGATGCGATGGCGTAGTCGCAGCCGCCGGTGGAGAGTTCCTTGAGAACGGCTTCGAGTTCATCCACATAGACGAGCGCGGATTGCGGGGCGACGTCGCGGCCGTCGAGGAGCGTGTGGACGCGAACACGTTTGACGCCTTCCTTCCGGGCTTCGCGCAGCATGGCGATCAGGTGGCGGATATGGCTGTGCACGTTGCCATCGGAAAGAAGTCCAATGAAGTGCAGTTGAGAGTTGTGGGTCTGGACGTTGTCGAGGAGGTCCTTCCAGGTCTGGCCTTCAAAGAGGGCGCGCGAGTTGATGGCGTTTTCCACAAGGCTGGCGCCCTGCGAAAAAACGCGGCCGCAGCCGATGGCGTTGTGGCCGACTTCGGAGTTGCCCATGTCCTCGTCGGAGGGCATGCCGACCGCGGTGCCGTGGGCTTTGAGCTGCGTGTAGAGCGCGTTTTTCTTGAGCCAGTCCCAGTGGGGCTTGAAGGCAGAGGCGACGTAGTCGCCTTCCTTGAATTTGCCGATGCCGGTGCCATCCATGATGGCGAGAACGACGGGGCCTTTGGGGCCGGAGAATTTTGAGGATGGTGTCAGTTTCATAAGCAGTTCCAATCGTTGGAAAAATCGCCCGCACAATTTCCAATCGTTGGAAGTTTGGCGAGGAAAATTTCCAATCGTTGGAAAATCGGGCGGCGGTTTTTCCAACGATTGGAACTTTGCGCGGGGCGCGCGCCTATTCGCGTTCGCCGCGCCAGGCTTCGGCGGCTTCACGGGAGATGCGGTGGCGTCGTCCGCAGCGGGGGCAGGTGATGGTGATGGTTTCGGAGTCGCCGAAGAGTTCGACGGGATCGGTTTTAATGATGGGTTTGAGCGCGTCGAGGAGGCGGGCTTGCGTGCAGCCGCAGCGGAAGTGGTAGCGGCGCTTTTCGAGGAGGGCGAGGGTGGCGCTTTGATCGAGGTGGCGGATGGATTCGTCGGTGAGGGCTTCGAGCCAGGCCAGATCGCAATCGGGTTGGGCGGTGACCATGACGATGTCCTCGTCGGAGTAACGGAAGAGGCGGGCGGGGCGTTGTTCGCTTTGGCGGTAGAGATGTTCGACTCCTTTGAAAAAGTCGGCGCCGTCGAACTGGACTGCGCTGCGGCGGTGAGGCAGTCGGTTGTGGAGGATTTCGGAATGGAAGGAATTGTGGTCGCCGCTCTTGGCGTCTTCGGTGAGGACATGGCCGACGATGTCGCCCGACTCGCTATTTCCGGTGGCGAAGAGCACCGCGTGGAGGTCAACCATGTTGACGGTCCACGCGGTGATTTCGTTCCACGGGCGCGAGGCGCAGTGGAGGGCGAGGGCGGCGAGGGCATCGCGCAGGACGGCATCGTGGGCGGGGTTGCGTTGAATGCGGCAGTCGTGGAGGTGGAGATAGTATTCGACAAAGAGCGGGGCGAAGTCGGCGCGGGCGACGAGGGCATTTCGTTCGCGGGCGAAGTAGGTCCGGATTTCAACGCCGGACTCGCCGCTCATGGTGTCGTTGGATGACATGGCGGTGTTCTGTAGCGGGCCGGGCGGGTCGCGTCAAGCGCTTGAGCGCGCGGCGCGAATCGCGCTCTTTGCTCAGCCGCGTGGATGAATGGGCGAGGGGCTTGGGCGGGTCAGGCATTCGGGTTCAAGCAGTTCTTCTTTTTCATGCGTCCTGGGGGGGCCGGTTGACTTTCAGGAGTTCAGTCGGTACGCTCGGACTCAAATGGATTCCACTACGAACGCATCAGGCGCGCTGTCACAGGTTGAAAAGCTTCTCGTGCTGCAGGACAAGGATCGAAAGATTCAACAGTTGTCCAAGGAGCTTGTGGATATTCCCGCGCGCAAGAAATTGATCGAAACGCGGTTGAACGAGCACCGCCAAACGCTGCTGTCGCGCCAGAACGATCTGAAAGCCAAGCAAGCTTCGGCAAAGAACCTCGACCTTGAAATCGAATCTCAAAAGCAACGGATCCTGAAGCTGCGCGAGCAGCAGAGCAATGTTCGCACGAATGATGAATACCGCGCGATCGAGCGCGAGGTGGCCGGCGTTCAGACCCAGATCACCGGCTTGGAGGATCAGGAAATTGCTCTGATGGAAGAGGCGGAGGCGGCCCGCGAACGAATCCGCGAAATCGAGGCTGTGCTGAAGCGGGAGGAAGAGTCGGTTCAATCCGAGTGGGCGGATCAGGACGTGCGATTGAAAAATATCAACGCCGATCTGGAGCGTCTGAAACAGGAGCGATCCACGCTGACCCCTGATATTGATCACTCGTGGCTTTCTCGTTACGACCGGACGTTTAAACACACGGGCGACTTCGCTTTGGTGCCGATCGAGAACGGATCCTGCGGCGGGTGCCACATGAAGTTGCCGCCCCAGATGGCCCAGGATGTGAAGAAGGGCGCCGGGATGGTCTGCTGCAGCTTTTGCGGTCGTCTCTTGTACTGGCGCGTTTAACCCGCTACTTTTCCTCTATCGGTGATGCGGGGCAGGCGATCGCTCTGACGCGCAAGCGGCGGGGAGGAAAGTCCGGACTCCGCAGGGCGGGATGTCCTCCGCGTGAGCGGGGGAGAGCAGGGGGAAATCCCCTGCGACGGAAAGTGCCACAGAAATCAAACCGCCTATTGGCCGCGAGGCCGATGGGTAAGGGTGAAACGGCGGTGTAAGAGACCACCGGCTCGAAGCGAGAGCGACGGGCGCGCGGCAAACCCCATCCGGAGCAAGATCAAATAGGGAATGAGGAGCGGCCCGTTCCATTTCGCGTGTGGCCTTCGCGGTTGCAGGCGAGTAAGTTCCGGGTTGATCGCATAGATAAATGATCGTCAGCCCGCTTTAAACGGGCGACAGAATCCGGCTTATCGCCCCGCATCATTGATGATTTTGCGACCATGAAAATTCGACAGGTGAACCTCTTGATGGCCGTACTGGCGGTCGCCGGCACGCTCGCCGCCGCGGGCTATTTTTATCTGCGCGGCAGGCTGTTGGCCATCGGCACATCGCCGCGTGATCTCGCGCCGACCAAGCCGGAGTGGCCCGCGCCGGCGGTGATTGCGCCGGAGGCCTGGTCTGTTTTTCGGGGCAGCGGGGGGGGCGCGCCGTTGAGGGCAACTTCCGGTCCCGCATCCAGCCGGTTTCGTTTGGCGGGCACCTTTTTTATTTTAGACGCGAGCGAAAACCCATCCGTCCGAAAGGCGATCCTGGATGATTTGAAGTCCGGTGAACAGCGCGTTCTGGGCGAGGGCGAGGCGATTGAGGAGTATCAGGTCATGCGGGTCGCCGAAGATGTGGTGACGATCCGGTCGCCCGCGGGCGACACGGATTTAAGATTGAGCTTTCTCGACATCGCGTCTTCGATCCCGACGGAGGCGGCGAGGGCTGTGGCGTCAACAAACGACGCGACCGGGCAGCCGGAAGTGTTTCTTGAGCAGAACCAATTCGGCGGGCGTGTGGGTTACAACCGTTGGGTTTTCAAGCGAAGCGCGTTGATGAATTACTACCATGAAATTCTCGATGATCCCGAGCGCATCGCCGCGCTTTACGTTTCCTTGAAGCCCGACTATCAGCAAAACGAGATTGCGGGGTATCATCTCGACCCCGAAGGCGAGAACGCTTTCTTCGCTGCGATGGGGCTTCAAAAGGGCGATGTGATTCGCAAGGTGAATTCGATGAACATGACGAGCCAGAAGCGCGCGGAATATTTCATCGGCGAGTTCGTGAAGAATCGCCTGAACGCTTTCGTGTTGGATGTCGAACGCGAGGGCAAGCCGGAGAAGATGATTTATCTCCTTCGCTGATGCCGGCGTTCCTTCTTCGGTTTGGAGCGACGGCCCGTTGCGGGCGCTTCTTCACCGGCGCACTCGAAATCCACGAGCCTGCGATAGACATCCACCCGCACCAGTTCAACTTTTAAAACTTGTCCCATCATCCATTGTCGCCGGCGGCGGCGGCCGGTCGCGCGTCCGCGGGCGCGGTCAAAGGTGTAGTAGTCATCGCGCATCGAAGCGAACGCGACCATTCCGCGCTGAAGGGTTTCCAGGAGTTCGACGACCAAGCCGCGCGGGGACATGGAGACCACCAGCGCATCGAACGGTCCCGTTTCGCCGCGATGAAGTTTTTCGGCGTAGAAGGCGATGCGTTTGACGATGAGGCTTTCCTCTTCCGCCTCGTCGGCATTTCGCTCCGTCTCCGAGCAATGAGCCGCGATGGTTGCGATCTCGTGGTGCGAGTAGGGCGGCGGTTTGCGGTCTTCCAGCGCGTTGAGAATCCGGTGCACCACAAGGTCGGGGTAGCGGCGGATCGGCGATGTGAAATGAGTATATTTTTCGAAGGCCAGGCCGAAGTGCTCGATCAACTCGGGCGAATAGAGCGCGCGTTTCAGATTTCGCAACACGGCCAGATTGCCCGCATATTCCTTCGGCGTGCCTGCGATGGAGCGCAAGACGCCGCGCAAATCCGCGCGGTCCTGCGGCGCGGCATGGATGTTCAGCGCTTCCAGCGCTTCGGACATGGCCGCCCATTGTTCCTCGCTCGGCTCTTCGTGAATGCGGTACAAGGCGGGGACCGCCTTGCGCGCGATAAACTCGGCAACCGCGACGTTGGCGCAGAGCATAAACTCTTCGATCAGGTGATAGGCTTCAGGCGCGCCGCGTTTGTGAATGTTCAAAACGCGCCCCTCGCTGTCCAACTCGCATTTCACTTCGGGCATGGCCAAATCGAGCGCGCCCACAGACATTCGCCGGGATCGAAGCGCGCGGGCCAGCTCTGTCATTTGTCGCAGCATGGGCGACACAGAATCGGGAACACCCGAGTCCGGACGCCCATCCATGAAAGCCTGGACCTGGTCATAATTGAGGCGTGCTGAGGAGTGAATGACTGTGCGCGCCGTTTGAGATTTCAGCACGTCGCCGTTGGTGTCCAGGGTCAGGAGAACGGAATGCGCGAGGCGGTCCACGTCGGGGCGTAAGCTGCAAACATCTGACGTGAGGTATTTCGGCAGCATCGGAATGAACCGGTCCACCATGTACACGCTGTTTCCACGCTGCCGGGCTTCGAGGTCCACCGCGCTGCCGAGCGGAACAAAATGCGCGACATCCGCGATGTGCACGCCCACCTGCCATGTGCCGTCGGCGCTTCGATCCAGGGACACGGCGTCGTCAAAATCTTTGGCATCCGCCGGGTCAATCGTGATGGTCAGTTGCGAACGCAAATCGAGCCGGCCCATCCGCTCTCGTTCTGTGACGGAAGTCGGTTGCTGTTGGGCTGCAGCGAGAACGTCGTCAGAAAAATCGCTCTCGATGCTGCGCGAGCGAAGGATGGCCAGCATATCCACACCGGGTTGATCCGGCGTGCCGAGGTCTTCGGTGACCACGCCCGTCAGCCAGCCGTTGATCGGAATATTTTCGTCGAGCGAGACGACCACCTGGTGAAACTCGGGAGGGTGGGGGATGCCAGGCGCGAATTCGCGCACGCGGACTTGTTGGGGAATCCGCGGATTGATGGGAATGACATACCAGTAGTATTTGCTTTGCCGCAGCAGCCCCGCGACGGCCTTCATCCGTCGCTCGACAACGCGCAAGAGCCGGCCGCGGAGAAGGTCCTTTCCCCGATGTCCCGCGGAGCGTCCGCTCAATTCCACGGCCACGCGATCGCCATGGAGCGCGGTGCCCAGCGCATCCTTGTCTATGACAATGTCGGGGGTTCCGGAAATCTCCGGCGTGACGAAACCCAAGCCTTGCGGAGTGACAAAGAGCCGGCCGAGGGTCTCGCGGGAAGGATCAGGACGCCCCCAACGATTTTTCCGCAGCCGCCGGATTTGGCCGTCCTTTTCAAGTTGCCGGAGCGCCGCGCGGAAGGCGCCGCGCTTTAACGAGGGCACGCCGATGGCCTTGGCCAACTCGTGGTCCTTCAGGGGTTGATAGGTGGGGCGCGAGATGAAATTTGTGATGGCGTCGGCGAGCGAGTCTGGACTTTTGCGCAGTCCGTGACTATAGCTTAACAGGTGAACGTTGGATACATCGCCAGTGAAATCACGCCCTTCGCCTCGACCGGTGGCTTGGCCGATGTCGCCGGCGCGCTGCCGAAGGCGCTGGCGGGGAAGGGGATTCAGACTTGGCGGGCCATGCCGATGTATCGCCGGGTGCTGGAGGGACCGACGCCGCTGCTGGATTTGAATATTCGCCTGAAGATTCCCGTTGGATTCAAGACGTATCACGCCGATATCTGGCGGACTGAAGAGACCAATCCGGCGACGTATTTCATTCGGCGCGACGAATTTTTCGACCGCTCGCAGATTTACAATCTGCCCGACCGCGACTATGACGACAACTTCGAGCGTTACGTTTTCTTTCAAAAAGCCGTCGTCGCCATGATTGACGAGTTGAACCTCAACCCGGATATTATCCACGCCAACGACTGGCAGACCGGACTGCTCCCGCTCTTTTTGGAACACGGCATTCAGGGGAAATGGCGCGGCCGCAAAGAGAAGACCGTGTTCACCATTCACAATCTGGCCTACCAGGGCATTTATTCCGGCAACGATTATTCGATCACCAATCTCCCGTTTTCGTGCTTCTCCGTCGAAACGATGGAATACTACGGAAACATCAACAGCCTGAAATGCGGGATCATGTGTTCCGACGCGGTCACCACGGTGAGTCAGACCTATGCGAAAGAAATTCAGGAAGAAATCAACGGGTTCGGGCTTCACGGCGTTCTGCAGTCGGCCAGCGGAAGGCTCACCGGCATCATCAACGGCATAGACACCGAAATCTGGAATCCGGAAAAGGACCGGTTTGCCGCCGCCTATTTTACCGCCAAGGACCTGGCGGGAAAAAGGGCGTGCAAGAAGGACATCTGCGCCGAATTGAAGTTGAAGTTGAAGCCCGATACCGCATTGATCGGCATGGTGTCGCGACTGGTGGACGGGAAGGGGATGGACCTCCTGGCCCGCGCGATGCCGGAGTTGATGAAGCGAAATGTCGCCTTCGTCATTTTGGGCACGGGACAAGATATTTACCACGACCTTTGCCGCCAGTGGGTCAGTCAATGGCCGGGACGTTTCGCGGCCATTCTTGGCTTTGACGCGCCGCTCGGTCATCGAATCATCGCCGGCTCCGACTTTTTCATGATGCCTTCCAAGTTTGAGCCGTGTGGCTTGAGCCAGTTGTACAGCCTGCGCTACGGGACAATTCCAATGGTCCATGCCGTTGGCGGATTGGAAGACACGGTGCAGTCCGTTGACGTGAAGGCCGGCACGGGCTTTGGTTTGAAGTTCCACAACTTCACGCCCGAAGCGTTGCTCGAGCTTCTGGACGAAGGTTTGGCAATCTATCAGACACCCGCAGATTGGGCCGCGGTTCAAGCGCGCGCGATGGCGCAGGATTTTTCATGGGGCCGGTCGGCTGATCGCTACTTGGAGATCTACCGCCGGTTGAAATCCGACTCCTGATGCGGCGCGCTTTTGCCGTCGGGAATAGTTGACCGCGGCAGAAAAACAGAAGGATCATCAAGCAAGACCCGTCATTTTTGCCCATTTCACGGCCCGATACACAACGTCGCATAATATATGTTATGTGAACTAAAGCGGTCGGGAACATACCATTCGTAGAAGGATTTCCATGAAATGAGCGGGAACCACACAAGGGTAACGCACCGAAAGACCCGCGTCGAGCAACCGTCCCAACGGAACCGATTACTGAACGTGGCCCCAACGTTGACCGAATGGCCAATAGACCATAAACGCCGGGCCAACGATACTGACGGAAGGCACGGCCCCAAAATATCGGCCGTCCAGACTCGACCTCGTGTTGTCGCCAAGCGGTAGATATTCATCCGCCCCAAGTTGGAGGACCGAGTGCGTCGTACTGAGCTTCATGTCGGCCATGTAAGTCCGCGAGTCCGGCAACACGTACCCCACATAACCCTTCTCCGTCTCTTTGACCAACCGCTCAAAAGGATAGGGTGAGGTGATCTTCTCCCCATTGGCCACGAGATATGGCGGATCAATCGAGATGCGCTCTCCCGGAAGGCCGGCAAGCCGTTTGATGTAGAACGAGTCGGGACGGATTCCCGCATATTTGATCAGGTCGGTGCTGAACACAAAAATATCCCCGCGTTCGGGGCGTCGAAAATTGTAGATGACCTTGTTGACGAAGATATGGTCCCCCTGCCTCACCAAACCCGATGCGAGCAACTGCCCCTTCTCCACATACGGCGAGGCAAGACGCTCTTCATGCATGCCGTAGCGAATCGTGTGCGGCACGCCGCCGATGCTGTACACCACCCCATCCTCGCTCCGACCCATTAACGCGATCGGGCCGGAGGCCTTGGCTCGGACCTCAACGTAGCGCTCACCGAATACCGCGAGGCGCACGACGTTCAGCGGAAAAACGTCCATTAGCGTCTTCTGGGCTTCGCCGTTGACGTGAATGCCGTACAACGTCGGCTGCATGGAGCCGGTCGGGATTTTGAACGGCTGGATGAAATAGGTGCGAAAGCCCATCGCGACAGCCACGGCCACGGCAAAGATTTCGATGTTCTCGCGAATTTTGGGCGAGGAGCGCGGCGGCGAAATGCGCGAGACCGCGTCGGACAAATCGTCCATGGCGCGTTCCACAACTTCGACTCCTGGATTGTCGGCCCAACGCGCTTTGAGCGCTTCCTCGGCGGCGCGCAATGCCTCCAGGTCCGCGGCGCTGGCGATATCCTCCCGCATGTTGCGGATATGCCGCGCTTCGTGCAGCGCGTGCTTGACCATTTTTCGCATCCGACGCCGGGCAAAAAAGTTCATGTGATGTCGCTCTTGAGGACTTTGACGAAGGCTTCCTGCGGGATACTGACCCGCCCCACCTGCTTCATCTTCTTTTTGCCCTCTTTCTGCTTCTCAAGCAGCTTTCTCTTTCGCGTGATGTCGCCGCCGTAGCACTTCGCCGTCACGTCTTTTCGCATGGCGCGAATCGTTTCTCGCGCGACGATCTTGCCGTTCACCGACGCTTGGAGCGCGATGGGGAACATCGCCGGCGGAATCAAATCTTTCAGCGCGCCGCAAAGCTGCCGTCCCCTGCTCTCCGCCTTGCTGCGGTGAATGATGCACGAAAAGGCCTCCACGATTTCGCCATGCACGAGAACGTCCATCCGCACGAGGTCCGATTCCACATATCCCGCATGTTCATAGTCCATCGAGGCATAGCCGCGGCTGAGGCTCTTCAACCGGTCCTGAAAATCCAGAAGAATTTCGTTCAGCGGCAACGTGCAGGTGAGCATCACGCGGCGTCCATCCAGCGTTTCGGTTTTTGTAATCGCCCCGCGGCGGTCCATGATCAGTTGCATCAAATCGCCGATGTGCTCGTTATGGCAGATGATGAAGGCATTGATCATCGGCTCTTCAATTTTGCTGATGGAGTTTTGCTCAGGCAGCTTGGTCGGGTTTTCCAACTCCTGCATCTTTCCATCGGTCGTGTATACCTGATAGACGACGTTTGGGTACGTCGCAATCAGGTCCACATCGAATTCACGGCGCAGTCGCTCCTGCACAATTTCCATGTGCAGCAGGCCAAGAAATCCGCAGCGAAAACCCAACCCGAGCGCGACGGACGACTCGGCGATATACACAAACGAGCTGTCGTTGATGCTGTATTTCTCCAGCGCGTGCTTGAGCTTGTCGAAGTCCGCCGTGTTGATCGGATAGATTCCGCTGAACACCATCGGATGAATCACTTTGAAGCCCGGCAGCGGATTCGGCGTGGGACGATTCGCGTGCGTGATCGTGTCGCCAATGCGGATTTCCTTCGGATCCTTGATGTTTCCGATCAGATAGCCCACCTCGCCCGCGCCCAATTCCTTCACCGAAGTCATCTTCGGGGTGAAGATGCCGACCTCTTTAACTTCGTAGTCGCGGTTCGTGCCGACCATCCGGATTTTGTCGCCCGCTTTGACGTGTCCATCAAACACGCGCACATACGTCACCACGCCCCGGAAGGCGTCGTAAACCGAATCGAAGACAATCGCGCGCGTCGAATTTTCTGTGGTCTTCGGAGCCGGAATTCGATGCACCACGGCTTCGAGAACCTCCGCCACCCCTGCCCCGGTCTTGGCGCTGATGCGAAACCCGTCGTGCGCGGGAATGGCGAGGATTTCTTCCAACTGCTTCATCACGGCGTCCACGTCCGCGTTTTGCATGTCAATTTTGTTGAACACCGGCACGATGGTCAGGCCCTGGCCGGAGGCGAGAAAAGCGTTCGCCACCGTCTGTGCCTCGACGCCCTGCGTCACATCCACCACAAGCAGCGCGCCTTCACAGGCCGCGAGACTCCGCGTGACCTCATAGGAAAAATCCACGTGCCCCGGCGTATCAATCAGGTTGAACGTGTAGCGCCGCCCGTCCTTCGCCGTGTAGAACATCGTCACCGGATGCGCTTTGATCGTGATGCCGCGTTCGCGCTCGAGGTCCATCGCGTCCAGCGTCTGCTCGCGCATCTGGCGCAGCTCGATCGTTTGCGTCAGTTCCAACATGCGGTCGGCGAGCGTGGATTTGCCGTGATCAATATGCGCGACGATGCAGAAGTTGCGAATGTGGGATAGATCTTTCATGCGATTAGGAGAGACGCTCATTTACGTCGGCGCGCATCTGCGCGACATCCGCGGCCATATCCGTCGCGCGGTAAAGCGAAGTTCCGGCGATCATCACGTTTGCGCCCGCTTCGGCGCACAGCCGGGCGGTCTCCAGTGTGATGCCGCCATCCACCGAAATATCCAATTCCGGCCGCAGATCTCGCAACGCGCGAATCCGTTTCAAGGGACCGGGAATGAAAGCCTGGCCGCCGAATCCCGGCCACACGGTCATGAAGAGCACCTCGTCGCAAAGATCGAGCACGGGCGCGATCGCATCGAGCTTCGTTTCGGGATTCAGCACGATGCCCGCTCGCTTGCCCGCCGCCTTGACCCGGCGCAACACTTCAGCGGCGTCGGCTTTTGCCTCAATATGAATCAACAGCAAGTTCGCGCCCGCTTTCAAAAAAGGATCGGCGAATTGATCGGGCCGCTCCACCATCAAATGGACGCTGAACGGCAACGTTATGGTCTGCCGCGCCATTGCGACGATCGCGGGGCCCATGCTCAAATTTGGAACGAAATGGCCATCCATGATGTCCAGATGAAGCCCGTCCGCGCCGGACTTCTCCGCGCGAACGCATTCATCGGCCAGGTGGCCCATGTCGGCCGCCAGCAGCGAAGGGAGAATCTGTGCGTTCAGTGCCATATCAAGCCGCGCACGCTATAAGAAATTTCCAACCGTTGGAACATCTTTTCTGCAAATTTCCAATCGTTGGAACTACCGCCTCGAATAGCTCACGCGCCACAAAAACAATCCTTGTGGCGGCGCCGTGGGCACCAACGCCGTCCGAATTTTGGAATGGAGAATCTCTTTGGCCTTTGCGGGCGGAATTTCGCCCATGCCCACGCGGATGAGAAATCCCGCGAGGCTCCGGACCATCCGGTAAAGAAATCCGTCGCCGCGCGCAACGATGACCACATCGCTTCCGCTCTTGCGGACGGAGAGGCGGTAAAGCGTGCGCACGGTCTCCTCGACCTCGCGCCGTGGGTTGGCCGTGAACGCCGCGAAGTCGTGGCGCCCTTCAAGCGATTTGGCCGCCGCGCGCATGGCGCGGAGGTCGAGTTTGCGCCAAACGTGATGCCGGAATTGCCGCACGTCGGGCGTGAGCGTCGGCCCGTTCCAGACGAAGTAGCGGTATTCTTTGCTCGTGGCGTTCATGCGCGCGTCAAAAAGTTGTGGCGCGCGGCGGGCGCGCTCCACGCGAATGTCCGGCGGAAGCACGGCGTTCATCGCTCGAAAAATCGTCTGCGCGGGCATCGGTTTGCGCAGATCGAAGTGAATCACCTGCCCGCGGGCGTGCACGCCTTGATCCGTCCGCCCGCTGGCGAAAACGCGCACTTGCTCCTGCGCCGTCTGTTTGAGGGCCGCTTCGAGCGCAGCTTGAATCGTCGGATGACCGGGCTGGATTTGATAGCCCGCGTAGTGGGTTCCGTCATACGAGACGACCAACGCATAGCGGTAGGCCCGGCCGGGTTTGTCAGTTCGGGTGCGCATCGAGATAGTTCTGCAACATGATCTGCGCGGCGATCTTGTCCACAAGCTGCTTCCGATCCGCGCGCCGCGTGCCCGCTTCGATCAGGACATCATGGGCGCTCTTGGTCGAAAGCCGCTCGTCCCAGGTTTCAACGGGCGCCTTCGCTTTCCCGCGCAACAACTCCACAAATTCGAGGGTCTTCTGCACGGCGGGCCCGCGCGAGCCATCCATGTTGACAGGCAGGCCGACAACGATTTTCACAGCGGCAACTTCAGCCGCAATTCGCGCGGTCTCATTCGCGGCGTGAGCCGGCGATTCCACTTCGACCATCGCGTGCGCGGAGGCGAGAAACTGCGTGGGGTCGCTGACGGCAAAGCCGACGCGACGCGAGCCGAAATCCACTCCCAGAATACGCCCGGTCATAACAGCGATTGAAAGCGGCTTTCAGCGCGCAGCTTTTCAACCATTTTTTTGATGTCCTGCGCCTTGTCCCTTGCGCAGACGAGCGTGACGCCATCCGCCTGAACGACGATCACATTTTCCAAGCCGACAACCGCTGTGAGGCGATCGCGCGAAACGATGATGTTGCCTCCGCTGCCGATCAACTGCCCCTCCCCCACGATCACATTGCCCGATCCGTCCTTCGGAAAATGGTTTTCGAGCGCCGTCCACGATCCCACGTCATCCCATGAAAAACGCGCGGGAATCATGACGATGTTTGTGGCCTTCTCCATCAACGCATAATCCACGGAAATTTTTTCGAGCGCGGGATAGGCGGCGAGGATTTTTTCGATTGAAGGCAGGTTCATCAAGTCGGCGAGAACGGGACGGTGCGCGCGGAAGGCGGCCTCGAGAGATTTGACCGACCAGATGAACATTCCCGAGTTCCAGAAGAAACGTCCCGAAGCCAGATACTCCGCCGCCTTTTCGGCGTTGGGCTTTTCCACAAACCGCTCCACGTTGAAAAATTTCGCATCAGCGGATGGCTCCGCCTCGATGTAGCCGAACCCCGTGCTCGGGAACGACGGCGGAATTCCGATCGTGATGAGGACATCCTCGCGTGTCGCTTTTTCGAGCGCGCTGGAGAGCGTGGATTGAAAAACCGGCGGATCGCCGATGATGTGATCGGCCGTGAGAATGCAAAACGCCGCGTTGGGATCGCGTTGCTTCACCACCGCGCCCGCGAGCGCGACAGCAGCCGCGGTGTCGCGTCCGACCGGCTCACCGATAATGTTTTCAGCCGGAAGCTCCGGCGCGGCCTTCCGGCATCCTTCAACGAGGTCCTGATTGGTGATGACGAAGACGCGCTCAAAAGGAATCAACCCCTGAAGGCGTTGAACGGCCTGCGCCAACAGAGGGCGGTCGCCGACGAGCGCAAGCAATTGCTTCGGGGCTTTTGAGGTGCTCAGCGGCCAAAAGCGTTCGCCTTTCCCGCCGGCCAGGATGACGGCATAGTTTGACATCAGACTTCCTTCACAGCGTTCACAAGGGTGGAAATCCAGCGCGCGGCGACCGCGCGGGATTCGCGATGAAAACGATCCACGATGGCGCTCCCGACAACAATGGCATCCGCCACCGTCGCGGCGGTTCGCGCGACGTCGGGCGTGGAAATGCCGAAGCCCAAAGCCACCGGAAGTGTGGTCCGGGCCTTGATGCGCTGAATGAGCCCGAGCGCGCCGTCGCTCAGCTTCTTCTGCATGCCCGTCACGCCTTCACGAGAGACGCAATACACGAAGCCGGTGGCGTGGCGCACAATTTTTGAAATACGCGGGTCGGGCGTCGTCGGTGTGACGAGGCAGATGTTGTTCAGTTCGTGCCGTTTGAAAATGGCTTCCGCTTCCGCGGACTCCTCGACGGGAAGATCGAGCACGAGAAAGCCGTCGAGTCCGGAACCGGCTGCGCGTTTGGCAATGGCTTCAGTGCCCAGAGAATAAATGTGATTCGCATAGGCGTAGCACATAAGGGGAATTTTCGAGCGGCGGCGAATTCGGGCGACGGAATCGAAAACGCCGTGGATGGTGGTCCCCGCTTCGAGGGCGCGCGCGGCGGAGGCCTGATTCACCGGGCCATCGGCGAGCGGGTCGGAAAAAGGAACGCCGAGTTCGATAATATCCACGCCCGCGTCTTCGAGGCGCAACACGATGTCCTCTGTTCCCTTCAAACTCGGGTCGCCGGCGGTGATGTAGGCGATGAAGCCCTTTTCGCCGCGCGACTTGAGTTCGGCAAATTTCTGGTCAATGCGTGTCATGGGTTCAGTTCGGAAATTTTTCCGAGACCATACAGGGTCAAGTCGTGGTCCACAATCATTCGCGGCTTAAACCCGTGCAACACCCAATCGGCATATCCGCCAGTGGCGACGAGGCGCGCCTTTCGCAATTCCGGACGGCGCATCAACTCGGCGACGATTTCGCGAACCATTCCGCGATAGCCCCATCGCGCGCCGAGCCGCATGGCTTCTTCGGTGCTCTTCCCGAGTCGCGTGGGCGTGGGACCGGGTCCAACCATTGGAAGTTTGGCCGTCTTTTCGGCCAGATAGCTGAACATGAGCGGAAGGCCCGGCGCGATCACGCCGCCGACGTATCCGCCTTTCAGGGTCACGAGGTCGAAGGTCACCGCCGTGCCGAAATCAATGACGATGAGCGGAGCGCCATAGCGGGCCACGCCGCCGCATGCGTTGGCGAGGCGGTCCGCGCCGATGGTGTTGGGCCGCGGATACGTCACGGGAATTCCGAAGTTGAGTTTGGACCGGACCCAGAGCGTGGGGACGTGAAGCGCGCGCATCCAGGCGGGCTCGATCTGCGGCGCGACAGACGCAACGACGGCTCGGGGGGCGCGGTAGGCCGAGAGAAGTTTTTGAACGGACGGCACCGTCGTTCGGGATGTTTCCAAACGTTGGACGCGCCCGACTCTCCCGTTTCGAAAAAGCCCCGCGGAAGTGCTGGTGTTGCCGATGTCTATGACGATGACGGGTTCCATGCGCAGTCGCGAAGTGTTCAGAAAAATGGCGGCTAATCAAGCACGGGAAGTTCGCTCGAATGACTCCATGAAGTCCATTGCTGCATCAATTCATCCGTTGGAGTTCGATAGGCCGCGTCCAACCGTTCGATCAATTTTTGCGTCACCGCCTCGATCGTGGTGGACACGCCTTCAGCCATGAGTGAAGTGGTCCGTTCTTTCAGATCGTCAGGCCAATCGTCGGAAACTTGAAGAACATTCACGCCAATGCCGATCACGGCGAACTCGATGACGTTGGATGCGACGCGAGGCTCGACCAGCGCGCCGGCGATTTTGCGCCCGCGCACGAGCACATCGTTGGGCCATTTGATCGAGACTTCGGTCACGCCAAAATCCGCCACGGTCTGAGCCGTCGCGATTCCCGCAAGGATTCCGAGCCAGCTCGCTTCCGAATCCCGCCACGCCGGGCGGAGCAACGCGGAAAAAATCACGCTCTTCCCCCGCTGCGACACCCACCCCCTCCCCCGCCGCCCCCTCCCCTTGGTCTGCTCCAACGCCGTGATCACCAGCCCCTCCGGCTCGCCTTCGACGCCAAACTCTTTGGCGATGTCGTTGGTGGATGTGGCCGATTCCACGCGGATGATTTTGCGTCCGATCCTCATGAGCGCTTGGCCTTGCGTCGCGAAATCTTGTATCGGGCCTTGACCTGCGGCTTCGGCCCGGCGTGGCTCGCGCCGCGCAACTCGTTCAATTGGTCGCGCAGCATCGCGGCCCGCTCGAACTCCAGCGCCGCCGCCGCCTCGATCATTTCCCGCTCGATCTCGGCCATGACTTGATGCGCGTCGTAGTCCACTCCGGCTTCCTTGACGACGCTCATTTCTGTCTCTTCCGCCTTCTTAATGATCGCGAGGCTGTTCTGAATCGCCTTCACCACGTTGCGCGGAGTGATGTGGTGTTCGCGGTTGTAGGCCGTTTGCTTTTCACGGCGGAGATTTGTGATGTTGATCATGCGCCGCATCGAGTCGGTGATCTGGTCCGCATACATAATGACCCGCCCGTTCACGTGGCGCGCGGCCCGCCCGGCGGTTTGAATCAACGAAGTTTCCGACCGCAGAAATCCCTCTTTGTCCGCATCGAGAATGGCCACGAGTGAAACCTCGGGAAGATCCAAACCTTCGCGCAGCAGGTTGATGCCCACGAGACAATCGAAATCGGCCATGCGCAGGCCGCGGAGGATTTCGACGCGCTCGATAGCGTCAATTTCCGAATGAAGATATTTCACGCGGATTCCGACGCTCTGAAGATATTCCGAAAGGTCTTCCGCGGTCTTCTTCGTGAGCGTGGTGACCAGCGTGCGCTCTTTTTTCTCCGCGAGTTTGCGAATCTCTTCCATCACGTCGTCAATCTGCCCTTTCAACGGGCGAATCTCCACGGGCGGATCAACAATTCCCGTCGGGCGAATGACCTGTGAAACTGGCGGCGGAGAAACTTGGCGTTCATAATCGCTGGGCGTGGCGGAAACAAAAAGGATTTGCCCCGTAACGCTCAAGAACTCGTCGAAATTCATCGGGCGATTGTCCAAGGCGCTCGGTAGTCGAAACCCGTGCTCCACCAGCACGACCTTGCGCGCGCGATCTCCGTTATACATCCCGCGCAACTGCGGAAGCGTCGCGTGCGACTCGTCAATAATCGTCAGAAAGTCGCGCGGAAAATAGTCAATGAGCGTGTAGGGCCGCTCCCCCGGAGCACGGCCGGTCAGGTGGCGCGAGTAGTTCTCAATGCCGGAGCAATAGCCCAGCTCGCGCATCATATCGAGGTCGTAGTTCGTCCTCATTTTCAGACGCTGCGACTCGAGAAGCTTATTCTTCGACTCCAAGTCTTTTAGCCGCTCATCCAACTCTGCGCGAATGGCGCCCATCGCGCGTTCGAGAATCGAATACGGCGTGACGAAATGTTTCGCCGGCGAAATGATTACCCGTTCCGACACCGCCTCCACCTCGCCGGTCAATGGCTCAAAGTGTTCAATCCGCTCGACCGTGTCGCCGAAGAACGTGATGCGGAGTCCCTTCTTGGAATAGGAAGGGAAAATATCGAGCACATCGCCGCGCACGCGAAAGACGCCCGGCTTCGGCTCGATATCGTTTCGCGTGTATTGAACATCCACCAGTCGGCGCAGCGCTTCGTCGCGCGGCGTGTCCTCCCCCACCGCCAACTCGATCGTCATTTGCTTGTAGTTCTCAGGGGAGCCCAAGCCATAGATGCAAGAAACAGATGCGACGATGATAACGTCCTGCCGGTTCAACAGAGAATCCGTTGCTGCGAGGCGCAGCCGTTCGATCTCGTCGTTGATGGACGAGTCCTTTTCAATATAGGTGTCGGTTTGGGGGATGTACGCCTCGGGCTGGTAGTAGTCGAAATAGCTGACGAAATATTCCACCGCATGGTGGGGGAAAAATCCCTTCAGCTCCGCGTAGAGTTGAGCGGCCAGCGTCTTGTTGTGTGAGATGAGCAACGTCGGGCGGTTCAACTGTGCGATCACGTTCGCCATCGTGAACGTCTTGCCGGAACCGGTGACGCCCTCGAGCGTGAGAAAGCGGTGTTGCTCCTCAAACCCTTTCACGAGGGCGCGTATCGCCTCCGGCTGGTCGCCAGTCGGTTTGTAATCGGAAGCGAGTTGGAAAAGTTGCGGCACCGTTGAAACCTTCGTAACGCAAAGTAGGCGATGCGCAGCCCTCGCGCAACTATCCCTTGCTCGCCAATCCGGCGAAGACTACAAAACCCCGTCGGCAGATGGAGGCAAAGTCGTGATAAGAGAATTTACATTGGTGGCCATTGGAGGAGCCTTGGGCGCATGCGCTCGATATGGCATGTCGGGCTTGGTGCTGCATCACACGTTCCAATACAAATTTCCCTATCCGACTTTCATCGTGAATGTGCTTGGATGTTGCCTTGCAGGAATTCTCGTCGCCGTTGCAGAGAAGCAACACCTCATCAGCCCCGAAGCCCGCCTCTTTGCCCTCACCGGGGTTCTTGGCGGCTTCACAACGTTTTCCGCCTTTGGCGTGGAAACCATCTATCTGATGAAACGCGGTGAATATCTGACCGCCGCCACCTACGTCATTCTGAGCGTCTTCGTCGGCCTCGCCGCCCTCTGGCTCGCCACACGACTCTTCAAAACCGCGTGATCACCCGCCGCCCGCTCAATCGTTGCAAGCAGCGAGTTCAACCACTACATTGCGCCCTCGTATGAGCGAGCCACTCGTCAGCATCTGTATTGGAGCCTATAACCGGAAAGATTACATCCGGGAGTGCGTGGATTCTGCGCTCGCGCAAACCTGGTCAAACAAGGAAGTCATCGTTGTGGACGACGCTTCAACGGATGGCACGCGCGAAATCCTGAAAACTTATCGCGATTCGATTCGTCTAATTCTGCGCGATCAAAACTCCGGCATCTGCCCCATCACGCGCAATCAGGCGGCCCAGGCTGCACGGGGCGAATTCATCGCCTTTTTGGATTCGGACGACCTTTGGTATCCGGAGAAGCTCGCCAGGCAAATGAAGTTCATGCTGGAGCATCCCGACGTGCCCCTCTGCCACACGCTCTGCAACGTCATTAACGAAAAATCTGAAGTTGTTGGCGTCCGCCATGGACTCGGGGTCGTGCCGGGAACGGGAATGATTTTCGAGCGGCTGCTTGAACACTGCTGGGTCACGATCTCTTCCGTGATGGTGCGTCGAAAACTCTTTGAAGAAGTCGGCTGGTTTAATCCCGACCCACCCTACGGTTATCTCGGAGAAGACCACGAATTCTTTCTACGCGTTTCTCGAAGGTACGCCATCGGTTTTGTTCCGGAACCGCTGGTGGGCTATCGCAAGGCCGGCCAAGGCATTACGGCTAAAAACTGGAAGGCCTCTCCGGAAGCCGCACCACTCTTTGAAGCGCTGATCGGCCGCACAGATATATGGAAGGGCGTGGTACCGAAACGTCGAATGGTGCGGGCTCACAGCGATGCGTGCATCGCCAATGCTGAATTCTGGCGGGCGAACGGCGAGAGGTCGCGCGCGATATATTTCTGCCGGCGGGGGCTTCGCCGAGATCCGCTCAACGCCAAGCTGTGGAGAGAAGCGTTCAAGTCAGTTGGCCGGGCTCTAGTGCCTCGTCGAAATCCTTCATGACTGCGAGTCCACCGCGAATCATTGATTTTCGTCCGGACGGCTTTTCGCCGAATTCAGGAATGGAGCCGATCATCCGCGTGCTGGGCGCGGATTGCCTGCCCTTTGTCTCCACGTGGTCGCGCGTGCAGAAAAGAAGCTGGACTCTGGGTAATGCCCTCCGGCAGTGGGGCATTCGGCGTTATGGATCCTATTGGAACGCGTTGGTCCCTTGGCGCGATGAGGCGCGAATTTTGCGCTGGCTGCCCAAATCAAATGCCCCGTATCCCGTCCACTTCCTCTGGGGCGAATTTGCTGCGCCATATCGAGTTGCGCCCTATCATCGAAAAGGCGCGCGCGTGGTGGTTAGCGTACACTGCAGCGCGCGCCGATGGGACTCGGTCTGGCTGCGTCCGAACGGTTACGCGCAAGCGGATATGGTGGTGCTCACATCCGAAAGCCAGCGTCCGTTTGTGACGCTACACGTGCCCGACGACCGAATTTGCCGAATCCTTCATGGCGTGTTGTCGGACTGTTTTGTGCCGGCGCAAACGAGAGTGTCACTCGCCCGCAAATTCCGAATGTTCATGCTTGGAGATACTGAACGCGATCATGAATTTGCCGCACAGGTGGCGGCAAAGTTGCCCGCAGGGAAATTCGATTGGCGAATTAGAACGACATCTCACGAAAAGTCGCAATATTCCCCCATATCCAGTGCGAATCTACTCCCCCGTTTGACCGATGAAGAAATGCTCGTCGAATATCAACAGGCCGATGTCCTGGCGATGCCGATGCTCGATAGCGCAGCGAACAATGTCTTCCTCGAAAGCATGGCTTGCGGAACACCGGTAATGACGAATGCGGTCGGCGGTGTGCCGGAATACATCGAACCCTCCTGCAATGTCGTTATGAGCAACGCCCGGAATGTGGATGAATGGGTGGAAAAATTGCTCTGGTTGGAACAGAACCGCGACGTCGTTGAAAAAATGCGCCCCGCCACCCGCGCATGGGCGGAGAAGTTCGACTGGCGCATCATTGCAGACGACTACCGATCCCTTTACCGCCGCCTCCTTCAGTGAGCGACCGGCAAACCCTTTTGCCCCACGCCCGAGGCTCGCAGCAGAATCTTGCAAACGCGCGGAAACCATCTATGCTCCTTGTCGGTAGGTTAATTCATTGGAGGTAAGGAAGATGAAGTTCAAATCACTAGCGATCATTGCAGCAATCGGGTTGTGGGTTGGACAGGCCATGGCCGCCGAGAAAGAGTTCAATCTCAACACCACGTCCTACAACGCCGAGACGAAGGTCCTCACGGTCACCTTCAAAGACGGCAAGAAGTACGACTATGCGGACGTTCCGCAGACCGTCGTTGATGAAATGGACAAAGCGGAGTCGAAGGGCAACTTCTTCAACAAGAACATCCGCGGCAAATACAAGCACAGCAAGGTTGAATAACCGCGCTCCGTTTGCTTAAGTTCCAATCGTTGGAAGTTTTTCTTGCGAATTTTCCAACGATTGGAACATCTTGTCCGTTCCACTTTCGCCGTCTTCGGCGACTAGGCGGGTATAGTACAATGGTAGTACGCGAGCTTCCCAAGCTTGATACGTGGGTTCGATTCCCACTACCCGCTCCAATCTCTTGACGGCCCGGGAAGGCTCTCCACCAAAAGACGGGGCAGGTGTTCCCCAACTCAGGCGCATAACGCTTTAACACGTAGTCGGTAATTTTCAAAGTTTTTGA
>JABLTH010033681.1_pt1 | contig 86126 bp, 79 predicted proteins | sample 7875711 | NCBI WGS metagenome assembly JABLTH01 (sample SAMN14941262, study PRJNA633318) | bioreactor metagenome | isolation source: bioreactor | place: China | collected 2019-03-05 | reverse complement strand
GGTACAGATGGTTATTTAAAAACACCCACTTCTCCCTTCACCCAAAATGTAAACCAGAATTTTAACTACTTTACCATTGACATGGTGTACACCTGGCAGTTTGCACAAGGCAGTTTTGTATACCTGGTTTGGAAAGATATTGCCAGTTCATTCACCCAGGATTTTGAAAAAAATTACGCTTCTGAGCTGAAAAAAACACTGGATGGCCCGCAGGCAAACAGCTTCTCGGTAAGGGTGGTGTATTTCCTCGATTACCTCACAGCAAAAAAGCAACTGGCCAAAAAGAAAAAATAGACAAAAGCTATAAATAAAAAGGCTGCAGTTATTGCAGCCTTTTTTATTATTTCTTTACGTTATTGCCGATGAGTATGGCTGCCATGGCAAGACCAATATCTTTCAATGGCTGGTACACATTGTAATGATCGTTTAAAAAAGGTTTTAAATGAATGGCCAGTATAAATATCACCAGCATGGCAGCCAGTAAATAGCAGGCCAGCTGTTTGTATTTATTAATGATAATGGCAACAGCCGCCAGGATAAATGCGGCAGCGGTAATATACATCCATACTGTTCCGCTGCCCGGCATATAGGAGGGCACAGATTTTATAGCCATTTCATTATTGGCGCTTTTATAATGCAGCAGGCCAAACGCAGCCATTACCAAAGCATAAATGATCTCGGCAAATCTTGTTGGAAAATGCAATTTCATGTTGTTGGGTTTTTGTTGACTGTGAAAATAATCTTTATACGGCAGTTGTACAAACAGCAAAACAAAAGCCGCAACTCATGCTGCGGCTTTTATCTTTTTGTAATACTATTTTAACGAAGAAGTTCTTTCGGCACTTCCTTTTCGAGCAGGTATTTATAAATGAATTTTGTTTTGAGGTTTTGAAAATGCAGGCCTTTGTTACCACCCCATCCATGACGGCCGCCAGGATAGATCATGAATTCAAAATCCTTTTTCGCATCTTCCAGCCTGCTTATTAACTGCAGGCTGTTCTGCATATGCACATTGTCATCAATAACACCGTGCACAATTTGCAAACCGCCTTTGTATTTGTCGGCATAGTTTTGCGGCGAACTTGTTTTATATCCTTCCGCATTATTAACTGTTGTACCCATAAAGCGTTCGGTGTAATGCGAGTCATACAGCGTCCAGTCGGTAACACTTCCGCCCGCCATACCATAGGTAAACACATCGCTGTATTTGGTAAGTGCCAGACAGGTCATATAGCCGCCATAGCTGAAACCGGTAATACATATTCGCTTAGGGTCGGCACTGCCGTTGGCAATGAGCCATTTTACCATGGTGCTGTAATCTTTCATTTCCCAGTCGCCCAAATCATGATACATATAATTCACCCCTTCCTTTCCAAAATGGCCGCTGGCACGGTGATCCATCGATACCTGAATCAAACCTTCCTTTGCATACCACTGCTGTGTGCCGCTTAACTGGAAACCGTCCATTACAGTTCCTGCATTAGGACCACCATAAATGGAGATCAGCACCGGGTATTTTTTTCCTGCCTCCATATTTACCGGCCAGGTAATTTTCATTGGCAGGTCGTACAGCCCGTCATCACTTTTCACACGCACCAGTTCGGTTTTTGCAATATTGTAAGTGTCAAAGTCTGCACCTTTTGCATCACCCAGCTCCTTTACTATTTTTCCCTTGTTGCTCACCAGCGTCATTTTTGCAGGTGAAGATGCATTGCTGTAAGTGGTTACAAAATATTCGCCGGTTGGAGAGGCATTGATAAAAGCATGGTTGTAATCGCCAAAAGTTAAGCGCTGCAAATTTTTTCCATTCAGGTTTACACGATAGTAATCTTTTGTGGCGGTGTTTTCCCTGCTGCGGGCGGTAAAATAAACAATGCTGTTCTTCTCATCCACATATGTTAGATCAGTTACCGTAAACTTGCCGGTTGTAATGGCATTGATGAGTTTGCCGTTCATATCATAATAATACAAATGGCGCCAGCCGGTGGCATCGCTCTGTAAAATGAACCCTTTGCCATTTTGCAAAAAGGTTATCCGGTCATTATCATCCAGGTCGATCCATGTTTTTTGGGTTTCATTGTAAAATTCTTTTTTAGCACCGGTGTTTAAATTCACCTCATAGATCACCAGGTTATTTTGCAGGCGGTTCATCCATTGCACCAGTAAAGCGCTGCCATCGGGTTTCCAGTAAGGCATGCCAAAATACTGGTCGTCCTTTTCATTAAAATCAGCCCAAACCGTGCCTCCGCCATCGGGTGAAACGATACCTACCTTTATCTCAGGATTTGGGTCACCCACTTTGGGATAATGCTGTTTTTCTACCAGCCCGTGCAGGCCGGTACCATCGGTAATGGTGAACACCGGCACCTTTGTGTCATCACTGCGGAAATAGGCAAGGTGCTTGCTGTCGGGACTCCACCAGAATGCTTTGTTGGCCGTACCCCTTCCTAAAATTTCTTCCCAGTACACCCAGCTCGAAAATCCATTTAGTATTACATCGCTTCCATCGCTGGTAAGCTGTGTTTCCTTTTGAGAGCCGATGTTAACAGTATACAGGTTATTGTTTTTTGTGTAAGCCACATAATTGCCATCGGGGCTTACCACTGGGTTCGCCTCCCGGTCCTTATCATTGGTAAGGCGCAGCTCTTTACCATCTTTGGTGGTATAGAGATCGTTGTCCCTTACACTCACAACAGGTTTTGGCACCACGGCATCTTTTGCGGTGGCTTCTTCCTTAAACTCGGCTTCGTTGCCGGTTTTGCAGTCAATTAAAACACGTTTGCCGTCTTTCAATATGGCAACATGTGCGCCATCCGTCCAGCGTAAAACGGTGGGCAGTGGCTGCATAATCCCTTTAAAGTTGCTGCGGAAATACTGGTCGGCAGTGAGTTCTTTTTTTTGTGCGGTGGCAGTAAATGCCAGCAGCGAAATGGCAGCAGCGGCCATTGCTTTTTGTGCAAACAAATTCATGCTTTGGTAAGATTTTAGATTGGCAGACAAGATAGTTTTTTTAGTTCCGCCAGAAAATTGAAATTGATGAACGGAAAATAAAAAGCCGCAGTTAAAACACTGCGGCTTATATAAATTTTATTGTTGAATTATCCTTCCAGGTTCTCCGGCCGCATCATGGGGAAGAACAGCACATCCTGTATGGAATGCTGGTTGGTGAGCAGCATGGCAATACGGTCAATACCAAAACCAATACCGCTGGTAGGCGGCATACCGTATTCCAGTGCACGCAAAAAGTCGTAATCGATGAACATGGCTTCATCATCACCCCTTTCCATCAGTTTCACCTGCTCTTCAAAACGCTCCCGCTGGTCAATGGGATCATTCAGTTCACTGTATGCATTGGCAATTTCCTTGCCGTTGCACATCAGTTCAAAACGCTCCACCAAACCGGGTTTGCTGCGGTGTTTTTTGGTAAGCGGGCTCATTTCCACGGGGTAATCGGTAATGAATGTGGGCTGTACATAATTGCCCTCACACTTCTCACCAAAAATTTCATCAATCAGTTTGCCCTTGCCCCATTTTTCGTCGGCATGAATTTTAAGCTGCGCACATACTTCACGTATGCCGGCTTCATCCATCTGGCTGATGTCGAAACCCGTATGTTCTTTAATGGCATCAAACATGGTGATGCGTTTGAACGGGGCTTTAAAATCTATTTCCTTATCTCCCACCATCACTTTTGTTGAACCATTGGTGGCAATGGCTGCCCGTTCTAAAAGCTGTTCGGTGGTTTCCATCATCCATTCGTAATCTTTATAGGCTACGTAAAACTCCAGTACTGTAAATTCAGGATTGTGTGTGCGATCCATACCCTCGTTGCGAAAGTTGCGGCTAAATTCATACACCCAGTCGAACCCGCCCACGATCAAACGTTTTAAGTACAGTTCATTCGCAATACGCATGTACATCGGCACATCCAGTGCATTGTGATGCGTGATAAAGGGCCTTGCCGCAGCTCCGCCGGGAATGCTTTGCAATACCGGGGTATCCACTTCCAGCGCACCACGCTCATTTAAAAATTCGCGGATGGCATTCATCATTTTAGTACGCTTAACAAAAGTTTCCTTTACACCGGGATTTACGATCAGGTCGGCATAACGCTGCCGGTAACGAAATTCAGGATCGGTTACTTCATCAAAAGCCTCGCCATCTTTTTCTTTTACAATGGGCAGGGGGCGCAGTGATTTTGTAAGGAGTGTAAATTCTTTCACATGGATAGAAGTTTCGCCGGTTTTGGTGGTAAACACATATCCTTTGATACCGATGATATCGCCAATATCCAGCATTTTTTTCCAAACGGTTTGAAACAGGGTTTTATCCTCACCGGGGCAAATATCATCCTGCTTGATATACACCTGTATCTTACCTACCGCATCCTGTATCACGGCAAAATTGGCCTTACCCATATCACGCACACTCATGATCCGGCCGGCAATGCATACATCTGCAAAATCAGCCTTGTTCTCCTCTCCTTTATAATGTTCTTTTATATAAACCGATGTGATGTTTACCGGGTACAATGGCGCCGGGTAGGCATCGATGCCCAGTTTTTTCAGCTCTTCCAGTTTCTCCCTCCTGATGATTTCCTGCTCACTTAAATGTTGCATAGTAAATTTGATTAATAAAAATTTCCGGCAAAGATAATTTATGGCAACCAATCGTCCATATTTGACGTCAATACGGTTAAATGTATTACTGGCACAGAATTAGCCTGTTTTTAAAAAACTCCAACATGAAAAAAATTGTCCTTTTACTGGTTACTGCTTTTGCATTAAACAGCTGTGATGTGATCAAAAACCTGCCAACGGCCACAGGTGGTGGTATTACCGAAGCCGAAGCCGGCCAGGGTATTAAAGAAGCACTGGCACAGGGACTGACCAACGCTGTTTTAAAACTGAATAAGGAAGATGGCTTTTTCAAAGATGCCCTGTATAAAATCTTATTGCCGCCCGATGCAAAAAAGATTGAGAATACCCTGCGCAGCCTGGGTTTTAATAGTATGGTGGACAAAGCCATTTTACAAATTAACCGTGGGGCCGAAGATGCAGCGGGGTATGCAAAACCCATTTTTATAGATGCGGTTAAGAACATGACCCTGCAGGATGCCATCGGGCTGGTGAAGAATGGTGATACCAGCGCCACCCATTTCTTCCGCGAAAAAACCACCGAAAAATTACTGGCTGCCTTTCAGCCGGTGATCAAGGCTTCGCTGGATAAAGTGGAAGCCACCAAGTATTATGGCGATGTGATCAATAAGTACAATAATTTTCCCACCACGCTTAAAAAGATCAACCCCGATCTGCCGGGTTTTGTAACCGCTAAAGCAACCGACGCGTTGTTTGACCTGGTGGCCAAGGAAGAAGTGAATATCCGCACCAATTTTGCGGCAAGAACAACCGACATATTGAAAAAGGTGTTCGGACAAAAATGGAACTGATCATTTCTCCATGCTGAAAAAATTCAAAGCTGCTGTTACGCCATTGTCGTACAGCAGTTTTTTTTCTGCCGGTTTCATCTTACGTACTTTGGAACTGATCTTTCCATAGCTCACATAAATGGTGCGGCCACGTTCATTCTCCAGGTTGGGATATTTGCGGTTCAGTGTTTCTATCATCAGGTTACTGAAGGCAGCAAGGTATTCGTTGAAATTATTTACATCATAAGGCGGTATGGTGATATTATTTTTTTGCAATGAATCTATCTGTTCCGGCCGTTCCAGTTTAATGCCAATAGTGTGCGGGTTGAATTTTACTGTATTGCAGAGCAAAGGGTTTTTACTGCCGTCGCAGGTATCGAACAGGCTGATGGGATAATTACACAGCATACCGCCATCCACGTAATAATTGATGAAAGTGGAAGAGTCGCCCCTTTTTATTTTTTGCAGGTTATTATCCAGCGCCACAGGTTCAAAATACAGCGGTATGCTGCCACTTATGCGTACCGCCAGCGCCACCGGCATATTGGGTGAATTTTCATAAGAGAACACTTCCAGTTGCTGGCGGCTTAGATTAGTGCCGGTGCAATAGAGGTCTTTAAAAATTTTTTGGGTAAGATGCAGCTGGTGCAGTTCTGCAAACGTGATATTGGCCCTGCCTGTTTTTATTAAAGCCAGGTGCTGCAGCCATTGTTCAAATTTTTTTCCTTCATAAATACCAAAATCATTTTTTACCCGCTTGTATTTTCCCAGCAGGCCACCCTTTCCATCGTTGAACTGCTGTACCGGCAGCTCTTGCATCAGGCTGTCTATTTCTGCGGCAGAATATCCAAGGCACACCATAAAACCCGCAATGGCCCCGGCAGAAGAGCCGCCTACTTTTTCTATTTGCTGTAAAATATTTTTTTCTTCCAGCACACTGAACACACCGGCATAGGCCAGCCCGCGTACACCGCCACCGTCCAGCACCAGGTTGGAGTATTGATATTTGGTTTGTGAAGATCCTGTCAGCGGCAGTAAAAGTAAAAGCAGCAGTTTATACATGCTGTAAATTTAGCCGCTGCATTTAAAAACAGATTGTTAAAAGCTATACTGTTTCATCGGCCAGTAATACCTGCCATGCTTCATTTACTTTTCCGGCATCCAGCAGTTCCTTGGCATAGCGATGCAGTTCTTTTTCCATTTCATCGGGATTGATGGAAAAATACTGGATGATATTTTTGAGTTTGTCGTAACTAAACGATGGATCTACCACGGGCAGTTCCTGCACATTGCCCAGCAGGCCTAAATTATTGCCGGTTAAGATACTGCTGTGGCGGATGTCTTTCGGCAAGGCATCTATCCCAATACCCAGTTGTGTATTGGGTTTGGCCACTTCAAAAATGGTACTGGCATTGGCCCTGCTGTACCAGTTGCCGCCCAGCCGGGCCACCAGGTCAAGTTTACGCTGGTCGGGTTTTCCCTCTGCATTGAGAATTTTTTCATCAATATGCATCAGCAGCACTTCGCAAATTACCAGGTTGCCGGCACCGCCAGCTGTTCCCAGCGGTTTTACCTCCACCACCCTGCATTCCAGCTGCACGGGACTTTCGGCCACACCGGGTGGCTGTATCATTTGCGATGGTTTTTTTGTAAAACCGGCTTTTTCAAATTCATCGGTTCCCTTTGGATATTCGCAGCTGGCAAGAGAAGTTTGCTGCACCATATCGTAGGTAACGATGCTGATATTCACTTCAGGCACTTCCAGCACATTTTCCAGTGTGTGCTTGGTGCTGTTATCACGCACCCTTCTTGCAGGCGAAAAAACCACGATGGGCGGGTTAGAAGAAAACAAATTAAAAAAACTGAAAGGCGACAGGTTTATATTACCCGCCTTATCAATTGTAGATGCAAAACAAATGGGCCGGGGTGCAATTACATGCTGCAGGTATTGCTGCACTTCCATTGGCTTCAGCTCTTGCAGGTGAATGGTCTTATACATTTTTTTTGAGTGCTAAGATTGAAAAATCACTTTCATCTTTAACAATGGTGTTGCTTAAACGGCCAAGGTTTTCAATTTCCATCACCACTTTATCTCCTTCCTGCAGCCATTGCTCCTTATAATTGGGGTCGTTGAGTTTACCGGTGCCGTTCAGTTCCAAAAAACAACCGGTACCTACGGTACCGCTGCCAATCACATCTCCGGGAAAAACATTTACACCATAGCTTACCCGCTCAATGATCTCGGCAAAGGTCCAGTCCATATCACTTACATTCCCTTCACTCACCTGTACGCCGTTTACAGTGCAGGTCATTTTCAGGTTCCAGCTTTTACCGGTATGGCCTTCTTTGCAGGGCACTTCAAAATCCTGCAGTTCATCCAGCGTTACCAGCATGGGGCCGATAACGGTGCTGAAATCTTTTCCTTTTGCGGGCCCCAGGTTCAGCAGCATCTCTTCCATTTGCAGGGTACGGGCGCTCATATCGTTCATAATCATCAGCCCGCCGATATAATTGTCTGCATCTGCCGCGGGTATATTTCTTCCATGGCGGCAGAGCACTATGGCAGCTTCCAGTTCAAAATCGAGTTTATTAAAATGATCGGGCATACAAACAATATTACCGGGGCCCTGTATGCTGTTATGGTTGGTAAAGTAAAAAATGGGGTACTGGTCAAATTCGGGTATCATGGGCACATTGCGGTTGCGTCTTGCGGCAGCCACATGCTGGCGAAAGGCATAACCATCCCTGCAGCTGGTGGGAAAGGGAACAGGCGCCATTACCTGTTGTTCGTCGTAGGGTGTTGTAAAAGCCCTCCGTCCCAGGTGCCCTTCCTTTATCTGTTCATTGGCGGCAACTGCCAGCGGGTACATATCATCCCAATAATTTAAAAACATTCCCATGCTGGAAGCCAGTTCGGAATTTACGGTGTCGGTATCGTACAAAATACCATCCACTAAAAATGCCAGCTGTTCGTGCCCGTCCTTTATATGTGTAACTAATTTCATTAAACTTGTTTTTGGTATCAGCAAAGGTATGCGGTTGAAGAGTGCGACCCGCTTTCATCAGTAACAAAAATTATGATCGCGGCGGGCAGGTGCAACAATGTTAAATTGAAATTATATGGTTGACAGCAAAAACAATTCTCCCTACTTTTGTATTATGGAATTTGAAAAAATACACAACAAAGGCCAGGCACAGTTATTTAAAAACCAATACCTGGAAATGCTTACAAAAGCACACCCGCTGGTAATATGGGGCATGTACCTGCCGGTGATTATTTTTTTTACTTATTACAGTACTGCCACACTTGGCTTTTCGGCGTTAAAAGCCATCCTGCTTTTTATGGGGGGTATTATCTTCTGGACTTTTTTTGAATACATGGCCCACCGTTTTTTATTTCACTGGATTGCGGAAAGTAACCGTGCAAAAAAATTAGTGTATACACTCCATGGCAACCACCACCATTATCCAAGAGATAAGCAGCGGCTGTTTATGCCGCCGGTGCCAAGCATCATTATTTCATCCACCATATTCGGACTTACCTACCTGGTGATGGGCGGAAACAGTTTTGCTTTTTTCCCGGGCTTCATTTTTGGATACCTCATTTACGGCAGTATGCACTATGCTATTCATGCGTGGAACCCGCCTTATAAATGGATGAAACCCCTGTGGCGCAACCATCACCTGCATCATTATAAAAATGAGCATAACGGTTTTGGTGTAAGCAGTACTTTATGGGACCATGTTTTTGGAACCATGTTTGACCTGAAAAACGAAAAAGAAGACAAAGAGAAAGTGCAGGAGCTGATGTTCAATAAAAAGAAAACAAAATCTGCTGAGCCGGTATAAGCTCACCATTTTTCCTCTTCACTTATATTATTATTCCGGTTGCTTTGCTGCCGGAATTTTATTTTCTGCTGCTGCCGTTCGATGATCAGTGCAGCGATAATGTCCCCTGCATTGCTTGAAGGGTTATCGTGCAACAGTGATTTTAATTTTACCTCGCTTACATCAATGCGGTACAACAGGCTTACCAGTCTTTCAAAATTTGTATTGATAAGATCATTGATGAATGCGGCCAGCGCTGCACGCAATTCTTCTGCGGCAATGGTTGCGGGCAATTCAAGCCCCAGGTCTTTATTGATGGACAGTACCAATTCATCATTGCTCATAGCGTCAGTATTTTTCCATTACCCCCAGGCCAAATAAGGCAAAATCATACTTCACGGGGTCACTGGCATCTAAAGTACAAAGATTGGCGGTTAATTCCTTTGCTGCCTGCCAGTCGTTTTGCGTGCGTTGCAGCAAACCAATATTCCTGGCCACCCGGGCCACATGCACATCGAGCGGGCAAATAAGCTGCGCTGGTTTTATTTTTTTCCAAATGCCGAAATCAACCCCGTTTTTATCAGTACGCACCATCCACCGTAAAAACATGTTCAGTCTTTTACAGGAAGAATTTTTTTCCGGTGTGGCAATATGTTTTCTTGTACGTTCCGGTATATGCGGCAATGAAAAGAAATAATGATGAAATCCTTTCAGCGCATTTTCAACATCCCCGTCTTTCTTTTGCATCCATTTTGAAAAAGCGGTTTCGAGTGAATCATTTTTACTGTAATGCATTTGAAAAAATTCCATGCAGTACAGCAGGTCGGTGGTATTAAAAGTGCGGTGTTTAAAACCTTCCAGCCTGCCCAGTTCGGTGGCACCGGCCCGCATTACAAAATCATGCGGCGCATTATCCATCAGCTGCAGCAGTTCTGTTGTTTTATTGATAATGGTGGTGCGGTTGCCCCAGGCAAATATGGCGGCAAAGAATGCGGCAATTTCCATATCCTGTTTTTTGCTGAAGCGGTGCGGAATGCAAACCGGGTCGGTTGCAATAAAAGAAATATTGTTGTACAGCTGTACCTTTTCATCCAGTAATGCAATGATCTTCCTGTTCATAGTTGACAAACAAAATGTAATTTACACGACAAATATTTTGCAATGAACAAAAACAGGCTGGAAGCTTTCAGTGATGGCGTACTTGCCATTATTGTTACCATTATGGTGCTGGAATTGAAAGCACCGCATGGCACTGATTTAGCCGCGTTAAAACCGCTGATGCCTGTGTTCATCAGTTACGTGATGAGTTTTTTATTTGTAGGTGTGTACTGGGGCAACCACCATCACCTGCTGCATATGGTAAAAAATTTCTCATCAGGCATCATGCTGGCCAATTTAAACCTGCTGTTCTGGTTGTCGCTGGTGCCCTTTGTTACCAGCTGGGTGGGAGAAAATCATTTTGCTTCTTTTCCTGTAATGGTATATGCACTGCTGCTGGATGTATGCGGCATATCGTACACCATACTGCAAAAAGTAATTGAAAGCTGCAATAAAGATAACCACCAGGTGCTGGTGCTGATGAAAAGACAAACCCGCAAAGGCCTGGTAAGCGTAACCCTTTACACATCTGCTGCCGCACTGGCATGGGTAAACGGCTATATTGCCGTAGTTATATTTTTTATCGTAGCCATTATGTGGCTGGTGCCCGACAAGGAAATTGAAAAAATGATGAAATAATTACCCGATCGCTTTACGAAGGTCCTCCACCAGGTCATCTGCATCTTCAATACCCACACTCAGCCGTATCAATGAATCAGACAAGCCATTTTTAATTCTTTCTTCCCTGGGAATGCTGGCATGCGTCATGCTTGCGGGATGGTTGATCAAACTCTCCACACCACCCAAACTTTCGGCCAGTGAAAATAAATGCGTGGAAGAGAGCACACGTTTTGCCTCTGCCACTTCATCATTCTTCAGCTCAAAGCTGATCATACCGCCAAAACCTTTCATTTGCTTTTTGGCAATGGCATAACCGGCATTGTCTTCAAAACCGGGCCAGTACACTTTTGCCACTTTGGGATGGCTGCGCAGCCAGTGTGCGATTTTTTCTCCGTTCTCACAATGTGCTTTCATACGCAGTCCTAAGGTTTTGATACCGCGTAATACCAAAAAGCAATCCTGCGGACCGGGAACCGCACCACAGCTTTTTTGTATGAAGTATAATTTTTCACGCAACGCATCATCATTCATCATCAGGGCGCCCTGTATCACATCGCTGTGGCCGCCTAAATATTTGGTGGCACTGTGCATTACAATATCAGCACCATCATCCAGCGGGTTTTGCAGCGCCGGTGAAGCAAAAGTATTATCCACGCAAAGCAGTGCGCCGGCATTTTTTGCAATGGCGGCCACCGCTGCAATATCTGTAATATTCATCAGCGGGTTGGTGGGTGTTTCCACCCAAACCAGTTTTGTATTTGCAGTAACAGCAGCCTGCACATGGGCAGTATTGGTGGTATCAACATAAATGAATTTAATGCCAAAGCGTTCCCAAACTTTACTAAACAGGCGGTAAGTGCCGCCATACATATCACTCGCCGCAATTACTTCATCACCGGGGTTCAGCAGTTTCATCACACTGTCGGTTGCGGCCACACCACTGCCAAATGCCAGTGCATGTTTTGCATTTTCAATTTGCGCATAAGCTGTTTCCAGCGCTGTGCGTGTGGGGTTCTGGCTGCGTGCATATTCATAACCCTTATGTGTGGCAGGCGCTTCCTGTACATAAGTGCTGGTTTGATAAATCGGCGTCATAATAGCACCGGTGGAAGGATCGGGCTCCATCCCGGCATGAACAAATTTTGTAGCTGGCTTCATTGTACAAAAAATTTAGAGCACAAAGTTGAAGAAATTATCTTAATAAAACTGTGCAGCGCATAAATATCTCCAGTCGTAGTTATTGGCCGATACGGCTTCTTTAGCAATTATTTTTTTATTGAGTACCCGCGACTGGAGCACTCCTTTATTTACAAGCTTACGTTTGGCTTCCTGTATATAATCCTGCAGCAGCGGGGTTTCCATCCATTGTTTCTGGGGTGGCTCATATCCCACTTTGTCTTTACGCCATACTATTGCCGCAGGCAGTTTTTCATCCATTGCCTTACGCAGCAGCCATTTGGTATACCCTTCGTTTATTTTATAGAATGGTGGCAATGAAAAAACAAATTCCACCAGCGTATGGTCCAGGAAAGGCAGGCGTACTTCGCGGCCATGCGCCATACTGTTACGGTCGGCATAACGAAGTAATTCTTCCAGCCCAAACTCGGTTACATTGTAATGCAATATGTCGTTGAGTTTTGTTACCGGCGATTTATGAATGCCTTCCCATTCTTTGCCACGCAAATGCTGCTGTAAAAAAGCCGGTTCAATATCAGGCTGGTGTTTTACCAGGTTGTATTCCCGCCGCTCCAGGTACATGGCTGTATGCATGGGTAAAAATGCGGCGAGGTAATTTTTTATGCCAAATGAAAAAGGGATTTGATTTTGTTTTAACGACCGGATGGCATTGTTCCGTTCTCCTGCGTAATTGTGCGTAAACAGGTCCTGCAAAAACCAGCGGATATATTTATTGTACCCGGCCAGTGTTTCATCGGCACCCTGGCCGTCGAGCAATACAGTAACACCCTGCTGTTTGGCCAGTTCAAAAACTTTGTATTGTGCAAAGATGCTGGAAGACACAAAGGGCTCTTCCTGGTGCCAGCATAATTTTTCAAACTGCTGCACCAGTTCTTCTGCAGCCGGCTCAACACTGTAAGCGGATGAATTGAATTGTTGCGTGACCATGCTGATGAACGAAGACTCATCTTTTGCAAAACCCGGGAACACTGCCGAAAAAGTTTTTTGTGTGTTGGCCGCACCATTAATACCGCTGATGACTGCTGTAATGGAAGAACTGTCGAGGCCGCCGCTGAGGCTGGTACCCACGGCCACATCGCTGCGCAGCCTTCGTTTAACCGAGTTTAAAAAAAGTACGTTGAATTTTTCAATGGCCTCTTCCGCACTGATGTCTGTTTGATTTTCCTTGTCAAGCTGCCAGTATCTTTTGATGGTTGTTTTTTGCAGTGCCGGAATATATTTGAGGTAATGCGCAGGTGGGAGTGCCCAGATATTTTTATAAAAAGTATATTCTTTATCGGCTGCGTTCTGCACCTGCCCGAGGGCAAGATAATTAAGCAGTGATTTTTCCTGCACTTCCTTTTCCACACCTGCGGCCCACAAGGCTTTCATTTCGCTGGCAAATAAAAAATAACTGCCGTTTTCAAAATAATAAAATGGTTTTTCGCCAAAACGGTCACGGGCAGCAAAAAGGGTTTTTTCCTTTTCATCCCATATGGCAAAGGCAAACATGCCGTCGAAATGCTGCAGGCAGCGTTCTTTCCAAAAATCGTATGCAGCCAGTATCACTTCAGTATCTGACTGCGATTTAAAAATATAATCCTGCTGTTGTAAGAATGAACGCAGTTCCCGGTAATTATATATCTCCCCATTATGAACAATGGTGTAGCGGTTCAAATAATGCATGGGCTGTGCAGCAGCAGCACCCAGGTCAATCACGGCAAGACGACGGTGCCCCAGTAAAACATCCTGGCCGGGATTTTGCCATACCCCTTCGCCATCGGGGCCGCGGTGCTGGAGTGATTGCAGCATTTTTGTTAAGGGATAAACAGGCAGTTGTTCCCTTTTTGCAGATAATATTCCAGATATACCGCACATACTGTAAATATCAATAAAATTATTGAAGACGGCAGTTTTGTAAACGGGGATAATTCAGCGGCCCAAAAAACAAGTGATGCGCAGTTAGAATGAGATGGGCAGAACGGCTTTAGTATCGCCCCACACCATTACAAGATCAGCACCGGTGGCCGATTTTTGAAACACCATGGTGAAGAACTCAATGTCGTCGGTTGTGTGCTGTACCGGTATTTCAAACTGCACCAGGTTCTTACTGGTATCCTGGTGCAAACCAAAAGAAAACAGGTTGCTGTTTAGCACAATATTCCATTTGGTTTCGTAAGGGATGCAGTAAATGATATAACGGCCTTTTGCAATTTTTTTTCCGTTGATGGAAACAGGTTTAAAAAACTCTATTTCGGTGGCTTCATTGGCACCCAGCCGCCAGTAAGCGCCGTATTGCTGTATGCATTTGGGCGGCGCCTCTTTTCCAAAAATTTCCCTGCCCATTTTATGCGGCCTGCTGTAAATAACCCTTGCAGCCAGCTCGGCAGAATCGTTTTTATCCATCAGCTGTTTGGGATAATTTACCGGGTAATAACTGATATCCATGGGCGATTTGTCGACCACCGCATAGGGATTGGCCGGTTCAATCACCGGGTTGGTCAATACCGGCTGCACTGTGATCTCCTGCTGTTTTTTATCACTGCTGCAAGACAGCACCAGGCAGCAAACAGCAGCAAACAATAACGCAGCAACTGCGGCGTGGCTTTGTATTTTTTTCATATCAGCGTCGGGTTAAAATACAATGGGCAGGCTCACCTTCACATCATCCCATTGCATAATGAGGTTGGCGCCACCGGTGGCTTTTTCAAATACCATGGTGAATGCTTCAGTAATATCTGTTTGTTTTTGTACGGGGACATCGGTTCTTACAATATCTTTTTTCATATCGTATTTGAAAGAACCCCAGGTATCCGTTTCTTTATTGAGAATGATCGTCCATTTATCTGCATAAGGGATGCAGTACATGGTGTAACGACCTTTTTTTATTTTGGCGCTGCCGATTTTTACGTTTTGATAAAATTCAATTTCGGTGGCTTCATTGGCACCCAGCCGCCACACTTTACCATACTCCAGCAGGTCGCCAAATACAACCCTGCCGTTTTTCATGGGCCTGCTGTATATTAATCTTGCCACCAGCGGATCCAGCGGCTTATCCTGTATCTTGGTAACGGGATAACCTGCGGGATAGTAACTCATATCCATCGGCGATTTGTCAACCGGGGGTAATTTTGATTGCGCTGCTGCGCCTGCGCTGATAACTGCTGCAATAAAAAATGAGCACAATAGTTTCTTCATAAAAAACTTTTTTCAAAGATAAAGAATCGGGGTATTCACAACTGCTGTAAATGATGTGCGGCAAAAACCTTTATTTCCGGATAAAAGGAGTTATACAGGTTTTGCAGTGCATCATAGTTTTCATTAAAAACCTCATATGCCGCAGTGGCATCATTTAAATACTGGGAGCGGCGTACCAGCCCTGTAAAACTTTTTTCGGTGCCCCAGCGGCTGCGGTAATTGTACAGCCAGTTTTGCGTTTTCATCCATGGCAGCATTTTCCTGAAAGGTTCAGGTAAAACGGTTTCATAGTTTTCAAGACTGCTGTATACAGCAGCCGCAAACTGCTGCAATGCTGGTTCATCGGCAAACTCGGCCGGATCGTTAGCCAGGAAATGATCATACACCACATCGCAAAAGGCTCCCGCATACAAACGGTAATAGGGCCTGAAAAAAACTTTCATTTCATGTGTGGCTGCATGGCTGTCGGTAAATGCATCAATGGCCTTATGTAACCGGATGCCTTTTTGAATATCTGCAGGATAATCAAACTGCTTTTTCCCCTTTACAAAATCACTCATCATATTGCCCGCCAAAACAGGGGCAATTCCAAAAGACAGCCTTGCATGTGCCAGGTAATTCATTCCGGTTGAGTTACTGTAAAGATAGTTTTTTGCACTTTGATACAGGACCACCACAACCATATTTACTTTTTAACACAACCAACACAAGTTTTAATATTCTTTTAAGAAAACCCTGCAAAGCCTTTACAGCAAAGCGTTTCAGCTATGAACACCGGCCGGTTCAACGGCAGTTCATATGCCGTTCATACAATTCATACAGCGCAACTGCTGTTTTAATCACAACAGGTGCAACATAAAGAACCCCGCATTATACTTTTGGTATATCATTAACCACTGCCAGCCATGAGGCAGTATTATTAAAACCTAAAAAGTATAGTTATGAAAAAGTTACAAACCATTTTGGCAGCAGCAGCATTGCTGTTTGCCACAAGCGCCTTTGCTGCAAAAGGCCCGACAAAAGTAAGCTCCGTTGTTAAAAAAGCATTTGAACAGCAGTTCAGCACAGCATCAAATGTAAACTGGGAAAAGGAAGACAATTTTTATTTCGCCACGTTCAGGCAAAACGACAGGGACATCTCTGTTGCTTACGATGATAACGGCGAACTGGTGGGTACATCAAGAAGTGTTACCGTGGATGAACTGCCCCTTTCCATCACCATGGCCATTGCCGAAAAATATGAAGGCTACAAAGTGGGCAAAAACGTGTCAGAGATCAGTTTTGAGGGAGAAAACAGTTATTACCTGCTTGTTGAAAACAACAAGCAAACGATCAAGCTCAAATGTTACAGCAATGGCGACATGAGCGTTGTAAGTAAAACAAAAAAATAGTTTGTTAGGGTTTTGGATTGCTTAAGCCTCCGCATTTTTGCGGGGGCTTATGTTTTTAGAACAGTGTGCTTTGCTGGGCTGCAAATTGAGGTTTTGTTAAGTTAAGTCCAAGCTCCTTATTCATTTTATCCACCAGGTAAACAGTAAGCTCCGGCGAAGTGGCTTCATCATGCATATGCATGAAAAAATACAGTTCTTCCAGGCCTTTGTCCAGCCATAATTTCATGCGTTGTACCCAAGCATCACTTCTTGTATAATCAGAAGGATGCAGACTGTTACCCACGTACCGGATAAATGCTTTTGGTATAGTCAGGTACATATGCGCACAATCTCTCCGGCCTGCCGTGTCAGTAATAACCGCACCCATATTCAGTGATGTAAGCGTATGAAACAATTCTTCACGTATGGCATCTTTCTTAAACCAGTCGGGGTGACGCACTTCCAAAAAAAACTGCAGGTCAGTGGGCAGTGTTTTTAAAAAATCAAACAATTCTTCTTTTCTTTTGGGAGAGAAGGTATCACTCACCTGCATAAATATAGGACCCAGGTATTGTTCAAAAGATACAATACCCCTGAAAAATTCGTTGGTGATAAACTGTTTGCCCTTTAAGCTGCCCCGGTGGGTGATGCCCTGGTATAATTTGGGACAGAATTTAAAATCCTTACCCGCAGCTTTTTCGGCCCATTTTTTAATGCCGGCTTCGCCATATACTTTGTAATGCGTGGCATTCAGCTCAATGGAGTTGTAGTGATTTACATAATGCTGCAGGAAATCTTTTTCTTTTGTTTTGGGCGGATATATTTTTCCCACCCATTCTTCCCTGCCCCATTTGGCGCAGCCCAGGTAAATTTTAGGCCTTTTAACTGGCTTGCCCTTTAAGATGGTTCCATTATATGCTGGCTCTGCCGGCAAAGAAAAATCAATGCTGCCCAGTTCGCTCTCCTGTACTCTTCCAAACTCCATATTCTTTTTTTGATTATACGAATTAAGACAAATTATACGAATTATCAAGATTGATAAGGTAAAGATAAAAGCTGGTATGATAAGGTTATTTGGATTTCAGTCGTTCATATATCGCCAGGTCCATCAGTATAAGCAACATACCGTAAAATACATCTTCGAATGGAATGCTGTAAATCCGCAGGCCCAGGTTTTCTGCATCGTTGTATAGCACCACTGGTATGGCCGTAAGAAAACCATTTACAATTAAAAAAGGCAGCAACATTACCGCATACGAAACAACAAATAAGCCGGTATTAAAAAACTTTGTTTTCCTGTTGATGAAATGGAGGGCTGTGACAAAAACACCTGTGAGAATGAATGTCCAGCTGGTATAATATTTTCCATAACAGGTAACACCTGCAACAAAAAGTATTATTCCAAGTAGCAGCAGCAGTTTATCGGCCCACACAATATGTTGCACCTTTGGGAAATAAGCCCCGATACATTCGTAAATAAATACGCAGCAATAGGGCACCACAAAAAAGAACAGCACTTCTTCCAGCGGCAGGTTGTAAATCTTTATACCGGTGATATATGCTTCATTAAAGCTCCATACGCCTTTTGTGGTGAAATAAAAATCCCAAAAAATATACAGCAATGCGGGAATGATCATTGCCGGGAACAGGAATTTCCAATACCTGTAAAAAGCCACTTTCCGGTCAAAGCTTAACAGCAGGGGCCCGGCCAGCGAAGCGGCAAGAATGATAAAATATGTGTAATGATTATTCACGAAGGGTTTAACAATGCAAACTAAAAAAGGTTGCTGCTATCAGCTTCCTTTCCTGAACGCGTCATTTACCAAATATACCCCGGCAAGCGTAACCAATCCGCCAATGGCGATAAATGTATTCAGCTTTTCAGCAAAAATTACCACGCCCAGCAATACAGCCACCACAGGGTTGATGTAAGCATACAACGATGCAACCGAGGTGGGCAAATGCTGCAAACTGTACAGGTAGGCAATAAATGTAAGTATGGAGCCAATGATGAGCAGGTATACAATGGCCCACCAGCTGCTGGCAGGTATTTGATCCAGCGGCACATTTTGCCCGGTGAGTTTTATGATGCAGGAAGTTGCAGTGCCTGAAATAAACATTTGCAAACCCAAACTAAAATAAGGATTGAAATTGGCCGCATGTTTTTTGGTATACAGCGTGCCGGCAGCCCAGCTCATTGTTGCAATAACAGAAAGGATGATGCCGAGTGTAAAATCTGCATTCAAAAAGTCTTTCAGGTGGTCGTAAAAAATAATGCACACACCACCAAAACCCAGCAGCAATCCAATAAAAGCTTTACGTGGCATGTGCTCACCTTTGAACATCCCGATCAGCACGATCCATAAGGGGAAAATGGCGCCAATGATAGCACCCAGCCCGCTGGAAATATATTGCAGCCCCCAATAGCTAAGCCCGTTGCTCAGCATAAAATTGAGCACGCTGAGTATGGCAATGGTCACCCACTGTTCTCCTTTAGGCCAGGGCTGTTTTTTTACAAGGAAGAAAATAATGTACAATGCGCCTGCTAAAAACTGGCGTATACCTGCCACCTGCAATCCCGGTACGCCGCCCTGCACCGCAATTTTAGATGCCAGCCAGGTGGTGCCCCAAAAAAGCACACCCATGCAAGCGCAAGCAGCGCCTTTTGTTTTGTTGTTTTTGAAGAGAGCATTTTTACAGCTCCGGCACGTTTGCTTCGTACCGTGTTTATTGAAATTTAGCCGCGCCGTTTTGATATAGCGACAGCGCAGCCTGCAGACTAATGTTTAAAATGCCGCATGCCGGTGATCACCATGGCAAGATTGTGCTGTTTGCAAAACTCGATGGAATCATTATCGCGTATGGAACCACCGGGCTGAATGAATGCGCTGATACCAGCCGCATCTGCAATTTTCACACAATCATCAAATGGAAAGAATGCATCGCTGGCCAGTACCGCACCCTGCAGGCTGAAATTAAACTGCTTTGCTTTTTCGATGGCATGACGCAAAGAGTCGATCCTGGATGTTTGCCCGCAACCTTTACCAATAAGCTGCTTATTTTTTACCAGAGCAATGGCATTACTTTTTAAATGTTTGCACACCAGGTTGCTGAAAACAAGGTCATCCCTTTCGGCGGCCGATGATTCCCTGCCACCCACTTCTTTCCACTCAGCAAAATTGCCCATATCATTTTGCTGCGTCAAAATACCGTTCAGCACCGTGCGGTTCTGACTGGTGGCAGTAATACCCTTTTTCTGTACCAGCAGTATCCGGTTCTTTTTTGTTTTTAAAATATCCAGTGCATCACCATCAAATGCCGGGGCAATCAATACTTCAAAAAATATTTCGTTGATGGCAACAGCCGTTGCTTTATCAATAGTGCGATTGCAAACAAGCACGCCGCCAAAAGCACTTTCAGGATCCCCGGCCAGTGCTGCATCCCATGCTTCTTTTACAGTAGCACGCTGTGCAATACCGCAAACATTGGTATGCTTGATTATGCCAAAAGTGGTATCGGTAAATTCACCAATGATCTGCACTGCCGCATCCACATCCACCAGGTTGTTATAAGATAATTCCTTGCCGTGCAGTTTATCAAAAATCTCATCCTGGTTGCCGTAAAATATGCCCTGCTGGTGCGGATTTTCGCCGTAACGTAAAACGGATTTATCCTTATTGAAGGGGTTGGTAAAATCGGTACCGTTAAAGTAATTGGATATGGCCAGGTCGTAACCGGTGCACACATCAAAGGCCTTAATGGCAAACATGCGGCGCTGTTCCAGTGTTGTTTCACCCTGCTGGCTTTTGAGTATCTCTTCCAGTAAAGTATAGTCTTTTTTGGCAGCCACCACCACAACATCTTTATGGTTTTTTGCTGCACCACGTATCATACTCGGACCGCCGATATCAATCTTTTCAATGATCAGGCTCTCATCTTTTGTACTGGCCACTGTTTCTTCAAAAGGATACAGGTCCACAATCACCAGGTCAATCGCAGGAATATTATATTGTTTCATTTCAGCCAGATGCTGTGCATCATCCCGCTTGCCCAAAATTCCGCCAAATACCGCAGGATGCAGCGTTTTAACACGGCCACCCAGTATAGACGGGTAAGTAGTGAGTGATTCCACCGGCACGCAGGGCACTTTCAAATCTTCAATAAATTTTTGGGTGCCGCCGGTGCTGTAAATGGTAACACCCAGTGCATGCAGTTGCTGTACAATATTTTCCAGACCGTCTTTATAGAAAACTGAAATAAGTGCTGATTGAATTTTTTTATTCATGGTTAATGGTTGATGGCTCATCGTTCATGGTTCATAGCTCATGGTTAGTGGGAGTTGCCCATTGAATTGATGAGTTTTGTTATCATTTTACAAAGGATTTCATACTCCTTATAAAACTTTTGAAATATTTCCTGCGGAATATAGTTTCTGGTTTTGCCGATGAATAAACAGGCCACTACCTCAATACCTGACCGGAGTGCAATTCGCAGAAAACGTTTATACTCCGGAATGCTTTGTCCTGTGCTGCCTTCGGCAATATTCAAAACAATTGAATCTGCGGCTCGCTTTATCTGCGACGAAAGACTGTACAATTCTTTTTTGGGAAATGTCTCCGTCAGCAAATCAATTTCATTGCACAGGCGCAGTGCTTCCTGCCAAACCCGTAAATCTTCAAAACGGAAAGCCATAATTTCATTCAATTAAAGTTATATATGCATTTCCATGAACTATGAACCATATGCCATGAACCCACCCTACAAATCCATCACAAATGCACCTTCTTCCGGAATTGAATGAAAGCGCAAATGTAGCTTATCACAGTCTTGTTTCCATTTTTCAATTTTCCACAAGCTGTTAGAAGCATCTGCGATAATTTGTTTGCAGTTAATGGCCTGTACCAGTTGGGATATGTACAGGCGGGGGTTTTTAGAAATGATCACTATATCTGCGTCTGGTTTTTGAGACTGGCTGTCAAAAACAAGTGGCTGATCAATTACCAGCACCTTTTTATTTCCAAAAAGGTAAAACGGGCGGAGGGCTGTATATCCTTCCATGGAATCTATATGCCGGTTCAGCTGCAACGCAATACGCCCGGGTTTTAAATGAAAGTTTTGCAGCAGCCCGTTTTCCAGCAGCACACTGTCGCCCAAAAAAACATACTTATTACCGCTTACAAAATCAATGGCCTGTTGTTTGGGCACATTATATACAATTAATTTTTGCTGGTTTTGTACCTGCCAGCTGCTATATGCATGTACGGTGGTAAAACCCAGCAACAGCAGCATTGAAAACTGCAGCCAGTATTTATTTTTTTGCAGGAGCCAGGCTGTTATGCCAATAACCACTGCATACAGCAGCCATGTGCTCAGTACCGTGGCAGGAATATTATCCCACACCGAAAAAGAAAAATCATTGACCCATGTAATAAATTTATTCATTAACCACAGCAGCCAGCCGGTGATTTTTCCAATATATGTTGCGGCAGCAGGTATCCATGCCAGTGCCAGCAGCGCTATTTCGGCAAACAATATGATGGTGGAAAGCGGCACCGCCACAATATTGGTGATCAAAAACAAATTGGGAAACTGGTGAAAATAATAAATACAAACAGGAAAAGTGAGTATTTGTGCGGCAAGGGAAACAGCGGCAAGCTGCCATATTTTATCCAGCCATTTATTTTTAATGTACAATAAATTATAAACAGGGCGCTGAAAAATTACAATGCCTGTTACAGCGAGGTACGATAACTGGAAGCCAACATCCCACAGGTAATACGGGTTGTAACAAAGCATCACAAATGCCGATGCGGCCAGCGAACTGAAGATGTATGATTTTTTTTGAAATACGGTTTTGCCCAGCGTAATAAAGGTGAACATTACCGCAGAACGTATTACCGAAGCGGCACCGCCGGTGAGCAGCGAGAACAACCACAGGCAGGCCAGTATTAAAAAAGCCTGCAGCCATTGTATCTTTTTTATCCCGGGTATTCTTGCAAACAACCACACGAGCAACACATAAATCAATCCGAGGTGCATGCCCGAAATAGCAATGATATGCACCACGCCGGTATTGCTGTATGCCTGCACCAGGTCTTTATCCAGGTCGTTGGTATAACCAATCAGCAGGGCCTCGGCAATGCCCAACTCATCTTTCCTTTCGGGTAAATGATCACGCAGTATGGTCAGTATTTTTTCCCTTGCTGTAAAAAGAAATTTTTTAAACGGGTTTATTTTTTTCTCCGGTAGCAAAACCCAATCGTCCTTTTTTAAAAACGCATTATGATACAGCTGCTGAAAAGCCGCGTATTGCTGGTAGTTGAATGCGCCCGGGTTTCCTGAATTTTTAATGGCCTGCAGTTTTTTATTCACCAGTATCCTGTCGCCATACTGTAACTGCGGCATGGATGAGTCTTTTGCAAAGTACAGCAGCAGTTTGCCGTCTGCATTAAAAGCGGAATCGCCGGCAACAATATTTTCCACCCATACCATCGCCTTATAGGATTTACTTTTTTCTTCCGGCGGTTCGGCAATGGTTGCAATAATACAAGCAGAGTCTTTATAATAATTGCCGTACCAGTTTTGATGATGCCGTGCATCTTTATTCCATATAACCAGCAAGCCGGCACTTACCAGTACCGCATTTAACAACAACCCCCGTATTGACCCAAGTTTAAAGCGCAGCGACAGCGGCAGCAGGCCAAATAACCCGTACGCAGTTAAAAAACTTACTGCTGATACAATGATGACCGGTATTGCAATTTGCAAATACCATTGCAATAATATGCCTGCAATGAATGGCGGAAGCAAACGGATAACAGGTGCTGTTTTGTAAACAGGTACGGAATAGGGACGGGGCATGTTACAAGTTATTAAATGCGCCGCGTAAAAGCAAGCGTGTCTTTCTTATCCGGGGTTTTGAATACCCAGGCTTTCATAAAAATCCTGTTGCGCCAATTCTTTTACTGCACCGGGTGGCAGGTTGCCCAGTTGCAGATTACTAATAGATAAACGGATCAGCCGCAGGCAACGATGCCGCACCGCCAGCACCATTTTACGCACCTGCCTGAACTTGCCTTCGGTTAATGTGATGAGTAACCAGGTGTGCGGGTATTGCTCCCGTTTATCGGATGCATAAGGATATAATGATACAGGATGCCGGATTACCTGGATGGCATCGGGCTTTGCAGTATAATATTCACCATCTTTTATCCGGATAGATACTCCTTCCTGTAACTGCTGAAAAGTTTGCGGCGTAATTTCATTCTGCACCATTACCAGGTAAGTACGTTTATGCGGTTGTGCAGCCAGAAACAATAACCTGGTCACCCGCTTATCAGTGGTCAGTATCAGCAATCCTTCCGATTCATTATCCAGCCGGCCAAGGGCATGTGTGCCTTCGGGAAAATCAAAATCCAGGTCGCCCAGCAGCCCTACTTTATGCGAGCTGATGAACTGCGATACCATATTGTACGGCTTGTTGATGATGAAGTAGCGGTGCAAGAATTTTTTTGGACAAGGTTACGGATTTTTCCGTGTAAGATTTGAATCCTTACCGCTTCTTAAACCCGATCCGTTCCCGTTCTTCCCATTTTCGCTGTGCTGCTTTTTCATCCAGCAAATTTTCCATTGCTTCATAGAGCTGGTTCAGCTGCACATCGTGCTCTCCTATACGTTCTTTAATTTCCCTGAGCTGTGTTTTTAAATCGGTCTGTTGCAACAATACCTGCCGCACGGCCACAAAAGCACGCATGATGACGATATTCATATTAATGGCTTTGTCAGAATTTATGATGCCGCTGAGCATGGCAACGCCTTGTTCGGTGAAGGCATAAGGAAGGTACTTCTGGTGCTGACCCCTTCCGCTCTTTAAGGTCACAAATTGTGACCTTAAAGAATAAGTTACATTTAAGGATTCCATTTGACGTCGCAGGTCTTCAAATTCTTCCTTAGTCAGCTGAAACATAAAATCCTGCGGAAAACGCCTGAAGTTACGTTTCACAGCCTGGTTCAAAACTTTGGTTTCAATTTCATATAGCATCGCCAGGTCACGGTCCAGCATCACCCTTTCTCCTCTTATTTCGTAAATACGGTTTTGAATACTTTGTATTTTTTGCATAGGGCACAAGATTGATGCCCGGCAATATATGGACTGCATTGTTTTTTTAAAAGGGATAAACACCGGTATTGGATGGGATTTTCCGGATGCAAAAAGGGTTGACAACCTTTTGAAGGTCATCAACCCTTTTTGCGATACGGCTCAGGCCGCTGCAGCGTCCCGGTCCTATTTACTTAAGTGCATGCTCCTTTCTTTATACAACTGCCTGAAGTAAGGATCACGCAGGTCTTTTATAAAGCGGATGGCTTCACCGGTCGATTTCATCTCTGGCCCCAGCTCTTTGTTTACACCGGGGAATTTATTGAAAGAGAATACCGGCTCTTTAATGGCAAAGCCTTTGAGTTTTTTCTCAAACTTCATATCCTTCAGTTTTGCTTCTCCCATCATTACCTTGGTGGCAATGTTGAGATAAGGTATCTCGTATGCCTTTGCAATGAACGGCGTGGTGCGGCTGGCCCTTGGGTTGGCTTCTATCACATATACATTACCATCTTTAATGGCAAATTGTATATTGATAAGACCCTTGATGTTTAAGGCCCTTGCAATTTTTTCGGCATACTCCTCCATGGTTTGCACAACCAGTGGAGAAAGGTTGAACTGCGGCAGCACGGCGTTACTGTCGCCACTGTGGATACCAGCCGGTTCAATATGTTCCATCACACCCATTACATGAAAAGTATCTCCATCAAAAATGGCATCGATCTCTGCTTCCTGGCAACGGTCAAGGAAATGATCGATCAAAATTTTATTACCGGGCAGGTGACGTATCAGGCTCAGCACACCTTTTTCCAGTTCTTCATCATTAATTACAATACGCATTCTTTGTCCGCCCAATACATAACTGGGGCGGATAAGCACCGGGTAACCTACCTGGTTAGCCACTTCAATGGCTTCATCAGTATTGTAGGCAGTACCATATCTTGGATAAGGAATGTTGAGCTCCTTCAGCATATCACTGAAACGGCCACGGTCTTCTGCAATATCCATGCTGTTGAATGAAGTGCCCACTATTTTAATACCTTTTTCCACCAGGCGTTTGGCCAGCTTCAAAGCGGTTTGCCCGCCCAGTTGTACAATTACGCCATAGGGCCTCTCATACTCGATGATCTCCCACAGGTGTTCCCAGAAAACGGGTTCAAAGTAGAGTTTATCGGCAATGTCAAAATCTGTACTTACTGTTTCGGGGTTGCAGTTTACCATAATGGCTTCGTAACCGCTTTCTTTTATCGCCAGCAACCCATGCACACAGCAATAGTCAAACTCAATACCCTGTCCAATACGGTTGGGACCGCTGCCGAGTACAATGATCTTTTTCCTGTCGCTCACCTTGCTTTCATTGCTTACCAGCTGGTTTTGGTTAACAGGTTTATTTTCGAAGGTACTGTAGAAGTAGGGTGTTTTTGCTTCAAACTCTGCAGAACAGGTATCCACCATTTTAAACACCCGGGTAAGACCGATAGCCTTTCTTTTTTCATAAATGGCTTCTGCATTTTCCTCCTTCATGATCCTGGCGATCTGTTCATCACTGAAGCCAAGCAGTTTTGCCTCTTTCAGCAATTCATCGGGTAATGTTTGCAGGTCGTATTGCGCAATGGCTCTTTCGCAATCGCATATTTTTTGTATCTGGTAAATGAACCAGCGGTCTATCTTGGTGCTTTCGCAAATGCGTTTGATGCTGGCGCCGGCCATCAGTGCATCTTTAATACGGAAGATGCGGTCCCACTTGGGTGTTTTAATATACTCCACCAGTTCATCGGCATGTATCAGGCTTTTGCCATAATAACCCAGGCCCACGGCATCATTTTCCAAACTCTGGCAGGCTTTCTGCACCGCTTCAGCAAAGCTGCGGCCAATACCCATTACCTCACCTACTGATTTCATCTGGAATCCCAGCGTATCATCGGCGCCTTGGAACTTATCAAAATTCCAGCGGGGTATTTTTACAATCACATAATCCTGCACCGGCTCAAAATAAGCGGAGGTGGATTGCGTAATCTGGTTCTTTAATTCATCCAGGTTATAACCAATGGCCAGTTTGGCGGCAATTTTTGCAATAGGGTAACCGGTAGCCTTGCTTGCCAGGGCCGATGAACGGCTCACCCTTGGGTTAATTTCCACCACAATGATCTCTTCTGTTTGCGGGTTCATAGCAAACTGCACATTACATCCACCGGCAAAATTGCCAAGGGCACGCATCATGCGGATGGCGGTGTTACGCATCAGCTGGAAACCGGTATCGCTCAGTGTCATGGCCGGTGCAACTGTAATAGAGTCGCCGGTATGCACACCCATGGGGTCAAAGTTTTCCACGGTACAAATGATGGCCACATTATCGGCAGCATCACGCAACAGTTCCAGCTCAAATTCTTTCCAGCCAAGTACGGCTTGCTCTACCAGTACTTCATGTATGGGGCTGGCACTTAAAGCACGGTTGAGTGCTTCGTCCAGTTCTTCTTTTTTAAATACGATGCCGCCGCCTGTACCGCCCAGTGTGAATGAAGGACGCAGCACCAGCGGGAAACCGATGGACTGTGCAAACTCCTTACCTTCTAAAAAGCTGTTGGCAATTTTGGCGGGACAAACCGGTATACCCATTTCAATCATCCACTGGCGGAATTTTTCCCTGTCTTCTGCTTTGTCGATGGCTTTGATATCAACACCCACCAGCCTTACATTGTATTTTTCCCAAATACCCAGTTCATCCACCTCTTTACAAAGGTTGAGGGCTGTTTGGCCGCCCATGGTGGGTAGCACGGCATCTATATCATTTTCTTCGAGAATCTGTTCAATGCTTTCCACGGTCAATGGCAACAGGTATACCTTGTCGGCCATCATGGGATCGGTCATAATTGTAGCGGGATTGCTGTTGATAAGGATCACTTTTATCCCTTCTTCCCTTAAGCTGCGTGCAGCCTGGGTACCGCTGTAATCAAATTCGCAGGCCTGGCCAATAATGATGGGGCCACTGCCGATAATTAGTACTGATTTAATGGAATTGTCTTTTGGCATAGTGTATTTGCCTCGGATGGGCGTGCAAAAGTAACAGTTAATGCCGTAAATAAAAAAACTGTGCAGGTTATTGCACAGTTTTTTGTAATTATCTAAAAACAACTATGAATTTTGTGTTGTTTTCTCTTTTTTTCCAAATAATTCATTCATCATCTTTTCTGCACCGGCCAAATTATCCTTTAATGCCTCGCCGCCCTTTGTTTTTAGTTCCTCAAAATAATCTTTGGTCTTTTCGGCAAATTTTTCTGCCTCCGCTTTGAATTGATTGGCTTTATCTTTTACATCATCGGCCAGTTTTTCTTTTTCTTCCGGCGTCATGCGCATGTATTTCGCAGCCGCAAGGCCTGCTGCGGCTCCCAGCAAAAAAGTGGCGATATGTTTGGGATGTACCATATCGGGAATTTTATTTGCTATACATTATAATACGATCTCCACCTTCCACTCACCAGGCTCAAAAAACTGAATATCGATCATTCCTTTATCAACTCCTGTAAACCGGAGCCTGAAAGGGAATTGCACATCCTGGAATTCGATGGCCTGGGTTTGCGACATACCCGAAGTTACATTGGTACGCTGGAAAAAACCTTCCATCACCTGGTAGGCTTCCACATTGGCTGTACCCAGTGCGCCCGAACGCATGGAAACATATATGCTGCGTTTGCTGGTACTTTGCAGGTGCTGGATATTTTTATAACTCACGGCCGAACCCATTTCAATAATTTTGTAGGGTTCTTCATACAGGCCTTTATAATTATCTTTTTTCCAAAAACCTTTTACAACGGAGTCCCTGTTATTGAACCTGAAATGCATTTCGCCCTGCCCGTCTTTTAATCCTTTCTTCCAGGCACCGTCGTAATAATTCCCGTTCTTCCAGGTGTATTTGCCCTTGCCGTCGGGATAACCATTTTTAAAATTCCCTTCATAACTGTCGGCCCCCTTTGCTTTACCAAAGCCATTGGCCTTGCCACTATTACATTCACCATCATAAGTTCCTTTTAAAGAATCGGTCATTACAGTACAGGTTGCATTTTGGGCAGCGAGACCAGAAAAAAACAGCACTGCCACCAGCAGGAAAAAACTTTGTTTCATACAGAGTAGTTTTAAGTTAATACGTGTTTACATGAATAGATGTATTTTTATTCATCATTACACATATTGGGTAAATAATTAAGGCAGGTAAATATAATGATTAAAAAAATCCGACAATTGTTTTTATGCACAGCTTTAACTGTTTTTTTTCTCAAAGCGGGTGCACAGCTGTTTCCGGCAAAAAATTACCCGCAGGGATATTTTACCTGGCCGGTGAATGCGGTAAAAGGGCTGGCCGCCAATTTTGGGGAGCTGCGGCCCAATCATTACCATATGGGGCTCGATTGCAAAACCGATCAAAAACAAAACCTGCCCGTGCTGGCCGCAGCTGATGGATATATTGCCAAAATCAAGATTGAACCCTTTGGCTTTGGCCGTGCCATTTATATTAATCACCCCAACGGGCTTACCACTTTATATGCACACCTGAATGATTTTTTCCCGGAGCTGGAACAATATGTAAAAGAACAGCAGTACAAACAGCAAAGCTGGAAGATATTTTTAGAGAACATTCCGCCCGGGTTATTCCCTGTAAAGAAAGGAATGTTCATTGCTTACAGTGGCAATACCGGCGGTTCGCAGGGGCCTCATATGCATTTTGAAATACGCGATACCAAAACAGACAAGGTACTCAACCCTTCGCTGTTTGATATACCCATACCAGATAATGTGCCACCGGTAATTACGCGGCTGGCCATGTACGACCGCTGCATCAGCACTTATGAGCAAAGCCCGCGTTTTTACCCGCTTAAAAAAATGAACGGGGTGTATGGCATGGGCAACACTGTTATACATACCAATACCGATGAAGTGAGTTTTGCCATTTCCGCTTACGATACTTATACGGGCAGCAGCAATAAAAACGGTATTTATGAAGCGGTGATATACGATAATGAAGTGCCGCAGGCTGGTTTCCAGATAGACAGTATCAGTTACGACGAAACCCGTTATCTCAATGCACATATAGATTATAAACTGCGCAGCAGCGGCGGGCCTTTTGTACAGCATTTGTCCAAATTGCCGGGTTATAACAATTCGGTGTATAAAACTTTTAATGGCGATGGGATCATTTCACTGGAAGACGACAGTGTGCACCATATTAAAGTAGTGGTAAAAGATGCAAATGGCAACACCAGTATTGTGCAGTTTGCAGTGCAACGGCAACCGGGTACAATAAAGATCAAACCAGCAAAGAACGGTTTTTCATCCACCGAATTTGTACCGGGGTTTGTAAACGTTTTTGAAAACAGCAAGGTCAGTTTTTATTTACCGGAACAGGCATTGTACGACTCTATCCGTTTCCGTTACAGCGAAGTGGCTGCCGCAAGTGGGTATCCTGTTTTCCAGCTGCACAACGCAAATGTGCCGGTGCAATGCTATTTCCCTGTTAAAATAAAAGCTGCAACTCCTTTACCTGGTAAAATGGTAATGCATCGCTTTGCCGGCAGTAAAAATGATTATGTAAAAGCTGAAGCCGAAAACGGGTGGTACAAAGCCAGCTTTCGTGAGTTTGGTAATTTTCAGCTGATGGTGGATACAGTGCCGCCGGTAATTACTCCCATCGGTTTTAAAGATGGCATGAACTGCAGTAAACTAAACCGAATTGCATTTGTTATAACAGACAATACAGAAGAGATTGAAAAATTCACCGCCACATTAGACGGCAGCTGGTTGCGCTTTACCAATGATAAGGGACGAACATTTGCCTATGTGTTTGATGAAAAATGTACCCCCGGTGAGCATGAACTGAAAATTACAGCAACCGACCAGGCGGGAAATACAATGGAAAGAGTGTATCATTTTACGAGATAGCAGCAATGTTAATCCTTTAATTGGTTAATGAGTTAACCGGTTAATCGGGTTAACAAGCAGATTTACTGATTAACCAATTAAACAACCATGGCCACACATTTAACAGAGGGAACAAAAGCACCGGCATTTACAGGCAAAGACCAGGATGGCAACAGTGTATCACTTACCGCACTTAAAGGGCAAAAGATCGTACTGTATTTTTATCCCGAAGACGACACACCCACCTGTACGGTGCAGGCATGTAATTTGCGGGATAATTTTCCGGCGCTGAAGGCAAATGGCTTTACCGTTATTGGCATCAGCCCCGATGAAGAAAAAAAACATAAAAAGTTTGAAACCAAGTACGGCTTACCGTTTACGTTAATTGCCGATCCAAAACACAGCATCATTGATAAATATGGTGTGTGGGGAGAAAAGCAGTTATATGGCCGCAAGTACATGGGGCTGCACCGCACCACTTTTTTAATTGATGAAAAAGGTATCATAAAAAAGATCTTTTTAAAACCCCGCAGCAAACAGCACACCGAAGAAATTTTAAAAGCCTGGCAACTCATCAAAGCATAACTGCGTTTTATTGTAAGAAGAAAAAATTACTTACAAAATAAATTCACTTATGAAAAATTCAGCAGTGATATGCCTGCTTGCGGCAGGATGCGTATTATTTGCATTATCATGTAAAAAAAGTTCAGATACCACTACAACAGGCGGGGGCCCGGGAAGCGGTGGAAGAACTTTCACCTGCACGGGTATCTCCCCTGCATTTACAGCCGACATCAAACCCATTCTTAACACCGTTTGTTCCATCAACAGTAATTGCCATGCAGCAGGCAGCACCAATTCGGGCGGACCATTCACCACATACGCAGAAGTGAATGCGAAGAAATCAAATATCCGTGCAAATATTTTGTCCGGCGCCATGCCGCAAACAGGCAGTATTTCGCAGGCCCAGGTAAATGCATTCATATGCTGGATAGACAGCGGTGCGCCCAATAATTAAAAGTGAAAAAACATTCCGTTTTCATCAAAGAATCTTCATGGATTGCCAGGATTGCTGCCGCAAAACTGCGCTGTAACAGTGTTGCCATTGTAATTGGTAATACCATTTACCTGCATAACAGTTCCAAAAAAGATTTTTTGCAAAACCAGCGATGGCTCAAACACGAGCTTTGCCATGTACGGCAGTACAGGCAGCACGGGTTCCTGCCCTTCATTATTAAATATGTATGGGAGAGTATTAAAAATGGCTATTACAATAACCGCTTTGAAGCAGCTGCACGTGCGGCCGGGGAATTATAACAGCCACTGCACTTCACCAAAATCGAAGTGCCGCTCTATGGCATCTTTTGTATGCAGCTGACCGTGTATGGAAACACCGGTAACCGTGGTTTCAAAAGTGAGACTGCCCTTTTTTAATTTCACTTTTTCATTCAGCCGGTACAGCTGTTTATTATACTCCTTTAGCAGTTTTTCGTGTGACTGGGCAAAAAGTTTATCGGACCGAAGCATAATTTTTTCGTACAGTTCCTGCAACAGCCGGGAAATATCAAATTCCCGGTCGGTGATCTGCCTTAATGAAACCGGGTTGGGCAGCGTTTTATTGAAACGGGTTTGGTTGATATTGATGCCCACTCCCGCCACGGCCCAGTTCCATTTGCTGCCGTTAAAAACGTTTTCAATCAAAATACCCCCTGTCTTTCTGTCACGCCAGTACAGGTCGTTGGGCCATTTTATGCTTATTTCTTCCGGCACATATTTTTTAATAAAATCATGTGCGGCCATTGCCACGGCCATGCTGAGGCAAAACTGCTGGCTGGCTTTAATGGTGTTTGTTTTCAGTATTACGCTCAATGCAATATTCTTGCCCGGCTGTGCCTGCCAGCTTTTGCCCCGCTGGCCTTTACCCGCAGTTTGATCAAGCGCTGCCACCGCCATGCCATGCTTTGCCAGGCCCTCACGAATCAGGCCCATGGCATAATTGTTGGTACTGTCTGTATGATCGAGTATTTTAAGCAAAGCTTTGGCTTTATGCTACAGGTCGAATGGTAAAGAAGTGCTATTTTTGCCGTTAAGTGCAAGCTACAAGCAAGTTTGTAAAAAACAAAAGTTTATATCCTGCGTTATTACACTGACCGCAGCAGTTTATTAAATAAAAACAGGTTTTCATTTGAACAATTTAACCATTTTAAACACCCGGAAAAAGAGCACCGTTGTAAAGCTCACCCGTAACAGCAAGATCTTTAAAACCATCATCCGGGCCATACAGGATAAAAAGGGAGAAAATATTGTGAGCCTCGACCTGAGAAAAATACCGGAAGCCGTAGCCGATTTCTTTATTATTTGCCAGGTAAACAATACCACGCAGCTGAAAGCCATTGCCGATGCCGTGGAAGAAGATGTAAAAATGGTTTGTGGCGAAATACCTTACAAACACGAAGGCCGGCAGGCATTGCAGTGGATACTGATTGATTATGTAAATGTGGTGGTGCATGTAATGCTTACTGAAACCAGGAAATTTTACCAGCTGGAAGAAATGTGGAGCGATGCGCCCCAAATGGAACACAATGATGAATAATTGCAGCCGGAAAATTTTTCCGTTAAAATAAATGCAACCCGCAATCGTCTGTATAAAATAAACGTTACAGCAAAACAAATTAAAAGGACACACAAACCATGAATCAGCAAGATAACAGCAGAAAAAAACCCGGCCCCGAAAACAACATGCCGCCCGGCAGCGAAGACCCCAAGAAAAGAAACCGGTTCAACATATACTGGTTTTACGGGTTGCTGTTCATTGCCATCATTGCGTTTAACCTGTTCAGGGATGTGAGGACGGCGGGTGTGGAAATAGGCCAGGACCGCTTTTATGAAATATTAAAAGCCGGCGATATTTTCAAAGATGAAAAGAAGGAAAAGGAAAATACCGGCATTGTGGTGGTGCGCAACAAAAAGATTGTTCGTATTTTCTTATACCCCGACAGCTTAAAGAACAAGGGCAGCTACTATAAAAGCCTGCTGGAAGATAAAACCTACGACGCATTAAAAAAGAACGAGAACCCGCAGCTGTACTTCACCATCGCAAAAGATGAAACTTTCGCACAACAGTTAGATGACTTCTATGCAAAGGAAACGGGCATTTCAAAAAAGATAATGCCCGCGTATACAGAAGAAGGTGAAATATTCAGCCAGATCATCAGCACATTACTGCCCATTCTTTTGATCGGGCTATTGTTTGTACTGATGATGCGTAAAGTAGGCGGACCCGGTGGTGGTGGCGGACCCGGCGGTATTTTCAATATAGGAAAATCCAAAGCAACACTGTTTGACAAAGGCACGAGGGTAAATATCACTTTTGCCGATGTGGCCGGGCTGGATGAAGCCAAAGTGGAAGTAATGGAAATTGTTGACTTTTTAAAGAACCCAAAAAAATACACCAACCTGGGTGGTAAAATTCCAAAAGGCGCATTGCTGGTAGGCCCTCCCGGTACCGGTAAAACCTTGCTGGCAAAAGCTGTTGCCGGTGAGGCGCAGGTGCCTTTCTTCAGCCTGAGCGGAAGTGATTTTGTGGAAATGTTTGTGGGCGTGGGTGCCAGCCGTGTGCGTGACCTGTTCAAACAGGCAAGGGAAAAAGCTCCCTGTATTATTTTCATTGACGAGATTGATGCCATTGGCCGTGCACGTGGTAAGAATGTAATGATGAGCAACGATGAAAGGGAGAATACACTCAACCAGCTTTTGGTGGAAATGGATGGTTTTGGTACCGACCTGGGCATCATCATCCTTGCAGCTACCAACAGGCCCGATGTACTGGACAGCGCTTTACTGCGCCCCGGCCGTTTCGACCGCCAGATCTCGATCGACCGTCCTGACCTCGTGGGAAGGGAAGCTATTTTCAAAGTGCACCTGGCTCCCATCAAAGTTTCTCAAACACTCGATATTCATAAACTGGCCGAACAAACGCCCGGCTTTGCCGGTGCCGATATCGCCAATGTTTGTAACGAAGCCGCACTCATTGCTGCAAGAAAGAATAAAGAAGCGGTCGACATGAGCGATTTCCAGGATGCGATTGACCGTGTGATTGGTGGTTTGGAGAAAAAGAACAAACTCATTTTACCGGAAGAGAAAGAGATCATTGCTTACCACGAAGCCGGTCATGCTATTTGCGGCTGGTACCTGGAGCATGCCTATCCCTTATTAAAGGTAACCATCGTGCCAAGGGGTACGGCTGCACTCGGCTATGCGCAATACACGCCCAAAGAACAATACCTGTACAATACCGACCAGCTGATGGACCAGATTTGTATGACGCTGGGCGGACGTGCCAGTGAACAGATATTCTTTGGTAAAATAAGCACCGGCGCCAGTAACGACCTGCAGCAAATATCAAAAATTGCTTACAGCATGATTACTGTGTATGGCATGAATGACAAACTGGGTAATATCAGCTATTACGATCCTGCACAGGAAAATTATTTCACCAAACCTTACAGCGAGGAAACCGGTAAACTGATTGATGAAGAGGTACGCAAGCTCATAGAAACCGCTTACGAAAGAACAGTGCAGTTACTCACCGATAAAAAAGATGCAGTGGAAAAACTGGCAAAGGAACTGCTTAAAAAAGAAGTACTGTTCCAGAGCGATGTGGAAGCACTGATAGGCAAACGCCCGTTTGAAGAAAAGAAAGTACTGGACGTAACAGACGAGGAAAAAGTGAAAAACGCAGTGGCCGATGCACCGAAAAATGATTTGCCCGGTATTGATGCTATAAACAATCCAATGTAAGGTTATGGGTGTATCTCCCGCAAAAGAAAATATTCTGAAACGCATAAGGCAGGCACTGAGTAACCCGGTGCCTGTACCTTTTCCCCAAAGCGAAGGTGTCAACTCTGTTTTTCATCCCATTCCGGATGATTTGGGTGTGGTGTTTGCAGAGGAGTTTGTAAAACTGCAGGGCAGGTTTGCTTTTTGTGCAGATGAAAATGATATGCTGCAGCAGGTACAGGAACTGGTTGCCGCAAAAGAATGGACCAAAGTGTATTGCAGCGAAGACAAATGGAACAACGCCTTCAGCAATACCATCAGCCTTTCCACCTGCGATGTTTCCATTACCGGATGCGAATTGCTGGTGGCCCGTACCGGCACCATTGTAATGAGTGCGGCACAGCAAAGCGGCCGTACCGTTAGTGTATATGCGCCCGTTCATATTTGTATTGCCTATACCAGCCAGCTGGTGTACGATATAAAGGATGCCTTACAGCAGCTGAAAGAAAAATATGCCGGCAATATTCCTTCCCTCATCACTTTTGCCAGCGGCCCCAGCCGTACGGCCGATATTGAAAAAACACTGGTAACCGGTGTGCATGGCCCCAAAGAAGTTTATTGCTTTTTGGTGGAGGCATAATTACTTTTTTACGTTTACCTTTATGGTGTTATGAACAACAGCAACTACAACCTGTTTGTATACGGTTCGCTGCGCAGCGGTTTCCAGTACGATGCTTACCGCTATATGGCCCAGTACTTCACCCTGCTTGGCCCGGCCACTGTAAAAGGAAAACTGTATGATATGGGCCAATACCCGGTGGCATTGCCTTCGGATGAAGCACATTTTATACAGGGCGAGTTGTATGCGGTTAACAATATGCATGAGTTTTCTTACATCATTGGCCAGCTGGATGATTATGAGGGACTGTACGTGGAAGAAGGTGAAACGGCTTCCTATAAACGGGAAGAAACCACTGTTTACTGCAACGGCCAGCAATATACCGCCTGGATTTACTGGTATGCCGGTGATGCAAATGGCCTGCCCGAAATCCCCTCCGGCGATGTGATGCAATACCTGCAAGAGAAAAACAAACTCAACTCCTGATGCAACTGGCTCCCGGAAAAAAAATATACTTTCTCTCCGATTTTCATTTGGGCGTACCCGACGCTGCTTCCAGCCTGGAAAGAGAAAAAAAGATCGTCCGCTTTTTAGATGAAATAAAAAAAGATGCTGCTGAAATTTTTATTGTGGGTGACCTCTTTGATTTCTGGTACGAATACAAGAATGTGGTGCCCAAGGGTTATGTGCGCATATTGGGCAAAATGGCCGAGCTGACTGACAACGGTATACCCGTTCATTTTTTTGTGGGTAACCACGACATGTGGATGAAAGATTATTTTCAAAAAGAACTGAATATACCGGTATATTTTGAACCCGTGGATTTTGAATACAACGGCAAAAAATTTTTAGTGGGTCATGGCGATGGCCTTGGCCCGGGCGATCATGGTTATAAATTTTTGAAGAAGGTTTTCCGCAACCCGGTTTGCCAGTGGCTGTTTGGGATACTACCTCCTTATATTGGTGTGGGCCTGGCCAATTATTTCAGCCGCAAAAGCAGGGCAAAGGCACTGGCAAAAAACACCGATGACCGCTTTTTGGGTGAAGACAATGAATGGCTGATCGTTTACTGTAAAGAGGTGTTGCAAAAAAAACAGTACGATTATTTTGTGTTTGGCCACCGGCACCTGCCCATACATTTTAATTTAAATGAAAACAGTCTTTATGTGAATTTGGGCGACTGGTTAAAGTATTACAGCTATGCCGTGTTTGATGGCACAAATCTTGAGCTGAAATATTATACAAACAAGGGCATTTGAAAACTGCGATTAAAATATTAGTCATCATTTTTTGTACCGGGGCCGCACTCACAGTTAAGGCCCAGGGCGATTCGTTGTTTGCCTTTGTAAAAACCATCAACGGGAGCTTTACCAATTTTACAGCCGACAATTTGGGAAATATCTATGTGCTCACTTCCACTAACCAGTTAAAAAAAATGAATGCGAACGGCGATTCGCTGGCCGTTTTCAATGATGTGAAACGTTTTGGTACCGTAACACAGGTAGATGTTACCAACCCGCTGAAGATTTTGCTGTACTATAAAAACTTTTCCAGCATCGTGGTGCTCGACCGTTTTTTAAATATCCGCAATACCATCAACCTTCGAAAGAAAAATATTTTCGCTGTTAATTGTATCAGCGCCTCGTATGACAATAATATCTGGCTGTATGACGAGCAGGATTATAAGCTGAAAAAAATTGATGATGACGGAACTGTATTGCTCGAAAGCAATGACACCCGGATGCTGGCCGACACAGTCCCTTCTGCCTCGCAAATAACCGACCGCAATAATTTTGTGTACATTTACGACAGCACCAAAGGCTTTTATACGTTCGATTATTACGGCACTTATAAAAACCGCCTGCCATTCCTTCACTGGAACAATACCGCCGTTTCTGAAAAAAATATTTATGGTTTCAGCAATGGCAAACTGCTGAGTTACCAGCCGCAGTCATTCAGTATTAAAGAATATATCCTTCCCGCATTTCTCAGCAATTACGAAGCCATTAAAGCCGTTAACAACAAACTGTATTTGTTAAAAACAAACGGCATCAGTATTTACCAGCTCAAATAGTTTACACAAAACAGGTATTTTTGCTGTATGGATTTTTTAGACAAGGTCTTTTTGGACAATACCGTTAGAACTTATCTCAGCGTTGGCGGCACCATTTTACTGATGCTGATCGTAAAGCGTTATCTTTCCCGCTATATCACCTGGTTTCTTTGCCGTATTTTCAAACGCATCTGGAGTACTTTCGACAAGGAGAGTTTTACCAGCCTGGTGGTAAAGCCGCTTGACTGGTTATTGTTTTTAGTGATTGCGATATTTGCGATAGACAAACTCAATTTTCCCGCTGCGCTGCATTTTAAGATTTATGGTCATGCCATTGAAGAGATTACCGACAAGATCGGTATCGCCATCATCATCGTTGCATTTACCAGGTTCATGCTGCGCATTATTGATTTCATTGCGCATGTGCTGGAACAAAGGGCATTAAAAACGCAAGACAAATCAGACGACCAGATGGTGATCTTTCTCCGCGATTTTTTAAAAGTGATCGTGGGAATTATTGGCGTGCTGATGCTGCTGAAGGCCTGTTTTAACCAGCCCATCACCGGTTTGCTTACCAGCCTCAGCATTGTGGGTGCAGCGGTGGCACTGGCCGCAAAAGAAAGCCTGGAAAACCTCATCGCTTCCTTTATCATATTTTTCGATAAGCCCTTCCGCGTGGATGATACCGTAAAAGTAAACACTGTAACGGGCACGGTGGAACGCATTGGCCTGCGCAGCACCCGCATCCGCACGGCAGATAAAACACTGGTTACTGTTCCCAACAAGCAAATGGTGGACAGTGTGGTGGACAACTGGAGTATGCGCACACAAAGAAGGGGTGAATTGAAACTGGAACTGTCTGCTACAACCACTGCCGCACAGGTTCAGGAGCTGACAGATGCAGTCAAAAAAATTCTGGCCGGCAAAACGGGTATCAGCTCCTCAACGGTTTTTCTTACCGATATCAATAAAAATGGCATTATCGTGGCAGCTGAATATTTTACAGAAGCCATTCCGCTTGAAACATTCAACCGGCTGAAAGAAGAAGTTGGGTTTGCCGTAAAAAAAGTACTGGAAGAACAAAGTGTGGCACTCACGGCAGCGGCAAATACCGTTACAATTATTAATGAATCCAGGGAAGGTTAATTGCCGCTGATAATATCGGCCAGTTCCTTATCCCACTTTCCGGTTTTACCATATTCCACCACGCGGCCGGCCTCTTTACCATCTTTCATTACAATAATGGTGGGTACGTTTACCACGGCAAACGCATCGGCAACATTCGGCAGTGATTTTTTGGCCCTGTTCACCGCAAAAAATGTGATCACGCTGTCGGGCACACCGCTCATCTCCTGCAGTTTGAAAAATTTAGGTAATACAAACTGCGTGTCTTCGCACCAGGTACCGCCAAATACTACAAACTGCACGCCTTTTTTTGCTTTTGAAAATGCCGTCAGTGCTGATGTGTCAGGCATATAATAGCTCATGCTGCTGTTATACCATTTACCATACACACTGTCGTTTTGCACTAAGTATTTATTGATGATGCCCCGCAGGTAACTTTCCCCGGGATGCTTTTCGTCTTTAATAATTTCGTACTGTGCCTGGCTGAAAGCACTTGCTGTAAAACTGAAAACAAAAATCGCGGCTAAAAATAATTTCATTGTTTGTAGCGGGTTAATCTGGCAAGATTGAAGGCACAAGAAAGTAATTTGTCATCCTTTCTCTTTTCGGCTTTGTTCTCTTTGCTGTTATTTTATAAATTTTATCTAAGCGGTGAAAAGAGAAAAGGCGATACTTTCATCTATTTCACTGTTTGTTCTCTTTGTCCGCTAAAGTTCTGTTGAAAAGAATTGCTGCAAAAAACAATTTTGTTAAGCAGTGGTTACTACAGGCTGGCTTTGAGTTCCAGCAAGAACGCTTTTATTTTTTTAAGCGATTCTATCAGCGCAAATTTTTCATCGGCCTTCTTGCTGTTCTTTAAAAATTCCTTGGCGCCTTCAATGGTGTATTTGCGTTCCCGCAGCAGGTGATAGATGAGTTTGAGGTTCTTTACATCTTCAGGACGGAAGAGCCTGTCGCCCTTGCCGTTCTTTCGTGGCTTAAGTATATCAAATTCATTTTCCCAAAAACGGATCAGGCTCTGGTTCACCTTAAACATTTCGGCCACTGTGCCAATAGGGTAATACAGTTTTTGAAAAAGCACTTCGTCTTCCGGTATCTCAATCAGGTCGGCACCGGCATCTGCTTCTTTCAAACTCATGCGGCCGCGGGTGCTTTTTTTATTGTGCAGTTTTTTACGCTTCACTGCCGGCGCAGTGGCAACAGGAGTTTCCGGCGCTGAAAAATCTATCACTGCTTCTTCCGGCTCTTCCACCAATGGTACTGTTTCTTCAGCAACAGGCACCGCAACGGGTGTTACCACTGCCGGTTCTTCGGCATGTGCTACCGGTGCATCAAAATCAAACGCTATTTGTTTCAGGCCTGCCATATAATTATAAAAATACGCAAGTATTAGTGCTTAGTCAAAACTTTTGGCGCTGCCGGTGCTGGCAATTTTCAACACACGGTCGTACTGTTCCGCATTCAGGTCATTAAAGAAAAAGTACACCGGGTCTACCGGGGTGCCGTTGATGTGTACTTCATAATGGCAATGCGGCCCGGTACTGGCGCCGGTACTGCCCACCCATCCGATCACTTCGCCGCGTTTTACCCTTTGGCCGTCCCTTGCTTTTATGCGCACCATATGCATATACACGGTTTCATAACCGTAACCATGGTTAATGATCACTTCATTACCCGTGCCCGTGCCCACACCTGCTGTGGTTACCACACCATCGCCCGTGGCGTAAATGGGTGTACCCTGTGGTGCGGTAAAATCAAGACCGTTGTGCATTTTGGCAATACCATAAATGGGATGGATGCGGTAGCCAAAACCACTGGCAATACGGGTAAGCTCCTTATTGCTCACCGGCTGTATGGCGGGTATGCTGGCCAGTTTGTTCTCCTGGTTATTGATGAGTTTTGCAATGGCATCATAACTGGTGAACTGGAAGGCCATGCGTGCAGAAAGATTATTGAGTGTTTTGGCAATAGAATCTCCCAGCTCATCATCATTCATCAGGTTCACCTTATCGATCTCCTTCTTTTGTTCAATTTGTTTTTGACGGGCACTGTCGCTCAGCGGCGTTGCCTCAAAAATAGAGCGGTAAACCTGGTTATCCCTTTTTTCCAGTTCGGCCATTTGCTGCTGCATGGTGTTCACCTTTGTACTCAGTACACCATAATTATCTTTCAGTGCTTCGTATTTCAGCTGCACTTCGCGGTCGGTGGCTTTGGGAAAAAATTTTGTGTAGAGGTAAATTACAATGAGGCAGCTCACTGCAAGGGCCGACAGGAAACCAAATACCCGCAGCAGCTTCACCCTTAATGGCGTTACCAGTTTTTCGTACCGGAGCGTATTGGTGTTATAGAAATATTTGATTTTTTTCATGGCCCTTTAACGGGATACTAAATTTAAATTGATACCGGCAAGCTTCAGCTTCCTTCTCCCGGCTTCATACAGCGCAAGATACATGAGGGCCTGCGTGAGGCCGGGGCATCTTTTTCTTTACCTTTGCCAAGTTTACAAATATAGACTTTACACAACAAAAATCAACCCGAATAATAGATGACTAGCGCTGATATCCGTCAACAGTTTCTGGATTTTTTTAAATCGAAAGAACATAGTATTGTGCCCTCTGCACCCATCGTGGTAAAAAACGATCCCACCCTGCTGTTCACCAATGCAGGTATGAACCAGTTCAAGGATTATTTCCTGGGCAATAAACAGGCCCCTTCAACCCGCATAGCAGATACACAAAAATGCTTGCGGGTAAGTGGCAAGCATAACGACCTGGAAGAAGTGGGCGTGGATACCTATCACCACACCATGTTTGAAATGCTGGGCAACTGGAGTTTTGGCGATTATTTTAAAGCCGAAGCCATTGCCTGGAGCTGGGAGCTTTTGACCGAAGTATACAAACTGGATAAAGACCGCTTATATGTCACCATTTTTGAAGGCGATGCCAAAGAAGGCCTGCCCAAAGATGAAGAAGCATTCAACGAATGGAAAAAGGTAATTGCCGAAGACCGCATTTTGCTGGGAAACAAAAAAGATAATTTTTGGGAAATGGGAGATACAGGGCCCTGCGGACCCTGTACCGAAATTCATGTTGATTGCCGCAGTGATGAGGAAAGAAAAGCCGTTGCAGGAAAAACACTGGTGAACAACGATCATCCGCAGGTGATTGAAATTTGGAACAATGTGTTCATCCAGTTCAACCGTAAAAAAGACGGCAGCCTGGAATCATTGCCTGCCAAACATGTGGATACCGGTATGGGCTTTGAACGTTTGGTGCGTGTGCTGCAGGGAAAGCAGAGTAATTATGATACGGATGTATTTACCGGAACGATTGAAGCGATCAGTAAAAAAGTAAATAAAGCATATAAAGCAGGCGATGACAAGGAAAGTATCGCTTTCAGGGTATTGGCCGATCATATCCGTGCCATCAGCTTTACCATTGCCGATGGACAATTGCCAAGTAACACCGGTGCTGGTTACGTGATACGCCGTATTTTACGCCGTGCTGTCCGCTATTATTATTCTTACCTCGATTATAAACAACCGCTGCTGCACCAGTTGCTGCCGGTAATTGCAAAACAGTTTGAAAACGTTTTTCCCGAGTTGCAAAAACAACTGGATTTTGTAAGTAAGGTGATCAAGGAAGAAGAAGAAGCGTTTTTAAGAACACTGGAAAAAGGACTGAAAAGAATTGATGACATCATCAAAACCGCTGCTGCAGGTTCAAACAATGTTATTGAAGGCAGTGATGCATTTGAATTGTACGATACCTATGGCTTCCCCATCGATCTTACCAGGCTCATCGCTTCTGAAAATAAATTGAATATTGATGAAGCCGGTTTTGAAAAAGCATTAAAAGAACAAAAAGACCGCAGCCGTGCAGCCACTGCACTGGAAACAGAAGACTGGGTTACTGTAAACGATATTGCTTCTTCCAGATTTGTGGGATATGATTCACTTGAAACAAAAAGCAAGGTGGTGAAGTACCGCAAAGTGAGTGGCAAGGGAAAAGAGTTGTACCAGGTTGTACTGGACAACACACCATTTTATGCCGAAAGCGGCGGACAGGTGGGAGATACAGGTAAGTTAACCGTTGGTGGTTCATCGTTGGTGGTTGTGGATACTAAAAAAGAGAATGATCTTATCATACATTTTACCGCTTCCATTCCCGCAGACCTGAGCGGCGAAGTAACCGCAAGTGTTGACGCTGCAAGAAGAAAAGCCATCACCGTACACCACAGCGTAACACACCTGATGCATGCGGCACTGCGCAATGTACTGGGCACGCATGTAGCGCAAAAGGGAAGCCTGAATAATGAAGAACAGCTGCGCTTCGACTTTAGCCATTTTGCAAAAGTGACCGATGCAGAACTGGCTGCTGTTGAAAAACTGGTGAATGAAAAGATCCGCGAGAACATACCCGTAGTGATAAAGGAAATGAAAAAAGATGATGCGGTGGCCCTTGGTGCCATGGCATTATTTGGCGAAAAATATGGCGATACCGTTCGCGTGGTAATTATGGACCCCAATTACAGCATTGAACTCTGCGGCGGCACACATGTGGGCCATACCGGCGAACTCGGTCTCTTTAAAATAAAAAGCGAAACTGCTGTTGCGGCCGGTGTGCGCAGGATTGAAGCAGTATGCGGCGCTGCAGCAGAAGAATTGGTTGCAGGCCAGTCTGTCTTAATCAGCGCCATTCGTGAGCAATTAAAAAACCCGAAGGATATTTTGAAAGCGGTTGAATCATTGCAAACAGAAAATACTTCCCTCAAAAAACATATTGAGGCTTTGGAAGCAAGGCAGCTGGTGGCATTGCGTAATGAACTGCTGCAAAAAGACGAGATCATCAACAATGTTACTTTCATTGGAGCGCTGGTGGAAGTAAGCAGCGCCGATAATTTGAAAAAGCTTTGCTTCGACCTGAAGACAAAACTGAATGATTATGTGGCCGTACTGGTGGCCAATATCGATGGCAAACCATTTGTGGCCGTTGGCATCAGCGATTCGGTTGTTGCGGCCAGGGCGCTGGATGCAGGCAAGATCATTAAAGAACAAGTAGCTCCGCTTATTAAAGGCGGCGGCGGCGGACAAAAAACACTGGCCACTGCCGGCGGACAGGACATTAGCTACCTGAAAGAAGTGATTGAGAAGGTGAAGGGGTTGTTATAAATTAATTTTCGCAGAGGCGACACCTTTTATAGAAGGTGTCGCCTCTTTTTTTTGCTGGCTACCGTCCATATAATTCACGCCATTATCATCCGTTCAAATTTCTGCATCTATCTTCCAGTTAATATATTTGAACACACAACCTTAACAAATGCACAAACTATCCTTCCTGTTTGGCAGCATGCTGCTGGCATGTACTGCCTCTGCGCAGCTGCAACCGCTTACTGTAGAAAAAATAATGCGTGACCCGAAATGGATAGGCACTTCGCCTTCTTCCCTGCAGTGGAGCAATGATGGCCGCAATTTATTTTTCAGGTGGAACCCCGATAAGGCGCCGGCAGATTCGCTTTATTATATCACAGCAATGAATCAAACGCCTGCAAAAGCCAGCCTGCAGCAGGTACAGGATTTGAACAATACAGGTGCATGGGTGTACAATCAAAACCGCAGTGCTTATGTATATAGCAGGGATGGTGATATTTTTTATACCGAAGTAAAGACCGGCAAAACAAAACACATCACGCAAACCACCGATGTGGAAAGCAGTCCGCAGTTTTCCTTTAACAACACCCAGGTGGTATATACCCGTTCGCAAAATTTATATGCATGGGATATTGCCAGCGGCGAAACCATGCAGCTTACCAATATCAAAAGCAGCGATGCAGCCCCGGCTGCTGCAGCAGCACCCGCAGGTAACCGTGCCTTTGGAAGGAATAACAATAACACCACTACAGCCAACCAGCAGGAAGACTGGCTGAAGAACGATCAGCTGAAATATTTTGAAGTGCTGCGCCAGCGCAAGGAAGACCGAGAAAAAGGAGAAGCTTACAATAAATCATTGCCCAAGGCAAAAGAGCTCCGCATTATTGCCATTGAAGATAAGTCCATGCAGGGTTTACGCATCAGTCCCGATGGAAGGTTCATCAGCTACCGCTTGTTGAAAGCAGCGGCAAATGCAAAAAACACCATTGTGCCCAGTTATGTAACCGAAAGCGGTTTTACCACCGATATACAAGGCCGGAGCAAAGTGGGGGCACCACAGGGCACATCCGAATTTTTTATTTACGACCGTGTATTGGATACTGTGTTCGCCATTAAAACAGATTCCATTCCGGGCATTAAAGATCTGCCTGACTATGTAAAGGATTATCCCAAACAGCTGGAAGAGCGCAGCAAAAAACCAGCAAACCGTGCTGTGAATTTTGGTGGAGTCTCCTGGTCGCCCAACGGCACTTATGCGGTGCTGGAACTAAGGGCCGCAGATAATAAAGACCGCTGGCTGATGGTATGGGATACCGCATCAAAAAAACTGCAGCTGCTCAGCCGCCAGCGGGATGAAGCATGGATTGGCGGTCCCGGCATTGGATTCGGCGGCAATACCGGCTGGATAGATGAACATACATTCTGGTTCCAGTCGGAAGCAACCGGTTACTCACATTTGTACAGCGCCGATGTGGTGAGCAAACAGGTAAAAGCACTCACAACGGGTCAATATGAAGTGCAGCGTGCGCAGCTGAGCCTTGATAAAAAAACATTTTACATCAGCACCAATGAAGTGCATCCCGGCGAACAGCAGTTATACCGTTTATCGGTAGCCGATGGAAAGAAAGAACGCATCACCAGCATGACTGGTGCCAATGATGTAAGTATTTCTCCCGATGAAAAATATTTTGCCATTTTATATTCTTATTCCAACAAACCATGGGAACTGTATCTGCAGGAAAATAAAACCGGCAGCAGGGCCATGCAAATTACCAGCAAAGCCCAGAGCGAAGAATTTAAATCCTATCCCTGGCGTGATCCTGAAGTGATCACTTTTACCGCGGCTGATGGCGCTTCGGTATATGCCCGTATTTATAAACCCGCCAACCCGCATCCCAATAAACCGGCGGTACTCTTTGTACACGGTGCCGGTTATTTGCAAAACGCTCACAAATGGTGGAGCAGTTATTTCAGGGAATACATGTTCAATAATATGCTTGCCGATAATGGGTATTATGTAATGGATATTGACTACCGCGGCAGCGCAGGTTATGGCCGCGGCTGGCGTACCGGCATTTACCGTTTTATGGGAGGCAAGGACCTGAACGATCATGCAGATGCGGTGGATTACCTGGTAAAAACCTATGGCGTTAACCCGCAGCATGTGGGTTTGTATGGCGGTTCTTATGGCGGCTTAATTACTTTAATGGCCATGTTCACCAAACCGGGAACATTTGCAGCCGGTGCTGCATTAAGACCGGTTACCGACTGGGCCAATTACAACCATGGCTATACCTCTAATATTTTGAATGAACCATTTACCGACAGCATCGCCTATCATAAAAGCTCTCCTTTTTATTATGCCGAAGGATTAAAGGGACATTTGCTTATTTGCCATGGCATGGTGGATGTGAATGTGCATTTCCAGGACGCAGTTAAATTATCGCAGCGGCTGATTGAGCTGGGCAAAGACAATTGGGAACTGGCACCCTACCCCATGGAAGACCACGGTTTTGTGGAGCCCAGCAGCTGGACGGATGAGTACAAGCGTATTTATAAATTATTTGAAACAGTGCTCAAAAAATAGTCACAACAGCATGCATATCATTTTTGAAACTCCCCGTCTTTACCTGCGCCGCTTTACACTGGAGGATGCGCCACTGGTGTACGAACTCAACAGTAAACCCGAAGTGCTGCAGTACCTGCACGAACCACTGGTAAGGGATGAAGCGCATGCAAGGGAAGTGCTTACTAATATTACCCTGCCCCAGTATGAACTGAACCTGGGCCGCTGGGCCGCATTTATAAAAGACAATGATACATTCATTGGCTGGTGCGGATTAAAATACCTGCCCGAAAGAAACGAAACCGATCTTGGTTACCGTTTTTTACCGGCACACTGGGGCAAGGGTTATGCAACAGAAGCCGCCAGCAACACACTTGAATATGGTTTTAGTCAACTGCAATTGAAAAGCATTACCGGTATGGCACATATTGAGAATACCGCGTCTTTAAACGTACTGCAAAAAATAGGTATGCGGTATATAAAGGATGAAATAGTGGACGACTGCCCGGTAAAAACATATATCAAATTCAACCCCGATCAACAATAACCGGAACAAGAAAAAGCCAATTCGTGTAATTAGTGTAATTCGAATAATTCGAGTCATCCCACCCCAAAATCAAAAATTTGTTAAAGCCCTAAAATTATCTCCGAAAAATTTCGTAATCAGGAAATCTGCTCTATATTTGTTCTACTAAAATCTTCGTACATAAATTAATCAAGTCATGAAAAAGGTATTATTAACGGCTGTTGTTGCAGGTTTCTCCGCTCTTTGTTTCACTGCACATGCACAGGAAGATAAAGAAGTGATCATGGAGAAAGCGAAAAAAGACAAGTTTGCAACAGTAAAAGACAAAAAGGAAACACAGGAGATCATCATCCGTAAAAAGGGTGACAAAGATGCCAAGATCACTGTTGAGATCAAAGGTGATAAGATCACTGTAAACGGCAAACCCCTCAGCGAATTCAAGGATGGTGATATCACCATTAATAAAAGGGAGTTCAAATTCTTCGATGGCCAGCACAATTTTGCTTTTGGCCCCGGTGATGAAATGGAAATGTTTTTCAATGGCGACCGTATGGGCGGTTTTGGAGTGGATGATGGCAAGCCCCGTGCATTTTTAGGTGTTACCACCAACAGTACTATTGAAGATGGTAAAGATGTCAAAAAAGACGGTGCCGAAATTACCAATGTAAGCAAGGGCAGTGCTGCAGAAAAAGCTGGATTGAAAGAAGGTGATGTGATCACCAAGGTGAATGACACAAAAATTGAAAACCCTGCTGATCTTACAGAAGCCATTACCAGCCATAAACCAAAAGATGAAGTGACCGTTTATTTTAAAAGAGACGGAAAAGATATGAGTGCGAAAGCCACACTGGGCGAAACCAAACAGGGCCGTACCATGTCTTATTCATTTTCTGGCCCGGGCGGGCAAATGCGTTCCTTCAGCATTCCAAGGGTAAACGTGGAACCACGTGTGCAAACCGTTCCCGGTTTTCAGTGGAATGAAGACATGAACCGCAATTTTGAACCATTCAGGGAACTGACCGTTACCGGTTTTCCGCGGCAGCAAAAACTGGGTTTGAAGATCCAGGATACAGAGGAAGGCAATGGCGTTAAAGTACTGGATGCAGAAAAAGATTCTCCCGCTGAAAAAGCCGGCCTGCAAAAAGATGATGTGGTGACAGAAATAGGCGGTGTTAAAATAAATACTACTGATGATGCCAGGGAACAGCTGATGGAAAATGCAGAAAAAACTGCTTATACCATCAAGGCAAAACGCAATGGAAAGGAAATGAGTTTTGATATTAAGATCCCTAAAAAACTCAAAACCGCTAACTTATAAGCCATCGTAGAACAATGCTAAAAGCCCCTGGAAAATTCAGGGGCTTTTTATTGACCATTCACCATTGACTATTCACTATTGGCTTACCTTTGCGCCGTGAATACCATAGATAAATACCAGGTGGTGATAGGGCTTGAAGTACATGCCCAGCTGATTACAAAAAGCAAATTATTTTGTGGCGACAGTGCCGCTTTTGGAGCCGCACCCAATACGCATATCAGCCCCATTACAATGGCACATCCCGGCACATTGCCTAAAATGAATAAAAAAGCTATTGAATATGCCGTAAAGCTGGGATTGGCCCTGCACTGCGATATTGAACAGCATAATTATTTTGCCCGTAAAAATTATTTTTATCCCGACCTGCCCAAGGGTTACCAGGTAAGTCAGCATACAACGCCCATTTGCAAAAACGGTTATGTAACAATCAAGTCTGCCGAAGGCGAAAAAAATATATTGCTTAACCGCATCCATATTGAAGAAGATGCCGGTAAAAGTTTGCATGATGTGGATGATGATTACACCTGCATTGACCTGAACCGTGCAGGAGTGCCCTTACTGGAAATTGTGAGCGAGCCCTGCATACACAGCAGCGATGAGGCTTTTGCATACCTCACCGAATTAAGAAAACTGGTGCGCTGGCTCAGCATTTGCGATGGCAATATGGAAGAAGGCAGCATGCGCTGTGATGCCAATATCTCCATCCGCCTCAAAGGCGAAACAAAACTGGGCACCAGGGTGGAAGTAAAAAACCTCAACAGCATCCGCAACGTAAAACGTGCCATTGATGTGGAAGTGGCCAGGCTGGTGGAAATAACAGAAAGCGGAAAAAAAATTGTGCAGGAAACAAGAAGTTACAATGCGGATGATAACAGCACTTTTTCCCTTCGCACCAAGGAAGATGCAGATGATTACCGTTATTTTCCCGAACCCGACCTCACTCCCTTTCATATTACAGATGTCTTCTTACAACAGGTAAAAGACAGTATTCCCGCATTGCCTGAATCACTGGAAAAAAAATACCAGGAACAATTGCAGCTACCTGCATACGATGCACAGGTAATTTGTGCCGATAAGGAAACGGTTGATTATTTTGAAGGCATCATCAGCCACACCAACAATTACAAGGCTGCTGCCAACTGGCTGCTCGGCCCTGTGAAAAGTAACATTAATCACACACAAACAGAACTGAAAGATTTTATTTTGCCTCCTGCAACCATTGCGGCATTGATACAGCTGGTGGATGATGGCAAAGTAAATTTCAGCAACGCCAGTACAAAAATATTTGCCGCCTTGCTCAGCAATCCGGCACAGGCGCCACTGCAAATTGCAACAGAGCTGAACCTGATACAGGAAAGCGACAGCAGTTCGCTGGAAGCATGGGTGGAGGAAGTGATTGCTAAAATGCCCGATAAGGTAAAGGATTATAAAAGCGGTAAAAAAGGGCTTATTGGCCTGTTTGCAGGAGAAGTAAAAAAAGCAAGCAAGGGAAAGGCAGACATGCAGGCTGTAAATAAATTACTTGCAGAAAAGTTAAAGTAATGTGTTGCCAAACTCCGGCAACACAATTCACGTATATCAATAAACTAAAAGCCCAACGGCATATTGAACGAATGAAGCAGCTATTATTTATCGCATCACTCACTGCACTATTGTTTTCATGCAATAACAATGCAGATAATAAAAATAAACTTACTGTTAACGGGCAGCTGAAAAATGCGCCAGACCAAAAAGTGTATCTTGAAGAAGTGTTCTTCAGCCAGAAAGACCCCGAAGTGCTGGATACTGCTGATATGAAAGCTGGCAAATTCACACTTAATGGTTTATCCGCCGAAGAAGGTTTGTACCGCATCCGCCTGGAAAAAATGAACCGTGGTTTTCTTTTCATCAACGACCAGCATACAATCAATTTTTCTGCCGACCTGGATGATGTAAGTCTAGCCGGGCCAACATTCAGTACAGCGGCTAACAATTCATTGAAAAATTTTATTGGCACCAGCGACAGCCTTATCAGGAAACTGAATGGCTGTTATACACAATTGAAAGATCTGCAAAAAAATGGCGCCCAGCCCGGCGACAGTATCGTACTGGTAACACAGTCAGAATTCAATAAAGCAAAAGAGGCTGCTACAAAATTCTGTTTCCAGTATGGTGATACGGCTAAAAGTCCGGCACTGGCATTATTCGCCACTACAGAAGCACCTGCCACTTTGGAAGAAATACAAATACCCATGCAAAAACTGGCGCAGCGTTTCCCCAACCACAATGCCATCATTGCTTTTACCAATTATGCCAAAACACAGCTGACCATGCAACAGCAGCAGGCGCAGCAGCAATCCAATGGTAAGATCACTGTTGGAAGTGTGGCACCCGATATTACCATGAACGATGTAAATGGCAAACCTTTTTCATTAAGCCAGTTAAGGGGCAAATATGTACTGGTTGATTTTTGGGCCAGCTGGTGCGGACCCTGCCGTGGAGAAAATCCCAATGTAGTGGCAGCCTACAACCAGTTTAAAAATAAAAATTTTACGGTGCTGGGTGTGTCGCTCGATAAAGATAAAGCATCCTGGCTCAAAGCCATCCAGGATGATGGCCTAACATGGCAGCACATCAGCGACCTGCAATACTGGAACAGCGCAGCGGTGCCGTTATATGGTTTCAACGGTATTCCTTACAATGTGCTGATAGACCCGCAGGGGAAAGTATTGGCCACAGAATTACGTGGTGCTGCATTAACCGCCAAGCTTGCTGAAGTGTTGAAATAAATAAAGAACATTACTAAATAAAAAATCCCGGAATATTCTTCCGGGATTTTTATTGCATTGTAAATATTTTAAACCGCTTCTGAGCTCATTTGCTTTTGTGCTTTTTTACGGTCTTCTTCATTCAGTATCACTTTACGCATGCGGATGAAATTAGGTGTAACTTCAATGCACTCATCCTGCTCAATGTATTCCATGCATTCTTCCAGCGTCATGAGCGTTTTTGGAGCAATGCGGGTGGCATCATCACTGCCGCTGGCACGGTGGTTGGTGAGTTTTTTACCTTCGGTGGCATTCACCACCAGGTCGCCCGGCTTAATATGTTCGGCAATGATTTGTCCTGCATAAACATCTTCTCCCGGATCTACAAAGAAGGTGCCCCTGTCCTGCAGCTTATCAATAGAATAACCGGTTGTTTTGTCCTGGTTTTTTGAAAGCAGCACCCCGTTATTTCTTCCGGGTATCTGTCCTTTCCATGGTTTGTATTCTGTAAAGCGGTGCGCCATTACAGCTTCACCGGTGGTGGCAGTAAGCATTTGTGTACGCAGGCCGATCAATCCCCTTGAAGGAATTTCAAATTCCAGGTGCTGCATATCGCCCTTTGTTTCCATGATCTGCATTTCACCTTTGCGGCGGCTTACCAGGTCAATTACCTTACTGGCAAATTCCTGCGGTACATCCACCACTAAATTTTCGTAGGGTTCAGATTTAACACCATTGATTGTTTTAATGATCACCTGCGGCTGACCCACGGTTAATTCATATCCTTCGCGGCGCATGGTTTCAATTAAGATACCCAGGTGCAAAATACCCCGGCCATACACCACAAAAGCTTCGCCCCCTTCACTGTCTTCCACACGCAGGGCCAGGTTTTTTTCAGTTTCTTTCATCAGGCGGTCACGCAGGTGACGGCTGGTAACAAACTTTCCGTCCTTACCATAAAAAGGTGAGTTGTTGATGCTGAAGAGCATGTTCATAGTGGGTTCATCCACGCTGATCACCGGTAAAGCTTCGGGGTTTTCAAAATCTGCAATGGTATCGCCAATATTAAAATCTTCAATACCCACCACCGCACAAAGATCTCCCGCCTGTACCTCGGTTACTTTTTTCTTACCCATTCCTTCAAACACGTACAGTTCCTTCACACGTGATTTTTTCTGGGTACCGTCGGTTTGCATCAGTGTAAAAGGCATGCCTTCCTTGATAAAACCACGGGCTACTTTACCAATGGCAATACGGCCAAGGAAAGAAGAATAATCCAGCGAAGTGATCTGCATCTGCAGGTTACCCTCACCTACTTTTGGTTCGGGTACGTATTTTAAAATACCATCCAGCAGGGGATTGATATTATCGATCTGTGTTAATGAATCGTTGAACCAGCCGTTTTTGCCGCTGCCATAAAAAGTAGGGAAGTCCAGCTGCTCTTCTGTTGCATCCAGGTTAAAGAATAATTCAAACACCGCGTCGTGCACGTCATCGGGGCGGCAGTTGGGTTTATCCACCTTATTAATTACAACGATGGGTTTCAGGTTTAAATGCAGTGCTTTCTGTAATACAAAACGTGTTTGGGGCATGGGGCCTTCAAAAGCATCCACCAGCAGAATAACACCGTCGGCCATTTTAAGCACACGCTCCACTTCACCGCCAAAGTCGGCGTGACCCGGTGTATCGATCACATTAATTTTTACACCGTTGTAGGTTACCGATGCGTTCTTACTGAAAATGGTGATGCCACGCTCCCGCTCAAGGTCATTGCTGTCCATGATGAGTTCACCGGTTTCCTGGTTTTCACGAAAAACCTTGGTGGCATGCAAAATTTTGTCAACCAGGGTAGTCTTACCGTGGTCAACGTGAGCTATTATAGCTATATTACGAATGTTCATAGTTCTGATTCAGGCTGTTACAATAAAACATTGTGCAGCATATTTTTTTGAAGCTGCAAAGGTACGGCATTTAAGCCGGGTTTTGGCATTAATAAATAAAGAAATGAATACAGCCGGGAACTGCTGTTGCTACCCCGCCTGGCTTACCATTTTACAAAGGATTCTACGAATTTTTTATCCCCTGCATTTACTGCAATGGTATAAAAACCGGGACTTAATTCATCAACCGGTATGGTGTAATAATTATTACCTTTTTCAAACAATGGCGGTGATGGTTTTTTAACCACGGCTCCCGCAGCATTGTAAATGGTAATATCACACCTGGTACGTTTATCCAGCACCAGGTAAATATTTACCGGCGAAGAAACCGGGTTGGGGAACACCAGCATATTGCCCGATTCATTATTTGACCGGATGAGTATAATATTGGAATAGGTAAAACTGCCGTTTACGCTTACAAGTTTAAGCCTGTACTGGTAACTGGTAAAGTCGTTCACATTCCTGTCGGAGAATGCGTACTTATTGGTGCCGGGATTGTTTTGCGCTTTTACAGTTGCAACAGCCGTAAACCCTGCGCCTGAATTACGTTCCAGCACATATTCTTTCATACCTGTTTCGCTGCTGGCACTCCATTGCAATTCGTTATTGCCAGAAATTTTATTTCCGGTAAATGAGAAAAGTGTTGCAGCAAGCGGCATTACTATCAGCCGGCTGCGGAAGGTTCTCATTTCATTATGGCCCAATGTAACAGGCAATTCATTCCCCCCGGGAACAAAACTCAGGGCCTGCATATCTGTTTCCACGTGTGAAGTACGCTTTGCTTCATTGATCACCAGATCATAATTCAGAGAAGGAGCAGCATCATTGTCGGAAAGATTCCATACCCTTGTAATTGTACCGCCGAGATAGCCTTCTTCTGATGGCTTCACCGCCCAAATAATGGAAGACGGATCGGTACAGTTCATGAATGAATACTGGTTTTCGGGTAAAAAGTTTACAATGGTACTGATTGGGCCGCATACCATTGAGTCCTGGTGTTCCAGCGCCTTTTTCATATCATTGGCGGCGCTGTAATTAGTGTGTGTTGTAATGGCAAAGCGCTGGTTGAATATAAGGTCATCTCCCTGGTCGGGTAAGCCAATGCCGTCAATTTGCCCGCCAGCCAGTACTTTCAGTTCGGCAGAGCCCTGGTCGAGTGTACCCACTGTGCTGTTACCCAGTTTCATAAAGTAACAATCCTGGTTTGATAATGAAACACCATAACCGGTAGCGTCATTCACACTGGCAAAATGGTGCAGCGTGTTCCAGTCGTACCTTGCGTTTTGTGCAGAATAATGCCCCCCATTGCTTTTCAGTTTTGCCTTGATCACAGCACCTGTTTCTTCATGCCATACTGTTGGGCCGGAAATATTAAAAGAGTAGGCCCAGGTACGGGTATTGCCAAAATTTTCGGTGATCTGGTTATCAATATCCACCCGGGCAATATTTTTATACAGAGTAATTCTTGTATTGTGCTTTTGTCCGCCTACATTACTGTTGCAATAAATGGTAACAGAAACGGGACCGTTACTTTCCACCAATGAACTGCCGTTATTCAATGCACCTGAACCGAAATCATTGATGTACTTGCCGCTTGCCACCAGCTCTTTATTGCCGTTTTGTTTATCAATAAGACTGGTGATCACACCCGCATTGGTACACACCACTTTGAAGTAAGTATTTTCTATTGTGGTGGCTGTTGCTGCCGGATCCGTATTTGTAAATGCTGTGGGTGCAGTATTTTGAATTTCGTACACTTTGTATCCAACAGAAGGTATGCTGTCGGCCAGAATACGCAGGTACTGCACACCCGATTTAGTTATTAACTGGTAAGGCACTTCTGTTCCGGAAGCTGTTTCTATTACACGCTTGCCTGCCATGGAAGTGCTGTATTTATAATCAGCATAATCGGTTCTCTTCCATCCCAGCGGGTTAAACGAATAAAAACGCGGGTTGCTTCCCAGCCCCTGCGTGATATAATAACTGAGGTTTGCTTTTGATAAATTATACAGGCTGTCTACATAATCACTAAAGCTTTTTTGCCTGGTGCGCTGAAAAGCATTGCGCTGTACAAATGTATTGGTGCCTTGTTCAAACCCAAAATTATGCTCATAATATAAACCCAGCGACATCCATGCTTCCTTACGCATACTGTCGAGCGAAGCTGTGAATGTGGGATTGTAATTGATCACCACCGCAGCCATGGCTTCGGCAGCCCTTAATTTTTCAAGAGAGCGTTTTACTTTGGCACTTACTTCTGCAAGTGAAGCAACAGCAAGATCCCACTCATTGCCATAAGTAACCGACAGGCTGTCCAGTGTACTGCCATAAGTTGTTTCAAAGTCTTCAAAAAAATCTGTTTCATTGGATACGATTACCCGCTGGCTTGCATTGCTGCTGGTTTGTGCCGCATTGGAAAGGGTGTTATTGGCAAGTGTCTGGTCATCATCGTACCCAACCCCAAAACCGCCGGCGATATTATAAGGATATGTTACAGGTGTATTGCACTTAAGGGCAAGGTCGGCAATGGTATTATTGAGATAGCGGGATTCGGCATAGCCTCCAATATAACTGCCCGAACCTCCACCAAAAGGCGGGGTAAGATAGCTGTACCATTTCATCAGCACTTTATTGGTATCAAGTCCTTTTGCCCAGTATATTTCTTTTGCCCTGTTTGTTAAACCGGGCACCTGTGTAAAGCAATTACAAACGCCCTGCCAGCAATACTTTGCCCCCGCTCCTTTCCATAAAGAAGCTATACCAAATGGTGTGGTCTGGTTCTCCATGGATGTGGCCATTTTGAACTGGACATTTTTACGGCGCTCCAGGTCTCCGGCATAATACATACCCCTTAAAACCGCTTCTGCAGGAATAGAACCATAGGTGACTATGAGCGGGCTATACGGTACCGTTACCTGTCCTCTTCGTATTTGGGCTATGAGGGTATCAAACTGCGCAGCACTGCGGTTCTTTTCGTATGTCCATATCCAGTAGGAGCCATCACAATTCCATTTGCTGGTATAATCGGGGTTATTGGTGCCGTTGCCGTAAGTGGTGGTATTTTTTGCGGCCCAGGAATCCAGCATGGCCAGGAAGGCGGCTTTGTAACCTGCTTCATCCAGCGTCCACATATAATCGGTATGATCATCGTTGGACACATAAATGCGTTTTTGCGCATGCACCCCGCATTGAAATGAAAACAGTGCCAGTATTACCAGTAAGGGTAAAATTTTTCTCATTATAAACTTAATTAGGGTTCTGTTTCTTTTACATAACACAATTAAAGCAACGATGGTTGCCTTATGCAATCAGTGCAGGGGAAAGTTTTTCTTGGAAGTAGGAATGGGTAGTATTCAAAGATATATAACTTTACCAAAAAAAGAGCAGTCCTTTTAATTTAATTCCAGATGAAGAAAATAAGAAAAATACCGAATGTAAAACGTATTGCGCTTGTAGCTCATGACAATAAGAAGAAAGACCTGATAGAATGGGCGGAACATAATAAAACCGTACTCTCTCACCACGACCTGTACGCGACAGGGACCACCGGTAAAATGCTGGAAGAGAAACTGGAGCGGACTGTTAAAAAATTGCTGAGCGGCCCGCTGGGGGGTGACCAGCAAATTGGTGCCATGATAGCAGAGGGAAAACTGGATGTGCTGATCTTTTTCTGGGATCCCATGCAGGCACAGCCGCACGACAGTGATGTAAAGGCGCTGTTGCGTGTGGGTGTGGCCTGGAATATTTTACTGGCCTGCGACAGGGCCACGGCCGATTTTATTCTCACCTCGCCATTAATGCATGGCGATTACGAAACACAAATTCCTGATTACGACGGTTATTTAAAAAGAAAAGTGGTATAGCTTATACCCGGATATAAATTTTCTTCCTGTCGAGTATATAACCCACCAGCCAGCACAGCAGCATAAAACAAAGTGCAAACAAAAACGAACCCAAATAGCTGCCTGCATAACTGAATATGTTTTTGTACAGCCACTGGTATAAAGTTGTTTGCGGGTTTGCCCTGAAAAAATAAAGCAAGGTGGCCGCCAGTTCCGACAGCAGGTAAATGAACAAAGGGTTGCGCCCCATCACTTCAAAAAAATAAGTGAACCCCGTTTTGTTTTTTATATGAATGACGTACACCAGTGCGGCCAGCAGTATGCAATCCAGCCCAACCGTTAACACCACAAAAGAACTGGTCCACAATTTTTTATTTACCGGGAAAACACTGTTCCAGCAATAAGCAACAAATAACATGGCAGCACCGCACAGGAGTAATTTAGTAAGCGCTTCATAACTGCTCCCCTTTAGCTGTATGTACTTACCCACTGCATAACCGGCAACCACATTTGCAATGGCAGGTATGGTACTTAATAATCCTTCCGGATCAAAAGCCACCCCTTCGCCATGATACATATGGCTTTCGCCCAGCAGCCATTTATCAATATAAAAACCGGTGTTGGTTTGCATACCCAGCGGATCGGTGGCATCTCCAAAAACATACAGCAGCAGCCAGTATAAAAAAAGCAGCCCCACGCTGATAATAATGGCAACCTTCGGCTTTAAATAATACAGCAGCAGCGCCGCAATACCATAACAAAGGGCAATGCGCTGCAGCACACCAAACACCCGCGTATCATGAAATGGAAATGCCATAAAGTTACCGGCAGCATCCCGCTTTACAAACGGGAACCAGTACATGAGATAGCCCAGTAAAAAAATAATAAACGTGCGTTTCAGTATTTTCCACAGCACCTGTTGCTGCGAAAGCGTTTCCCATTTTCTCATTACAAAACTCATGGCATTACCCACGGCAAATAAAAAAGAAGGAAATACCAGGTCGGTGGGCGTAAACCCATGCCAGTGCGCATGCTGTAAGGGAGCGTAGGTGGTGGCGCCATTGCCCGGGGTGTTTACAATGATCATAAAACAAACCGTTATGCCACGAAAAACATCCAGTGCAGTGAAACGTTGGGAAGCAATCGTCATAAGCAGGAATTGAGGTTATACAAAGTAATCATTTTTTACCTGCCGCAACACAAACATTTGTAACTTTAAGCATCTTCAACCACCATAAAATTCTTGCTATGTCAAAATCCTGGAACCGAAGGGACGCCATCAGGGCGCTTGGTTTATCATTAAGCAGTGCTGCCTTACCATTTTCTTCATGGGCAACAGATGAGCACAAACAACCGATTTTACTGCCCAGCAAAAAATTGCAGCTGGACAAACCTATTACCGCCATTACCTGCGGCGCCGGCAACAGGGGTAATGTTTACGGCGGCTATTCATTACAGTATCCCGATCAACTGGATATTGTGGGTGTGGCCGAACCCATAGCCATACGCAACGAACGCTACGCCCAAAAGCATAACATTAAAACTGAAAACCGTTTCAATACCTGGGAAGATGTTTTTAAGCGGCCCAAATTTGCTGATGCTATCATCATTACCACTCCTGATAATTTGCATTACGGCCCCTGTATGAAAGCGCTGGAAATGGGTTACGATGTTTTGCTGGAGAAACCTATTTCACCCAGTGAAAAAGAATGCCGGGATATACTGGCACTAGCCAAAAAAACGGGCCGCATTGTTGCTGTATGCCACGTGCTGCGCTATGCACCTTACTTTGTGAAGCTTAAAGAAATTATGCAAAGCGGTGTGCTGGGTGATATTGTGAGCATACAGCACATGGAACCCATCGAACACATTCACATGAGTCACTCTTATGTACGCGGCAACTGGCACAACAGCAAGGAAACAACGCCCATCATTCTTGCAAAATCATGCCACGACCTGGATATTTTAAGATGGCTGCTCGAAAAAAACTGCACCCATATCCAGGCTTTTGGCAACCTCAAATGGTTCACGTTTAAAAATGCACCCGAAGGCAGCACCGCCCGCTGCACCGATGGCTGTAAGGTGGAAGGCAAATGCCCCTACTCTGCGTTAGACATTTACTATCGCAAACGCCAGCGCAATTATGTTTTTGATTTGCCCGATGATAAAGAAAAACAGGCCGCCTATGTTTTAGAACAATTAAAGACCACCAACTACGGGCGCTGTGTGTACAAAATGGATAACGACCAGCCCGATCATTACACCACCAATATTTTATTCCGCGATGATATAACCGCCGCATTTTCCATGGAGGCCTTTACATCGTATGAAGGACGCCGCACCAGGGTGATGGGCAGTTTGGGTGATGTGGTGGGTGATATGACTTCTTTTGTAATGACCGATTTTTTAACCGGCAAAAAAACAGAATGGAAGCAGGATACCGACGGGCATGGCGGCGGCGACTGGCGACTGGTGACCGATTGGATAAATGCCATTTCCAAACATGACCCTTCATTACTAACATCCACTATCGATGCTTCGATAGAAAGTCATGTAATGGGTTTTATGGCAGAAGAAAGCCGTAAGCACCATAAAGTAATGGAAGTAAAATTGTAGTTTTTGTGAATTTAGGTTTGCTGCATATTTTGCAATAGTGAAACCCGTTTATAATTTATTTTACAGATTGCTGCCCGTTAAAAAAGTGAATACCGACGGGCAGCTTTTTTTATTAACGGAAGATGAAATAAAAAATATCCGCCGTAAGGAACATATTGCCATCTGGCTGGCTGCCTGCTTCGGCGCCATGGGTGTGCTGCTGCTGTATGTGCCTCAATATGCCCTGCCCCATTTATTTGCCGGTACTGCTGTTACATTGTTTGGAAAAACCTTTACAGTTCCTGCAACCATGCTGGTATACAGTTTTGTACTGGTGATCATCGAGATCATGCTGCTCACATTTTTAAATATCTGGTGTGCACATGAAATTGCAGTGGCCACCGGTTTTCTCAACTATCAAAGCAAAAAAGAAAAAGACAAACGCAACCTCCTCATCAATATCGGCCTGGAAAAAAAGAACAAAGAGGTATTAAAATACGGCATCGATCCGCTGCAGGGCATCAATAAAAAAGCATTGCTGGTATGGAATTTCTTTTTCATCCTGAAAGCCACACTCAGCAATATGCTGTTCAAAATGCTGATACAGCGTTTACTGGGCCGTTATGCCGTTAAAGCGCTGCAGGATTTTGCCGGCATTCCCATTTTTGCATGGTGGAATGCATATGGAACAAGGGTGATATTGAAAGAAGCACGTGTGATCATCATGGGGCAAAACCTGGTTGAAACAGTTTGTGCAGCCATCCGTAAAGACCAGCCCGCCACCGATGCATTTAAAAACCTCCTGTACGACACGCTGCAATACATTGCTGTGAGCAAACGCGATTTTCACCAGAATCATTACATCCTTACCAAAAACCTGTTTGATATTTACAGCATCAGTCCAAAAGAAAACCACTGGCTGGAAAAGGGCTATTACCAAAAACTGCATACTGCAGGAAAGGAAGAAAAAGAAGTATGCCAGTTGCTCATCTGCATCGGTTTTATACTGGATGGCAAACTCTCCATCAACGAATATTTACAGTTGAAAGAACTGCAAAAGGAAGGATTGCTTGATCTTTCCGCAGCTGAAATAAAAAAATACCAGCAGGATTTTTTAAATGGCCGGGGTATTGAAGGGCTGATTAAAAAATACATTGCTTAACCGGCCAAGCCTTATACTTTAACTTATTTTTTTCTGCGTCTGAAGCATTTGATATTATATTTATACAACAAACTCCCCAGTATGACTAAAATAATCACCCTTGCATTTGCAGTACTGCTCACTGCAACCGCTAACAGCCAGGTTAAATTTGAAGCTCTGCAGTTCAGTCCGCAGTTTCCCAAAGCCGGGCAAACCGTAAGTTTTAAATACAATGCACAGCTGTCGCCATTGATTGATGAAAAGAACGTGGACGTGGCGGTGTACATCTTTGGCAAAAAAGGCCTGCATGTGGTGGAACCAAAAATTACAAAGGCGGGTAAATTGTATTCGGGCAGTTTTAAAGCCGACACTGCTGCTTATTGTATCGCATTCGGCTTTTCTGCCGGTAAAGAAAAAGATGCCAATGCCGGTAAAGGGTATATCATACCCATCTATACAACAGCAGATAAACCGGTAAAGGAATATTACACAACCGCCAGTTCCCTGCAAAGCGGCTATGGAGAGTACTTATTTGGTATGGAGAACAGCACAGCAAAAGCATTTACCACACTGGAAGAAGGTTTAAAAATATACCCCGCCGTCAAATATGAGCCCGCTTATTTTGGCAGTTACCTGCGCATGCTGAATTCGGCAAAGAAAACATAAGCTAAAGAACTGGTGCCAAAAGAACTGCAGGCATTTGAACAAAAAGGCAATCTTACAGAAGATGGATACAACCTGCTGGTACAATGGTATGCACGGGATAAAAGAAAAGAAAAGGCCGACAGTTTAACTGCAGCCATGAAAGCCGCCTTCCCCGAAGGAAACTGGAAAAAGAACGAAGCCATTACGGCTTTTAACAAGGAAAAAGATCCTGCAAAAAAACTGGAACTCTATAATGCCTATATCACAAAGTATCCGCCAACGGCTGATAGTATGCCGCTGCTCAACAATTTCAAATCGCAGCTGGCAAATGCCTATGCAAAGGCAAAAGATTATAAATCATTTTACGAATGGAGCAACAAGGGCGATAAAGAAACCATGGCATCAGACTTTAACAATGTTTCGTGGAATATGGCAGAGAAAGATGAAGACCTGCAGGAAGCAAAAAAAATGTCATGGACAGCCACATCCTATATAAAAAATGAGATAGAAAATCCAAAGACAAAAACACCAGAAAGCTTTACCCGGAAGCAATGGCATGAACAGCTTAAAAACATGTATGCCATGTATGCCGATACTTATGCTTTCATCTTATACAAGCTGGGTGAATATAAAGAAGGCTTACAATATGCAAAAGATGCGGCCGGCAACAGCAATAACAAAAACGCCGAATACAACGAACGTTATGCCATGCTGGTTGAAAAAGCGGGGCCTGCCGCCGAAGCACAAAAAACCATTGAACAGTTTGTAAAAGACGGCGCAGCCACATCCAAAACAAAAGAGATACTGAAGCAGCTGTACATCAAACAAAAAAATTCAGCAGAAGGTTATGACGCTTATCTCACCAATCTTGAAATGGCGGCAAAATTGAAAAAACGTGAAGAGCTGGCTAAGACCATGACCAGCGATGCGGCACCTAAATTCAGCCTGAAAGATATGGAAGGCAACACCGTTAGCCTGGAAGGATTAAAAGGTAAAGTGGTGATCGTTGATTTTTGGGCCACCTGGTGCGGCCCCTGCATTGCATCGATGCCGGCCATGAAAAGATCGCTGGAAAAATATAAGGACCGCGATGATGTGAAGTTTGTTTTTGTGGATACATGGGAAACGGTTGACAACAAAACACAAAACGCGGCTGACTTTATGAAGAAGAACAACTACCCCTTTCATGTGCTGATGGATGATGAGAGCAAAGTGGTGGCCGATTTTAAAGTAAGCGGTATCCCTACAAAATTCATCATCGACAAAACCGGCAATATCCGTTTTAAAAGCATCGGCTTTGGCGGTAATGACGATGCCTTGATAGATGAGATAGACACTATGATAGAATTGTCGTCAAAATAATCAGGAATATCCTGAAATAAAACCGGTTGCTGTTGCCGCCGGTTTTTTTATGTACAAAATGACAGCTGCTGCATATGGCAGGGAAATTGATGCCATTACTTCCAAAAGTAAACATGGATAACAAACCCGTTTTTGTACCCGCTCTTGCATTATGTGTATTACTGGATGCCGTGGGTATGATGACTTATCTTATTCCTGCGCTGGGAGAGTTTGGAGATATTGTTTGGGCGCCCATATCTGGTTTTTTGTTTTACAGATTATTTGGCGGCAGGTTCGGGCTTGTTGGCGGTGTGCTCAATTTCCTGGAAGAAGTGCTTCCGTTTACAGACATCATCCCTTCTTTTACCATTGCCTGGTTCATCCGTAAAAATGAAGCGGAAAAGTTAAAGGTTTTGCACAGGCAGATTAAGTAAATTTGTTTCTTATACATCATCATGGCTTTTCAACTTCATGCCCCATATGTGCCCAGCGGCGATCAGCCGGAGGCGATACGACAACTGACCGAAGGTTTGCTGAACGGTGAACGTTACCAAACCCTGCTGGGTGTAACCGGCAGTGGTAAAACATTTACCATGGCCAACGTGATACAGAATGTGCAGCGCCCCACGCTGGTACTTACACATAATAAAACACTGGTGGCGCAGTTATACGGCGAGTTCAAACAGTTCTTTCCAGAAAACGCGGTAGGTTATTTTGTAAGTTATTATGATTATTACCAGCCCGAAGCATACATCCCCACCAGCAATACTTACATTGAAAAAGATTTAAGCATTAATGATGAGCTGGACAAGCTGCGCCTGCAGGCCACCGCACAACTGCTCAGTGGCAGAAGGGATATTATTATTGTGGCAAGCGTTAGCTGTATTTATGGTATGGGCAATCCCACGGATTATGAAAACGGTATCATCCGCATTCAGCCTGGGCAGGCCATATCGAGGCAGGGTTTCCTCCACTCCCTGGTAAACTCTTTATACAACCGCAGCGAGGGCGATTTTACAAGAGGCACATTCCGGGTAAAAGGCGATACCATTGATATTAACCTGCCCTACGTTGATTTTGGTTACCGCGTTACTTTTTTTGGTGACGAAATTGAAAGCATTGAAACGCTGGAGCTGAAAACCGGCAAACGCATCAGCAACGTGGAGCATGCCGCTATCTTTCCTGCCAATTTATACGTGGCACCCAAGGATGTGCTGCAACAGGTGATACACGAGATACAGGATGAATGCACGGCACAGACAGAATATTTTAAAAGCAGCGGCAAATACATCGAGGCACAGCGTATTGGTGAAAGGGTGAATTATGACCTGGAAATGATACGGGAGCTGGGTTACTGCAATGGTATTGAAAATTACAGCCGTTTTTTCGACAGGCGCATGCCCGGCACAAGACCTTTCTGTTTGCTGGATTATTTTCCGCGTGACTTTGTGGTGATGATTGATGAAAGCCATCAAACCGTACCACAGGTAAGCGGCATGTATGGCGGCGACCGCAGCCGTAAACTGATTTTAGTGGACTATGGTTTCCGCCTGCCCAGCGCACTGGATAACCGCCCGCTGAATTTTCATGAGTTTGAAGCGATCACCGGTCAGACCATTTTCGTTTCTGCCACACCGGGCGATTATGAACTGGAAAAATGCGGCGGTGTGGTGGTGGAACAGGTAGTGCGGCCAACAGGATTGCTGGATCCGCCCATCGAGATCCGTCCTTCGGTAAACCAGATCGATGACCTGCTGGACGAAATTGACAAACGCATTACCAAGGGTGACCGTGTATTGGTGACCACCCTCACCAAACGCATGGCCGAAGAGATGACAAAGTATTTAGAGCGCATCAACATAAAATGCAAATACATCCACAGCGAAGTGGATGCACTGGAGCGGGTGGAGATATTGCGTGAACTGCGTTTGGGGGTGATAGATGTTTTAGTGGGTGTAAACTTATTGCGTGAAGGTTTGGATTTGCCCGAAGTTTCACTGGTGGCTATACTGGATGCTGATAAAGAAGGTTACCTGCGCAATGAAAAAAGCTTAACACAAACTGCGGGCCGTGCGGCAAGGAATGTGGACGGGCTGGTAATTTTTTATGCCGATAAGATGACTGAGAGCATGCAAAAAACCATTGATGAAACTAACCGCCGCCGGGAAAAGCAGATCGCCTATAACATAGAGCACAATATCATTCCCGCAACGGTAAAGAAAAGCACGGAACAGATACTGGCGCAGGGAAGCGTGCTGGATGTAAAAGGTTACGACCCTGCCAACCCCTACTCTGTAAAACCGGATGAAGATATTGTACCCATTGCCGCAGAAGACCAGGCCGAGTACAAAACCATTCCGCAAATGGAAAAGGGCCTTGCAAAAGTGAAGAAGCAGATGGAAAAAGCCGCCAAAGACCTTGACTTTATGGAAGCGGCCCGCCTGCGTGATGAAATGTTCCGGCTGCAGAAAGAGCTGGAGGGGATGAAGGGCTGATCTCACATAACAATGTTATAAATGCTTTTTGAAGTACTTTTAATGGCAATAAAAATTTATGTCGGATACTTTAACCTACCACTATAGTTTACCCTCAGCCCTAACAAAAAATGCCGGACAGGATGAATTGTTTCTTTCCCAATACAGTGAAATTCAAAAAAAAGAAGCTGCCTGCTTTTTTTGGGGAAAACTGACAGATCCACACACAACAGCCCGTTGTCTTATTACATTATCAAATATTGTTCAGTCGAGCTTTAATCTTTCGCCCTTTGAAATGGCAAAGCTCAAAGACCCGATTGTAACAGCAGGAAATGAAAAAATCCGGTTTGAAGGATTTTCTCATTGTGCAGGTGTATATGCAAGGGTGGATATTTTACCAGGTGGATATGATGGCGAATTTCCAGAAAGTGGCACCACGAATGTTGACTTTAACCAGCCCATGATTTCTTCATTGAGCCGCATCGTAAAAAATGAAAAAGTGTTGCTGTCGGTTGGAAAAAAAGAAGTGGGGCTGCAAAGCGCGGCCGGTAAAGTAGTGGAAAGAAAAGTTCCGCTTCCCGCAAAATGGATAAAAGGGCTTACTACAGTTCAGTTGTTTTTGTCTGAGGCCGAAAAAGTTCATTCATTTAATAAAATACAGGCTTTACAATTATTCCAGAGTATCCCGGCAGGGAAACCCAAAGCCGATTATTATCTTGTTGTAAGAGGTAACAAGCCAGCCTTTTCTCCGGTTAAATCAGCAAATGCAATTTGTATTGGCGGTATCAACAGGCTAAAGCTTATTGAACCGCTATTGGCTTATGCAGATGAACTTAAAGTTTTTCCTCACCCGCAAATGCAGTCGACCACATGGCAGTTATATTTTGGAAATATCAGATTCAGCTTTTCGCTGTCCCGCGATAGCTGGCGTGGGTTTTCAGGAGAAGGTGCCGCACTTGAATCCCTGATAGAGGAAGTGCCGGATAACTGGATCGATGCAGTTGACAAATACAGTTATGTAAACCAGGCATTCAACCCGGCCATGCTGGCAGTGAACGAAGGACTCGATTTAAAAATGGTGGATAATATAACGGGCAGGCTTTCTGCTATGGGATTATTGGGATACGATCTTGACGAAAACCATTTCTTTTACAGGCGCCTTCCTTTTAAACTGAGCCGTATACTTAGTTTAAATCCACGTATGAAAGACGCTGAGAAGTTATTAAGTGAAAATAAAGTGGAGATTATTTCCAATACGGCAAACCGTGTAGAAGCCAAAGTGGAAGGAAGCGGGGTAAATCATTCTGTGATACTGGAGCCGGAAAAAGAACGCTGTACCTGTACCTGGTTCAGCCGCCACCAGGGCGAAAGAGGTCCATGTAAACACATACTCGCTACGAAGAAAATAATATCAAACTGACAACAGCATGGTAGAAGAATTAAGCCAACTGGTAAAAAATGAAAAGGAGCAGGAACTGATAGCTTTTTTAAAGACATTATCCCCGGAGCAGAAAAAAACACTTACCCCTATCATAAAAAAACTGCACAAGGAATATAATGAGTTCAGACAACTATCAAATAACAGTTACGGGTACACAAGTACAGAAGCACAACGGACATTGATTTTGTATGCAGGTTTTGTTTGCCTGAACAGGGCTGAATATGAAAAAATTTTCTCGGCGCTATGGATTCTTGAAGAAAAGCACTTAACCAAAATCATCAATTGGTATTGCCCGGATTGGTTCAGTGATTTTGTAAATAAACAGTCAAGTGCTGAATCCGTTCCATATTACATATCATATAACTGGCTGATTGAACTGGAAAGAGATGGATTTTTGCACCCATCAAAAGAATTACTTGCAAAGCAACTGACCAGTGTGATTTTTGAAAATACAAAAAACCAATGGACTTACAATCCGGAAAATGTGTTAAAGTACCCTGAAACCCTGCAAGAACATATCTGGTATTTGTTTGAATACGATACCAATATTCACTACAGCAGCAGGTGGTTGAACTTTGGCAAAGATGTATCAAAGGAAAAGGTCGGGTGGATCGTTCTATTCAAACAACTGGTTGCAGAAGGAAAGTTAGACAGGTTGTGTGTTCTAAAAGAATCGCTGATGGCTAGCAACCGCAACTTCAATAAGGTTTTATCGGGATGGTTTGCCGACTTATTCACCGAGTTGCTGCCAACAGATGAAGAGCTGCTTGTTTTGCAAAGGGAAATTTTTGGTGTACTGAGTTGCCCCCAGAGCAAGCCGGTCAATACTGCCCTGCAGGCAGTAAAGAAAATTGTACAGGCAAAAGAGTTTGATGCTGCCGGCTTTTTAGATTATGCGCCTGTTTTGCTTTCATCTTCCACAAAAAGCATTGTTGTATCCACGTTAATGATCTTTGAAAGGCTTGGAAAAAAAAGAAATGAGATGCAGAAAGAGATTTGCAGGCATACAGCACAGGTTTTTGTTTTACCTGATGATGAACTACAAACAAAAGCGGCAAAGCTGGTTGCAGGTTTTGCCAAATCGCTGGATGATTCCTTTGCTGACCAGATGGCCCCTTATGCAAATTCATTAATGAACGGTGCGAAAAAATTACTCGAAGGAATTATTGATACAAAATCCACTGCTGACATAGAGACCGAACCAGGCAGTTACACAGGAACAGAAGAACCAATCGAAATAAGACAGCCTGAAACAATAGATGATTTTATCTTTTTAGCCAGCCAGGCATTCGATAATAACCAGTCATGGCATGCAGACCTGTTTGCAAATGAACTGATAAGATGGTTGCCCGGTTTAAGAAATGAAAATCTCGAAAAACTTGAACCTGCTTTGCAAAGAGCTTTGAAAATGACAAGGAGTGACCTCAGGGCAGGGCAGGGGAAACTTGATCATATGCTGGCCGTTTTTTTCATAGATGTATGCATTTTGCTTGTAAGAAAATTCCCGGGTGAGTCAAAGGCCTTGTATACAATGTTCAGAAAGTTTGACCAGCGGGAAGGAAATATAATCAGGGAATGGACAGCTATTTCGCCCAACAGCACATACCTGAAAGACTGGAATACGCATAGCAAGGACCCATTTTATATCCCATACAAAAAATTACTGCTTTCGGCTTTTGAAAAAATAAAAGGAGAAGAAACGCTGCCACTTTTATCAACTCCTACACACGAGCCGGGATGGATATTACCTGAAATATTAGTTGACAAAATCTCTCTTTACCAGGACAACAATATTCTGCCACATGACATAGATTTTCAGATAGCAGTTTCGAGATGCAGGATTAGCGATACAGGAAAAGCGATACAGTCTGCCACAGCAAAACTGAAAGGAGAATACCTCAACATGATGCTGTTTCTTTTTAGTAGCCACACAGAACCAAAAGGCCCTTTTACAAACGAAGCCGCCTGGATGTGCTGTTCTCTTGCATTAAAACAAAAAAAACAGTACAAGCAGTTTGCTAATTTTTCTTACTATAAAAAACCGTTCAGCCTTTATACCGGAGAGTACCCATGGAAATCATACGAGGAGGAATATACAGCCAGCAGGTACGATTATTCCGGCGGTGAATTCAAAACAGTATATTATACAGATAAACGGAAAATTTTAAAAGTATACAGGGACCAGGGCAAAGCAGCTGAAAAGGAAAGTAGTTTAACAAAAATTCTCTCCTCCTTTTTACCCAAACAAAAGCAGGGTTCCGATGTGCTGTATGAGTTTTTCACCATCAGTGAAAGGTGGTTATCTGCGGAAAATGATTTCAGGAGAATTATATTGCTTGTACCCAATAATCCGGGGCCCTTTGTGATAGAGATTATACAAAAGTGCCTCGACAATCCAACATTCTGGAGTGAGTCCGATAAAAAAATGGTGATATCCGCATTACAGACATTGTATGACATTTGGGATGATTTTGGAGAACCAGTTCATCTCATGCTGGCAACATGCATGCTGTCATCCGATAAAACAGTTATTAATATTGCCGGGGAAATCTGGCAAAAAGGTCTTGCAATGAACAGGATCAACAATGCATTACTCGGCAAGATTATTGGTTTACACGAAAGTTTTGAATTTGCCCCATTAAAACGGTTCACAGACCTGGCCACAATTAACCTTTTCAGGATTTCATCGTTGCACAATCAAAAATTGCAGGAACTGGTTGAGCATATTTTAACCGAACTTCCTGTAACTCCTGTTAAGGGGTTGAGAAAACTACTGGAACTCTATGCAGAGTTGTTATCAATTAACAATACCTGTTCCACACAACATGCTGTTCTCAAAAACCTGCAGGCGTGGAACAGCACAATCGCATTGCAGAAGATAACAGGCACAATACTATCCCTAAGTGAAAAGTGATGCCAAAAGCCTTGCTTTCCCCGAAGCCGTTCGGGGAAAAAACCTGTACTGCCGCTTATATTCATGCAGGCACGGCCTTGTTTCCATATTACTTATGCAGTGCGACATAAAATATTTTGTTTTCCCGTACGTCTCCGTATAAAGTATAACAAACTTTAAATTTTATTATGTGGTCAGCATTAATTATAGTTTTTGTTTTAATCCTTGTCATTTACCTTTTCATGCAGCAGCCCATGTTTGGCCGCAAACCTGCTGCGCAAAGACTGCAGCAGATACAGCAATCATCCAATTATAAGGATGGTGCTTTTCAGAACCAAAGCTTTACCCCCAGCTTCACCGATGGCGCCAGTTTTTCCAAAGTGTTTTACCAGTTTTTCTTCAGCAAAAAAGAACGGAACAAACCTTCTGTTGCCTTGCCATCAGTAAAAACAGACCTGAAGCAATTGAGCAAAGAAGAAAATGTACTGGTATGGATGGGTCACTCCTCTTATTTTATGCAGGTGGATGGTAAAACCATACTGGTTGACCCCGTACTCAGCGGTCATGCATCGCCCTTTAGTTTTACCACCAACAGTTTTGCAGGCAGTGATATTTATACCCCGGATGATTTTCCGGCAATTGATTTTTTATTTATCAGTCATGATCACTGGGACCATCTTGATTATAAAACCATACTGCAACTCAGGCCAAAAATAAACACCATTATCACCGGTTTGGGTACGGCCGAGCATTTGGAGAGATGGGGCTTCCCCAAAAACAATATCATTGAAAAGAACTGGTATGAGCACGCAGTGCTTGGAGATGGATTTAGTGTAACGGTGCTGCCCGGCCGTCATTTCTCGGGACGTACTTTTACCCGCAATAAGGCGGTATGGGTTTCCTTTGCATTGCAAACACCCACGCAAAAAATTTTCCTGGGTGGCGACAGTGGTTATGATACCCATTTTGCTGAAACAGGCAATGAGCACGGCCCGTTTGACCTGGCCATTTTGGAATGCGGCCAGTATAACCGTTACTGGAAGCATATTCATATGATGCCGGAAGAAACCGTGCAGGCCGCCATTGACCTGAAAGCAAAAAGACTGCTGCCCGTACATTGGGGTAAGTTTGCCCTGAGCCTGCACAGCTGGGATGAACCGGTAAACCGCGTAAGCATTGCCGCTGATAAAACCGGTATGCCCATTGCCACACCCATGATAGGCCAAAAACTCAAACTGGATGATAACAGCCAGCAGTTTACCCGCTGGTGGAACGGTATAAACTAGGCCAGCCGCAGTTTTGGCCCGTTAGCCGTCTTCTTTCTTAAAAATATTTTGTTATCTTACTCATCCTAAACTTTACGGAGTATGACAACAATAGCATTGTACAATCTCAAAGGCGGTGTGGGTAAAACAGCCAGTTGTGTAAACTTTGCTTACCTGGCAGCAGCCGATGGTTTTAAAACCCTGTTATGGGATATTGACCCGCAGGGCTCTTCTTCGTTTTATTATAAGGTAAAACCCAAAACACATCCCGGTATTAAAAAACTCATCACCAAAGATGCCGACCTGGAAAATGCCATTATGAGCAGCGATTTTGAATTGCTGGATGTAATACCTGCCGATAACAGCCACAAAAGTTTTGATATTATGCTGGAAGAAATGAAGGGCAATAAGAACAGGCTGAAAACGGTATTGAAACAACTGGATAAGGACTATGATTTTGTATTCATTGACTGCCCGCCCGGTTTTAGTGTGCTGAGTGAAAATATTTTTAACGCAGCCGATATTGTACTGATGCCGGTTATACCCACCACGCTATCCATACGCACTTACCATATGGTGAAGGATTACTTTAAGGAAAAAGATCTCGACATCAATAAGATGATGTGCTTTTTTACCATGGCCGACCTGCGTAAAAACCTGCACAACGAAATAATGAAAGAACTGTACAAAGACAAGCGTTTCTTCCAGAATTATATCCCTTATTTATCTGACGTTGAAAAAATGGGTATTCACAAAGCACCCGTTATGGAATTTGCCAACAGCAGTTATGCGGCGCAATGTTACCGTGAATTATGGACGGAGATAAAAGAAGGTATACTTGAGTGAGCTGTGCCACAAAGCTGCACAAAGTAAACACAGAGTTACACGAATTTGAATTAAATACCCCGTACACCCATGCATGAAAATGAGATTTCCAATATTATCATTGGTTGTGCAATAGAGATTCACCGGACTTTAGGGCCCGGATTATTGGAATCTGCATACAGGGAATGCCTGTTCTACGAGCTAAGAGAAAAAGGTCTTGGCGTGACAAAAGAAAAGCCCATGCCTATTATTTACAAAGAAGTAAAACTGGATCATGGATACAGGATTGATCTTCTGGTTGAGAATAAAGTTGTGGTTGAATTGAAAAGGGCAGAAGCTATTACAGATGTTCATGTTGCACAACTCCTGACTTATCTTCGGCTGGGGGATTACAGACTTGGTCTTATAATAAACTTTCAAACTAAATTACTTAAAGACGGAATTAAGAGAATCATCAATTAATAATAATCCTGACCTGGTGCATCTTTGTGTAAAATCTTTGTGCATCTTTGTGAAATAACTCTAAAATGAAGAAAGAGATCACCAGCTGGTACAGCCCCTCCCTCAATAAAGAAATGCCCATTGTTACATACGGCGATTATGGGTTTGCATTACTGTTAGTACCCACCGCTGCCGCCGACTATTTGGAATACGAACGTTTTCAGCTCATCAACGACCTGGAGCCTTTTATCAATGCGGGTAAGGTAAAAGTATTTTCTGTAAACAGCATCAATACCGAAAGCTGGCTCAACAAACAAATGCAGGGCGAACACAAAGCCATCCGGCACAACCAGTTTAACCAGTACATCTATAACGAAGTGATTCCCTTTATAAAAAACAGCACATCTGCCGAAACACCCATTATTGTAAGTGGTGCCTCTTTTGGCGCCCTGCACAGCATGAACCTGTTTTTAAAACGGCCCGACCTGATAAATGGCGTTATTGCCATGAGCGGGGTGTATAACCTGATGGAGTACACCGATGGTTTTTATGACGAACAGGTGTACTATAATTCCCCGGCACATTATATGCCAAACCTGACCGATCATAATATACTGGAACAAATACGCCGCAGCAACCATATTCATATCCTTACCGGAAGCGGCGCTTACGAGGCACCGGAAGCGGCCCGTGACTTTGCAGGAATTTTATATAACAAGGGAATAACATACGAGCTGGACGACTGGGGACCCGACTGGAAACACGACTGGCCCACCTGGCGTGCCATGTTACCCCACTATTTGAATACCCGGTTTTAAGTATTTTTAATATTTGTACAATAAAAGGCGGTCCTTTGCTGTTATCATTCTGGAATCCTGTAAATATCCAGACACATGAAAAAACCAGCGCTGCTTTTTACACTCAAATGCACTGTTATCATTTATTTTGCTGCATGTTCGGGACTTGATGCGTTTACCACCACCAAATCGGTAACCCCACAGGTTACAAAGGGCAACTGGAAGGTGAATTGCTTCAGCAATACCGTGGCTGACAATACCTGTATTTTTGATGGCTATACTTTTACTTTTGACCCCACTGGTACTGTGACCGCCGTTAAAAACGGTCAAAGCGTGCAGGGCAACTGGTTTGAAGACGATATCAATAAAAAGATCACCATCAGTTTTAAAAACTCCGGTACGGCGCTCGACCAGTTAAACAATTACTGGAATGTGGCTTCCATAAAAGACGGGGAAATTAGTTTTGAAAAGAAGGAAGGCAGCGATACCGATAAGCTTTACATTACCGCTTTATAAACCGTTCGGGCATCTTATTATACAAAAGCCGCTTCGTTTGAAGCGGCTTTAATTTTTTTGAGGGATCCCTTATGCTGTTACCGTCATTTTGCTCAGTACCTGTTTTATTACAGCCACCATCTTCTCCCCTTTTTCTTTCAGCTGCGCTTCCGTCCATGCAAGACTGATGGAAGTGGAAATACAGCGGCTCATAATGGCATCGCTGGCGCTGAAATCCTTGTTGGCATGGTGCATCACTTTTTCTTTCAGCTCTGGGCTCAGTGCATTTAAAGTAATGGCATTTTTTAAATGATCCCATTTGCGGATATAATGCCAGTTATTATTGTACCAGTAAAAATTACCTGCTAAAATTCCCTGGGTTTTCAGTTCATCCACCACGGCCTGTGTAATTTCGGCCGAAGGCAGGAACCAGCTTAAGAACGTACAGCTGTCGCCTTCTGCATCGGGTATCCTCCTGAAACTGATCTCAGGTACCTGCGCCAGGATATTTTTTAAAGCAGCATGATTTTTCTTTTGGATGGCCAAAAATTCATCCAGCCTCGACACCTGTGCCAGCCCCACGGCAGCATGCAGTTCGCTGATGCGGAAATTATAACCAATAAAAGGATGCAGGTCTGCTCCGCGGTCAGCACCCAAATGATCATGACCATGATCGCTGTAACCATCGCTGTTGATGTAAACATCTTCCCTGTTGGTCATTACCACACCGCCTTCACCGCAGGTCATGGTTTTTACATAATCAAAACTAAAGGTACCGGCATCGCCAATAGTGCCCAGTTTTTTTCCTTTATAGCTGCCGCCAATTGCCTGGCAGGCATCTTCCAGCAATATTAAATTGTGTTCTTTACAAATGGCCTGCAGCGCATCCATATCCGCCATGCTGCCGCACATGTGCACCGGCATAATGCATTTTGTTTTTGGGGTGATGGCCGCTTTCACCGCCGCAATATCAAGCGTAAGCGTATCATCCACATCCACCATTACAGGTACGGCACCCGCACTTAACACCGCTTCAAAACTTGCCACAAAAGTGAAGGAAGGCATAATGACCTCATCGCCATAGCCAATACCCAGCGCACTCATCACCGTGGTTAATGCCGCAGTACCACTGCTTACCAGCTGCGAATATTTACAGCCAAAATAATTGTTGATGGCAGCTTCCAGCTCTTTTGCCTTCCAGTGGCCATTACGGTTACCATCAAAACCATAGCGCATTAAAACGCCGCTTTGCACCACATCGTTTAAATGTTTGCGTTCAATATCGCTCCATAATTCAAAACCGGGCATAACAATGAATAATTAATGATGAATAATGTGTAATTACAGGGCAAAGGTAGAGAATAAGGATAAAAATTTCCCAGTTTACGGTTTGGTATGAAAAAAGCCGTGATTTTGCCATGAATATTCAGGCCCGCGGAATACGGTGGCTTTTAGCATCAATAAAGCAAAAAGCACCAGCATGAATACAAAGAGTATTTTTTGCAAAGCTGTTTTTTGTTTGAGGCTGATGATGGCAAACCATACAACAGATACAAAGAACAGCGCAACCGCTAAAATCACATACATAATGTCGCCCAGCCCATGCCCGAAAGCAATATTACCGTGGAAACATCCATACACAAACAAGGCCTGTAATATCAGTAAGATAGCATTGGCATTTTTCATTTTATTTAGGATTTGGTGTGGGCACTGGAGTGGCAAAATAATTCGTCCTTAAACTGTCATTCCAGCCATTGGGGTTATTGTTGAATGATTTGCTGCTGAAGAATATCATACCGTTTATATTGGGTGTGTTACGGATGAGTTCAATTTGTTTTGGCAACTGTGTTTTATCTTTCCAGGCATCATTGCTGCCGGCGCGGTAAATACCCAGACCGATATAGCAGTTCTTGCCATAAGTATGTTTGCTCCACCAGTCAACCAGCACTTCAAAAGGCGCAGCTTTATGACCAAACTCCCAGTATAATTGCGGGGCCACATAATCTATCCAGTCTTTTTTAAGCCAGAGTAAAATATCCGCATACAAATCATCGTAATTGGTTTGCCCCGCATGGGTGTTGCTGCCTTCGGGGTCTTTATCGGCATTGCGCCATACACCAAAGGGTGAAATACCAAACTGGCATTGGCTGTTTGCTTTTTTAATGGTGCTGTGCAGCATTACAATAATGGAATCCACGTTGCTCCTGCGCCAGTCGTCTTTATTCATGCCCTTGCCATACAGCTGGTAGCTGGCATCATCGGGAAATTCTTTTCCCGCAATGCGGTAAGGATAAAAATAATCATCAAAATGCACCGCATCCACATTGTAACGGCTCACCACATCCTTTACCACGTTGGCCACATACTGCAGCACTTCTTTATTGCCGGGGTCAAAATACCGGGTATCGCCATAGGTTAAAAACCATTCGGGATGCAGTTTGGTGATATGTGTTGCCGAAACAGAAGAACTGTTGATATTGAAAGTAGCCCTGTAGGGATTCATCCATGCATGAAACTCCATACCGCGTTTATGGGTTTCATCAATCATAAATTTTAACGGGTCGTAATAAGGCGAAGGCGGCTGGCCCTGTTTGCCGGTAAGCCACTGGCTCCAGGGTTCGTATGGCGAGGGATAAAAAGCATCGGTGGCAGGACGTACTTGCGCAACAATGGCATTCATCCCATTGGCTTTGTGCATATCCAGCAGCTTGATGAATTCTGCCCGTTGAGAATCGGGATTATTATTGCCGGCACTGGGCCAGTCGATATTGCTTACGGTGGCCACCCATACGGCACGCAACTCGGGTTTGTTTTGCGCAGCAGATTGCAATGCACAAAAACAAACGGTAAAGAAACAAATTGAAAATAGTTTCATCTGGTATTAATTAGACTTACGGATCTTATCCAGCAGGTCGTTTAATTGTTTTGCTTCAGCTTCGTTTAAATTGCCCACCAGTTTATCCATCTCTTCCTGGTGTTCATCCAGCTTGGCCAGCATTTTTTTCCCTTTATCAGTGATGGAAACATCCACCAGCCGTTTATCGGTTTTGCAAATGGTTTTTTTAACAAGGCCTTTCAGTATCAGGCGGTCAACAATGCGGCTGGTATCACTCATTTTGTCCAGCATGCGCTGGCGTATTTGTAAAGTGGACAAAGGCTGACCGGCGCCCCGCAAAATACGCAGTATGTTAAACTGCTGCGAGGTGAGGCCGTGTTCTTCAAAAAGGCTGCGCATTTTTTCGCTCAGCCAGTTAAATGTAAAAATGATATTGATGCCTGCCTTTTGGTATTCGTTCCGGAATTTTTGCTGGTTGATATCTTCTTCAAGCGACATAATAATGGATTTTATGCTTCAGGAGCAGCTGGTTTTGCCACTCCAAATTCATTGATATAAATTTTTACCAGGATGATAAAATAACTGATAAATAATGGCCCAAAGATAACACCCCAGAAGCCAAAAAGCCCAATTCCCACTATCACCCCAAAAATGGTGATGAGCGGATGTACATTTATCAGCCTTTTTAAAATAGTGAGCCTTGCCACATAATCAACATTGGTGATGAGGATGGCCGCATACAAAAACAATCCCAGCGCACCGCCTCCCTTGTTAATGGCAAACAGGTATAACACCATGGGCACCCAGATGATGGCCGTGCCCACCACCGGTATCATGGAACAGATGCCGGTTAAAAACCCCCACAGCGCAAAATCCTTCACACCAAAGATCCAGTAACCAATGGTGGCCACCAGTCCCTGTATAATGGCAAGCACCGGTATACCGATGGCATTGGCCTTGATCATGTTTTTGGTTTCCTTGCCCAGCATATCGATATTTTCTTCTTTGAGCGGGATAAAGCGGTTGAGGAATTGTTCTGTTTCCCTGCCATTGATCAGCAGGAAATAAAGCAGGAAGAACATCACCGCAAAATTGCTGAGCAGATTGGCCGAGCTGTTGAGTATGGAAGGAAGAATGGTGGCCGCTTTTTTCTGGAAGGTCACCAGGTTTTCGTCTGACAGTAACTGTACTTTAGTGACATCATAAATTTTCTGGCTCACGATCCTGGCATCGGTCACCAGTTCATCTGAATTACTGATTATCCCCGAAACTTTGTCGGACACCAGCATAATAGAAAAATACAGCGGCAATGCAATGGCAACAAGACTTATAACAATAAACAGTATTGCCGTAAGTGTTTTGTTCCACTTTTTTTTAATGGTAAGCCGGTTATAAATTTCGCGGCAGAGTATATACAGGGTGATGGCGCCCAGGAAGCCCGGTAAAAAAACATATAACTGCTTCAGTAAAACAAAGGCCAGCAAAATAATGACCAGCAGTAAAATGATTTGCCGCAGGCGGTTATTAAAAGTGGATGGCATACTGCAAAATTAGGCAAAACCGGCCGCTTAGTCACGCCAAACGCTTACTCCTTCACTGCAGTTGGCGCAGATATCAATATTGCGGCGGCTTTTCATCAGTTCGCTGCGAAACTGTTTGTAGTTATCATTATGCCATACTTCTTTAAACGACTGCGTTTTTAAATTGCCCAGCTGGTGCATGGCGTCTTTATCAAAACAGCAGGGCACCACCAGCCCGTCCCAGGTAATTACATTGGAGTGATGCAGCTTCCAGCAGCGATTGGCCATTTTATTTTTGGCGCTGTAAGTGCCATCCGCATTTTTTTTGTACCGGCTGAATTTATCAATGGTGGGAATTAGATTATTGGGGTCGGTTTCGTAATCGTACACCTGCGCTGTTTTAAAACGCACTTCATCCACGCCCACTTCTTTTGCCAGGCGTTTGATGTCTTCAATCTGATGCTCGTTGGGCTTTACCACTAAAAACTGGAAGAACACAAAGGGGGTTTTGCTGTTCAGTTCTTTTTTCCACTTCACAATATTCCTGGCGCCTTCAATCACTTTATCCAAATGACCGCCCACGCGGTACTGCTTATACACATCCTGAGTGGTGCCGTCGATGGAAATGATCAACCGGTCCAGCCCGCTCTCCACGGTGTGCTTTGCATTTTCATCAGTAAGATAATGGGCATTGGTGCTGGTGGCAGTATATATTTTTTTACCGGAAGCATATTTGACCATATCCAAAAACTCCGGGTTCAGGTAAGGCTCTCCCTGGAAATAAAAAATAAGGTAGAGCAGCTCTTTATGGATATCATCGATTGTTTGCCTGAAAAAATCTTTTTGCAGCATACCGGTTGGCCTGGTAAACTGGCGCAAACCACTGGGGCATTCGGGGCAGCGCAGGTTGCAGCTGGTGGTGGGCTCAAAAGAAATGGAAACGGGATAGCCCCATTGCAACGGCTTTTTTGTAATGCGGCTGATATAAAAACTGCTGAGCACTTTAATGCCGTTCCAGCACCTGCGAAAGGTAAGCTTGCTCAATAGGTTGGTGCTGTCTGCTAAATTGAATTGCGGCATTGGGCAAAGTTAACAACATGGCAGTTGTATCTTTATAAAAATCATTTATGAAAAAAGGAGTTTTTTGTCTTTTGCTCATTACCTGTTGCATTAACGGCATTGCACAGCCAGCGAACAAAGTTCCCCCAGAAATAAAAAAATTCGTTTTAAAGGGATACGAAGTACTTGATTATATAACCGGCGACCTGAATCAAGACAAAAGATCCGATGCCATCCTTATTTTAAAAATTGCAGGGGAAGACACCATACAAACAGAGAATTACAAAGACCCCAAAAGACCCATGCTGCTGCTGGTAAGACAGGAAAACGGCAGTTTAAAACAGGAAGCAAGAAATGATGTGATTGTAATGTGCAGGGAGTGCGGGGGAATATATGGCGATCCATATGAAAGCATGTCGGCAGACAGTAACAGTTTCAGCATTCATTTTTACGGGGGCAGTGCATGGCGCTGGTCGTACCGCTATACATTCAGGTATGATGTACAGAAAAAAAACTGGTTCATTTACGAAGAAAGCGATGACGTTTACTGGAACGGCGATCCTGACAAAACCTTCTCTTCAGCCACCACTGCAGCCGATGAACTCAACGTGGTATCATTTTCCCAATACAAACCTGTGGATATTGAAACTGTAAAAGCGAAATACTGGAAGATCATTAGTGACAAGGCATATTTTTATGATTATGCATCCCATAACAGCAAACCACTAAAGGCCTATTTGCTCAAAGGAGATAAGATCAGTTCTTACCGCGAAACCAAAAATTTTGTACTTACTGAATATGAAAATAAGGCAGGTAAAACCACCCGTGGATTTATAAAACGGAAAGACCTCGCAAGAACAGCTGAAGAAAAAAATCCCTGATATATGATGCAGCCGGGTTTATCTTATTGTTCCCAAAAAATCCGGCAGTTCATAAAATAAAAAAAGACCAGCGCAAAAGAACCGGTCGTCTGAAATTATACGAAATGCTTAATCCTAAAATTCGTTGATGGAGGCAGATGCGGCAGCGCTCACATTATTGCCCATATTTTCGGCCTTCACTTTAATGGTTTTAAAGCTGAGGGTGTTGTTTATAAATTTATCATAGTTGTTAAAGATCACGTTCAGTGCAATAAAGTTCATTACATAACTGCGGGTTTCGGCAGGCAGGTAATTCTTCACATCCCAGAAGTCAGGATCACTCAATCCTGTTTTTTTCATTGCCTCCCAAACATTGCCCACACCGCAATTATAACTTGCTACTACCAATAACGGATCATTGTCTAAATTTCTTGTCCTGTCCTTCAAATATCTTGCAGCCGCATATGTTGACTTGATAAAATTTTTCCTGTCATCTTTTACAACAGCTTTTTTTACTTTCTTATGCGCTTTCTTTTCTTCCCTTGCCAGTCTCTTTTTTTCGGCTGCACTTAACTGCTTTGCATATTTCAAACCATACTCCTGCGCCACTTCATCCATAATTTGCCAGTACCCAACGGCACCAGCTTTTGAAACTGCATTTGCATTAAAGGCACTCTCCAGTGCCAGCAGCACTTTATATTCTTCGGGCAGGCTGTGTTTGCGTAAAATAGTGGCGGCTTTTGGGAAAAAGCTTTTTCCTTTTTTATACATGCGCACCAAGTACTCCCTTCTGTTGGCAGAAAATTTTTCAATATAATCTGCGGTGTTTTCTTCTGCACCACACAACAGGTCGGGGTACACCACGTTGGCAGGTTTTACCACGTAATTACCTGTTTCCTTTTTATCTGCCGATGCCAGCAGTACTTTTTTAGCTGTGTCTTTTATACGCTGCGCCGCTGCAGGGTTCACACTGCATACAATAACAACGCCAATGACAACGCTTGAAAAAATGGATACGGAACGATTTCTTTTAGTCATATTTAATGAAATAATTATGGCCGGATTTCGTTTTTAATGGGACAGGAATTATATAAACGATTTTGTTTTTACCTTATTGCCTGTTCACAAAATTTTAAGAACTTTAATAACCATTTGTTGTAATATCTAAAACTGGCTGATTATGCGGTTGATTTTTACATGTTTATTATTTATTGCCATACATACTGGTGCGCAAACTCCTTTATTTGTAAAGCAGGTAAAAGAAATTGCCAATGGGGAAGGAAATGCGCATGCAAGATTATCGCCGCAATCTCCTGCAACAGCCGAAGGGTTGAGTTCGGCTTCTGCCAATTTTGATGTAAAATATTACCGCTGTGAATGGGAAGTGGATCCCGCCGTGCGTTATATCAATGGAAAAGTAACGGTGTACTATGTGATCACAGCAGCTTCATCAGACATTACACTGGACCTGATGAGCCCGCTGGTGGCCGACAGTGTGAAGCAACGAAACAATTCACTTAATAAGCAGCAGGCCAGTAATTCACTGCAGGTGTTCTTTCCTTCCAGTGTAAGTGCTGGCACGCTGGATTCCATCAGTATTTATTACAAAGGCATTCCGCCCAATACCGGTGTTGGATCTTTTATACAGGACCAGCATGCAGGCACACCGGTAATGTGGAGCCTGAGCGAACCCTATGGCGCAAGAGACTGGTGGCCCTGCAAAAACGGTAATGATGATAAAGCCGATTCACTGGATGTAATTGTTACTGCGCCTTCTCAATACAAATCGGTATCCAACGGAATGCTGCAAAGCGAAACATTGATTGCCGGCGGCACTAAAAAAGTGGCCTGGTGGAAACACCGTTACCCCATTGCCACTTACCTGGTATGTTTTGGTGTTACCAATTATTCGGTGTTTAACAGAACGGTGCAGGTTGGAAGCACCACGCTGCCCATGGTTACTTACTGTTACCCTGAAAGCCTGACCGCTTTTCAAAACGGCACGCAAAACACGCTGGATGCATTGCAGTACTTTCATAACCTGTATGGCGATTATCCTTTTATCAATGAAAAATACGGACACGTGCAGTTTGGCTGGGGCGGTGGCATGGAACACCAAACCTGTTCTTTCATCACATCTATTGTAGAATATTTGGCCGTGCATGAACTGGCCCACCAGTGGTTTGGTGATAAGATCACCTGTGGCAGCTGGGAAGACGTTTGGCTGAACGAAGGATTTGCCACACATTTACAGGCATCGTATTTCGACTGGAAATATCCTGCCAATGCCGTGGAGAACAGGAAAGACAATGTTGACTATATCACATCACAACCCGGTGGTACATTAAAGGTTGATGATACCACCAATGTGGGCAGGATATTTGACAGCAGGTTATCGTACGCAAAAGGATCACACCTGTTGTATATGCTGCGACTGAAACTGGGCGACTCTGTTTTTTATAAAGCCATCAGGAATTATCAGAAAGACCCGAAGATCATTTATGGTTTTGCACGCACGGCCGATCTTAAGCGTCACCTGGAACTGGCAAGCGGTGTAAACCTTACCGAGTTCTTTAACGACTGGTATACGGGCCAGGGCTATCCAACATATACAGTTGAATGGACTCCCGTTGGCAGCAGTTATGCTAAAATAAAAATCAGCCAAACCACTTCACATCCTTCGGTTAGCTTTTTTGAATCGCCTGTTCCTTTAAAATTTAAAAAAGGCACACAGGAAAAACTGCTGGTACTGGATAATCAGACAAACGGCCAGCAATACCTGGAGAAGATTGGTTTTATTCCCGATACTGTTTTGATTGATCCCGAATACCGGCTCATCAGCCGCAACAATAAATCTCTGAAAACAGCCGACAATATCAGCGGGCAAAATATTGTAATGGTGTACCCCAACCCCATACAGGCACAATTCAGTGTATGGCTGCGCAATTTTTCTGCAGCCACATCGGCAGATCTTTGCCTGTACAATGCAGCCGGGCAATTGCTGTTAAAACAAAAGATCACGCTTAGTAACGGATCGGAGTACACAGAAATACCCAGCGCCCATTTACCCGCGGGTATGTACACCCTGCGCATTACGGCCGGCGATTTTAAATTCACTAAAAAACTCATCAAATAGTTTTTATCAAAAAATTATAAAAGCCGTTTGTTCACTTTACTGCAAATTTGCAAAGCAGCAACCTGCAGTATTCACCCGTGGCAAAAAAGAAGAAAGGCGTTTTAAAACCCATAGCAATTATTTTTATTTACCTGGCAACCGCCATTACGGCTGTTTATCTCATCACCTGGTACCTGAACCGTCCTAAATTTGTGCGCTACCCCGCATTTGGTATTCCCTTGCCTGTCAGTTATTCCATTCATGGTATTGATGTAAGCCATTACCAATCGTCTGTTGATTGGGATGATGTGCATGATATGCAGGACAGGAATGTGAAAATTGGTTTTGTTTTTATCAAAGCCACCGAGGGGCTGGATGATATTGACAATACCTTTCGCCGCAACTGGGTAAAAACAAAAGCAGCGGGATTAACACGTGGCGCTTACCATTTTTTTGTACCGGGCAAAAGCGGAAAGGCACAGGCCGAAAATTTCATCAACAATGTAGCGCTTGAAAAAGGCGATCTGCCGCCGGTGCTGGATATTGAACGCACTTACGGCGCATCGCTGGAACAGATACAGCAGCGGGCCAAAGACTGGCTGCTGATGATTGAAAAGCGTTATAAAGTAAAACCCATCATTTATACCAATGTTGATTTTTACGAAAACTTTTTAGCCGGACAGTTTGATGATTACCCGTTGTGGGTGGCACATTACCTGGCAAAAGACAAACCACGCATTAAACGCAACTGGCTGTTCTGGCAGCACAACGAAACCGGGCATGTAAACGGCATTGATGCATATGTTGATTTTAATGCTTTTTGTGGCGACAGCACCGATTTTAAAAACCTGCTCATCAAATAAAATTGTTACCGAACTTTACGGCATGGGAATGGAAGATGAAACAAGACAGTTTTTGGTTAAAATAGCCAACACTATCGCCATAATATTGCTATGGATGATGCTGAATGTGTTCTTTGGCATTTATAAGGAGCTGGGAATTATTGAAGGCCGCTTTACCTGGCAAAACGGGGTGTATTACCTGCTTGCCCTTGCCACACTGGTATGGCTGGTACTCCACATCAAACGCAAATGGAATTTATGATCAGCTGCTGTGATCGGCTACGATGACCCAGGTGTTTTTGATCTTCTTAAACAACAGTGTAAAATGTCCTTCCACATCACCAATGCTGCGGGTTAAATGCCATTTACCTACTACAAAAAAATACATAACTGAAAGACGTTTTACTTCGAGAATGTCAAATTTCAGTTTACCCATGGCAGCAGTATCGGGGTAACCTTTTTTATAATTGTCCAGTGTTTTTTGCCAGCCATAGGTAACACCGCTTTTACCAATAAACATCAGCGAATCGCTTTTCCAGTAGCCTTCCATAAATTTTTCCACGTTGCCTTCATTCCAGGCCAGGCGTTGTGTTTCCAGTACGTTACGCACTATTAATTCATCTTTTGACTGGGCTGATGCAGTAACAACACTTAACACAATTATTGCTGATAAAATAAGCTTTCTCATTTTTCGCTGTTTAGCTATAAATATAGAAAATCCGCCACTATTTACACATTAAACCAATAAACAAAAACTTAATGGGAATGATGGGGCGATGCACATTTACTCTGGTGACAAAGACGGTAATTATAAAAATGCGCAGTGATGATGAATACCACGGCAATGGCCAAAAACAAATACTCGTACTGTTTAAAAAACTGTTTCAGTATTAAAAAAGTAAAACCGGTGGTAAAAATATAAACGGGTATATAGTTCCTGTGATGCTTTACAAAGCCATGGTATAATGAATAAATGCCCACAAAAAAAGCAAGTGCAATCATACTCCATTCAAAAATGGCATTGTCTACTATATCCACACCAAACACGGGCAGCGTGGCGGTAAGCGCCGGCAGCAATGCACAGTGAATGGCACATATTATTGATGTGGCAATCCCCATTTTATCCCAGTTCAGTTTCAACTTCATTTTTTTACAGAGGGCAAATATACGATATTTGCAATAGTGTTGCAAAAGATAAAAACGGGTTCAATCCTGTTCCGGAGTTTGCAGCAGCTTAATTTTGCAAAAAACATGGTTATGTCGCGTAAAATATGGTGGTATGTTGCCTTCTTTGCTGCCCTGCTGGGCTTCTTTTATTTTTTAGTTTTTCGGGATTATGATTTCAGCAAATCGAACCTGCCGGTAATAAATAATGTGCAGGATTTTGCCTTCACCGACCAGAACGGCAAACCCGTTACACAGCACAGCGTGGAAGGTAAAGTATATGTAGCCGAATATTTTTTTACCACCTGCCGCAGCATTTGCCCAAAGATGAATGCCAATATGCGCCGGGTATACGATGCATTTAAAGACGAACCCGGTTTTATGATCCTCTCCCATACCTGCATGCCCGAAACAGATTCGGTGCCGGTGCTTAAAGCCTATGAACAACGGATGCTGAGCGGGCAGCCCTATACACATGCGGATGGATCATACCGCTTAACAGAAGATACAGCTGCCATCAAAAAAGGCGGGCTCAATGCCACCAACTGGTTTTTTGTTACGGGTAATAAGGAGCCGTTGTACAAAATGGCCAGGCAGAGTTATATGATCGATAACAACAAACCCGACAGCACACAGCTGATCAAAGACCAGTTCATCCACACCCAGTTTTTTGCACTGGTGGATAAAGAACGCAGGGTGCGTGGCATTTACGATGGTTTGCAAAATGAAGAAATTGAAAAACTGAAACACGATATTAAAGACCTGCTGAAAGAAAAAGTAACCAGCAAGCATTTTATGAACGGGTTTAGTAATAATCCGAATTAGTGAGTGGTGAGTTGTCAATGGTGAATGGTGAATGGTCAATAGTGAATATTGAATATCTTGCGTAGTTAGTCTTCACTGACAACTGACAACTGACAACTGACAACTGACAACTGACAACTGACAACTGACAACTGACAACTGACAACTGACAACTGACAACT
>JABLTH010040358.1_pt1 | contig 86142 bp, 64 predicted proteins | sample 7875711 | NCBI WGS metagenome assembly JABLTH01 (sample SAMN14941262, study PRJNA633318) | bioreactor metagenome | isolation source: bioreactor | place: China | collected 2019-03-05 | reverse complement strand
GTCGCCCCCTTCAATATTGCCTCTGCCGTGACGTTAATTACTGCACAGCGCCTTGCAAGACGGTTGTGCAAGCATTGCAAAGTGCCGCTGAATGTCCCCAAGGAAGGACTATTGAAAGTGGGCTTTACTGAAGCTGATCTGGATGGCAGCTGGCAGTTATACGGTGCCAAACCAGGGGGCTGCGAACATTGTAACAATGGCTACAAGGGACGGGTGGGGATTTATCAGGTGATGCCGATCACCGAGGAAATCGCGCGCATCATCATGTCTCATGGCAACGCCATGGACATTGCCGCGCAGGCCAAACGCGAAGGTGTGAAAGATCTGCGCGAGTCTGGCTTGCTCAAGGTTAAACAGGGACTCACCTCGATTGAGGAAGTCGAAGCAGTCACCAACGAGTAACACGGGTAGGCATTCACTTTTTAAGAAGACATTATGGCGACTGGCAACATCAAACAATCTGTATATTTGTGGGAAGGTAAAGACCGCAAAGGCAAGCTGATCAAGGGCGAGATGCGCGCCAACGGCGAGGCCGTCGTCAATGCGACCTTACGCCGCCAGGGCATCAGTGTCAGCAAAGTGAAAAAGCAGAGCTCGCTGGCGACCAAAGGCAAGGTGTCAGAAAAAGATGTCACGCTGTTCACCCGCCAGTTGGCGACCATGATGAAAGCCGGCGTGCCTTTGCTGCAGGCGTTTGACATTGTCGGCAAGGGCCACCACAACCCTGCGGTCTCCAAACTGCTGGGCGACATCAAGGCCGATGTTGAAACAGGCAGCAGCCTGAGCGCGGCCTTCCGAAAATACCCGCTGCATTTTGACCAGTTATTTTGCAATCTGGTGGGCGCTGGCGAGCAGGCCGGGATTCTGGATGCCTTATTGGAACGCCTGGCAACCTACAAGGAAAAAATCCTCGCCATCAAAAGCAAGATCAAATCAGCGCTGGTATACCCGACTTCGATTATCGTGGTGGCGTTTGTCATTACCGCCGTCATCATGATTTTTGTGGTGCCCTCGTTCAAAGAGCTGTTCAGCAGCTTTGGTGCAGACTTGCCTGGCCCGACAGTGGTGGTGATTAACCTGTCAGACTTTTTTGTAAAATGGTGGTGGGCCATTTTTGGTAGTCTGGGTGGCGGCCTGTGGTTCTTTTTCTATACCTGGAAACGCTCGGCAAAACTACAGGCGACCATGGATCGGCTAATGCTACGCCTGCCTATTTTTGGTGAACTCATCCGCAAAGCTACCATTGCCCGCTTTGCGCGTACGCTCTCAACCATGTTCGCCGCTGGCGTGCCGCTGGTAGAAGCGCTGGACTCTGTGGCAGGGGCCTCTGGCAATCAAGTGTATTTTGATGCCACCAAAAAAATTCAAAGCGAGGTCAGTACCGGGACCAGTCTCACCGTAGCCATGCAAAACACCAATGTCTTCCCGAATATGGTGATCCAGATGACCGCGATTGGTGAAGAGTCTGGCTCATTGGACAGCATGCTGACCAAAGTGGCCGACTTTTATGAGGGCGAAGTCGATGATGCGGTCGCAGCGATTTCCAGCCTGATGGAACCGGTGATCATGGTGGTGCTCGGCGTGCTGATTGGCGGGCTGGTGGTCGCCATGTACATGCCCATCTTCAAAATGGGTAAAGTGGTCAGTGGTGGCGGCTAGGCAAATACACGCGCCTGCGTGATAAAACAACCGGGTAAAAAACAAGGGGCTTTACGCCCCTTGTTTGTTTTTAACGCAAATGAATATACACCGTGCTTACATGGCTTTTTTGCTAGCAGCCTGCAAGGACTTTTCAATCTCATCATAAGGCTGCGCACCCAGCATGCGTTTACCGTTTTCAAAGAACATGGTCGGCGTGCTGTTGACCCCGACTTTATGCGCCAGTTCGCCGACTTTTTCCAGCGGCACATCGCACTTGGCCGTCGTGGTCGGCAGCTTGTTGTTCATAATCCAGTCTTGCCAGGCTTTTACACGGTTGCTGGCACACCAGATACTGCGCGATTTGTTGGCCGCATCCGGGTGCAGCTGTTCAATCGGATACAAAAAGGTGTAAATGGTGACATCGTTAATGTTGGTGAGCTCTTTTTGCTCAAGACGCTTGCAGAATGGGCAATCCACATCCGAGAACACCACCAGCTTGCGGCTGCCATTGCCTTTGACCACCTTGATGGCCTGATCCAGAGGCAGCGTATTGAAATCAATTTTAGTGAGCTCGTCCATACGCTCACCGGTCAGGTCTTTTTTGGTTTTTGGGTCTACCAGGCGGCCTTCAGCTATCAAAAAACTGAATTTATCATCGGTATAGATGATCTGGCCACCCATGTAGACTTCGTATAATCCGGCATAAGGGGTTTTGGTCACGCTATCCACCTTGAATTTTGGATAGGCACTCTCGATCTGTTTCTTCAGACTGGCTTCATCTGCCACGCTGCCCATAGACCACAGCAGACAGAGGGCACCCAAGGCCTTGATGACAGCCGTTGCGTTGTATTTTTTCATACCAACTCTTTCTCGAACGTGCACCGGACGCTACGCTTGCGTCGCGGTGCGAATTAAAAAACATTTCAGCATAGCACTGTTTTCAACGCCGCGTAAGCCAAGCAAGGCGGCATGCGTCCACAGCGCCTGTGGGCGCGCAAACAGAAAATCCAGCCCCCGCGTCAGTGCGTGCATGCTACGGATATCGCGTTGACGGCCACGCATGACATGCCGCAGCACGTTAACATCCCCCAAGGGCTTAATGCCCGGCAAGCGTGCGACTTCCGCACATAAGGCTTGCACATCTTCGAAACCCAAATTGACCCCCTGCCCGGCCATGGGATGCACCTGGTGTGCGGCATCACCGAGCAACAGGATATTGGGTAACGCCATGGTTTCAGCTGTATTCTGCCTGAGGGGAAACGCCACCACAGCACCATTGGGCGTCAGTGGGCCCAAGACCTGACCACAGCGGTGTTCAACTGCGACTGCCAGCTCACCGGCAGACAGCGCCTGCATGCGGGCGGCCTCCGCGTGAGGTAAGGCCCAGACCAATGACACCTGCTGCTCAGGCATCGGCAGCAAGGCCAGCGTTTCATGGGCACCAAACCACTGCCTGGCCACGTGTTGATGCGCATGTGTGGCAACATAATTGGTGACCAGCGCCGTCTGCGCAAAGTCCACTTGCTCCACGCCGATGCCACACTGCGAGCGCACCCATGAACTCGCGCCGTCTGCGCCTATCAATAATTGTGCTTCTATCGTTTGCTGCGGCAATGCTACACGGATTTGATGACCAAATTGTTGCAAGGATTGCGCCGGTGCGTCGGTGATCACCGTTACGTCGGCGTCTGCCAACACAGTCCAGCACGCCTGCATCAAGGCCTGACTCTCGACAATGCAGCCCATTTGGGCCAGATGCGCTTCCTTGGCTGTCAGGCTCAGGCTGGGCTGGACATGATGCTGCGTCGGTGACCATAAATGCATGGCGTTGACCGGGTTCACGCGCTGCGCAGGCACATGCTGCCAGACGCCAATCTCAGCTAACCAGTCCATGGTTTGATTGGTCAGCGCATAGATCCGGCTGTCCCAGTCTAACTGATCGTCGGCCCAGCCTGCTGGCAGCTCAAATGCTGGCTTGGCATCCGTCAGGACCACCTGCTTGCCCAGACGGGACAAGGCGATGGCAGCGGTCAGCCCCACCAACCCAGCACCGACAATCACTACGTCTGTCTGCATCAAGTGCTTTTCAGCGTCCATAACTCATTTTTTCCACCAGAAAACGCCGGGCCATCGGTAACATGCTGAGCATCCCCAGCCCCGCACCACGCAACACGCCCACCCCGATCAAATCATTTGAAAATACATTGACCAGAAAATCGGTAAACTGCAAGCCACGCCCGGTATCACGCTGTCTGGACGCCTGGTAGGCGAGCAAGCGGTGGTCAGCGCCCCACTCATGCGATGTCGTAGACGCCACATTCTCGGCCAGCGCCACCGCATCACGGATGCCGACATTAAAGCCCTGACCGGCGACCGGATGCATGGTTTGCGCCGCATTGCCGATGACCACGCAATGCGCCGCAAACGTCTGTTCCAGTTTGCTTAATTTAAGCGGGAACCTGAAGCGTTTTCCGGCATGCAGAAAGCGGCCGACGCGGTCACCAAAGGCGGCATGCAGGGCGTGCAAAAAGGCGGCATCATCAAGCGCAGCAATCTCGTCGATATACGCCTGCTCGCCCGTCCACACCAGTGAAAACTGGTCGCCATTCGGTAGCAGCGCCATCGGGCCACGTGGCGTAAAGCGCTCGTAGGCAATCTGCCGGTGTGGCAGTTCAGTTTGCACCAGGCCTACCAGTGCATCATGCCCATAATGCTTGGTGTCGCGCTGCAAGCCCGGAATAGCCTCCAGACTCCGGCCGCCATCGGCCACCACCGCTAACGGCGTAGACAGTGAGTACCGTTGCCCATCGGCTGCCGTATATACAATATCGGCGGCACTGGCATGCACCTGTAAGTCCGTCACCGGGGCTTCATAATGCAGCTTAATGCCAGTGGTCAATTGCGCCAGGCGCGCATCCAGCGCCCGCATCAACACGCCATAAGACACCACATACCCCAGCGCCGGTAGCTGATATTCTTGTGCTTTGAGCACGGTGCGGCCCAAACCTTTTTGCTGTGACACATGAATGGTTTCAATGGCGGTAACCGCATCGGCCAACATGGACCATACTTGCAATTGCTCCAGCACCTGGCGCGTGCCAAAAGACAAGGCCAGGGCACGGCCATCGCCGTACATGGCGCCTGGCGCCTGCGCTTCAAGCACGGTGACCGGCACACCAACCTGCTGCAAAGACAAGGCCAGCACCAACCCGACCGGGCCGCCGCCAATCACGACAGGATGTTCAATCAATTGCATGCTGCATCCATTTGTATGACAAAAATACACTCAAAAAATACATTTTTTAGAACAGCCTTTTAGACCTAGCCGACATCCACTGCAAAAGATCAGCGTTGCGCCATCAGCGCTTCGATATCAGCGACGGTTTTGACCGCAGCGGCCGTCAACACTTCATGGCCGTGCTCGGTGACCAGCACATCATCCTCGATACGGATACCGATATTCCAGAAATGCGGCGGCACATTGTCTGCAGGACGCACATAGCACCCTGGCTCTACGGTCAACACATGACCAGGCTGTAACATAACCCATGCACCGTCGGCTGTTTTGTACTCGCCGGCATCGTGCACATCCAGGCCCAGCCAGTGCCCGGTGCGGTGCATGTAAAACTGGCGGTAGCTACCAGTTTCGAGCACCGCGTCGCGGCTGCCCTGACACAAGCCATAGTGAATGAAGCCATCCACCAACACTTCGAGCGCAGCTTCATGCGGCGCATTCCAGTGCTGCTGCGTATTCACTTTACCCAAGGCGGCTGCCTGGGCTGCCAGCACTAATTCATACAAGTCCTTTTGTGGGCCACTGAAGCGGCCATTGACCGGGAAGGTACGCGTGATGTCCGAGGCGTAACCATCCAGTTCACAGCCAGCATCAATCAACAGCAAATCCCCGTCTTTAAGCTGGGCATTGTTAAAGTTGTAATGCAGGGTGCAGGCATTGGCGCCACCGGCCACAATGCTGGTATAAGCAGGCGCTTGCGCGCCATGGCGATAAAACGTGTGTAAAAACTCCGCTTCGACCTCATACTCCCATTGCCCGGGACGGGTGTGCTGCATGGCACGGTTATGCGCGGTGGCAGCAATCTGTGCTGACCGGCGCATGACGTCCATCTCCTCGGGCGATTTAAGCAGACGCATGGCATCCAGCGCTTGACGCACATCAAGCAGTTGGGCGGGTGCTTGCATGCCAGAGCGGGTTTGTGCTTTGACCGCATTCAACCAAGCAGTGACTTTGCTGTCCCAGGCGCTGTCTGCGCCCAGGCTGAAATGTAAGGCAGGCTGATTCGCCATCAGTTTGGGTAGTTCGGTGTCCAGCTGCGTGATCGAGTAAGCCTCATCAAAGCCAAACACTGTTTTGGCAGCTTCAGGGCCATAGCGAAAACCATCCCAGATTTCGCGATCCAGGTCTTTGTCACGGCAAAACAAAATACTTTTGGGCTGAGGTCCGGCCATCAGCACCAACACCGCTTCCGGCTCTTTAAAGCCGGTCAGGTAATAAAAATAGCTGTCAAAGCGATAGGGATAGTGACTGTCGCGGTTGCGTGTCACTTCGGGCGCGGTAGGAATGATCGCAATACCGGCCTGCATGTGGTTGATCAACTGCTGGCGGCGGCGAGAAAACTCTTGCATGGAAACACTCAAAGCAAATCCTGGATGGTTGGGCATTGTAGCGTATTTGGTCGGCGATTGCTGGATTGGTTCCCCCCTGCCTGCCAGGCACCCACAATCAAAATCCCATCATCTCATACAGTGGTGATCGCCTGACCGATTGCTCAGCTTGTTCTATGGTGCCATCTTGTTGCCATTGTTGCAGTTGACGTGCCAGGATGGGTCGCACCTGGGCGGCATGCATGCCGGGCTTGATGGCGGGTAAATACAGCATTTTGAGCAACAAGGCATCTAGACCCGTCAGCAAGGCCTCGGGCGTTTTATCGTTAAAAACCGAAGGAAACACGCGCTCGGAATCATTGGGCAAGCCCATGGCCTGGGTGATTTCTTCGACGATGCACGAGACCAGTGACCGGTGCGCTTGCGCATGATCCACGGGAATCACCACCCAGGCTCGCTTGAGCGCCTGCCCGGCATCGGTGGTAGACCCAAACATACAGACCGCATCGTCAGGCGGCTGCATGTTTGGATTGCCACTCACCGCTCTCAAATCCTGCTGCCATTGTGCCGCCTCGCTAAAAATCACAATCATATTGGCGTCAGCCGTACTGCTGGCAAAACCCACAGCATGCCCGGTAATTTGCGCCAGATGCTGAAGGTGGTAGCGCGTCAGTGTTGTATGCTTTTCCTGTTCGTCGGCATGGTGAACCAACCATACCTTGACCGGCTTTAACCACTTGCGCACCCCAAACTCCCCTGGCCGGTATTCGTTGTGTAATGCGACTTCAGCAAAGGCAAGCTGCAGGTACGCCGGCGACTGCCAAGCCTCTTCGGCTTTGCTGGCCTGCACAGACAATAGCACAATCAGCAAAACAATCCCTTTAAATATCGTCATGCCTGTGCGTTTCGCGTAAGGGGTTGAGTAATGGCGACAAACCATTGTGGTCGATCTCCTGCATCAATTGCAGCAACCGCCCCAACTCACCGCGTGGAAAGCCTTCTCGGGCAAACCAGCTTAAATAGTGGCCGGGCAAATCGGCAATCAAGCGTCCCTGATACTTGCCATAAGGCATTTTGACGCTGACCAGTTGTAATAAATCTTCGTTTTTCATGGGGCTACTTAATGCGGGATCAACTTGGAGTCATCGTGGCTATTCTACTAAAAAACTGTCGGCCCTCGCAGGCAAAGGGCCTGGCCTCAAGAATTCTGTGCAGCTGCCGATATGTTATCCAGTATGCCCTAATCACAAATAAAGATTACCTAGTGTTGAACTGAACATCGCGGAAAACCATGATGCAATACGAAGTCACCAAAGAAAAAAGTGCAGAGCACCTGCGGCAAGCCATCCACCATATGTCGATGCAGGATGCCGCCTTTCATCCAGTCAGCTATGCAGTCTGGTATGAATACTCGTCCGGCGAACATGCGCGCCTGATTGATGAGGTCAACGCACTGATTGAAAAAGAAAAAAAACTGAATGAAAAAAGCACGGCCCATGTCTTTAACAAGCATATTGCCGGCATTGATACTGATCATGCGAAAAAACTGGTAGAACGTTTCAGCCAAGTCGTCACCGAAATGCGCAGCTCGACCGAAAAAACCGGTCTGCAAACAAGCGAATACACTAAAACCCTGGATGCCTGGTCTAACGAGATCCAGCAACAGGAACCGCAACTGGCTTTGCAACTGGACTCATTGCTGTCAGAAACGCTGATGATGACCAATAGCCTCAACCATTTGCAAGGCAAATTGAGCTCAAGCCTGGAAGAGGTGGACGCGCTCAAAAACGAAATGATCAAGGCCAGACAAGAAGCATTGCAAGACGGGCTGACTGGCCTCATGAACCGCAAGGGCTTTGACGTGGCGCTGCACGATTGCCTGCAACAGCACATCGTCGATACCAGCCTGATTATTGCGGATATTGATTACTTCAAAAAGGTGAATGACAGCTATGGCCACTTGTTTGGCGACAAAGTGATCCAGGCTGTTGCCAGCATTTTTAAAACCGTTGCCGGCAACAGCTACACGGCGGCGCGCTATGGCGGTGAAGAGTTTGTGTTGCTGCTACCGAATACGCAGCTGGAAACCGCGCGTGAAATCGCCGAGCAAATCCGGCATAAAGTTGCAGCGATCAATATCAAAAACACCATCACGCAGCATATGATTTCCAACATCACCATCTCATTGGGCGTGGCCGCCTACCAGCCTGGCGAACAGCCAGAGGACCTGTTCAGCCGTGCCGATCAGGCCCTGTATACGGCAAAAGCCAATGGCCGCAACCGGGTCACCCAGTCCAGCGAAGCCCTTGTTGCTGCCTAAGCCGTGCCGCTGAGGACCTCAGCGGCCAATTACAACAAATCCCGTTTTTGCTGGGGAATATCCTCATAGGGATAGCGGGCATGGCCAAAACGCATCACCAAGACCGAAACGGCCAGAATCAGAATCGCGGCAGACACCGCCAGCATATGCGTCTCTGTCATTTCTTTCATATCCAGCAACAAATATCGCGCCAGGGCCACCATGGCGATATAAATTGGGTAGCGCATCGGCAGTTTGCCAGAGCCAAAATAACTGTTGATCATGGAAAAGACTTCCAGATACAGGAACAGCTGCAACAAATCGCCCAGGCCGACCATGCCGGCGTTCCACATACGCGACAGTTCATGCGCCAGTGAAAAGAAGGTGGCCAGTGTCACTAGCCCCAATCCTAAACGTTCTATCCACATCAAGGCCTGATGCGCCAGCTTGTCTGTTTTATGCTCGTACGGTGGTTTCATGATGCTCCCTTTTTACTGCTTGTTATGATCTGCTTAACCATTCATCCAGTTGTTTTAATCGTTCCGGCGTCCCAATGTCATGCCAGACCCCGGCATGGTGCTGCCCGCTGACTTGTTGCTGCCGCATTGCGGCTTTTAATAACGGCGCCAGTTTGGCTGGCTGCCCGCGGGTCACCGTTACAAACAAGTCTGGATGATAAACCCCCACACCTGAGAACGTCAGCTTATGGCTGGCGTCTTCTTGCAGCAGGCCATTGACCAGGCCAAAATCTCCGGCCGGATGTTGTGGCGGATTATCCACCATGACCAGATGCGCCAGTTTACCGGCGGGGAGCGCCAGGCGTGCATAGTCAATATCGGTATAGACATCGCCATTCACCACCAGAAATGGTTGCGTCCCTAATAGCGGCAAGGCATAGGCAATCCCCCCCGCAGTTTCCAGCGCCGTACTTTCTGCACTGTAACGGATATTCACCTGCCAGCGGTCACCATCGCCCAGCGCGGCTTCAATCTGCGCCCCCAGATGGGCATGATTAATGACAATCTCAGTGATTCCTGCTTGTGCCATGCGCTCAATATGCCAGACGATCAAGGGCTTGCCGCCCACTGCCAGCAAGGGTTTGGGCGTGTGGTCGGTCAGCGGCCGCATGCGCTCACCGCGACCAGCGGCCAGAATCATGGCGCGCATCTTCATGCCGCCTCTAGCGTCTTCAGCAACTTAAGGAAAGGGCGCAACTCTACATAGCGCTCGCAAGCGGCTTGCAGATATTGCACCACCAGCGGCATATCCTTAAGATAGCCCGACTTGCCATCCCGGTGATACAGCCGCGCAAAAATCCCCAGCACCTTGATATGCCGCTGAACGCCCATCCATTCAAAATCACGATAAAACTCGCCAAAATCAGTATTCACGGGCAACCCGGCCTGTTTGGCAGACTGCCAATAACGGACTACCCAATCCATCATGATTTCTTCATCCCAGTGGATATAGGCATCCTTGAACAGCGAAACCAGGTCATAAGTAATCGCCCCGATCACGGCATCCTGAAAATCAAGTACGCCGGGATTATGCTCGGCGGTAACCATCAAGTTGCGCGCGTGATAGTCTCTATGCACGGTCACTTGTGGCTGCTGCAAAATATTGTCGACCAGCAAGGCAAATGTCTTGTCCATCACCGCTTGCTGCTCCGGGGTCAGCGTTTTGCCCAAATGCTTGCCCACATACCATTCGGGGAACAACTGTAACTCACGCATGAGCAACGCACTGTCATAAGGCGGCAAGGCGGCGGGCTGGGTCGCCAGTTGCATCTTGATCAAGGCCTGGCATGCATCACCATACAAGGCTTTGGCATTGCCGGCATTGAGCTGCGACAAATAGGTGTCATTGCCCAGATCACTGAGCAGCAAAAACCCTTGTTCCAGATCTTGCGCGAGAATCTTTGGCACATTCAGCCCCGCGGCCAGCAACTGCTCGGCCACGCGGACAAAAGGACGGCAATCCTCTTGGGGCGGTGGCGCATCCATGGCAATCAGGGTTTCTGCGGCCAGATGTACGCGGAAATAGCGACGGAAACTGGCATCGGCGGAAGCCGTGCTGAGCGTAAAGGGTTGCTGAAGTACGTCTGTCAGCCATTGCTGAAGGTGCTGTGTTCTATCCACAAAATATCCCGAATCTTGAATAGGCCTGTCTGGTGGCCGCTGCGATGAAAATGCGGCAGCCATTTTAAGGGAAAAATGACTTTTTAAGCGTTTTCATGAATAATATAGCGCAATTGAAACAAGGCATCGGGCTAACATCCCAAAATTCGCCGTAATAATTACGCTGCCAACGGCAGGCCTGACCGAAACGATCACTCTTTGAATAACTTGCACGTTCACTCATCTACTTTTCAGGAGCGCGGAATCCGCCTGATTCTGGCATTGCTGGCCATAGGCACACTCTCGCCTGAGCACTTGCGCGCTGAGGAAGAGGCTGCCCCTGAAAAAATTCAGCTGGCAGAGGCGGTCACCTTGCCAGGTGCGATTGAGATTGAAGGCGACACCCTGCAACTGCGCATGGACCGTCAAATGCGTGCGACGGGCAACGCTGTGATGCGCAAAGACGGGCAACAGGTCACGGGCGATGATATTCGCTACGATATCCAGAACGATGAATTGCAAGTCGAAGGCAATGCGGTGATTACCGCCGGTCAAACCAAAATCACCGGCCCCATGTTGCGCATGCGCCTGAGCGAAAACATCGGTGAAATGCGTGATGTATCCATTGAATTCAAAAGTAGCCCGCCACCGCCCAACGATGAGGACGGTAGTCCCTTGCTGAATGATCAGGCAATTTTACTCAGTGACCCGAAAAGATATCTGGAAGACAATCAGTCTTACAGCACCCAGGCCAGTACCAAAAGCAATGCATTTGACAACATTCGCGCCACCGCCAAACAGGTGCTCTTTGAAGGCCAGAACATCAAACGCCTGAAAGGCGCCAGCTATACCTCTTGTGCAGCGGATGTGGATGACTGGTATATCAAAACAAATAGCCTGGAGCTGAATGATTACTCCAGAACCGGCGTGGCAACCAACGCCTATGTGGAGTTTAAAGGGGTGCCTATCCTCTACACGCCCTGGATGAGCTTTTCGTATAACAACCAACGTAAAAGCGGCTTTCTGGCGCCCTTGTGGGGCACGACCTCGCGGAGCGGTTTTCAGCTTTTAACGCCTTACTATATCAATATCAGCCCGGATATGGATGCCACGGTATCCACCAACTACTTCAGCAAGCGCGGCCTACAACTGCAAGGAGAGTTCCGCTATCTGGGCGAAACCTATTCCGGCATCAACAACCTGGAGTATCTGGATAAAGACAACATGACGGGGCAAACCCGTTACTACGCCAAGCTCACGCATTTACAAAGCTTTGGCAGTAACTGGTCTGGCGGCTACAGCTTTGAAAAGGTCTCTGATGATACTTACTTTTCAGACCTAGCGACACGGATTCAGGTCACTTCACGTGTGAACTTGCAACAAGCCGTGTTTGCCAATTACAACAGTGAGCACGTCACCTTTAACGGCATCCTTCAGCGCTACCAAAACCTGGATAACGTGTCCTTTGTTTATCAGCGATTACCTCAGCTTACGTTAACCTACAACGATGATTTTAAAGGTTTCCATGTTCAGACAGGGGCGCAATACGTTAACTTTCAAACCATGGATGGCATGGTAGACAAGCCTAGCGGCAGTCGCATGAGTGTCTACCCTTCGATTTCATACCCGATGAAAAACTCTTATGCTTTTTTGACACCAAAAATTGGTGTGCAAAGCACGCAATACAGTTTGAGCAACAATACGCCGGTAGGATATTCGCAAGAATACAATCAGTTGAATCGTACGCTGCCTATCATGAGCCTGGATTCTGGTCTGTATTTTGACCGTCAGACCAGCTTGTTTGATACCACGTATACGCATACGCTGGAACCACGGGCATACTATGTGTATATCCCTTATAAAGACCAGAGCAAGCTTCCGATTTTTGACACCTCGCTCAACACCTTGAACCAGAACTCGATTTTTTATGAAAATCAGTTCAGTGGCGATGACCGTGTCAATAATGCCAACCAGATGACACTGGCCCTCACCAGCCGTCTGATTGACAGTGAAACCGGCATTGAGCGCCTGAGTGGCACGCTGGCGCAGCGCTATTATTTTGAAGACCAGAAAGTCACACTACCCAATACCACCACCAGTATCAGTAAATCCTCGGACATTCTGGCTGGCTTCACGGCAAGGCTCTCCAGTCGCTTGAATCTGGATACTTTCTGGCAATACGATACAGAAAGAAGCAATATGCAGCGCAACAATTACTTGCTGCGCTATAACCCTGAACCAGGCAAATCGTTTACCTTCGGCTACCGTTACACGGCTAACACGCTGGAGCAAATCGATACTTCAGCGCAATGGCCACTAGGCTCCGGTTGGTACGGCATCAGCCGATTGAACTACTCTATCCGTGACGCCAATGCAGTACAGTTTTTGGGCGGACTTGAGTATGATGCGGGCTGCTGGCAGGCACGTGCTGTCATGCAACGTGTGCAAACAGCGACGGCCAATGCGAACTACGGCATGTTTTTTCAACTCGAACTCGGTGGGCTGACCTCTATTGGTGCCAACCCGCTGAATGTGATCAAGCGCAATATCCCAACTTATATGCGCACTTATGATATCCCGGCAATTTACAGAGACCAGAACGCGCAATGATGAAACATATACTGAATTTAATCCTCACGTTGAGTACCGCTTTGCTCATCACAGCACAGTCTGCAACCTTATTCGCGGCAGAAAAAAAACCGATTGAAAAAATGGACCGCATTATTGCCGTGGTCGATCAATCCGTAATTACCGAGCGTGAAATGCTGAACCGTATGGAATATGTGAAAGCACAAATGCTCAAAAAAGGCGCTGACCTGCCGCCCGATGAAGCGTTGCAGAAACAGATTTTGGAGCGGCTGATTGTCGATAGCCTGCAATTGCAACTCGCAGCGCAAACCGGCATCAAGGTGGATGATGCGCAGTTGGACAAAACCATAGAGCGGATTGCCGAACAAAACAACCTCACCTTGCCTGCGTTTAAAAAAGCGCTCGAAGAAGATGGCACCAACTTTTACAAATTCCGTGAAGATATCCGCAATGACATCATCATCGCCCGTCTGCGCGAGCGCGATGTTGATAACAAAGTAAATATTTCTGAAGCGGAAATTGATAACTACCTGACGACACAGGAAAAAGAAGGCGAACTGGATGAATTTAACATCTCGCAGATTTTGATTCGCCTGCCCGAAGACAGCGGCCCAGACGACATTCAAAAAGCCAAAGCACGTACCGAACAAATCATGAAAGCGCTGGCGGACGGCATGAGTTTTGAAAAAGCCTCGGCCAACTTTTCCGATGCACCAAATGCGCTGGACGGCGGCGGCTTGGGCTGGCGCAGTGGTCAGCAGATGCCTGCCCAGTTTCTTGAACTGGTTAAAACCATGCAGCCAGGCGGTATCTCTCGCCCAATCCGCAGTGCAAGCGGGGTGCACATTCTAAAACTCAATGAAAGACGTGCGGGCGCCAGTACGCTGATTGTTGACCAGACCCATGTCCGCCATATTCTGCTCAAACCGAACGAGGTGTTGTCGGACAAGGAAGCAAGACAGAAAATAGAAGGCATTAAAGAGCGTATAGACCACGGTACACCATTCCAGGACATGGCACGCCAGTATTCGGACGATGGCAGCGCCTCCAACGGTGGCGATTTAGGTTGGATCAGCCCGGGTGACACCGTGCCGGTATTTGAAAAAACCATGGCAGAATTGGCCATCAACGAAGTCAGCGCCCCTGTCCGTAGCCAGTTTGGCTGGCATTTGATCCAGGTGCTGGAGCGCCGTAAACAGGACATGTCCAAAGAATCCAAACGCTTGAAAGCGCGTCAGGAAATCCGTGCACGCAAGGCTGAAGAAGCTTACAACGACTGGGTTCATGAGTTGCGCGACAAGGCGTTTGTCGAAATGCGCCTGGAAGACAAGTTTTAAGTGCAGCGCACTGAAACCGGCGCATCTGCACCATCCATGAACGCTTTGCCCAAAATTGCCATTACGTCTGGCGAGCCTGCAGGCATCGGCCTGGATGTTTGCGTCAAGCTGGCGCATACCGCCCTGCCAGCAGAGATTGTGGTACTGGCTGATCCGCAAGCTTTACAGGCACGCGCTGCGCAACTGGGCATGCCACTCACAATACACACGGACGTCCGGCCACTTCACTCCCACGCAGGCGATGGCACGCTGACCGTGCTGCCCATCCCAACGGCCGCCCCCGTCGTAGCAGGCAAACTGGATCCCCGGAATGGCCGCACCGTACTAGAGATGCTGGACCGCGCGCTGGCAGGTTGCCAGACCGGGGAATTGGATGCCATGGTGACCGCCCCCGTGCACAAAGGCATCATCAACCAAGCCGGCATTGCATTTACTGGCCACACCGAATATCTGGCAGAAAAAACAGGCACTGCACAAGTAGTGATGATGCTGGTGGGGGGAGGCATGCGCGTGGCTCTGGCGACCACCCATTTACCACTGACCCAAGTCAGCGCCGCCATTACGCAAGCCTCGCTCACCACCACGCTGCGTATTTTGCACCATGATCTGGTACACACCTTCGGCATCCCGCAACCACGCATCTATGTCGCCGGACTGAACCCGCATGCAGGGGAAGATGGCTATCTGGGCATGGAAGAAATCGACACGATTAACCCGGTGCTGACACAGTTGCGCGCAGAGGGCATGCAACTGGTAGGCGCCCTGCCCGCAGATACCATGTTTTCGCAGAAAAACCTGGCCCATGCCGATGCGTTTCTGGCCATGTACCATGATCAGGGCCTGGCCGTGCTCAAACATGCCAGTTTTGGCCAAGGTGTCAATGTGACGCTGGGCTTGCCCATTATCCGCACCTCGGTCGATCACGGCACGGCGCTGGATATTGCGGGCAGCGGTCAAGCCGATATCGGCAGCATGCTGAGCGCCATCCAGCTCGCCATTGCACTTTCGCATACCCGCAAGACTCACCACAAATGAAACATATCGCCAAGAAAAAGTTTGGTCAGAACTTCCTGATTGACCAGAGCATTATCCAGAACCTGATCAATGCCATTCATCCGCAAGCGGAGGATCTGATGGTGGAAATCGGCCCGGGGCTGGGCGCCATGACACAGCCTTTGCTCAAACAGCTGAACCACTTGCACGTCGTCGAAATCGACCGTGACATCATTCAATGGATGCAAGGCTTTTATCCGGCGCAAAAAATTACCATCCACAATTCGGATGTGCTCAAGTTTGACTTCGGCACCCTGGGTGAACGCATCCGCGTCGTCGGCAACCTGCCCTATAACATCTCCAGCCCCATCCTGTTCAAGCTGCTCGAAAACACGGCGCAAATCATAGACATGCACTTTATGCTGCAAAAAGAGGTGGTCGAGCGTATGGTCGCCGCCCCCTCCAACGCTGAATATGGCCGCCTGTCGGTCATGCTGCAATACCGTTTGCAGATGGAATATCTGGTCACCGTGCCGCCCGAAGCCTTTGATCCGGCACCGAAAGTCGAGTCTGCCTTTGTCCGCTGCGTGCCTTACGCCAGCCTGCCTTTCCCGGCGACGGACGAAGCCCTGTTTGCCAAAGTGGTCACCGCCGCGTTTGGCCAGCGCCGCAAAACCTTGCGCAACACGCTGAAAGGACTGCTGGATGATGCAGGCTTCAGCGCGTTGAATATCGATTCGCAGTTACGCGCCGAAAATCTCAGCGTGGCCGAGTTTGTGGCGATCAGCAATTATCTGGCAAGCCAAAATCAATCATAAAACCATTCATATCAACAAGTTAATAACAAAATAGTCACTTAGCAGAGGCTAGCCAATTTGCGATTGTGTGCAGCCTTAAGCTGATTTTAAATCTGCTTTAAAACAGAGCCTGATATAATTCTGTTTTTTTATTCTTACCCATTTTTGGAGCATGTTATGCGTTTGATTCTGCTGGGCGCCCCTGGTGCCGGTAAAGGGACACAAGCTACCTTTATCAAAGAAAAATTCAATATTCCGCAAATTTCCACCGGCGATATGTTGCGCGCAGCAGTCAAGGCAGGCACCCAATTAGGTCTTGAAGCCAAAAAATTCATGGATGCAGGCGGCCTGGTACCAGACGAAGTCATTATCGGCCTGGTTAAGGAACGCATTAAAGATGCCGACTGCGCCAATGGTTTCCTGTTTGACGGCTTTCCGCGCACCATTCCGCAAGCCGAAGCCATGAAACAGGCCGGCGTAGGCATTGACTACGTGGTTGAGATTGATGTGCCGGACGCTGCCATCGTTGAGCGCATGAGTGGCCGCCGCAGCCACCCGGCTTCAGGTCGTACCTACCATGTCAAATTCAACCCACCAAAAGTGGAAGGCAAAGATGATGTCACCGGCGAAGACCTGGTACAACGCGATGATGACAAGGAAGAAGTGGTATTAAAGCGTCTTGAGGTTTACCACAACCAGACCGAGCAACTGATCGGCTACTATTCTGATTGGGCCAAATCCGGCGTCAGTGGTGCGCCGCAATACGTCAAGGTCAATGGCCTGGGTGAATTGAATACCATTAAAGAAGAAATCTTTGTAGCATTGAAATAATTTCTTCAAATCAAAAAGCCCGCAAGTTGCGGGCTTTTTTTATGGACGTTACGATTAGAAATCGTAACGTATGCCACCAAACACCTGACGCTGGCGTCCTGCCACCATACCATCGACACGGCTAGCAAGATATTCGCGATCACCCAGATTATAAGCGCTAGCAAAATAAGTCATGCGACTCCCAACCGGTCTGTAATTCACAGTCGCGTTAATGAGCGCGTAAGATGGAATATCACCTGTCACCCCTCGCAATACATTCGCACTATTACGGCCGGCTCTGAAGGACACATCCTCTTCCTGACGGCTCACATAATCCACCCCGATACGTGCATCAAGACCAACCGGATGCTCGTAACCAAAGCTTAAAGAAGCAAGATGCCGAGGGGCATATGGCAAGCGATCACCGTCTACAATATTAGCTGCTGCATTGGTTTTTTTAAATTTAGCAGTGAACAAGTTAGTGTAAGAGCCTGCGATGTAGAAGTTGTGCGAAGTGTTGTAAATCTGCCCAAAATTAATTCGACCACCAAACTCGATACCATTCTGTTCAGACTGACCACCATTAATGAATGTGCCCTGTACAGGCCCAGCGACGACAATATCATCAAAGACCGTGTGGAATAAGGTACTCTCAAATGTAACGCCTTTAAAGAAACTCGATCTTAAACCTAACTCCCAATTAATACTCTCCTCTGGCTTGGTTTTACTCACAACGGCTGTATTCGCACCATTTTCAGCAAAAAGGTCACGGTCAGGACGTGGTGGTGCAAAACCTTTGTGCACACCCGCAAATAAAGTTGTTTTCTCAAAGCCATTCCAGGTCAAACCCAATCCTGGCAATAACTTAGTTTGATTATTCGTTAACTTGGACTCAGGGTTATTTTGGGGGTTACCATCTGCACGCATCACATCCGTTTTAATCCGGATATCCTCTAGTCTCAGACCGGGCGTAAATGTCCAGTCTCCAACATAGAAGGTATTCTGTGCGTAATAGGACTTTGCTTCTACTTCAATTTTAATATCTTCTCGTGGCAAGGTCGTTTGGGCAAAACCCAGATGTTGGAAACGGGCGTCATCACCACGATATTGTTTACGATCGATGTCTTCCTTATGATATCTGAAGCCCAATACTGCATTACTTTCGATCCCGAATAGGCTGTGTTGAATATCCAGACGTGGCTCAATCCCCCAATATTCAAACTCACGTGGCCGCCAACGCCCGCCGCATTGATCAGCTAACGCCAGATTAGGGTTACCATTACCGCCAATGCCTGCTGGACATCTTTCCAGTTGGGATCGACCCGCATTTTCACCTGGGTTGTTGATTTGCCTGAATGATGCCCGTTCAGATTTTGCATAATACGCTTGCGTACTCAATTTCACCTGCTCATTGACCTGAAACAGGTGCTGCAATTGAAAGGTAGTCCGCTCATGCTGAAACACATCATTCTTGCCAGTAGGTGCCTGATACTTATCTTCGTGATACTCCACAAGGCCCAAACCGGTTTCTGATACATGCGAGTCCTCGCGGAAATAACTGGCTTTAGCAATCAACGTATGTCTGTCCGACAAGTTTAACTGTCCTTTCGCCGTATACTCCTGAATCTCAAAGTCATGATGCTTGCGGATGCCATCGCCTTTTTTATGTAGGGCATCTATCATCAGTCCACCACGCTCATCACCAGCGCCTATCGTGCCGTAAAGACTGCTAAAGTCATGGTTACCCAACGTCGCCTGTACATTTCCATGCACTTGACCATCCGTTGGCACAGGCCGAGTCACGAAGTTGATCATGCCGCCCACGGTCTGTGGTCCATAAAGAATCTGGCCGGACCCCTTCACAACTTCAATACGCTGTACACGCTCAAGCGGTGTGGTGTAATGTGCTGCCGGATCTCCATAAGGCGCCAGAAAGATAGGCATCCCATCTTCCATTAACAAGGTACGTGAAGTCCGGCGAGGGTTTAATCCTCGAATCCCGATATTCACGCCCAAACCAAATGTATTCTCCCCAACGACATTCACACCAGGCACATTGTTCAACGCTTCCTGAATTGAGAATGGGCGGCGCTCCATCAGTGCTTTTTCATCAATTAAATCGTATGACCCCGGCACGGAGTCCAGGCGGTCGGGCAAAATGCCACGGACTTCGAGTTTATCCAGCGCCACCGACTTGCTCGCTTGAGACTGGTCTTCTGCCAGCCCCTGTAGCGCATAGGCGTGTAATGAAAATGCCGTCGCAACGACAATCAGTTTTTTTCTTGGTTTTTGCATGTGTGTAACCCCAAAAATGACAACAGAGTGTGTCAAGGCTGCAAACAGCATGCCAACATATCGCGATAATTATTAACCATATGATTATTATAAAAATAATCTATTTTATGACTATATATTAATGATAAATCAATTTAATCACTGGTCCAAAAAAACCAATCCGATTCAGAATTGGTTAATATCAACCACCACTTACGTGGATATGCAGGCGTTAAAAATTCCGCTTCAGGAAAATCATACCCACCATCCAGCAGAACCTTAGTCAGGTATAATCTTGTTTTTTATTTCAAACCCATTTCAGCATGCAACAGCAGTATCCATTTAAAGAAGTCGAGCAACAGGCCCAACAGCACTGGGACAGCAAGCTGAGTTTTCAGGCCAAGGCAGACAGTCACAAGCCCAAATACTATTGCTTGTCGATGTTCCCCTACCCAAGTGGCAAGTTGCATATGGGGCATGTGCGTAACTACACCATCGGCGACGTATTAAGCCGCTATCACCATATGAAAGGCTTTAACGTGTTGCAGCCCATGGGTTGGGATGCGTTTGGCTTGCCTGCCGAGAACGCGGCGATTCAGAATAGCGTGCCACCAGCGCAATGGACATATGACAACATTGCCTACATGCGCAAGCAGTTGAAGTCACTGGGCTTTGCCATCGACTGGAGCCGCGAGCTGGCCACCTGCCAGCCTGACTATTACAAATGGAACCAGTGGCTGTTTTTGCGCATGCTGGAAAAAGGCATCGCCTACAAAAAAACCCAGGTGGTGAACTGGGATCCGGTCGACCAGACCGTGCTCGCCAATGAGCAGGTGATTGATGGCCGCGGCTGGCGCACGGGGGCGATCGTAGAAAAACGCGAAATCCCTGGCTACTATCTCCACATCACCGGTTACGCACAGCAATTGCTGGATGATCTGGACAAACTGCCAGGCTGGCCAGAGCGTGTCAAAACCATGCAGGCCAACTGGATAGGCAAGAGCGTGGGCGTGCGTTTTGCATTTACGCACGACATCAAAAACAATGATGGCCAATTGATTGATGACGGCAAACTGTGGGTATTCACCACCCGTGCCGACACCATCATGGGCGTGACCTTCTGTGCCGTGGCAGCCGAGCATCCGCTGGCGACACAAGCTGCGCAACAAAACCCGGCGCTGCAAGCATTTATCGACAAATGCAAGCAAGGCTCCGTCATGGAAGCTGACATGGCCACCATGGAAAAAGAAGGCATGGACACCGGCCTGACCGTCACCCACCCGATGACCGGCGAGCAAGTGCCGGTGTGGATAGGCAACTATGTCCTCATGACCTATGGCGAAGGCGCCGTGATGGCCGTGCCTGCGCACGATGAACGTGATTTCGGCTTTGCTAAAAAATACAATTTGCCGATCAAACAAGTGATCAGCGTGCTCGGTCAGGAATTTGACCTGGCAGCCTGGCAAGAGTGGTATAGCGATAAAACCAAAAGCGTCTGCATCCACTCTGGCAAATATAACGATCTGGGCTATGCAGAAGCAGTTGAGGCTGTGGCAGCAGATCTGGCAGAAAAAAATCTGGGCGGCAAGCAGACCAACTGGCGCCTGCGCGACTGGGGCGTTTCCCGTCAGCGCTACTGGGGTTGCCCGATTCCGATCATTCATTGCGACAGCTGTGGCGATATGCCTGTGCCTGATGACCAGCTGCCGGTGAAATTACCGGAAGATTGTGTCCCGGATGGTTCAGGCAATCCGCTCAACAAGCGCGAAGACTTTTTAAACTGCACCTGCCCAAAATGTGGCCAGCCCGCCAAGCGCGAAACTGACACCATGGATACCTTTGTCGATTCCAGTTGGTACTACGCACGCTATGCCTCAGGCTTTAGCAATGAAGCCATGGTGGATGCACAGACCAACCACTGGATGCCGGTAGACCAGTATATTGGCGGCATTGAACACGCAATTCTGCACCTGCTCTACTCCCGCTTCTGGAGCAAGGTCATGCGCGACCTCGGCCTGGTCAATTATGATGAGCCATTTGCCAACCTGCTGACACAAGGCATGGTGCTGAATCATATTTCCTCGCGCCGTACGGCTAAAGGCGGTATTGAATATTTTGCGCCGGAAGAAGTCGAGCTGGTACACGATAACAACGGCAAGGTGACCGGTGCCAAGCTGCTCAAAGATGGCTCGGCGATTGACTACCAGGGCATAGGCACCATGTCCAAGTCCAAGCGTAATGGCGTCGACCCGCAATCGCTGATTGAACAATATGGTGCGGATACTGCCCGCTTCTTCATGATGTTTGCGGCGCCACCGGAACAAACGCTGGAGTGGTCTGACAGCGGCGTGGAAGGCTCACACCGTTTCTTGAAACGGGTATGGAATTTTGGCCATGCCTTGTCTCAACAAACACCTGCTGACTTGCCGAACAAACTGACCGGCGAGCTGGCCAACCACAGACGTGAAGTGCACAGCGTGCTCAAACAGGCCAATGTCGATCTGGGCAAGCTACAGTTCAACACGGTGGCCTCTGCCTGCATGAAAATCCTCAACACGCTGGAGAAAGTGCAAAAAGAGGCAGAAAAAGACTGGATCGCCGTGGCGTTTGAAGGCTACAGCATCCTGTTGCGCCTGTTATCACCGATTGCACCGCACATCACGCAAGTCATGTGGCAATCGCTCAAGTTAGGCGAAGACATTCTGTCTGCCAAATGGCCAGAACCGGCTAACTCAGCCCTGGTACAGGACGAGGTGGAATACGTGGTGCAGGTCAATGGCAAGCTGCGTGGCAGCATCAGCATCCCCAAGAGCATGGCCAAAGAGCAGATTGAAGCGACTGCCGTTAATCAGGATTTTGTCCAAAAATTCCTGAACGAAGGCAGCGTGAAAAAAATCATCGTCGTGCCCAACAAACTGATTAATATTGTGGTGGCTTAGCCCTTTCTTTCGAGGAGCGCATTGTGAAGCAGACAACCCCTACCCGCAGGATTCACGCGATCACCCTGTGGTGCAGCATCGCCGTGCTGGCCGCGCTCCTGTCTGCGTGTGGGTTTCACCTGCGCCAACCGTCACCGATTGCCTTTAAAACCATTTTCATCAAGGGCTCTACGCAAATCAACATTGCGCTCAAAAAGGCCTTGGTCGAACAGGGTGTCAAGGTTGTGACCGACGCAGAAGAAGCTGAGCTACAGCTGGAACTGCTCAAAGAAGAAAACGAACAACGTATTCTGTCTCTGAGCGGGACCGGTGTAGTGCGTGAATACGAGCTGTACTACCGCGTGCAATACCGTACCAAAGTCACCGGTGAGCCAACTTGGGCACTACCGTTGATCATGGAAGGCCGTCGTGACTATACCTATAACGACGCCAACTTGCTGGCCAAGCAGGCCGAGCAAAAAATGCTCAGTGACAGCATGCAGTTAGACGTGCTCAACGGCATCATGCGACGACTGTCTGCCCTTAAAAAAGCCGAATAGCCATGCGCATTCAGGCGGCGCAACTCGCGCAATACTTGCCTCCCAAACAGCATTTGTTCGTGCTGGCGGGCGATGAGCCCCTCTCCATCACCGAGGCCATAGACCAGATCCGCCTCGCCGCACGCCAACATGGCGCGCAAGAGCGTGCCAGTTTTACAGTGGAGCGCTACTTCAACTGGGGACAAGTCAGCCAGTTTCTGCAGAGTTTTTCGCTGTTTGCCGAGCAACGGATTCTTGAAATCAACCTCCCCACCGGCAAGCCCGGCGTGGAAGGCGCCAAAGCCTTGCAGCAACTGGCAGAACAGCCTGCGGCTGATACCACCATCATCCTCACCCTGCCCGCCCCAGACCGTGACATGACCAGCAGCGCCTGGTACGAAGCCCTGTCGCAACATGGAGTACTGCTGGTACTGAACCAGGTGCCGCTGGCACAACTACCGGAGTGGATTGCGCAGCGACTGGCCATGCAACAGCAAACTGCTGATGAAGCCTCACGCCGCTTTATTGCCGAGCAGGTCGAAGGCAATCTGCTGGCTGCCCATCAGGAAATACAAAAACTGGGCTTGCTCTACCCACCCGGCCCGCTCAGTGAAGACGCCATCCGCCAATGCGTGCTTAATGTGGCCCGCTTTGATGTCTCGCAATTGGGGGAAGCCATGTTGCAAGGCGATCCGCAACGCGTCATGCGAATGCTGGAAGGCCTGCGTGAAGAAGGCGAAACCGCGGTGGCGGTCATGAACCCGCTGATTTGGCTGTTCCGCCCATTGTTGCAAGTCAGGCTGGCCATGCAACAAGGCATCGCCATGCACGCAGCGCTGAGTCAGGCCAGGCTATTTGGTGACCGCCAGCAATTAGTCAGGCGCGCGCTGGAATTTTTACCGCAAAAACATATCGAAGCTGCTTTGCAAAAACTGTCTGACATAGACCGCATGGCAAAAGGCGTGGGCGATGGCGATGCCTGGCTGGAGCTGTCAAGGCTATGTACAGGTATTGCGCGCATGGCAGCCAACAAGACGGCCAGAACCGCCGCAGGCAGGTCTCGTTAAGGTTTTCAGTTAGAATAGCGATTATGGACATTCAACACTATATGAAACAACTGGGGGAGCAGGCACGCGCCGCCTCCCGCTTGATGGCAAAAGCTGACACCAACACCAAGAACCAGGCGCTGCGCAATATTGCCGCCCTGATCCGTCAGCACGAAAAAGCCCTGCTCGCCGCCAACCAGCAAGACCTGCAAGCCGCCCAAGCCAATGGCATGGAAGCCGCCATGCTGGACCGCCTGACATTAAGCGAGAAATCAGTGTCAACCATGGCAGAAGGCCTCGAACAAATTGCCAGCCTGCCAGACCCAATTGGCGAAATGAGCAATTTCAAATACCGTCCTTCCGGCATCCAGATCGGCCAGATGCGCGTACCGCTGGGCGTGATCGGCATTATTTACGAGGCCCGTCCTAACGTGACGGTCGATGCGGCGGGTTTGTGTATCAAATCCGGCAACGCCTGCATTCTGCGCGGCGGCTCCGAGGCCATCCTTTGCAACCAGGCGCTGGCCAAGCTCGTGCATCAGGGTCTGCAACAAGCGGGCTTGCCACAAGCGGCCGTGCTCGTGGTCGAGACCACTGACCGCGCTGCCGTCGGTGAACTCATCACCATGAAGCAATATGTGGATGTGATCGTGCCACGCGGCGGCAAAGGCCTGATCGAGCGCATCAGCAACGATGCCCGCATCCCGGTGATCAAACACCTGGATGGCAACTGCCATGTGTATGTCGATGACGAAGCCGACCTGGTCAAAGCCGTGCGTATCCTCGAAAACGCCAAAACCCAGCGTCTGGGCACCTGCAACACGGCAGAGTCACTGCTGGTCGCACGCAGCATCGCCAACACTGCCCTGCCTCAACTGGCCGAGATGCTGCTAGCCAAAGGTGTGGAAATCCGTGGTTGCGACGAAACGCGTGCCATCGTGCCACAGGCAAAGGCGGCGACTGAAGAAGACTATTACACCGAATATCTGGCCGCGATTATCTCTTGCAAGGTGGTCAGTGGCGTGGATGAAGCGATTGCGCATATCAACCAGTATTCCAGCCAGCACACCGAGGCGATTGTGACCGAAAACTACACCAAGGCACGCCAGTTTTTGCGTGAAGTGGACTCCAGCAGTGTGATGGTCAATGCCTCTACCCGCTTCGCCGATGGCTTTGAATATGGCTTTGGTGCTGAAATCGGTATTTCTACCGACAAACTGCATGCGCGTGGTCCGGTCGGTCTGGAAGGCTTAACCTCCCTCAAATATGTCGTTTTGGGTGACGGCCACGTCCGCGCGTAATCACGCTGGCAGGCGTTTGGCTTGTGCAATGCCAGATGCGCAACGCCATAATCTACCCAAAGAGTCATGAAGATGGAATGCATAGGCATTTTCGGCGGCACCTTTAACCCCATTCACAACGGGCATCTGGCGCTCGCACAGACCGTGCTGGACACGCTGCACTGTACGCAAATCCGCTTTGTGCCAGCTGCCTTGCCTCCGCACAAGACTGCCCCGGCGGTCACCGCACAACACCGTGCTGCCATGGTCAAGCTTGCCATTCAGGCGCATCCGCAATACGTGCTCGACAGCTGTGAACTGGATCGCCCGGGCCCCTCTTACACCATAGAGACGTTACACCTGCTCCGCCAGCGTTTCCCCGAGCAATCCCTCTGCCTGCTCATCGGCCAAGATAGCTACCAGCAATTGCCGACCTGGCACCGCTGGCAGGAACTGCTGGAGTATTGCCATCTGTTGGTTGTGCACCGTGCAGACTTGGCATCCAGGCTTGTGTTGCATGCAGAACACACGGAAAAGTTCGTGGCTATCGAGGCCTTTGTCAGCCAGTGTGCAGCCGCTACGCATGGCTTCATCGGTTATTTGCCCGAGAGCCCACCAGCGATTTCCTCGACCGGCATCCGTGCAGCACTGGCGCATCCAGGCCAGAGTTTGACAGACCAGGTGCCTGCGTCTGTGCTCCAGTATATCCACCAGCACCATCTATATCAGTCGGCTTAAGCCCCTTACGGACCCCATCGGGTGGCATGCTGTCGCATTTTGCCCTAAACGCAGGATGCATCATGGCTATTTTTAGCCGAGACACGGCAGTATGCTCAACAGCAGACATAAAATCGCTATACTGCGGTTAAAACAACTCTAAATTACCTATCAAGAGGATACGTCTGCGATGAAATTGTTAACCTGGTCTCTTACTGCCCTACTCGTGGCATCCCCGTCCGCATTTGCCAATATTGATATCCAATTTGACTTTAGTTACGATACCAGCGGCTTCTTTAACAGCACCAACATTCAAACCCTCAATGCGGCTGCCTCGGTGTTTGAAACCCGCATTACCGACTCACTAAGCGCCATTAATTCAGGCGGCATCAACAACTTCCAGGGTCTGATTCTTGACCCCTCGGATATTAACCAGACGCAAACGCTCTCCAATCTGAGTGTGGCAGCAAATGTGATCAAAATATATGTGGGTAGCGATAATCTTGGTGGCTTCACCATTGGCGCAGGCGGGTCCGGCGGCTATTCATGTAGTGGGCTAGGCAGTTTTTGCGCCAACGCCGTCGACCGTGGCCAGACTAACACCACGGGTAACAGTGCCACCGACTTTGCCACCTGGGGTGGCATGATCAGCTTCAACAGTTCAACCTCATGGTATTTTGGCCAGGATCAGGCAGATTTGACCAATACCCAATTTGATTTTTACACGGTGGCCGTACACGAAATTGCCCACGTGCTTGGCTTTGGCCTGGCCCCCTCGTTTGAAGCACAGGTCAACGGCAGCAATTTTAACAGTAGCGAAACCGGGACCGTCGCCCTCAGCAATGACCTGGCGCACTGGGCGCCAGGCACCATGAGCACGGTTGGCGGAACACTGCAGGAGACGATGATGGACCCAGACATTACCCCTGGCACACGCAAATATTTTACCGATCTGGATTATGCAGGCATGGCGGCCATCGGTTGGTCGGTCGTAACACCGGTGCCTGAATCCAGCATCAGCCTGAATCTGTTGGCGGGCGGCCTGTTGCTTGGCCTGCTATACAGACGTAACCTTGGCAGCAGACGTCAAACGGTAATCAACGCATACGCTTAGCAAGGCTAGCCTAGTCCATGCGTTTGCGCGCCAAAAACTGATCCAGTTGCCGCGCGAACGCGTGGCGGTCAGACGCCTGCATAGCATTGGTGCCCTGCGTTTCCACCCCGCTGGCGCGCAGTGATTCCATAAAGTCGCGCATAGCCAGTCGCTCGCGGATATTCTCTGCCGAATAAAACTCCCCGCGTGGATTCAACGCATGCGCTTGCTTTTCAATCACCTGCGCGGCAAGCGGAATATCTGCCGTAATCACCAAATCGCCCGCTTCCAGCATCGCCACGATCTCGTTATCTGCCACATCAAAGCCCTTGGCGACTTGCAAGGCGCGCAAATAGGCTGAGGGCGGCACATAGAGAACTTTGTTGGCGACAAAGGTAGTCATGACCTGACTACGCTCCGCCGCCCGAAACAGGATGTCCTTGATCACGCCCGGGCAGGCATCGGCATCCACCCAAATCCGCATTAACCGGCTTTCGGCACCGGTCTGGCGCTAAATAACGCGCCGCCTTGTGGTTTGTGGCCCCCAGGCTGACGCGCGGATTTTTGCTGGCCAGCAGGATGTCCAGATGCATTCGCCGGTTTTTTCTGGCCAGCGTGTTGTCCAGCGTTGCGCGGGTTGCTTGGGGCAGCGTTGGCTTGGCCTGGTTTCGGCTGATGTTGTCTGGGTTGGCCTGGTTTCTGACTACGCGATGCGTCACGTGGCGCCTGGCCCGATTTAGGCGCAGGCCGTTGACCGCGTGGCTGAGTCCGTGATGGCCGATCCGGCTCTTCACTGTTTTTTTCGGGGGCGACAAAGCCCTCTACTGGCAGCTTGGGGATCTCGCGCTTGATCAGCTTCTCAATGTCTTTCAACAATTTGAGTTCCTCCCTATCCACCAGCGACACCGCCGCCCCAGTGGCACCAGCACGGCCAGTCCGGCCGATGCGATGCACATAGTCTTCGGGCACGTTAGGCAGCTCAAAATTCACCACTTGCGGCAGCTGGTCAATATCCAGGCCACGTGCGGCAATATCGGTCGCCACCAGCGCGGTGATTCCCCCCGCTTTAAACTCGGCCAGCGCCGCCGTGCGGGCATTCTGACTCTTGTTGCCATGAATCGCCATGGCCGGGATACCGTCTTTTACCAGCTTCTCCGCCAGCCGGTTCGCGCCATGTTTGGTACGCGTAAACACCAGCACTTGCTCCCACTGATGTTGCTTGATCAAAAAGCTCACCATCTCACGCTTGTGCGACTGCGGCACCATATGCACGCTTTGCTCAATCAGCGCGTTTGAGGTGTTCCGCCGCGCCACTTCCACCAGGTCCGGGTTATTCAGCAGATTATCTGCCAGCTGTTTGATTTCATCGGAAAACGTCGCCGAGAACAGCAGGTTTTGCCGCTGCTTGGGCAGCAAGGCCAGCACTTTTTTAATGTCGTGAATAAAGCCCATATCCAGCATGCGATCGGCTTCATCCAGCACCAGAATTTCAATGCCAGACAAATCCAGCGCCTTCTGGTTGGTGAGGTCGAGCAAGCGGCCCGGCGTCGCCACCATGATATCGAGTGGTTTTTTCAGGCGGCTGATTTGCGGGTTAATGCCCACCCCGCCAAACACCACCATGCTTTTCAGCGGCAGATATTTACCGTAAGTGGTCACTGACTCGCCGATCTGCGCCGCCAGCTCGCGCGTTGGCGACAGAATCAGGCAACGCGGCTTGCCTGCGGCAGTTTGTTTTAACGGGGTTTCAGACAAGCGATGCAAAATCGGCAAGGTAAAGCCAGCGGTTTTGCCTGTCCCGGTTTGCGCACCGGCCAGTAAATCGCCACCGCGCAATACATAAGGAATCGCCTGCGCCTGAATCGGCGTCGGTGAGGTATAGCCGGCATCGGCAATCGCGCGCAACACAGGCGCGCACAAATTCAAATCAGCAAACGTCGTGTTTGCAGGGGTATTTTCTTGTGACAAGGTTATTCAACTTTAATAGTGTGCATCGCCCATCACAAAAGACAGGCATGCAACAAATTATTGGGCGTTGGTCTGTTGCCGCAGCAACACCAATCTGGACGAACGAGGATTATATCGATGATTTATGACAAGGCCGCTGTGAGGATTGGTAGTTCACAGGGTGGTTACATTATACCCGCTATTTACGCAAACACTGTATTTAAAAATGTCTGCATCCAATCAAGCCACGGATGACGGACTTTTTTGCATGATGATCGTCTGAAACGTCCACACCACAAAGCGGCTTTGCTTCTGGCCTTGCGCCATCTCCACCACTTTTACCCTCACTGCCCGCGCTTTTTTGAGTTCACGCATCACCAGCGGTAGGTTGCTGGCTTTGGAGACCAGCGTGGTAAACCATACACACTGTTGGGCAAAATGCCTGCTCTCGTGAATCATGGTGGTTAAAAACGCTGCCTCGCCGCCCTCATACACCAACTCATTGGCTTGCCCACCAAAATTCAGTGCCTGTGGCGGCCGCTTGCCCAGCCCGCGCCATTTACGCTGTGTGCCCGCCTGTGCCTCAGCCGCCGAGGCATGAAAAGGCGGGTTACACATGGTCAGCGTCCATTGCTCGCCCGGCAAGATCACACCTTTAAAAATCGCCGCCGCATTTGGCTGCTGACGCACACTGATCTTTGACTGCAAGCCATTGGCCTCAATCAATTGCTGCGCATTACGCAAGGCCTTGGTATCAATATCCACGCCCAAGCACTCCCAGCCATAAGCCTGGGCCGCAATCAGCGGATAGACCAGATTGGCGCCGGTGCCGATATCGAGCAACCGCACCGATTGCGTATGACCAGACTCTGTCAACAAATCCGCCAGGTAATGCACATAATCGGCCCGGCCAGGGATAGGCGGACATAAGTAATGTTTGGGAATATCCCACACCGCCACGCCATAATGCTGCTTGAGCAAAGCCTGGTTTAAGGTTTTTACCGCTTGCGGATGAGCAAAGTCTATCGAGTCATCGCCATAGGCATTCGGGCGTACATAGGGCGCCAGGGCCGGGTGCGCCTGCACCAGCAGCGCAAAGTCATAGCCCTCGCGGTGCAGATTGCGTGGATGTAATGTAGATGAAGAACTGACGGGCTTCATTCCTAAGTATTCGCCAATTGCACTTGGTCAGTGCGCCTAAGCGGCCGCAGCCTTGGCGCGCGCGGCATGCAATTTACGGTAGCTATCCAGCAGTCTATGGTGTCTGTCCAACCCATCCAGCTGCAGATTGGTCGGTGTCAGGCCATAAAAGCGCACGCTGCCATCGACAGAGCCTAGCACCGCGTCCATACGCGCATCACCAAACATGCGGCGGAAGTTTAGCTCGTAATCGGCCAGGTGCAGCTCCTCGTCTAGCTCCACCTCAAGCACTGCATTCAGGGCCTGGTAAAACAAACCGCGTTCCAGCGTGTTGTCGTTGTACTGCAAAAACGCCCCCACCAGATCTTGCGCCTCTTCAAACTGCTGCAAAGCAAGGTTGATGAGTAGCTTAAGCTCCAGCACCGTGAGCTGGCCCCATACCGTGTTCTCGTCAAACTGGATGCCAATCAAGGTCGCAATATCGCTGTAGTCATCCAGCTCGTTATTCTCCAGCCGCTCCAGCAAGGCCTGCAGGCTGTCATCGTCCAGCTGATGCAGGTTCAGGATATCTTCGCGGAACAACAACGCTTTATTGGTGTTATCCCACACCAGGTCTTCCACCGGATACACCTCGGAATAATCAGGCACAAAGATGCGGCATGCCGTCGCGCCCAGCTGGTCATACACCGCCACATACGCCTCTTTGCCCATCTCGGCCAAAATGCCGAATAAGGTCGCGGCTTCTTCAGCGTTGGCATTGTCGCCCTTGCCAGAAAAGTCCCACTCGACAAACTCGTAGTCCGATTTGGCACTGAAAAAGCGCCACGACACCACACCGCTAGAGTCAATAAAATGCTCAACAAAGTTATTCGGCTCGGTCACCGCCTCGCTGACAAAGGTCGGCTGCGGCAAGTCGTTGAGGCCTTCAAAACTGCGGCCTTGCAGCAACTCGGTCAGGCTGCGCTCGAGCGCGACTTCCAGTTTTGGGTGCGCACCAAACGAGGCGAACACACCGCCGGTGCGCGGGTTCATCAGCGTCACGCACATCACCGGATATTGTCCGCCTAACGACGCATCTTTCACCAGCACCGGAAAACCCTGCGCCTCCAGCCCCTCAATGCCCGCCACAATGCCGGGATACTTGGCCAGCACCGCTGGCGGCACATCCGGCAACGCCATTTCACTTTCAATAATCTCGCGCTTCACCGCCCGCTCAAAAATCTCAGATAAACATTGCACCTGCGCCTCGGCCAGCGTATTGCCTGCGCTCATGCCATTGCTGGCGTACAGGTTTTCAATCAGGTTAGACGGGAAATACACCACCTCGCCATCTGACTGCCGCACAAACGGCAGCGCGCAAATGCCGCGCTCACGATTGCCAGAATTGGTATCAATCAAATGTGAGCCACGCAACTCGCCATCCGGGTTGTAAATGGCCCGCGTGTAATCATCCAGAATCTCTTTCGGCATCGCATCTTTGCGCCCCGGCTTAAACCAGCGCTCGCTCGGGTAATGCACAAAGTCGGCATTGGCAATGCCTTCGCCCCAGTAAGACCCGGCATAAAAATGGTTGTTACTCAACCGCTCAATATACTCACCCAGCGCCGAGGCCAGCGCACTTTCCTTGGTCGCGCCTTTGCCGTTGGTAAAGCACATGGGCGAATGCGCATCACGGATATGCAGCGACCACACGTTAGGCACAATATTGCGCCAGGAAGCGATCTCGATCTTGATACCCAGGCTCGCCAGCAAGCCCGTCATATTGGCAATGGTTTGCTCCAGCGGCAAATCCTTGCCGGTGATATACGTCTGCGTCTCCGCCGCCGGGTTCACCGTCAGCAAGGCCTGCGCATCGGCATCCAGGCTGGCCACTTCTTCAATCAAAAACTCAGGCCCGGTCTGCACCACTTTTTTCACCGTGCAGCGGTCAATCGAGCGCAAAATGCCAATGCGGTCTTTTTCAGAGATATCGGCAGGCAACTCAATCTGTATCTTGAAAATCTGCTTGTAACGGTCTTCCGGGTCGACAATATTGTTATGCGACAAGCGGATGTTTTCAGTCGGAATATTGCGGGTGCTGCAATACAACTTCACAAAATACGCCGCGCACAGTGCCGATGAAGCCAAAAAGTAATCAAATGGCCCAGGCGCCGAGCCATCGCCCTTGTAGCGGATAGGCTGGTCGGCAATCACCGTGAAGTCATCAAACTTGGCTTCAAGGCGGAGCTTATCGAGAAAATTGACTTTAACTTCCATGGGGGATTCCGAAAATGACGTTTGAGCGAAAACCGCTATTATCCCTCACAACATTCAGGCGACCTAATTTAGCAGCAACGCTGATTGCTTACTTGGCTACAAACTCAAGTCGAATAGAGAGTGAAACTTTGCTAGCCCCGCCGTTGAAACACTGAGTCCAGATGCTTGAAGCAAGTGTGCAGACCCGTAAAACGGTCAGCACTCGCGTCTCGTAAAATGAAGTCAAAAACAATTAAGTTTGTGTGATATTCTTCAAAGAATAAAACGACATTCTTCAGGGGTTACCACCATGGCTGCTGATGACAGAAAATTCATCATGCTGACAGATTATCTGCATGAACCTGTCATCCATTATGATCGTGATTGCAAACGTACCTATATCAATCCCGCAGCAGAAAAACTGGTTGGTGAACCGGCTAAAGATCTTGAAGGCAAAACACCCAGCTCGCTCAGACCCTCCTCCGTCGCTTTACAACACTACCAAGAAAAAATCCGTGGCGTCATAGAAACCGGCACGGATACGGAGTTTGATTTTTTTCTAGACCGGCTGCCTGATGGTCCGAATGTCCACACCAAGGTGCTCAGAATTCATGCCGTCCCCGAGCTGGATAGTGATAACAACGTGGTGGGGGCCCTTGCGATTGCGCATGACATCACGGCACTCAAGTTAAGTGAAAAACGTTTACGCGCACTGATTGAAAACCATCCCGACCATATTACCCGCTTTGACCAGCATGCCAGATACAGCTACGTCAGCCCCTCTCTCACAGCATTGTTTGGCATAGAGGAATCCACGCTGCTGGGTAAGACCCTGCTTGAATCTGACCAGATTGCCACGCCAGCAGAACGCAAAAAAATTCACCACGCGATTTTGCAAACCCTAGAGCAAGAAACAGCTTGCACCATTGAGAGCCACTGGCCGCATGACCGCGTCATAGAGCTTCGTCTTGTTCAGGAAAAAGATGCCATCGGCGAGGTATCGGGGGTGCTTTGCATCTTGCGTGATATCACCCAACAAAAGCAGTCCGAAAAAGCAATGCTGACACTCAATCGTTCACTGCGTTTGTTGAGTAGCTGTAACCAGATGCTCATTCATGCAGAAAACGAACAACACCTGCTCAACGACATTTGCCAGTTGGTGATTGACTCTGGGGGCTATCCGCTGGCCTGGGTGGGTTATCCCAACTATGGCACCTACCAACCCCTGCGTATTGCCGCAATGGCCGGTCAAAAGCTGACGAAGACGATTGCGCTTGAGCAGCAAACACCGGAAATCAGCCTGGCCGTGAAAGCCTTTCAATCCGAGCGTGTAGAGATTATCCAGGACTACCCCAATGCAGCCCGCTTGAATAATTTGGGCGACCTCGCCAGCCAGGAAGGCCTGCTTTCATGCATCGCCTTGCCACTCAAAGTAGCACAACAGACCATAGGAGTGATCACGATCTACGCCTCCCGCACCTATGCGTTTTCTGCTGAAGAGGTCACCCTGCTCGATGAACTCGCCAATGACCTGGCGTTTGGCATTCAGTCCCTGCGTATCCGTGCCGAACATCGGGACGCAGAAACAAAACTGGAATATCTTGCGCACCATGACCCACTGACCGGCCTCCCTAACCGCCTGTTATTGCGCAAGCGTTTTGAACAGTTTATCCATCAAGCCAACAAGCGCGAATACGGCCTCGCCATGCTGTTTCTTGATATGGACAACTTCAAAGAGATCAACGACAGCTTTGGTCATGCCGTAGGCGATGCGCTGCTAAAAGAGGTGGTCAGGCGCCTCGAACGTATGCTGTCAGAGGCTTGCATGCTCAGCCGCGAGGGCGGTGACGAATTTGTGTTGCTGATCAATAACGCCCACGCGCCCGATATCGTGACCCAAACCGCACAGCAAATTCTTAACGCCATGCAAGAGCCGTTTGAGGTCAGCGGCAACACACTGCATGCGTCTTTCAGCATTGGCATCAGCCTTTATCCGCACGATGGCAAAGACTTTGAAACCCTACGCAAAAACGCCGATGCCGCCTTGTACCTGGCAAAAGATTGTGGCCGCAATACCTACCGCTTTTTTGTCACGCAGATGAATGCCGACGCGCAAAAGCGTATGCGTATTCAAACAGACCTGCACACTGCACTTAAAAATAATGAGTTTTTACTGCACTACCAGCCACAAATACGCCTATCTGATGGCCGCATCAGTGGGATTGAAGCCTTAATCCGCTGGCAAAACGCCGATGGACAGATGCTCCCGCCAAGCGACTTCATTCCCATCGCAGAACAAAGCGGGCTGATTATCCAGATGGGTCAGTGGGTGCTGCGGGAAGCCTGCCGGCAACTGGCCGCATGGCACCAGCAAGGGCAAACCCAGCTGGTGGTGGCGGTCAACTTATCCTCTCACCAGTTCCGGCATGGCAATATTGTAGAAACCATCAGCGCTGCACTGCATGACTTCGGCCTGCCCCCGCAATGCCTGGAGCTCGAACTGACAGAATCTATCCTGATTCAGGACACAGAATCCGTCATCAGCACCCTGCACACGCTAAAACACATCGGGGTCAAACTAGCCATTGATGACTTTGGCACCGGCTATTCCAGCCTGTCTTATCTTAAACGCCTGTCCGTCGACAAACTCAAGATTGATAAATCCTTCATCCGTGACCTTCACAAAGACCAGGACAGTTCAGAAATTGTCCGTGCGATCATCCAACTTGGGCACATTTTGCAACTCACGGTGATTGCAGAAGGGGTAGAGACTGAGCAGCAACTGGCTTTTCTCACCGACAGTCATTGCGACGAAATACAGGGATATCTGTTTAGCCGCCCGGTAGCCGCAGAAAACATACCAGAGATACTTGCTCGAATAGGTATGACGGCCTAATTCAGAGTCTTCTATCTCAGCAAGTTGATCACACTTTTAGCCATCTGTTGCACCTTTGTCGAGAAAACCGCGACACTCGGGTTTCGCATCTATTTTCACGTAAATTTTCACCAAATGTACAACTAAACTAAAACCTTTAAGTATCAGTTTGATACAAAGTTAGCGTGAATTCCAAATCCTGAATAACTCCACAAGTCGTTCGTCACCACCCAATTGAGATGCCGACTCTTCGATTTTTTTCAGTACTTTATCAGTGTCATAAGGCCAGGCCGATACGTCCTCAGGCAATGCAGCATAAAGCAAAGTTAATGCCTCACTTGGGTATTTTGTGAATACATTATCATCTGCGTCAATGTTCATATGAATATGGCTATATCTTTGAAGCGGCGTGATCAAAGGAAGAATAACTTCAACCATTTTGGGGAAATTGAAACGACATGAGAATGCCAAATCACAAAGTCTAGCGGAAATAGTTGGAGTTTTGGCAGACTTTTGTAAAGGCCAAACTTCTTGAAAAAACCTAACTAGCTCCTCAGGTAAATTGATTGAGTCCTTAGCATCATCCTGCGGTTTGACCCATCCTTTGAGTTGCCACAATAGTGATGATTTAAACTCTTCATTAGTGTCTAAAATCGTTTCTCGAAGTTCATTGCTGTTGAAACATCTCACATTTGTTGACCTGTCAACCACCAACCATCCAACTAGTAAAATACTGGCTAAGACTTCAAAATCAGATTTATTTATTCGGGATGATGGTTTTGCGAGCAGCAGTATTTCTTGCTTCAATCTGCTGTAAAGCTCAATCGAATGAGAGCTAGTGCCACTAAATAAACCGCTCCAAAATGCATCTACATCGTATTCACAAGATGACCTCAGAATTGAGATGAGGTGATCTTCCACCCAGCTTGGATCTACTGCATACAACCAACGAATTTGATAACTCAACGCGGTTATAACATATCGGCGCGAGTCTCCTTCAGAGTCCAATAAAGTTTTAGCATAATGTTTCCAATTTATTGGAAGACTTTTTCCAATCTCCAATTTTCCAAAAACGGCATTTTCGTATAATACTTCTGTAAGTTTCCCAGCAGGTGCATTAATTGTTTCCGACATCCAATCAATTTCACTACCATCTCTAACAACAGCTGTCTCAGGATTAGAGGATAGCAGCTTTGTCATTCGAATAAGTTTGGTAAACAACTTATCGAATAAATCTGGTGATTTTGCACCAATCTCCTTTCCAAATCTTAGGAACCAACTCACTGCGCAATGCAGAATAGGAGTCAAGTCCGAATCAGAATACTTGCAGATTCGCGCAGCTATAACAAAGATCAGTTTGGCGTGCTTTTTATCATTATATTCTCTAGATAAAAATGCCGACCAAGCCCACTCAGGGAATTCCTTAATGCTTGCGGAATATTTTAAGGCTTGCAAGGCGCGGAAAGGCTTAGCACCGCATAAACCAGAGAATGGGTCTTTTTCGATTAAAAAATTTTCGGTACGCCCATTATTCTTCAGAGCAGTATTTAATATGTCTGATATAGGGATATTTAACAAAACATCATATTCAGTTACGGTTTTAACAAAACCACCTCTGCCTAGTGAAGATTCAGCCGCACCTTTTGCAAACTCAGGCTTCCATCCAGGAGCTCTTGAGAGATATTTCTCATTAAATTCATTTAAATCAAAAGTGAATTTACAACTATGATTATTTAACCAGTTGATGCGGTTGAGTGTTCCCCAAGCAGCTCTTTCTTTAGCTACTTTTAGTTTCTCATCTTTAAATCGTTCGATATAGCCTTTTAGTAGTCGTTTTTCAAGTTTCTTTTTGAGTCTTAAAGGTAGCTGATTCCACTTTGATCTCAGTGAAATAAGTAAATCCCGTTGATGATTTGTGCCCCAAAATGCCTGATCGCTAATCCCGAGTAATATATTCGTGAACTCATTAAAATCTAGAAAGTTGGGCAAGCCGGCCGCCCAAATTCTTAGCCTGCAAAATACGGTTTCATCGGTAGCTGACCATTTTCTAAACTCATTTTTTGCACTATCTGGGTCGTATGTAAGCAATCTCTGGAAAAGTGCAGAGAACAGAATGAGGTAACTTGATATTCCGCGGGTCCTGGAGGGATATGTATACGATTTGTCTTCGTTTTCATCATCATTGATAGGTGCCAGTCGACTAACGCCATACCCGCCTATTTCATTTTCCATTTGTAATGCTAACTCTAGATTTCTCCGATGTTGTCCAATGGCGACAATTAACCATTCATCAGGTACGTCGATTTCTACATTTCTATATATATACCCTACATCTAACTGCAGCATTTCCTTTAATTGAGTCACTTGCTGAGTCGGAGGTTTGGGTCCTCTCCAATACGCTTGACCAATTTGAAAATGAGGTTCAAATAACCAAATGTATTTCCTCAAAAGATTGTTGTCCCAACCATAGGTGTCTACAAGGCTCTTCAGGTCATACACACCCAATCCATGAATGTCTTGAGGTCTTTTCCATATGGCCTCGATGTATTCCCATGCTTGATTTACAAGTTTAGATTGCTCATCCTTTTTGTCCTTAAAATGCCGGTGCCTCATTCTTAAGAACTCAGGGTGCAATCCATCCTGATAGGATGCCCACCACACGGCACAAGGTTGATGTGACACCCTAGACAACCATGTAATTACATATTGAATACGAGGCAGCAACGGTGCAGGAGATAGAGCATTTCTGCCCATTGAGCTAGAGTAACTAGATGGGTTTGCCTCTTTGAAATCATTACTATTTAAAGTAAAGCAATCCCAAGGAATATTGAGAGGGTCCGTTTCGCTATTTAGTTTATTGTCTTGCACCGTATCGGGGATCTCATCCGAATCGAGTCCATAATGCTCGAAAGGAACAAACAACTCTCGGGCATCATAAGAGCCCGTTTTACCAGGCTTCTCAAGCCGTTTTTTAGAATCGAAAACGCAAATCCATTCAGCTGGTGGTGGAGGTTCAGCTTTTGCAAATAACTTGGCGCCCTCGGTGTTAGACACCATATGCGCAACTTGACCCCGTTCATGCGGCCTTAAAGGGGAAGGACCCAAACGTGCTTTCTCTAATATCGATTCATACCAACCTTGTGGACTTTTAGCTCTCTCTGACCATGCGTCCAGACTATCCCAAAGGGCATTGTGCCCATTTCCATCTTTATACGGAATCGCTCTAATTCCCTTGTGTGACCACTTTGCAATAGCATCTATCTCATCCCCTACCTGAAATGCATATACGTCCTTAAATTGACCAGATTTCCGATTGATAGCTTCTAAAAGATATTGGACAGGAGGGTCATCTGCGGAATAACCAATGAAAACTACAACGTACTTTTGGATGATCTCTTTGTAGAACGCTGTCGCCCATCCATCGGCCAAATATGCATTTCCAAACTCTGAACTGGAAAGAACAAATCCTGTAGTATCGGTCGATGTATAGTCAAGATTGCTGCATCCATGCAGGTACACAATCCCATTAAATTCCTCGTTCTTCGATATATCTGGAAGTCGCGGTGGTTTGTAGGTTTTTAGAGTGGAGTCACATTGATCAAATAAGCGGTCAAAGTTTGTTGTAATAAGTTTGATTTTGCCGTCAGTTTTAGCTAAATCCAAAATTATTTTATGCGCAGAGAGATCAACACCCACTGGTGGCTTGAGAGCCATTGCGACCGAGCTTTCTATTTGTTTTGAGAAGAAATCTCTTTCTAAGAATCCAAAAATTCTATCTGCTGAGATAAGATTATCTAACCCTGTTTCATCTTTCAGTCTTTTCGCTACATTTAGCAATTCATATGCAGGGCTTTCAGCTGATGTTCCCAGTTTTTTTAAGACGGTTTCTGCTAGTCCATAAAAGTCTGGCAGACCTGCACGGGCTTTTGATACTCCATAGCCGCAGAAAAAAACTACACGCCCTTCATCGCGTGCTACTAGTAATTCATTAGGAATGTCAGGTCCGTCTGGAAGAAATCGCATGGGCGAGGTAATACCTAAATAATGATACAGGCCATTGGGTCTTTGGCTTGACATTTCAACCGGCAACATGCTTTCACACACTGCTATGTTTGAATCTCAGGCCTTCAACTTATTGGGTTCTTAATGCTACTCATTAATCAGAGAATCTATCATTGCTGAGTACTCACTAAATCTTTTCTTATCCTCATAATCCAGGATAAGATCAATAAAACCATCTATTTTATTGCGAAGCGTGTATGGATCACTATCAAGTTTAATGTGAGATGCAGGCTGTAGATTTAATATTACCCCATGAAGTAATCAATTTATCGTCTCCGCATGAGCTTTAGCTGAATCTAAGACAGAATCTGATGGCCAATTGGACATCAGATCGCTTAAGTCACTATCTAACTTCCGCAGCTCTTGGATGTAAGTTTTTATGGGATTTTCATATATATCCTTTTATTTTTTTACTTTCGAACCTAGGATAATTAGAGTCAGAGTAAAATTAAATTCATAACTTACAAGAAATCCTTCATAAATCTAAACCCGTTCGTAGCCAATAAAATTAACGCTTTTCATATACCGGCTCTACGCCCAGCTTTTTAATTCTCTTCTTAAATGGCTTAAATGCACCAGACTTGAGCGACACAATAAACAAATGGATGGGAAACTCTTTGCTGACCAAGCGCTCGATGACTTTTTTCGAGGGGTCGGTGAGTGAAAAAGTGGGCATTTCAAACGCAAGCAAATAGTCACCCTTGGTGTTGTCGGCATCTAATACCCGCTTGAGCAAATAGACCCTTTTAATATCTTTGGCGTCACTGGCGATGACGGCCCTGATTTGTTGCACGGTGGCGTCATCGAGGTCGTGTTGTGCCAGCGTAGCGGCCGGGGTTAAGGTGGAGAGCTCCTGGTGGATGGCTTGCAACTTGTTGGCGCGGGCTTGGTAGCGTTGCAGGTACTCATCGGCACGGGCCGGGTTTTTGGCGGCGTAGTAATGATAGGCTTGCTCGCAGGCGGCGAGGATGGCGGATTCGTCTTGCGCCATGACGTACTCTAAATCGTCAATGCCGGTTTCATCGTCGTCGAGGAGTTTGTACACCCCGACTCTATAGCGGCCTTGCAAATGCTCAGGGTGTTGCTGCACAAAGGCTTCAATGGCAGAGCGTTGCGGTTCGTCTGGCGTCAGGTCTTCTTTAATGGCGATGACTTGCCATTGCTCGTCGGCACTCAGCGTTTCTTTGGCGAGCAGTTCATTCAAGGTGGTGGTTTGTGCCTGAATATCCTGATGGCGTGCGCTCCAGTTTTGCTCGATGCTGGACTGCCATTCTTGATCGAGCTTGTGGGTGAAGTGTGGCAGCTCGGCGCCTAGCCAAGCATCGGCGGCGGAGGTGCTGTTGTCTGCGCGTGGCAGGGTTTTCAGGGTCTCAAGCTCTACACCTATGGCTTTCAGGCGATCTTTGATGGCGGGATGCGTGTCGAGATGGTTGGTCTCGTAGGTGTAGGCGAGGTCTATGTAACGATGCAGGGTGTCGGGCGCTAGCGTTTGGTTGACGATAGATTGCCAAACGGCACTTTTATCTTGCATGGGCGTGGGCTCAGTAGCAACGCGTTGCTGGATTTGCGCATGCAGGCATTCTTTTTCGAGCTGGTAGAGCACGTGCACGCGTAACAAGGCGCTGGCGGTGTTTTCTACCCCGGCGATTTTGACCGAGACATGGTCGGCCTGATATTCGTTTTTGCGCGCCAATACAAAGCTGTAGGCGTTGAAATAAGGCGCATACCAGCCAAACATTTTGGCCACATAGCGCGAACCCCAGTCACGCCAGCCACTGGCCATGTCGTGCAGGCGCGCCCAGGTCGAACGCAAGCGGTAAATAAAGCCGGACCAACGGCTATGGTCGCCAGACAGGTGCCCATACTCATGCGCGATCACTGCCATCGCCTCGCCTTCGGTGAGGCCTTGCAACAGCGGCAGGCCCAGCATCAGGTAATTGGTTTCCCAGCCAAACAGGCCAAAGCGCGGATATTGAATAATCGCCGCATTGATATCGTGAGTGAGCAACACATGGCTGATTTTGGGGCCTGCGAGCGCGGTTTCGAGTGACTTGATTTTTTGCCACAGCGCAGGCGCTTGGGCGGGCGTGAGCTCGGTGCCCACTGGCTTATCAAAGCGGCTGAACAAGACTTTGAAGGAAGCTTTAAGCATCAAGAAGGCGGGCAAGATCATCAAAATCAGCAATTTGCCCAGCTTGAGCAAGATGAGTAGCACTGCACCACCAGCAACAAAGGTCAGCGCGACCAAGCCTATGAGTAAGGCCAACGGGATCAAGGCCATCAAGATGGCAAATCCCAGAATCAAAAAGCCTAGCAGGCTCACGAGAATGACGCGGACAAAATAGGTACTGTAATTTTGCTCGGCCAGCCTTTCGGACCGCGTAATCAGGTTCTCTAAAGATGTTTCACGCATGCGCTACCTACCCCTTTACACCAAAGCCAAAACCATTCCAGTCATGGTCGAATCAAGATGAGGAAATCGTTGCACGCCTAGTTTTGTTGTATGCGTTTAATCACGGGGATCAAACAGTCTGGCGCGCTATTTTTTAATGATTGTAAATGATGAGCTATTTTTTAAAAGGATTTTTTAATGCAGGCCATAGGAGCATCAGCCTTGCACTCAGCAGATAGATATCACGCTGCTGAGTGCAGCCTAACAATATGCCGCTACACCATGATTAAAGCGACCGGGTAGCCGCCGAGCTGGCGATCTGCCGTCATTAACGTCACCCCTTCGACCTGCGTCTGCGCAAGCAACATGCGATCAAAAGGGTCTTTATGCAGCTCTGGCAAGGTGGCGACGCTCATGGCATGGCTGCTATTGATCGCGATCTCCTCAAAACCGTTCTCCAGCAAGTTACGCCGCAATACGGCCAAGTCCACTTTAAAATCCGCCCGGCCCAGGGTGTTCTTGATGGCAATTTCCCACAGACTGGCGCTGCTGAAGAAGAGTTGATTGCCTGTATCTTCAATGAGGGCTTTTGCTTTGCTTGGCAGTTGGTCTGCCCCCGCCGCTGCCCAAAGCAAAATATGGGTATCGAGTAACAGCTTCATCTTACTCTAGGCCAAACAGGGTTGACATTTCGGCTTTGCCCATCTCGTCAAAATCGGCAGGCACCTGAATTTGACCTTGCATAAAGCCAATACGCTTGATTGCGGGCGGCTCAGTCGCCTCTAGTCGGGTGACTTTTACCAGCGGCTTACCCGCTTTGGCAATAATGAAAGACTCCCCATTGACAGCCTGATCCACCAGTTTAGAGAGTTGTGTTTTTGCCTCGTGAATATTGATAATTTGCATGATGCCCAAATTAAACTAAGTTTAGTTAGTTTAGTTTAAACAGCTCGTGAATATGAGTAAAGCCTTTTTTGAGATGTCAGTCGCTGATTCTGCTCTGCTTTATCTAGCCTCTCCTGCAAATGATGAGAGATTTATTGCTTAAAGACGCCCCAAAAAACTTAAGTTAGCTGCTAAATTTTAGGTGTTTTATGCAAATACCCCCTTAAAGTATTGAATTGAATCACTTATCTACCGCTTTGCAGTGTATACATCAGTAAAAAACTCTGATATGGTGTTTATAACTAAAAGAATTACGATGTTTTACAACGCATTGTTCCCGGGGTGGGTAAATTCGATTATGGCTAAAAGATCTGGAAAATATTTGTACTCCATACGTAGCGCCAATGGGGTGTTGGTAGAAAATTTGCAGGTGTACGGCAAATCCCGTGCCGAAGCGGATGAGAAAATTCGCCAGATGTATTGGCGCTGCGAGATTTTGAGCTGCAAGCTGGTCGCGGATTTGGATACACGTGCGCCCAACCTCAAAATGCAATGGGTGCGACCGGCACCGCGTGCCGCGGGCTAATCACAGCAGTATACTCAACAAGCACATAAAAAAGGCGCGAATGGTTTCGCGCCTTTTTTGTTGTGTGCTAATGGCTAAAGCCCGCGCTTAAAACGCCGGATTAAAACAGGGATAAATTGCTGGCCGTGCTCCGCACTCTGGGTATGCGCCGTCTGACCAGTTTTTTAACGCGGCTGTCAGCGGTGCTGGGCAATGGGTCATCAAACAGTGACCCTTGTGCCGGGAACAACTCTTCTTGCGCCTGAAACACCTGCAACTCGGGGCGCAGTTCGCAATCGAGCCGGATATCTGACTTGGGGATGCAGCAGCATGGCAGGATTTCGTCACTGGCAATAAATGCCAGCGGTTGCTCCAGATATTCGACCTCACCATCGAGCAGGCGCACGCGGCAGGCGCCACAATAGCCGCCACGGCATTGGTACTCGACCTCATGCCCGGTGCGCTCCAGGCCTTCCAGCAAGGTTTCATGCGGGATCAGGCTGAAGCGGGTATGCTGGCTGCGTATGCTGATCATTTTAAAAATGACTTGTTAAAATCAATAGCGAAACAATCACTTAATGAGCGCGCGGGATAAAATGCACGGCTTATGGAGCACAGAAACCGCAATGTACACGAGAGTACATGAGGGTTTCGCGCACCGCACAACGCCGTAATTTGCCCGCGCAGCCAATTACAACTCAAAGTCGTTGAGATCGTCAGCCGAGACTTCTGAATCAATCTGCCCGATTAAATAAGAACTTAATTCTACCTCTTGAGGGGCCACTTGTACGGTGTCTGAAGACAGCCAGGTGTTGATCCATGGAATCGGGTTGTTTTTGGCATTGGGGAACGCGGGCGGCAGACCCACCGACGCCATGCGGGTGTTGGTGATGTATTCCACGTACTGGCAAAGAATGTCTTTATTGAGACCTATCATGGAGCCATCTTTAAACAGGTACTCGGCCCACAGTTTTTCCTGCTCAGCGGCGGATTTAAACATCTCGAAGCACTCGGTATGCAGTTCTGCGGCAATCTCGGCGAACTCGGCGTCATCCTGGCCAGAACGCATGATGTTGAGCATGTGCTGTGTGCCGGTGAGGTGCAAGGCTTCATCGCGCGCAATCAGGCGGATGATCTTGGCGTTGCCTTCCATCACCTTGCGCTCGGCAAAGGCAAACGAGCAGGCAAAGCTGACGTAAAAGCGGATGGCTTCTAGGATATTCACGTTCATCAGGCAACGGTACAGCAGCTTTTTGAGCGCGCGCTTGTTGACCACTTTGGTCTCGCCATTGATGACATGATTGCCCTCGCCCAGCTGCGAGTACAGCATGGTTTGCTGAATCAGCTCATCGTAATAATGCGCAATATCCGAAGCGCGTGCCGTGATGTTTTCATTGCGCACGATGTCATCGAACATCACCGACGGATCATTGACGATATTGCGGATGATGTGGGTGTAGGAACGCGAGTGTATGGTCTCGGAAAACGCCCAGGTTTCAATCCAGGTTTCCAGCTCAGGCAGAGACACCAGTGGCAGCAAAGCGACGTTGGGGCTACGGCCCTGAATCGAATCCAGCAAGGTCTGATACTTGAGGTTGCTGATAAAAATATGCTTTTCGTGCTCGGGCAGATTCTGGTAGTCGGAACGGTCTTGCGACACGTCAACCTCTTCCGGGCGCCAGAAGAAGGAGAGTTGCTTCTCGATCAGCTTCTCGAATACCGGATATTTCTGCTGGTCGTAGCGCGCCACATTGACGGGCTGCCCAAAGAACATGGGTTCTTTGAGTTGATCGTTATCTGTTTTGGTGAAGATGCTGTAGGCCATCTGTGTTCCTAATGTTTAAGTTTAATGCTCAAACTGTTTTTAAATTGTACTTATTACCCCACTGCAATAAGCGTTGAATCAGTGAGCGAGCGGGATAAAGTGCAAGGCGTACGGAGCACAGAAACCGGAATGTACACGAGAGTACATGAGGATTTCGCGCACCGCACAACGCAGCAATTTGCCCGCGCAGCCACTGAGTCAATGCTTATTTAAATTTTGCAGGCTCCGCTGGCACACCCATCGTCCTCGGCTTCCGTACCGCCCTCGCTCGCACCATCACGGGTGTTGTGGTAGTACAGCGTTTTAACGCCAAGTTTGTAGGCTTGCAGCAGATCTTTCAGCAGTTGCTTCATTGGCACACGGCCGCCTTCAAAACGGGTTGGGTCGTAGTTGGTGTTAGCTGAGATCGATTGATCGACAAACTTCTGCATCACGCCCACCAGCTTGAGGTAGCCGTCATTGCTGGGGATGCGCCACAACAACTGGTACTGGTTACGCAGGCGGTCAATCTCAGGCACCACCTGGCGCAAGATGCCGTCTTTGGATTGCTTGACCGAGACCAGGCCACGCGGTGGCTCAATGCCGTTGGTGGCATTGGCAATCTGGCTGGAAGTCTCGGAAGGCATCAGCGCTGTCAGCGTGGAGTTACGCAAACCATCTTTCTGGATTTCCTTGCGCAGGCTTTCCCAATCCAGATGCAATGGCTCGCTGCACACGGCATCCAGGTCTTTTTTGTAGGTATCAATCGGTAAAATGCCTTTGGCATAAGTGGTCTCGTTAAACGCACCACAAGCGCCAAACTCGCGAGACAGTTGTACGGACGCTTTTAGCAGATAGTACTGAATCGCCTCAAACGTGCGGTGGGTCAGGCCCAGTGCAGCATCGTCAGTATAGCTGGTGCCATTTTTGGCCAAATAATAAGCGTAGTTGATCACGCCCACGCCCAATGAACGGCGCTTATTGGTGGCGTTGAGCGCGGCTTTGACCGGGTAATCCTGGTATTCGAGCAAGGCATCTAATGCACGAACCACGAGGTCGGCCAGACCTTCGAGCTCATCCAGCGATTCCAGCGCGCCCAGGTTAAATGCTGACAGGGTACACAGCGCAATTTCGCCTTCGGTGTCGTTGATGTCATTGAGTGGCTTGGTCGGCAGTGCGATTTCCATACACAGGTTGGACTGGCGCACCGGCGCAACAGCCGGATCAAACGGGCTATGCGTGTTGCAATGGTCTACGTTCTGGATGTAGATACGGCCGGTACCGGCGCGCTCTTGCATCATGAGCGAGAACAAGTCTACGGCAGGCAAGCTGCGCTTGCGGATGCTGTCATCGGCTTCGTATTGGGTGTACAGGCGCTCAAAGGTATCCTGGTCGGCAAAAAACGCGTCATACAGGCCGGGCACATCATGCGGCGAGAACAAGGTGATCTGTTCACCTTTGATCAGGCGCTGATACATGAGGCGGTTGATCTGCACGCCATAGTCGAGGTGGCGCACGCGGTTTTCTTCCACACCACGGTTGTTTTTGAGGACCAGCAGGGATTCAACCTCAAGGTGCCACAATGGGTAGAACAAGGTGGCCGCCCCGCCGCGTACCCCACCCTGTGAGCAGGATTTGACCGCAGACTGGAACAGCTTATAGAACGGCAGGCAGCCGGTATGCTGCGCTTCACCGCCGCGGATTTCACTGCCCAGCGCACGGATGCGGCCCGCGTTGACGCCGATACCGGCGCGCTGCGATACATATTTCACAATCGCGCTGGAGGTGGCGTTGATACTGTCCAGGCTGTCGTCACACTCAATCAGCACGCAAGAGCTGAACTGGCGTGTCGGCGTCCGCACGCCAGACATAATCGGCGTTGGTAGCGAGATCTTGAAGGTAGACACCGCATCATAAAAACGCTTGATGTAATCGAGACGCGCCTGGCCCTTGTAGTTAGCAAACAAGCTCATCGCCACCAGAATGTAAAGAAACTGCGGGCTCTCGTAGATCTTTTTGGTGACGCGGTTTTGTACCAGGTATTTGCCCTCAAGCTGCTTGACTGCGGCGTAAGAGAAATTCATGTCGCGCCAGTGGTCCAGATAGCCATTCAGCGTATCAAACTCTTCGCGGCTGTAATCCTTGAGCAGGTGCGGATCGTATTTGCCCAGCGCGGTCAGGTTGGTTACATGGTCAAACAAATGCGGTGGCTCAAACTGGCCATAAGCAATTTTGCGCAGGTGAAAAATATTCAGGCGCGCGGCCAGGTACTGGTAATCCGGGGTTTCTTCCGAAATCAGGTCGGCAGCAGATTTGATGATGGTTTCATGGATATCGTCGGTGCGGATACCATCATAAAACTGGATATGGGAGCGCAATTCAACTTGTGACACCGACACATTATTGAGGCCTTGTGCGGCCCAATCAATGACGCGATGAATCTTGTCGAGGTTAATCGGTTCCTTGCGGCCATCACGTTTCGTGGCTTGCATGGATTCGTATTGTGTCATGGTGGCTCCCAGTGCTGGCGGCGGAAGGGACACGGCACTGGCTGCGGGGCGCATTTTTTCTGGCGATAGCCTGCCCGTTGTCGAGCAATCAAAGAAAAAACCTGCACCCGTTTAAAGACCAGACTTGCAATCAGTACAGGACTCACTGCATCTGCCGAGGACACCCCGCCTCAAACGTTAACAAGAAAAAATCACGGCAGGTCTCCTGGCTCTCAGGTCATGATTGTTTGCCTTGGCCTTCCCGAATCGCTTCAGTGGCACGCAAAGCAGCAAACAACTCGCTGATTACAGTTGCGGGGGCAGCTCTGGCTTGACAATGGCCATCGCCATCGCGCACCAGATTCCCTTTTAAAGACAGGCACTGATCAGTGCCCGTATACCGTATGGACGTGACTATAAATCAATATATATGCATTTTCAACACACAAAAACACAATATATTGTTATGAGACACTAAGTGATTGTTTTGCCTGAATATATTTTTTCAGACACCCGAACGGTGCCATTTTTTGCGTTGCAGTGTTTCAATCACTCGACTCGATTGGCGCTTTCGACTCCAGATCAGCACGCCCGTGACTGTCACCAGCACCAGTGACAAGCTAGTGCAACAGACAAAGATGCGGTAGGGCATGCCAAACACCTGCCCCATATGCAAGGCTCCCAGCCAGTTGCTAAAGGTGTTCCCAGACTGATCTTGCGTCGGCAGCCAGTGGCCTTTGATTTCACCGGTATAGGCATCTATCGCAATGGCCGTATTGCCCCGATCTTGCCGCAAATCGGCCGAGCTATGCACAAAATACTGGTACACGCCGCGCTCGCGATCCAGACGCAAACGGTCTTCGTAATCAATCTGCAGCTCATGGTTTTTTGCAAAGCCTTGCATGGCTTGTTGCGCCAACTGGTGAGCTTGCGGCCAGGGCATGGGCAGGCTGGTCAGCGGTTGCGGCAATTTGGGGATGTTGCGCCAGGACAAATCAAACGGCATCAGCTTGGTCATGATGGGCAGATAGACCTGCTCGCGCAGGTTGAACATGACGCTGGACCAGGCAAAAACCAGCAACACGCTGCATAGCCAGAGCCCGACCGCACGATGCAGGTCAAAGTTGATACGCGTGGTCGAAGCTTGCCATTTGACCAGCCAGGCCGGTTTCCAGCGTTGCCAGTAACTGCTTTTGGATTGTGGCTGCCGTCTGGGCAGGGTAAGGAAAAACGCCACAAAGGTATCCAGCGTCCACAGCACGGCAACGATGCCCATGATGAGGCGGCCGCTGACACCGGGCAAAGCCAGCGAATAATGCAACTTATACAAAAACGGTAATAGCGTCTCGCGCTGGAAAGGACCCGCCGTGGATAAGCGTGACCCCAGCACCTTACCGGATTGCGGGTTGATAAACAGTTGATCTGCCGGGACGCTGGCCTGCGGATCCACAGGCGTGAGGCGAAAGATCACGGCTTCTGCGTGGTGATCTTCCAGCGCGCTCTGTGGCAATTTGAATTGCAATTCATCGACACGGGTATTGGCGGGCGCGTGCTGTTGCGCCTGCGCTTGCAGTTGGTACACGTCCAGCATGGGCTGGCCTGGTTGCGATACCGCTTGATACAGGTGTGGATTGAGCCATGCATCGATCTCATCCTGAAAAGCGATGATAGCGCCGGTAAAGCCGGCAATGACCAAAAAAGCGGCCATCGCCAGGCCTACCCAGCGATGCCAAACCACAAGTGCGTGTCTCGTTACCATTGAAAATTTAAATTGGCCATCACATTACGACGGTAGCCCCATTTGCAACCGTCGCCACTGTATGCACAATTGGCCACATACTCCTTATCAAACAAATTACTGGCATTGAGTGCAAATTGCCAGCCTTTCCAGCCTGTGCCCAGCTGGGACAAATCATAACGGACCGCCAAGTCTACCAGCGTATAAGACGGCAGCTTGAAAGTGTTTGCATCGGTACCGAAACGGCTACCGGTGTAACGCACGCCGCCGCCGACCACCAGGCCTGGCAGCCATTGCCCAGGCAAGCGGTAATCGGTCCATAATGCGGCGGTATGGTGCGGCACATGGTTAGGATCTTTGCCCTGGAAGGCCACACCCTGCAAACTATTATTACTGCGCGTGATTTCAGGCAGCATATAAGTATAACTACCAATCAGCGACCAGGCGTCCCACTGGGTTTTGGCCTCAAGCTCCAGCCCGCGAGTACGCACTTCCCCATTCTGCAGATTAAACAAAGGATGCTGCAGGTCAGTCGTGGTCACGTTCTGACGGCGCAAATCAAAGATGGCAGCACTTAATAGCGTCTGACTGTCTTTCGGCTGGTAGCGGATGCCCAGTTCATATTGTTTGCCGGTTTCAGGGGCGAAGGCCTTGCCATCAAACATGGTGCCAATCACCGGTAAAAACGACTCCGTGTAACTGGCATAAGGCGCCAGGCCATTTTCCGCCAGGTAAACCAGGCCACCGCGCCAGGTTTCTGCCTGATCGCGTTGCGACGAGGAAGCTGCTGGGCTCAGCACATTATCTGTTTGCATGCGGGTATGGTCCTGACGAACCCCGAGGGTCGCCACCCACTGGCGGTCAATTTTTACTTGGTCCTGCAAGTAAATCCCGGTTTGGCGTTGCTGTTGCTTCAAATTGGCTGACAGCACCAGGTTCACCGGTGTTACCCCATATACCGGCGTATACAGATCCAGCGGACTCGCCGTCCCTGATGTACGCAGCACATGGTTATCCAGGCGCTGGCTGTCTATCCCCGCCAGCACCGTATGCTCAAACATGCCATGTGCCCAGTGCCCTTGCAGATGCGTATCCACCACCACATTGTCGACATTTTCATCGGTGCCCATCGCGGCCCGGTTAATACTGCGCTGGTCTGCGCGCAAGCTCACCAAATAGGTTGAAATGGCATCTGTGCGCAGTTGCTGGTAGCGCAGGTTCTGGCGCAGGGTCAAGTGCTCATTAAACGCATGTTCAAACTGGTAGCCCACCGAATATCGTTCCTGCACGTATTTATCCAGGCCTGGCTCACCCACATACCGGCTGGTGGAAATTTTGCCAAAGGGGCTACTCACCAGTGTGCCGACCCGCGGCAATGCCTGGTAGCCCTGGCCACGGTCATTTTTCTGGTAGTCGGTCAGCAAGGTCAGCTGGGTCGCGTCCGAAGGTCGCCAAGTCAATGAAGGCGCCAGATAGACGCGGTCGTCAGTGACACGGTCGATCTGCGTATCGCTTTTTTGCACCAAGCCCACCAGGCGGTAAGACCACACGCCCTCATCATCCAGCCATTGGCTGACATCGCCACGCACCTGTTGCCGGTCATACTGGCCCAAGGTCAACCCCAGCTCATGCAGCGGTTTATCCGTAGGCCGTTTGCTGACCAGGTTAACCAGCCCACCCGGCGCGCCCTGGCCATACACAATGGAGGAAGGGCCGCGCAATAAATCAATGCGCTCAAGGCCATAAGCCTCAACCACCGTACCGCCCTGGTTATTAAATGCGTAATTACGCAAACCATCGCGGAACTGGTCCCGGCCCAGGCTAAAGCCACGGATACCAATATTGTCGGCGCGCGGGTCTGGCCCGTTTGCTTCGGACTGCACACCCGCGGTATAGCGCAAGGCATCGCCTATCGATTGCACACCCTGCGCATTCATTTGGTCACGTGTCACAACAGAAAGCGATTGCGGCGTTTCGATCAAGGCAGTATCTGTTTTGGTCGCCGTCACGCTACGCTTGGCAACATAGCCTTTGACTGGCCCATTGGCGGGTTCTTGTACAGTTTGCCCAGACACGCTGACCTCTGGCAGGTCTTGTGGCTCACTATGTGTATGTGGCGCGGGAGCGGCTTTGGTCAGCGTATAGCCAGCGGCAGTAGTTTTTAACACCAGCCCGCTGCCTGCCAGCAGCTTTTCCAGCGCTTGCCGCACACTCAAGTCACCCTTGAGCGCAGGCGCCTGTTTGTGCTCGGTGAGTTCCGTTGAAAAAATAATGCTTTCCCCGGTCTGGTGGGCCAGGGCCTTCAACGCCTTGTCTAGCGGTTGTGCGGGCATATCAAGCTCGACGGCATGCACAGACAGGCTGGACAGCAAAGCGGCGAACAAGGCAGAGTTGCGAGTAAATGACATCTTCTTCCCATTGAATAAATAATGAATGACATGGGTATGTCGTGCCAGCCTTCGCCAATGTTGATGTCCTTTAGAAAATTTTTTACGGATGATCCTGACTCAGCGTGATCGAACCGGGGAATCCGGCTTAACCGCACGGATTAACGCTGCCGGATCACCACGTCAGCCTCTGCCTGTTTTTCCACACGCACTGGCAAAATCTCGGGCAACACGGCCAGCAAGGATGCGATGCCATTGATATCGTATTCGCCGGACAGGCGGTATTGCCCCACCCGGGCATCCGCCAGCGTGATCTGACCAGCGTGATAGCGCTGCAATTCGGCCACCACGTCACGCAGTGGCAGCCCATCAAAAATCAATCGCCCGTGCTGCCAGGCGGTAGCCGCCTCGGCACTGGTGCACCGGTTTTCAGAAATGGCTGCGCCGCGGGTGGTCACCGAGAGATTTTTAGTCAGCCGACGCTGTGCCTGCGCAGTGATCACGTCTACACTGCCCTCCAGCACCGTGACCATGGCCCCCTCCGCGGTATTGCGGACGTTAAAGACGGTACCGATATCGCGAATCTTCACCTGGTTGGCATCCACGGTAAACGGTTGCCAGGCGTGTTTCACCTTAAACAGTGCTTCGCCTTGTACCAGCGTTAATTGCCGCGAACGCAGATGTTGCTCGGCCAACAGAACGGTGTTGGTATTGAGACTGACAGCAGAGCCATCCGGTAACTGGAAGTGGGCAGACTGACCAATTGCCGTCTGCAGGTGCTGGCTGGACAATACCGGGTCATAGCAGATCACGGCCGCCAACAGGCCGCAAGCGGTGGTTGCCACCGCCTGTTTTATTCGACGCCGTTGCCGTGTTTGCTCCATGGCTTCCTGCAGCAAGGCCTCCCTGGAGGGAAAGTGTGCGCGCAAGGCGTCAGCGTATGGCGCCAGCGGATCTTGATGGTCAGCAGGCTGGTTGGGCGCACTCAATGTGTGGTCAGATGCTTTCATAGCCCAGCCCATTGCCGCTGGATGCTACCCATGGCCTTGTTAAAATGTTGCGTCACCATATTGCGAGAAATACCCAGTGCATCGGCAATCTCCTGCTGCGGCATGTCGTGCAGGCGATGCAGCAAAAACACTTGCCGTTGCCGGGCTGGCAGCGCTTCTATAATGCGCTTCAAGGCCTCAAGACGTTGTACAAAATGCATGACGCGTTCGCCATCGATCTGGTGGGCGTGCTCTGCTGTCTGCTGCAAGTGATTGAGGTGGGATTGTTGCGTCTGGTACTGCCGGTAGCGGTCAATCGCGCGGTGACGCGACAGCTTGCGCAAAAACGCCATCGGCGTTTGCACCGCCAGCTGCGGTGGCCGCTCCAAAATCTCCAGGCAGACATCATGCACCACATCCCTGGCGAAATGCTGGTCGCCAAAACGGCGTCTGACATAGCTCACCAATTCGTCGTAGTGATAGACCAAGGCAACCACGAGTTTGGAATGTTCAGGATGAAGATGCACTGCGCAAAAGACAATCAATAAAAACCATATCTTAGCGGCAGGCAAGAAAAAACACAAATGAAAATCATTATCAATAAAAAATAATTGTTTACCGCCTCCTCGCGTGATAAAAAAGGGCCCGGTATGCGGGCCCTGTACGTGAATGTGTAAGTGATTTTAGTACGCTGGCTTAAAGTGCGGCCTGTGCACGCAACTGCTGGGCCGCCGACACCATATTGCGCAAGGCCGGGATCACTTCTGCCCATTGGCGGGTTTTCAAGCCACAATCCGGGTTCACCCATAAACGTTCGGCCGGGATGCGCGCCGCCGCTTTTTGCATCAAGGCGACCATACGGTCAGGTTCTGGAATATTCGGCGAGTGAATATCGTAAACGCCGGGCCCAATTTCATTCGGGTAGTTAAAGTCGTCAAACGCATCCAGCAACTCCATGTCCGAGCGCGAGGTTTCTATGGTGATGACGTCGGCATCCATGTCGGCAATCTCGGCAATAATGTCATTGAATTCCGAGTAACACATATGGGTATGGATCTGCGTTTCATCGGCCACCCCATTCGCTGTGATACGGAACGACGCCACCGCCCATTGCAGATACTTTTTCCAGTCTGATTTACGCAAGGGCAAGCCCTCACGCAAGGCGGCCTCGTCAATCTGGATGATGCGGATACCGGCTTTCTCCAGGTCCAGCACCTCCTGGCGTATGGCAAGCGCTAACTGGTAGCAAGACACTTCGCGTGGCTGATCATCGCGCACAAACGACCAGTTCAACATGGTCACCGGGCCGGTCAGCATGCCTTTCATCGGCTTGCTGGTCAGTGATTGCGCGTATTCAATCCATTGCACTGTCATGGCTTGTGGGCGGCTGATATCGCCGAACAGGATAGGCGGCTTGACGCAACGTGAGCCGTAGGACTGCACCCAGCCAAACTGGCTGAACGCATAGCCCTCCAGTTGCTCGCCAAAATACTCCACCATGTCGTTGCGCTCGGCCTCGCCATGCACCAGCACATCCAGCCCCAGCGCTTCCTGCTCACGCACACTACGCGCAATTTCGGCTTTCATGACGGCCTGATAACCCGCCAGATCCAACTCACCTGCCTTGAACTGGCGACGCGCCTGGCGGATTTCTGCCGTCTGCGGGAACGACCCGATGGTCGTGGTGGGGAATTTGGGCAGGTTGAACAAAGCGGCCTGTTTGGCAGCACGCTGCGTATAAACGTTCTGGCGCTCCCCTAATTGCGGCGTCAATGTTTGCAGCATGGCCTTCACAGCCGGATTATGCACACGCTTGGATAGCCGACGCGCCTCTATCGCCACCTGATTGACGGCCAAAGCCACTTTCACCGCCTCGCGGCCATGATTTAAGGCCGTGGCCAGCACCTGCAGCTCTTCGAGCTTTTGCTTGGCAAATGCCAGCCATGACTTGATTTCGCTATCCAGTTTAAGCTCGCTATCGAGGTCCACCGGCACATGCAACAGCGAACAAGAAGGCGCCAGCCACAAACGGTCCCCCAGACGCTCGGCAATCGGCGCCAGCCAGTCCAGTGTCGCATTCAAATCGGTTTTCCAGATATTGCGGCCATTGATCACGCCCAGCGACAGCACCTTGTGTGCAGGCAACATCGCCAGCAACGGCACAATTTCATGGCGGGCATTGATGGCGTCTATATGCAAACCGGCGACCGGCAAGTTGGCTGCCAGGTATTGGTTATCCGCCAGCGGGCCAAAATAGGTCGCCAGCAGCAGCTTGACGCGGCTACTCTTGAGTTGGTGATAGGCCAGGTTAACCGCATGCTGCCATTCCGGTGTCAGCTCGGTCACCAGCACAGGTTCGTCCACCTGCACCCACATCACGCCCTGCTGCGCCAGCGTTTCCAGCAATTCGGCATACACATTGAGCAATTGCGGCAACAGCGCCAGCCGGTCTGAATCATCCTTGGCCTTGCCAATCGCCAGATAAGTCACTGGTCCAATGATCACCGGCTTGGTTTGCACGCCCAGTGTTTTGGCTTCGGCCAATTGCGCAAGCAGGCGCGACGCATCGAGCTTGAAATGAGTGTTGGCCGTAAACTCGGGCACAATATAGTGATAATTGGTATCAAACCATTTGGTCATCTCGCCTGCCGCAACACCACCACAACATTGCGCATGCGCTTCCGCAGACTCAGCCGAGCGTCCACGCGCTATACGAAAATAGTTATCCAGTGGGTCACCATGAAAATCCTGGACCCGCGCAGGCAAATTGCCGAGCGTAAAACTCATGTCCAGCACCTGGTCATAAAACGCAAAGTCGCCCACAGGTGCAAAATCCAGCACCGATTGCAATTGCCAGTGCTGTTGCCGCAGGTCTTTGCCTATCTGTTTGAGGGTGTCTAACGAAGACTGGCCTTTCCAGTAAGCCTCCAGCGCAAACTTGAGCTCGCGCTGTGCGCCTATGCGTGGAAAACCGAGATTGTGGGTCGTGATCATGATGGGTTCCTTAACAAATCAGAACCGGCATTCTAGAAAGCACAACCCATGAAGTAAAATGGTATTATTTCAACCATCTATTAATTTAATTCATACATAGAGACATGATAGAACGTATCCATCTGGCGATTATCCGCGAGGTCGAGCAACAAGGCTCACTCACCGCCGCCGCTGAAAAACTGTTTCTCACGCAGTCGGCGCTCAGTCATTCGATTAAAAAGCTCGAACAGCAACTGGGGACGGATATCTGGCTACGCGAAGGGCGCAGCCTGCGTCTGACCCAGTCCGGACAATACTTACTCGCCGTCGCTAACCGCCTGCTGCCGCAGTTATCACTGGCTGAAGAGCGGCTGCGCCAGTTTGCACAAGGCGAACGCGGCACCCTGCGCATCGGCATGGAATGCCACCCGTGTTACCAATGGTTACTCAAAGTGGTTTCGCCCTACCTGGCCGACTGGCCGGATGTGGATGTGGACGTCAAACAGAAGTTCCAGTTTGGCGGCATCGGCGCGCTGTTTGGCTACGAGATCGACATGCTGGTCACGCCCGACCCCTTGTATAAACCCGGCCTGCTGTTTCAGCCGGTGTTTGATTACGAACAAGTGCTCGTCGTGCATCGTCAACATGCACTCGCGCAAGCAGACTACGTGCGACCCGAGCAACTCAGCAGTGAAACGCTGATCACCTACCCGGTAGACATAGACCGCCTCGATATTTACAACCAGTTTCTACAACCCGCCGGCATCAGTCCGCACCTGCATAAGCCCATAGAAACCACAGATATCATGCTGCAAATGGTCGCCAGCGGCCGCGGAGTGGCAGCTTTACCGCGTTGGTTAGTGGAGGAATATCAAGCCCGGTTTGACGTGGTGCCGGTCAAGCTAGGTAAGCAAGGTATTGCCAAGCAGATTTACTTAGGGATTCGAGAAGCAGATATACAGATTGATTATGTACAGGCGTTTATTGGCTTGGCACAGGCTTAAGTGCACCCGTGCGGTTAGCCGTTTTGATTGGTGGCTAACCCACACGAATCAGATGGCTCGCCCAAGATGGTACGGTGGTGTACAAAGCATGGAAGCCGCTATTAAAGCTTCCAAAGTTAAATTGCTTGCTCTGGGCTAGCAGGGTGAGCGCGTTTCTTGAAAACAGGCTGATATGGCCATTACGCGGGGATGCATACCACCAGCTCAGCCGCTGGTTTGGATGGATATTACCGTCAGAGAGCAAGGTAGAAAACAACACCAATCCGTCTTGAGCCAGCAACGATGACAAGTCTGACATCAGCGCCCATACATCAGGCACATGCTCGAATACCTCCAAGGCGGTGATGAGCTCAAATTGTCCGAGCGATGCAATGTCTGTGTGCTTGTCTACAAAGGGATCATACGACCTAGAATGCCAACCTACCGCTGACAATTGCCGTGAGAGCAACCCGTTGCCGCCACCATAATCCAGATGCCGCAACGTAGGCGGAAAAACAGGGAAGATCGAACGCAAGACCTCTGCATTTGAGGTTGGCCTGATCTGAAGATAGTCAGGATCGACCACCCCATAGTCCGCGTTGTAGATATCTTCCTCAAACTTGCTTAAAGGCCATTGGTGCAGCTCAGGCGCCCAGCAAAAACCGCAGTGATTGCACAGGCCGTAATAGACGGCAACGCCTGCGAGAGGCAGATACTTTCCACGCTGCTCCTCGCAAGATTTGTTTAAATCCACCACATCCAGCAGTGATCCCGCGGTTTTACAAACGGGGCAGACCAGGCGTTCTTTCATGATAGGCAAAGCGCTAACAAGGCTCTTTAAAAGAATGATTCCTGCATGTTGCCAGTGCCGTGTATGGAGGTCAACAGGTGGGCATTCGAGGCTGGCGATTTATTGTAGCTGCAAAACTTGCTCGCGCAATTGCGCGAAGGTATTGGACTCACCGCGCAAGGTGAAGAAGGTGCCCTCCTCCTCAGAGCGCTCGCTCAACACCTGGCAACTGCTATAAATTTTGCCGCGCACTTGTTGTGCCGACCATGGCAGGAAAAGCTCGGTTTCTTCCAGGTCTTGCTGAAAAAAGTCGACGATCTTCTGCCGCAGACTAGCCACTTCATCAGGGCGGCGTGCACTCATCACGATGCAATCTGGATATTTCAGGCGCAGTGCAGCTTCACACTCGGCTTGCGCGGCGGCATCACCCAGATAATCTATCTTGTTAAACACGCGAATCCGCGGCACGGTGTCAGCTTCAATTTCCTCCAGCACGGTGTCTGTGACTTCCAACTGACGCTCAAACCCGGGGTCACTGGCATCAATTACATGCAGCAACAACGCCGCATCCAGTGCCTCATCCAGCGTGGATTTAAAAGACGCCACCAGGCCATGCGGCAGGTTTTTGATAAAGCCGACGGTATCACTGACCAGCACGCGCGGCACGCTCTCGGGGTACAAGGCGCGCACCGTGGTATCCAGCGTGGCAAACAGCTTGTTCGCCACCAGCACTTCGCTGCCAGTCAGTGCACGCATCAGGGTAGACTTCCCGGCATTGGTATAGCCTACCAGCGCCACACTCGCCATCGTCTGCCGCTCCTGACGCCGCGCACGTTGCGTGCGGCGCTCACCATCCATGATCACAATCTCTTGTTGCAGCTCAGCGATGCGGTCACGAATCTTGCGTCTATCCAGCTCGGTGTGCGATTCACCCGCCCCGCGCCCACCCGCCCCGCTACGCTGCCGCCCCTGCGGGCCCGCCAGCTTGGCCGCCTCGCGCAAACGCGGCGCCATATAACCCAGCCGCGCAATCTCCACCTGTGCACGTGCCGCACGTGAACGGGCATTGCGGTGAAAAATCTCCAGGATGACCATGGTACGGTCCATCACCTCGCAACCGACTTCAATTTCGAGGTTACGCGCCTGCGACGGCGAAATTTCATGGTCAACCAGCACCGCCTCAATATTCAAGGCCTCAGGATTAAACTCCAGCGCCTCAGGGTCTCCGGCCATACTGCGCACATAATCACGAATCTCTTCGCGCTTACCCACGCCCAGATAGCCCGTGATATCAAAGCCTGCGCGCTTCTGCACAAAGGTGTGGACGATCTTGTAGCCCAGTGTTTTTGCCAGTTCACGCAGCTCATTCAGCGAAGCTTCAAACTCCATATCACTGACATTTGGCAGTTGCACGGCTGCCACAACGGCATGACTGACGGGCTCTTTGACTTCACTTTGCATGAGGAAACGACACTTCTTGAATGGTAGAGGGCAGATAGTACCTGCAAATGCGAAAATCACCACTATGGGTGGAGAGATAAAGTGTTAATGGGGATTGTTTTGGGTATGTCCGGGGACTAAATGGATATAGTCGCGATTAATGAGCTGGCATCACTGCACACATTTAAATGAATCGTGGGCAATTAATTGCCCACCCTACCAGGCTTCCGGTTGAACGAATGGTTAGTCATCATTGAATCAGTTCGATCACCGTGTCTCGTTAGGCAAGACAATCGCTCGCGAAAGAATGGTGTGCGAATTGTCATTGCCTTGAGGTACCTCTTCTCGTGGAATGGTAAACGGTCCAATCTTGGTCTCCAGAAAGTCATACCATCTGCGCCCGAGGTCGTCCACAAACTGTACGAATGAATCGGGCGCTCGCTCGCTGTATGAGGGCATCCACAGTAGACGAGGGACGTCACTTCCAGCAACCTCCACATATCGATTAACCGTCATGTACAAGAAGCAGTCCACTGAAGAGTAGGAGTTGACGAGGAGGTCGCATGCAACTGCACGCACAAAGTGTGGCTCAAGCTCGGTAAACCCATCATTCACAAACACAATCATTCCGGTATTTGTGGTTATCCCGAACTCAGCTTTCGTTTCTCGAATTTGTCGATTGGCCTTCTTTAGTATGCGAGAAATGGCCGGACGGAATAATCGAATGAACTCGACTGAGAGCCACTCAGGGTAGTCTCCGGATCCGCCAAGTAGGAGAGGTCGCCAGTTCGGATTTTCGTCCATAACCCGGCGGATCAATGCATTAAATCCTGCGCGCACTGCTGACGATTTGCCAAACTCTGTCTCTACTTCTTTGAGCTCAGCCACAACTGGGAAGGTCCGAAACAAGAAGTCGGCGTTTTCAAAGTTCCTTCGCCCGGAAAGCAGGTCCTCTACTACCTCCCCTCCCACAGAGCGCACAAACTCTCTCCAGCTCGCTTCAACAGGGATCGGCTCGTGTGGCCCTCCCTCCCAAAAGTCAGGTATAGATGGCATGTTGGCTAACGTATAGCTAACCGGCGCTGCGCGGCTTTATCGCGCAGCGTCCAGCGACCGAAGGGAGCGAGGTTGAGCGCCATGTTAGGCATAAAGCGCCCCGAGCTCTTTGCGATTCTGGCGAAGGAGATCGAAGAGCCACTGATCGCAAATGGACTCATTATCAGAAATCCAACGATCAAGATCACGCATTTTCTCTTGTGCTCGCCAATGTTCGATACCGAACTGGTACTGGTCGGCAAACTTCGGTGGCCCGATGCGTTGAAGCGCCGCGAACATTGACATTTGGCGCTCATTCGGGGTTACTTCAAAGTAGGTCCAAGCCCCTGAGCGGATAGCCTGTGAAAACCAGTTAAGAGTCTCTACGAAGGTGAACACGGTGGGCGGCAGCCCATACCGAGGTTGGTCACTTGCAAGACCGGGCCAACACCAGAATATGCTCTGCAGTTCTACGAGAGCATCGTACTTCCCGCTTGCAAGAAGGCAATCAATGTATGTGTCGGAGAATCGAGCCATAGCTGCCTAACATAAAGTAGGCATCCTAAATGACGGAAAATATTCCGTCATTGATGCTTTTTTGATTGAAGGTTTAAGGGATTTATTTAACATTTTCATCTTGTTATTAAATTTTAGTCCATCCTAAAATACAAACCTAAACCCGTCAATCACGCTTTTTGTGAAAACCTAACTTCCTCCAAGTGCTTTGTATAAACCTACCTGATTCTGCAACGCCTGCTGCTGTATTTGCAACGCCTGCGACTGTGCATCCAATACGCTACGTTGCGCATCCAGCAACTCAAGATACGTCACCAGCCCCTGATCAAGTTTGCGTTTGACCAGTTGCAAGCGGCTGCTTTCAAGTTCACGTAAACGCTCTCTGGCGGCAAACTCTTCGGCAATCACTGTGCGTGTACTAAGCACATCCATCACTTCTTTAAACGCGGTCTGGATGGTTTTTTCGTAATTGACGACCTCGATATGCTGGCGGGCTTGGGCCAGGTTGAGGTTGGCTTTGTTGCGGCCGTAGTTAAAGATCGGGAGCACCAGTTGCGGGCTGAAGGCCCAGTAGTTGCTGCCTGTATCCGAGAACAATTTGGAGAAGTCTGAATTGACCAAACCCACATTGGTGGTGAGTTGCAGGCGTAGATAAAACGCGGCTCTGGCAGCGCCGATATTGGCGTTAGCGGATTTGAGCTGATGCTCGGCGGCACGAATATCGGCCCGTCTGGTGAGTAGGCTGGAAGGCAAACCTGGCGTAACGTCGGCCAGTTTCAAGGCGGCGAGCGGCTTGACCGGCAGTGGCGTGCGGTGCGAGGTTTCGCCTAGCAGCAGATATAAGGCATTTTGCGTGGTGGCGAGCTGGCGCTGCCATTGCGCGCGTTGCGCTTGCACTTGCTCAACCTGGATTTGCGCGGCTTTGACATCCAGCACTTGATCCAGCCCGGCTTCAAAGCGACGCTGGGTGCGTTGCAGCGTTTGTTTGCGGTCATCCAGCGTTTGCTGGGCGAGCTTGAGCTGGTCGTTGATCGCTAAAAAATTGACGTATTGCGTAGCAATCTCGGTGATCAGCGTGGTCTGCACGGCTTGCCGGTTTTCGGCCACGGCGAGGTATTGCTCCAGCGCGGATTGCGTCAGACTTTTTACGCGTCCAAACACATCAATTTCGTAGTCAGAAATACCCACACCAACGCGGTAAAGCTCTGCCTCAAATGCCTGGCTGGAGCTGAACACGGTGCGGCTACGGTCGTAATTGAGGTTGCCCTGTATGGTTGGCAGGCGGTCGGCCTTTTGTACACCATAGGTGGCTTTGGCCTCATCCATGCGCAACACGGCGGTTTTGAGGTCACGGTTATGCGCCAGCCCGACCTGAATCAGGCGCTGCAAATCAGCATCTGCAAAGTAGCTTTGCCAGCTGAGTGGTGGCGCCTCAGTGACAGGTGTATTGGTCACGGTGTCACTTGCTGGCTGGCCTGGATAAACCTCAGGCACTGGCGCGGCGGGCCTGAAATACTCAGGCACGAGCGAGCAACCGCCCATTGCAAAAGCCACGGCAAGGATGATGGAAATACGGCTAAACTTCATGAGACACCCTTTGCTGTGAGGCTGGCTGTTTCATCCAGCGGCCCACGACAATAAAAAACAACGGCACGAAAAAGATGGCGAGCAAGGTGGCGGTAATGATGCCGCCGAGCACGCTGGTGCCAATGGCCACTTGTGCACCGGAGGCGGCACCGGTTGAGAATGCCAACGGGATCACGCCGACACCAAAGGCGAGCGAGGTCATCACAATCGGGCGCAGACGCTCTTTGGCTGCCATCAAGCTCGCTTCCATCAGCGGCATGCCTTGCAACACGTGTTCGCGCGCAAACTCCACAATCAGAATGGCGTTTTTGGCTGACAAACCGATAGTCGCAATCAGGCCGACCTTGAAATAAATATCATTGGGTAATTCACGCAAGGTCACCCCCAGCAAGGCACCCAGCACGCCCAATGGCACCACCAGCATGACGGCAAACGGAATCGCCCAGCTTTCATACAAGGCGGCCAATACCAGAAACACCACCAGGATGGACAAGCCAAACAGCAGGCTGGCCTGGCTGCCCGACTGTTTTTCTTCCAGCGATTGCCCGGCCCATTCATAGCCGATGCCTTTGCCCAGGCCATTCACCAGGGTTTCCATGGTGCGCATGGCTTCGCCACTGCTAAAGCCAGGCGCGGGGCCGCCATTGATGTTAAATGACGGAAAACCATTAAAGCGCGTGCGTTGCGGCGTGCCCATGGCCCAGTCCAGCGTCATGATGGAAGCCAGTGGCACCAGGCTCCCATCCGCCGCTTTAAGGCGGATTTTCTTGATATCTTCCAGCGTTTGCCGCTGCTTGCCATCGGCCTGCACAATCACGCGGCGCACCTGGTTACCATAGACAAAATCGCCCAGGTAATTCGAGCCGAGCAGCGTCGCCAGCGAGTCGTTGATTTAATCCAGTGACACGCCCAGCGCCATGGCCTTGCTGCGGTCTAGCTGCATGTTGACCACTGGCGTGTCATACAAGCCGGCAAACAATACATTGGCCAACTCTGGCCGCTGGGCAGACTCAGCCAGCAACTGGTCGCGCGCTTTCATCAGCGCCTCAACTCCCACGCTGGCACGGTCTACCAGCCGCAGGTCAAAGCCGCCAAAACTGCCCAACTCGGGCAAGGGCGGCGCATTCATGGCAAAAATAGTTAAATTGGGGCGACCAAAAAACTTCTGGTTGACGCGGTTTACAATCGCCTGCACCTGTTGATCTGGGTTTGGCCGTTCTGCCCAATCTTTGAGCGTGATAAACAGCATACCGCTATTGGTGCTGGTGCCATAAAAGCTAAAGCCGCTCACCTCAAAGATAATATCAACGGGCTCATGTGCCTGAATATACTCACTCATATCGCCCAGCACTTTGGCGGTTTCTGCCAGCGTCGCGCCTTGTGGCAACGACACCATCACCATAAAGTTACCCTGGTCTTCTTCGGGCAAAAACGCATTTGGCAAACGCACCAGCAACCAGCCAGCCAGCGCGACAATCAAGGCAAACACGGCCAGCCAGCGCATGGGCTTTTTGAGCAGACCGCCAGTCAAGTGGGTATAGCGCTCAGTCATGCGCTGAAAGCTGCGGTTAAACCAGACAAAAAAGCGCGCTTTGTTACCTGTCTCGTGGCGTAGCAACGTCACGCACAAGGCCGGCGTGAGTGAGAGCGCCAAAAAGGCCGAGAAGCTGATAGACACCGACAAAGCCAGCGAAAACTGGCGGTAGATATTGCCCACCGCGCCGCTGAAAAAGGCCATGGGGATAAACACCGACACCAACACCGCCGTAATGCCGACCACGGCACCACTGATTTGCGACATGGCTTTGACCGTGGCATCGTAGGCAGACAAGCCCTCCTCCACAATCAGGCGCTCGACGTTTTCGACCACCACAATCGCATCATCCACCAGAATGCCAATCGCCAGCACCACGCCAAACATGGTCAGCACATTAATCGAGTAGCCCAGCCAGTACATGACGGCAAACGTCCCCATCAGGGCAATCGGCACGACAATGGTCGGGATTAGCGTCGCCCGCAGGTTTTGCATGAACAGGTACATGACCAGGAATACCAGCACAATGGCCTCCACCAAAGTCTGGATCACTTTTTTGATCGAAATCGAGACGAATGCTGACGAGTCATACGAAAGTTGAAAGGCGACATTGGGCGGGAAATATGGCTGCATCTGCTCCATCGCGACCTTGACCCGCTTGATGGTTTCAACCGCATTGGAACCCGGCGCCAGTTTAATCGCCATCCCGGCGGCATTCTTGCCATTGACCCTTGAACTGTAGGTGTAGTCACTGCTGCCCAGCTCTACCTTCGCCACATCTTTAATCAACAGGGCTGAGCCATCTGCCTGCATGCGGATAGGCACATTGGCAAAATCGTCTACCGTTTTTAACGTAGCCTCGGCTTCGAGTGAGACACTCAGCGGCGCACCGTCCGGCACACCACTGGCACCCACCTGCCCCAAGGTGAGGCGGGTGTTGTAGCTGCGCAAGGCATTCACGATCTCGGTCACGCTCACATTGAGACCAGCCATTTTTTGCGGATCCGGCCAGATGCGCATGGCGTATTCAGGGCTGAACGATTGTACTTTACCCACGCCTTGCACACGCTTGAGCGTAGGCATCACCGTGGCCGATGACAGCTCGCCAAGGTCAATCTCGCTGTAGCGGTTATCTTCCGAGGTCAGCGACACAATCAGCTGAAAACTGTCAGCAGACTTTTCCACCGTGATGCCGCTGCGACGTACGATTTCCGGCAAACGCACTTCGACACTTTTGAGGCGGTTTTGCACATCCACGGCAGCCAGATCAGGATTGGTGCCCTGACGGAAAGTGACACTGATGGAGGCCATGCCCACATTGCTGGTGGCAGAAACATACATGAGGCCCGGCATGCCATTCATCTCGCGCTCGATAATCGAGGTCACGGTTTCTTCCACCACCTTGGCCGAGGCGCCAGGGTAAGTTGCGGCGATATTTACCACGGGCGGGGCAATATCAGGATACTGGGCAATCGGTAATTGTTTGATGGCGATGAGGCCAGCCAACACAATCAGAATGGCAATCACCCAGGCAAAAATGGGGCGATCAATAAAAAAACGGCTCATGGCCTGGTTCCTGTCTTTCTGCGCGCTGCCCGATTAAGGGGCCACGGCTTTGGTGATATTGTCTTGAGCACTGATCAGTTTGGGCGTCACTTTGCTGCCCGCCGTTTGTGCCGCCACATTGGTGACCACCACTTGCTCACCGGCTTGCAGCCCTTGCTCAATGACCCACTGTTTGTCTATGACACGGCCGGCTTGTACCTCGCGTGACTCCAGTTCGTTTTTGGCATTCACCACCCACACGCGCGTCGAAAACTGGTCACGCATCAACGCATCTCTGGGAATCAGAATCGCATTCGGATTGGTGGCCTGACGGATTTTGATTCTGACGTATGCACCTGGCATCAAGACCTGCTGCGGGTTTTCAAAAATGGCGCGCATGACCACAGAGTCGGTCGTTTGGTTGACGGAGACGTCCAAGAATGAAAGTTTTCCTGCTTGGGCGTACATGGAGCCATCCGGCAAGACCAGTTTAATTTTAAAGTCACCATCGTTGCCTTTGAGCTGACCATCGCGCAGCGCTTTGCGCAAGGTAAACACTTCTGAGGACGACTGGGAAAAATTAACATAGACCGGATTAACCTGCTCGACGGTGGTCAGTTGCGTAGCTTCATCTTTGCCGACCAGCGCCCCCTCGGTGACCAGTGCGCGGCGGGCCACGCCATCAATTGGCGCGGTTACATTGGCATACCCTAAATCCAGCCGGGCACGATTGAGTTTGGCCTGGGCAGAGGCCACCTCGGCTTTTGCCAGTTGCGCCTCAGCTTGTGCCGCGCGGTAATCACGCTGGCTCACAGACTGGTCGCCAATCAAAGCCTGATAACGCTGCAACTTGTCGTTGGCATTGACCAGGTTGGCCTCGGTCCGCGCCAACTCAGCCTCGGCTTCGAGCTTGCTGGCTTGTAACTGCTCGGGATTGATCTGGAATAACGGCGTGCCGGCTTTCACCACCTGCCCTTCCTGGTACAGACGCTTGGCGACAATGCCGGAGACACGGGCGCGCACCTCGGCAATGCGGTAGGCCTCGACCCGGCCAGGGAGTTCGACCTCATCGGGAATATCCGCCACCTGCACCTTGACCACCTCCACCACAGGCGCCGCGCCTGCGGGCTGAGCGGCTTCTTTCGGCTTGCTGCACGCAGCCAATTGCAAGATCAACAGCGCCGAAAGCGCCAGCGTCGAGTGAGAAATACGGGACATGCACTACCCTTAATTGTATGGATGACAATATTCTAGCGGCACTTTTATAATTAATCAATCATGACTGATTAATTATTTTTTGGTATGATAGCGGCCATCATCAACGACTGGACTGTCAACGAGCCGCCAGGCTAGAACCACCCGACATGGCTAGAAAAACCAAAGAAGACGCGCAAAAAACCCGTGACCAGATTCTGGATGCAGCTGAGCTTGTGTTTTACGGCAAAGGCTTTACGCAGGCGACCATGGCCGATATTGCCGAAGCCGCGCAACTGTCACGCGGCGCCGTATACGGGCATTATAAAGGTAAGCTTGAAGTCGCCACGGCCATGGCCGAGCGTGTCATCCAGCAAGCCTCACCGTTTCAGGGGCAACCGGCGCATAGCGCACTAGAAAACCTGAAACACTACTGCTTGCAGGAAGTGCGCAGTTATATCGAGCCCAGCTCTATCCAGCGCGTGCTGTTTTTTCTGTATGTGGGCATTGATGATTCGCCCGAGCTGCTGCAACTGCGCTACAACTGGGAGAAAAAACGTATTGCGCAAATCAACAGCCTGCTGACACAGGCCATTGCCCACAAAGAGCTGCCTGCTGACGTCGATTTTGACTTGGTCAGTCTCTACTGCCAGTCAGTGATCGAAGGCGTATTCAGCATTGTTTACTTTGGCAGCATGAGCGAACGTGAACGCTGGCAGCGCGCAGAACAATTGTGTACCTACAGCCTGCAACGCTTGTCCATGCCTTTTTCGCAGCCTTAACTCCGTGCCGCCTGCGATTGGTGATTGACGCGGCATGGCTTCTTGCTGCAAGATAAAAAATAAATACATTGATCGCAATTAATTTCAACTTTTTGGCCAGCACACGGTCAGTCTGAACAGGCGGTATGCCTGTGCTTGAAATAGCATCAACGCTTGCGAAACCCATATTGCGTATGCCTACGCAAATAAAATAACTTAAAAGAAACCCTGACGATGGACCATAACCTGAGCCTGATTACCACCATTGCCGTCGCGTTTGCGCTGGCACTGGTGTTTGGACTAATTGCCGAAAAACTCAAATTGCCTGCGCTGATTGGTTATTTACTGGCCGGCATCATGATCGGCCCCGCCACCCCTGGCTTTGTCGCCGATCTTGAAATTGCCTCGCAGCTGTCGGAAATCGGCGTCATGTTATTGATGTTTGGCGTCGGCCTGCATTTTTCGGTACAAGACCTGCTGTCGGTCAAACGCATCGCCCTGCCCGGCGCGCTGGCGCAGATGACGCTGGCGACGCTGCTGGGCATGCTGGTCGCCTGGAGTTGGCACTGGAGCTGGGGCGAAGGCCTGGTATTTGGTTTGTCCCTGTCTTGCGCAAGTACGGTGGTATTGCTTAAGGCGCTAGAGTCACGCCGCATTCTGGAAAGCATGAACGGCAAGATTGCAGTCGGCTGGCTGGTGGTGGAAGACATGGTGACCGTATTGGTGCTGGTGTTGATGCCAGCCCTGGCGGGCGTGTTGGGCGGTAGCCAGAGTGAAGCAACCAGTGTTGCCGCCATATGGCAAACCATAGGCATGACCTTGCTCGAAGTGGCAGGCTTTATTGCCATCATGCTCGTGGTCGGCAAGCGTGTGTTGCCGTGGTTGCTCTGGTATGTGGCGGGCACCGGCTCGCGCGAGCTGTTCACGCTGACCGTGATCGCGGTGGCGATCGGGGTGGCGTTTTTTGCCTCTACCTTATTTAATGTCTCGTTCGCATTGGGTGCGTTTTTTGCCGGCATGATCATGCGTGAATCAGAATACAGCCACCGTGCCGCTGAAGATTCGCTGCCGTTCCGCGATGCCTTTGCCGTGTTGTTTTTCGTCTCGGTCGGCATGTTGTTTGACCCCAGCATTCTGATCAAACAGCCCGTGCAGGTGTTGTCTGTGGTGGCCATTATTATCCTGGGTAAGTCGCTGGCGGCGGTGGCGATTGTGCTGGCCTTGCGTTATCCCTTAAATACCGCGTTAACCGTGGCCGCCAGCCTCGGGCAAATCGGTGAGTTCTCGTTTATTCTGGCCGGGCTGGGGGTCTCACTCAACCTGATGTCCCCCGATGGCATGAGCCTGGTACTGGCAGGCGCGCTCATTTCCATTGCCTTGAACCCGCTGGTGTTTGCCTCGATCAAGCCTCTGGCCAATTGGGTGGTCAGCAAGTCTGATCTGGCCCGGCAGTTCTCGCTACGCATGGACCCCTATGGTGAGTTGCCCATGACCACTGAGCGCAAATTTCTCGAAGGCCAGGTGGTGCTGGTCGGTTATGGCCGGGTGGGCAAACGCATTGCGCAGTCGCTGACCGCTGCCGCCATCCCCTACGTGGTCGCTGAACAAAACCGTGAAGTGGTGGAAAAACTGCGCAAACAGGGGCAACCAGCCGTCTCGGGGAACGCGGCGGACCCGATGGTGTTGATCCAGGCCCACATTGCCAATGCCTCCCTGCTGATTATTGCCACGCCGGATGCCATGAATATCCGCAAGATGGTCGAGATCGCCAAGCAGCTCAAACCGGATATCGAAGTCGTGATCCGCACCCATCATGAGGACGAATACCTGCGCCTGCAAAAAGAACTGGGCGAGACCGAAGCGGTGTTTTTTGGCGAGGAAGAACTGGCCAAGGGCATGTCTGCCCATGTGTTGCGGCGCTTTGAACGCCCGCATTAAGCGGTATCATCAATGACCTTGTACGCAAATTAACGTATGGCGTGCGGGCCTGGCTGGCGTTAAATTAGCACCAAGGTTAATACCTGCTACGCCCCACATTTTAATCACACCGTCAACAGCGCCGGTGATGATTCGAGCAAAAAAGCTCACCCGCCATTTGATGGCCGGTGGGCTTTTTTTATGCGTAATCGGTATGTATCGAGTCAATAGCCTTTTTTAAATTTTTCAGGAGAAGCTTCATGATACATGGTGATATTTCCAGCAGCCAGGACACCGTCGGTGTGGCCGTCGTCAATTACAAAATGCCCCGCTTGCATACCAAAGCCGAGATCCTGGCCAACTGTCGCAACATCGCCGACATGGTGGTCAATATGAAAGCCGGTCTGCCCGGCATGGATCTGGTGATTTTCCCGGAATACAGCACGCACGGCATCATGTATGACGGTCAGGAAATGTATGACAATGCTACCACCGTGCCCGGCCCGGAAACCGATATTTTTGCCGAGGCTTGCCGCAAGGCCAAAGTCTGGGGCGTATTCTCGATCACCGGCGAGCAGCACGAAGAGCATCCGAAAAAAGCCCCGTATAACACCCTGATCCTCATGAATGACCAAGGTGAAATCGTGCAGAAGTACCGCAAGATCATGCCATGGGTGCCCATCGAGGGCTGGTACCCAGGCAAGGAAACCTTTATCAGCGAAGGCCCCAAAGGCCTCAAGGTCAGCCTGATTATCTGTGACGATGGCAACTACCCTGAAATCTGGCGCGATTGTGCCATGAAAGGCGCCGAACTGATTGTGCGTTGCCAGGGCTATATGTATCCGGCCAAAGAGCAGCAGATTCTGATCAGCAAGGCGATGGCGTTTGCCAACAACACCTATGTGGCCGTGTCCAATGCGGCCGGCTTTGATGGCGTTTACTCCTACTTCGGCCACTCGGCGATTATCGGTTTTGATGGCCGGACGCTGGGCGAATGTGGCGAGGAAGAAAATGGCGTGCAGTATGCGGCCTTAAGCAAACACTTGATCCGCGACTTCCGCAAACATGGCCAGTCCGAAAATCACCTGTTCAAGTTGCTGCACCGTGGCTACACCGGTGTGCTCAATTCAGGCGATGGCGATCAAGGCGTGGCACAGTGCCCATATAGCTTCTACAGCAAATGGGTACAGGACCCGGCGGCTGCGCGCGACATGGTAGAATCGTTTACGCGCTCGACGTTGGGCACCAAAGAGGCGCCCATCGCAGGCTTACCTAACGAATAGTCGGATATTCTGACTGGCGATCACACTAGGCTAGATGAAGCTAGGCGAGATCACACTAGAGTTGATCGCCGCAACGCAACACAATGGCTCCGGCCCGGCCGGAGCCCCTGATGAAAGCATCTCATGGCAAACACTGACCCGATCCCGGTCGGCGTGCTGTTTTCCACCAGCGGCGCCACGGCGACCATAGAACGCTCACAGGCATTTGCCACTTTCTTTGCCATCGCAGAAATCAATGCCGCGGGCGGCATCGCTGGTCGTGAACTGGTGCCCGTCCACTATGACCCGCAGGGTCTCCCGCAACAATATCAGTTGTTGGCCGAACGCATGATTCGCGAGGATGGCGTCAATGTGATCTTTGGCTGCTATATGTCCAGCACGCGCAAAGCCGTGATTCCGGTGGTGGAAAAATGGCGCAAGCTGCTGTTTTACCCCACGCCTTACGAGGGCTTTGAATTCTCGCCGCATGTGATTTATACAGGTGCGGCGCCCAACCAGAACAGTGCACAACTGGCTGACTATATGACGCGGCATTTTGGCGCGCGCGTCTACATGATAGGCTGCGACTACATTTACCCTTATGAGTCCAACCGCATCATGAGTGACTTTATCCTTGAAGTCCCGGGCGGCAAAAAACTGGCCGAGCGCTACGTGCCGCTGACGGCGACAGAAAAAGATTTTTTAGCGGTGGTGCGTGACATCAAGGCCAAGTCGCCAGACTTTGTGTTTTCTACCGTGGTGGGGCAAGCCACCCGCCTGTTGTACCAGGCTTATGCCGAGATCGGCATGGATGCCCAGCACACCCCGATTGCCAGCCTGACCACCTCTGAAGCAGAGGTGGCAGAAATGGGCGGCGGTGCGGCCCAGGGCCACATCACGTCTGCGCCCTATTTTCAAAGCATTGCCAGTACCGAGAACCAGGCCTGCATCACACGCTTCAGGCAGCAGTATGGCAATGAGATTGCGCCTAATATGGCCTGGGAAGCGGCATATTTTCAAACCCACCTGTTTGCCGAAGCGATGCGCGCGGCCGGGAGCGACCAGTATGATGCCCTGTTGCCACAGCTACTGGGCCGAGCCTTTGACGCGCCGCAAGGCCGTATTGCCATTGATGCCGGCAACCACCATACCCGCCTTCACCCGCGCATTGCACGCGTCAATGCGGCGGGCCAGTTCGAAATCATCGCCGGGGGCGGTGCCGCAGCGGTGATCCCCGACCCTTACCTGGTGACGCACCCAGGCGCGAGCTGGAACAACCTGCCTTATGCGGCGGAGTATCGCGTTGGCTGAGTCGCGCGCCGCCCCTCACCCTGGTCAGCGCCAGGCCAAGCAGGCGCAGGCGCCGCGCTCTACGCTGGAGCTGTTCCGCCATTTGCGGCATGCCTGCATCACGATTTTTCATCCTGAGGACGAAAACCGCGAGGTATTGACACAGCAACTGCACCGGATTGGCTGCCAGACGGTCGCGCTATGGCCGCCGGTGGCTGAGCTACCCGCGCAAACCGAGCTGGTGATTTTTCTGCTAGATGCCCAAGCCAGCGCGAAAAAGAAACTGCCGTGGCTGACACCAGAGTCGGCGATCCCGCTGATTGGGGTGCTGGATTATGAAAACCCGACCACCCTGGAAACAGCCACCGCGCTGGGCTGCCATGGCATGCTGGTACGGCCGTTACAGGCCAAGGGGCTGCTGTCGACGTTGATCATGACCATGCATCACTGCCAGCAACTGAAAACCTTGCGTAAACGGACCCAGCGGCTCGAAGAAAAACTGCAAGCCGCAGGCGAAATCAGTGCTGCCCAGGCCATGTTGGCGCATGCGCGCGGCATTAGTGCAGTCGAGGCCTATAAAATTCTGCGCGAACAAGCCATGCTCAAGCGCGTGACGGTGGAAGAAATTGCACGGTCGCTGCTGCAAACCGACGGTCTACTGTCCAATCCAGCCAAATCCCGTTAGAATGCAGGCCCTTTGAATGGCTGCAGGTTGCTGCCTGCGCACAGTTTTTGCTTTATCAAGCGTGATGAATACCGACATTTCCCCCGCACAAACCATTACGCTGGCCAAGATCAGGCATATCGAGGAGCTTGAGCGCCTGGATAGCTGTATTGCGTTTGTTGAGAAAATTGGTCAATTGATTCACCAGCTGCAAATTGAGCGCGGCGCCAGTTGTCTGTATATTGCCTCCGGCGGCCAGCGTTTTGCCACAGAGCGCGCAGAAGCTGTCGCACAGAATCAAGCCATAGAAACCGGCTTCCGGGCAGCGTTGCAGCAGCATCTGGATAAAAACAGCCGCGCCGATGCCAAGCAACTGACGCTGATCTCCTGGATATTGCTGGGCCTGGACCAGCTCACCACACTGCGGCATCAAATTACCCTGCTCAATATCTCGTTTGCCGATAGCATCGAATCTTTTAACCGCTTGATCGGCAGCTTGATTGCGCTGATATTCGAGATCACCGACAGCTCGGTCAATAGCAAGATCTCCACCTGTTTGCTCACCTTGTATAACCTGATTCAGGGCAAGGAGTTTGCCGGGCAGGAGCGTGCGGTAGGCGCTTATTTATTTGGCTCTGGCAGCCTGCAACTGCCGCACCAGCAAAAGCTGTTTGAACTGATTGCGCAGCAGGAACGGCACTTTGAACTGGTGTGCCAGTTTGGCAGCAAAGAGCTGTGTGAGGCCTGGCAACAGTGGCAAGCCAGTGACTGGCAGCAGCAACATGCCAAGTACCGCGCCAAGCTGACCAGCGCGCGCGACCAACAAACCCTGACCCCCAGCCATGCCGACCTCTGGTTTGACTTATGCAGCCGCCGCCTGAGCGAGATGTGGCAGATTCAGTGCCAGCTCGTCGACACCATGCATGAACTGCTGGCCGGGCTCACCCGCCAGGCCAAACAAGATTACGAGCAAACCCGGCAGTACCTGCAAACTATCCAAGCCAGTCCGCAGGCCAACTTGAACAGCACGTTTTTCAACCTGGCGATTCCCATCGAAAATGCGCTGAACTTTCAGGCCCATGACACCTCGCAAACCTATCCCATGGCGTCTATGATCGCCTTGCTGCAACACCAGTCCCGGCAAATTGCCGACATGGAAACAGAGCTGTCAGACACCAAAAAGGCGCTGACCGAGCGCAAATTGATTGAGCGCGCCAAGGGCTTGCTCATGAGTACGCGCGGCCTCAATGAAATGGAAGCCTACAAAACCATGCGTAGCCTGGCCATGGAGCAGAACCGTAAAATTATTGATGTGGCCGAAAATATTCTGGCCCATCATACCGTAACGCGATAACGGTTTTCATAACGCTCCCAGACCTTCAAATTGGTGCATCCGCACCCACGTGGTGCGAGAGGCATGCCCCCTTTTCAAGCCCTACTTGAAAAAAGTTCCGTTAAAACCCAATAAAAATCAACCATTTAAAAACAACAACCCACTTGGCACAAGCTTTGCTTATATAAAATCAAGCAAGCTACCAAAGGCGGTGCGTTGCTTGTAGTAAGTTAACTGGAAACCCCAGTTTGAATTTCTGACTAGCCGTTGCTGTTTCATCATCCACGGCTGGCAAAGATAAGGACAAAGGCGTCCTGAGTGTAGACCACGGTCTGCATTCAGGACGCCTTTTTTGTTTTGTATTTTCCGAACCCCTTTTTCGAATCAAATCTCAAGGAGCCGACATGAGCAGTTCTGACAAAAAAAATGTATCCCCCACCGAGGCAACGCCGGTTGACCAGGTGAACCAGCAACGCCGCCATTTCTTTATGAATACGCTGGCAGGCGCGTTTGGTGCTGCCGCCATGATGAACATGGTGCCTTCCGCCATCCGTAGCCAGGCTTGGGCGGCCGGCTCGGATGCGCCAGAAATCACCGAAGTGAAAGTGGGCTTTATCCCGCTGACGGACTGTGCGCCGATTATTGTCGCCGCGCAAATGGGCTTTGATAAAAAATATGGCATCAAGATTGTGCCGTCTAAAGAAGCTTCGTGGGCAGGCGTACGTGACAAGCTGGTCAATGGTGAATTGCATGCTGCACATGTGTTGTATGGCCTGATCTACGGCGTCCAAATGGGCATCGGCGGCCAGCAAAAAGACATGAACGTGCTGATGACGCTGAACAACAACGGCCAGGGCATCACGCTGGCTAACCAGCTTAAGGAAAAAGGCGTCACCAGTGGCGCGACGCTGAAACGTTTGCTGGATAACGAAAACCGCGACTTTACCTTCGCCCATACCTTCCCCACCGGCACGCACGCCATGTGGTTGTACTACTGGCTGGCGACTTATGGCATCAACCCGATGCAGGACGTGAAAACCATCGTCGTACCGCCGCCACAAATGGTCGCCAACATGCGGATTGGCAATATGGATGGCTACTGCGTGGGCGAACCCTGGAACGCCCGTGCCATTTACGACAAGATCGGCTACACCGTCGCCACCTCACAAGATATCTGGGTAGACCACCCGGAAAAAGTGTTGGGCACCACCGCTGACTTTATCGCCAAGAACCCGAATACCGCGCTGGCGTTAACCAAAGCCATCCTCGAAGCCTCACGCTACATTGATGCGACCAAAAACCGTGCCGAAGTGGCCAAGTTGATCGCAGGCAAAGCCTATGTCAATGCGCCAGAAGAAGTGATTGAAGGTCGCTTCCTTGGCCACTACGACAATGGTATCGGCAAAAAATGGGAAGACCCCAACTACATGAAGTTCTTCAATGACGGCAAGGTCAGCTTCCCTTACCTGTCAGACGGCATGTGGTTCCTGACCCAACACAAACGCTGGGGCTTGCTCAAGTCTGACCCGGATTACCTCGGCGTGGCGAAAAAGGTGAACCGCATTGATATTTATACCGAAGCCGCCAAATCTCTGGGCATTAGCGTGCCGACAGACGTGATGCGCAGCAGCAAGCTGATTGACGGTGTGGTCTGGGATGGTAAAGACCCCAAAGCCTATGCCAACAGCTTCAAGGTTAAAGCGTAATTCTTTCAAGGAGAGTCACCATGAGTGTCGTCAGCTTTAACAAGGAAAAAATCATGCAAAACAGTGAGCAGGCTGCCAAAGCAATGCCAGCCAAGCAAGCACAACCGGTTGTCGCGGTGGTGAGCCCTCTCTCGGCCACCGCAACAGCAGCCACCCCGGCAAGCAAAAAAGCCGGGGCATGGGCGGCAATGGCCAAACGCGTGTTTGAAGGACTGTTGCCGCCTGTGATTGGCTTGCTGATCTTTGGCGCCATCTGGTCTACCGTGGCCGCCCTGACTCAGGGTTTGCCAGGACCGGTGCAGACCTGGCATTCGGCGGTGGAGCTGTTTAGCGACCCGTTTTATATCAACAACCCGAATGATATGGGCATCGGCTGGAACATCCTGAACTCGCTCAAACGCGTCGCCACTGGCTTTGCGCTGGCAGCCATTGTCGGCATCCCCATGGGGTTTATCATTGGCCGCTATGCCTTTATGTCAAAAATGGCGGCGCCGATTATCAGCCTGCTCAAGCCGGTCTCCCCACTGGCCTGGTTGCCGATCGGCCTGCTGGTATTCAAAGCGGCCAACCCGGCCGCAATCTGGGTGATTTTCATCACCGCCGTCTGGCCCATGATCATCAACACCGCCGTTGGTGTCAGCAAAGTGCCGCAAGACTATATGAACGTGGCCAAGGTACTGAACCTGTCCGAGTGGAAGGTGATCACCAAAATCCTGCTGCCGTATGTCATGCCTTACATGATGACCGGTGTGCGTCTCTCCATCGGTGCCGCCTGGCTGGTAATTGTGGCGGCAGAAATGCTGACCGGCGGCGTGGGCATTGGCTTCTGGGTGTGGGATGAATGGAACAACCTGAACGTTGAGCACATCATCATCGCGATTTTCATTGTGGGCATCGTCGGCCTGTTGCTTGAGCAGTGCCTGGTCATGCTGGCCAAACGCTATAGCTACGAATAACCACGACGCCTCATTGACTAGTGAAGGACTCTGATCATGACCACCGCTGTAAAACAAGACCGCTATGTGTTGATTGAAAACGTCAACATGATTTTCAACACTAAAAAAGGCAGTTTCCAGGCCTTAAAAGACATCAACCTGTCTATCCAGGAAGGTGAATTCATTTCCATCATCGGACACTCCGGCTGCGGCAAATCAACCGTGCTCAACCTGATTGCCGGCTTGCTGCAACCGACAGACGGCTACCTGTTTTGTGCCGGACGCGAAATTGCCAAGCCTGGCCCTGAACGCGCCGTGGTGTTCCAGAACCACTCCCTGCTGCCATGGCTGACCTGTTTTGAAAACGTCTACCTGGCGGTGGAACGCGTGTTTGCGGCCACTGAAACCAAAGCACAACTGGCAGAACGTACCCGCGCGGCACTGGAGCTGGTGGGCTTGAGCCACGCGATGGAAAAACGCCCGAATGAAATTTCCGGCGGTATGAAACAACGCGTGGGCATTGCCCGTGCCCTGGCCATGGAGCCCAAAGTGCTACTACTGGATGAGCCGTTTGGCGCGCTGGATGCGCTGACCCGTGCCGGCCTGCAAGACGAACTGATGGCCATCATGGCACGTTCTGGTTGTACTGCCGTCATGGTGACGCACGATGTGGACGAAGCCGTGTTGCTGTCTGACCGCATCGTCATGATGACCAACGGCCCGGCAGCCACCATCGGTGAAATCCTGACGGTCGATTTACCCCGTCCGCGCAAACGCCTGGAGCTGGTGGAAGACCCAGCGTATACGCATCTGCGCAGCGAAGTTTTGAAGTTTCTGTATGAGCGGCACGCCAAAAAGGCGGCCTAAGTGAAAGGTGCTGGCAGGCGGCCACCTGTCAGCACCACTTGCTTATCAAAAGCAACCCTCATCCAAGCAAGGTTACCCCAATAGAGAAAAGGAGCAACACATGAACGCTAACCTACACCCACGCTTGCGTCAAGTTTCCGCAGCCATCTTGCTGGCGGCACTTGGCTCCCCTGCAATGGCAGAAGAAGAAGTTCTGCCTGAATACACTTTTATGGACGCGATTAAAACCGGTAAAAACCTGACCAGTTTCAGACTACGTTATGAGTATGTCGATCAGGATGGCTTACAGCCGGCCACTTTTGCCAACGGCAGCCCTAACCCGACTGCCAATCAAGCCCTGGACAACGCCAACGCCATGACCATGCGCAGCCTGATTGGCTGGCAAACGGCCCCGTACCACAACTGGAGTTTTGCCGCGCAACTTACCAACGTCAGCAAACTGCAAGATGATTTCAACGATGGCACTAACCCAGTGCGTGTCAATGGCGCCTCTAATGAGAGCGACAAGATTAATTACGCCAAAGTAGTGGATCCTGACTATACCGATGTGAACCAGCTGTTTGTAGACTGGACCGGCATTAAAAATACCAAGGTGCGTTTGGGACGACAAATTGTCAACCTGGACAATGTGCGTTTTATTGGGGATATTGCTTTCCGCCAAAATACACAGGTCTTTGATGGTCTGTCCATCTTGAACAAGTCAATTCCAGATACTGAAATTTTCTATGCTCACTTTGACCGTGTCCGCCAGATTTTCACGACGCACAGAAGCGGCGACCTCGACATTTTGAACACCAGATACCGTATTTCCCCGACCGAATTTCTGGTTGGCTACGCTTACCTGAGCGATTTTGACAATCTGGGCTTTGGCAATGCCTGGTTTGGCACCGGAACAGCCAATTATGCCGCCAGCCAGTCCAACAAAACGTTTGGCGTACGCCTCGATGGCACACATCCATTCACCCCAAACTACCGCGCGCACTACACTGCCGAATATGCCAAACAGGATGATTACCGGGGTGGTGATAGCCGCATTGATGCGCATTACTACAAGCTGGGCGGTGGCTTCGGGATTGATAACTTCAATATGCGTGTCGATCAGGAATTGCTCTCCAGCAACAACAATACTTTCGCGTTCCAGACTCCCTTTGGTACCAACCACCTGTTTCAAGGTTGGGTAGACAAGTTTCTGGTCACCCCACGCGAGGGTATTAAAGATACCTTTGTCACGGCCACTTACCGTTACGGCGATTTTCTGTTCTTTGCCGATTACCACGTGATTGACTCTGACAATGACTTTTATACCGTGGGCAGCGGCACCAACCGTAATGGCAGCCGTTACGGCACGGAATGGAATGCCGCCGTCACCTGGAATATCGATAAAAACTGGATGACCAAGTTTGAATACGGAAAATTCAGTGAAGGTGACCAGTTTGGACTTGGGCCGAATACCACCAGCAATGCTGCTGGCACACGTGGCCGTTTCCGTGATACCGAAAAACTGTGGCTGACCGCCATGTATACGTTCTAAACGGACGTCTCGTCTGTAAGCAAAGGAGCCCCTCATGTCAGCAAGCAAAGTGTATTTAATCGGTGCCGGTCCTGGCGACCCTGAGCTCATCACGCTCAAGGCGGTCAAGGCCTTGCAGCTGGCAGAGGTGGTGCTGGTCGATGACCTGGTCAACCCGGAACTGCTCAAGCATTGCCCGCAGGCGCGTATTGTGCCGGTGGGCAAGCGCGGCGGTTGCAAGTCTACGCCACAGCATTTTATTCACCGCATGATGATCGCCCTGGCCGAACAAGGTCAAACCGTGGCCCGCCTGAAAGGCGGTGACCCGTTTGTGTTTGGCCGTGGTGGCGAAGAAATGCTGGCACTGCGTGCCGCCAATATTGATTATGAAATTATTCCGGGCATGACCAGTGGCCTTGCCAGTTGCGCCAGCATGGAGGTACCGGTGACCCACCGTGCGTACAACCATGGCGTGACGCTGGTCACCGGCCATACCAAAGATGGTGGCCCCCTGCCCTGGCAGGCGCTGGTGGCCAGCCATACCACGCTGGTCATTTACATGGGCATGCAGCATCTGGCTGAAATCTGCCGTGAACTGATCGCTGCAGGCATGCCCACAGACATGCCCTGTATGGTGGTTGAAAACGGCACACGCGCCGAACAGCGTGGCCTGACCTCAACGCTGCAAGCCATGCCTTACCTGGCCCATCAGCAAAGTCTTAAAAGCCCGTCCATTATCGTGGTCGGCGAAGTGGTTAAATTAGCCAGAAACAGCCAACAGGAACAAGATTGGCAACAAAACCTGCAACACTGGCTCAGCATCGGCGATGCAGCATCAGCGCTGAAAGGAGTGATTCAATGATAAAACAGAAACTGGTAGTGGTCGGCAACGGCATGGCTGGCATGCGGACGGTGGAAGAACTGCTCAAGATCGCGCCGGACATGTACGACATTACCGTGTTTGGCGATGAGCCCTACCCAAACTATAACCGCATCATGTTGTCGCCTGTGCTGGCCAACGAGCAGACCATCGATGACATTATTCTCAATAGCCGCGAATGGTATGCCGAACACAACATTACCTTGCATACCAGCGCCCGGGTCAACAAGATAGACCGCAAGGCCCGCACCGTGACCGCCGAAAACGGCCTCACGGTGGAATATGACCGCCTGTTACTGGCAACCGGCTCCAAGCCGTTCATCTTGCCGATTGCAGGTGCAGACTTGCAGGGTGTGCTGGGCTACCGCGATATCAAAGACACCAACGACATGATCGCTGCGGCCAAAATCTACAAGCATGCAGTGGTCATTGGCGGCGGCTTGCTGGGCCTTGAGGCCGCCAATGGCCTCAAGGTGCAAGGCATGGACGTCACCGTGGTGCACAAAAACGAATGGCTGCTGGAACGCCAGCTCGACAAGACCGCAGGCAAGATGCTGCAAAAATCCCTAGAAACGCGCGGGCTGCAGTTCTTGCTGCAAAAAGACACGGAGCAATTGGTCGGCAAAGACGGTCGCGTGGTCGCCGTGCGCTTTAAAGACGGCCAGGAAGTGCCTGCAGACCTGGTGGTGATGGCGGTAGGCATCCGCCCCAACTATGCGCTGGCCGAATCAGCAGGCATTTATTGCAACCGCGGCATTGTGGTGAGCGACACCATGCAGACCTATGACCCGCGCATTTATGCCGTGGGCGAATGCGTCAACCACCGTGGCATTGCTTATGGCCTGGTGGCCCCCTTATTTGAAATGGCCAAAGTGTGCGCCACACATTTGGCCAACTTCGGCATTGGTGTATACAAAGGCTCGGTCACTTCGACAAAATTGAAAGTGACCGGCATAGATTTGTTTTCTGCCGGTGATTTTATGGGCAGTGACGATGCCGAAGAAATTTTGCTGCACGACGCGGTCGGCGGGGTATACAAAAAACTCGTGATCAAAGATGACACCATCATCGGTGCCGTGCTGTATGGCGATACGACGGATGGGGCCTGGTATTTCCAGCTGCTGCGCGACAAAAAGCCGATCCACGAAATCCGGGATCACTTAATGTTCGGGCAGGATAGTCTGGGCAATACCGGCCACCAGGGTCAGGACAAGGTGTCTGCTATGACCGACGAAATGGAAGTCTGCGGCTGTAATGGCGTCTGTAAAGGCACCATTGTCAAAGCGATCCAGGCACAAGGCCTGTTCACGCTGGACGACGTCAAAAAGCACACCAAAGCTGGCTCCAGTTGTGGCAGTTGCACTGGCCTGATTGAGCAGATTCTGGCCTCGACGCTGGGTGGCGGTTACGCGCCGCCTTCGAGCAGCAAAGCCGTGTGTGGCTGCACCGACTTTAACCACGAAGAAGTGCGTGACGAAATCCGCAAACACAAATACCTGAGCATTCCGGCCGCCATGAAGGGCATGGGCTGGAAAACGCCGAATGGCTGCGCCACCTGCAGGCCGGCGTTGAATTATTACCTGATTTCCACCTGGCCGCATGAAGCCAAGGATGATCCGCAGTCACGCTTTATCAATGAGCGCGTGCATGCCAATATCCAGAAAGACGGCACTTACTCTGTGGTGCCGCGTATGTACGGCGGCGTCACCTCACCCGAGCAATTGCGCAAAATCGCCGATGTGGCTGAAAAATACCAGGTCCCCATGGTGAAAGTCACTGGCGGTCAGCGCATCGACTTGCTTGGCGTGAAAAAAGAAGACCTGACCGGCATGTGGGCGGACCTCGATATGCCATCCGGGTATGCGTATGGCAAGTCTATACGCACCGTCAAAACCTGTGTTGGCTCGGAGTTCTGCCGTTTTGGTACCCAAAACTCCACCCAACTGGGCATTGATATCGAAAAAGCCTTTGACCATATGTGGGCCCCGCACAAGGTGAAGTTTGCGGTCTCCGGCTGTCCGCGCAACTGTGCCGAATCCGGGATCAAGGACGTCGGCGTGATTGGCGTGGATTCCGGCTGGGAGATTTATGTTGGTGGCAACGGTGGCATCAAAACCGAAGTCGCTCAGTTTTTGTGCAAGGTGAAGACCGCTGAGGAAGTGATTGAATACTCGGGCGCGTTTATCCAGCTCTACCGTGAAGAAGCACGTTATCTGGACCGTACCGTGCACTGGATAGAACGTGTCGGGCTGGATTATGTGAAAAAACGCATTCTTGAAGATGCTGAAGGCCGCAAAGCGGCATATGAGCGTCTGCTGTATGCGCTGCAAGGCGCGGTGGACCCGTGGGCAGAACGCGTCAACCAACGTGATGCCCACAAAGAGTTCGACACAATTACCGTGTAACGACAAATACTGTTTAAATGAAAAGTGGCGTGCCATTCTCCTGATTGCACGCCCGGGAGATAGATGATGCAAAAAAGTTTTTGGGAAGTGGGCCATAAACCCACCCTGTTTTCGGCCTTCTTTTATTTTGATCTGAGCTTTATGGTCTGGGTCATGTTGGGGCCGCTGGCGGTGCAAATCGCCGCCGACCTGCAATTGAATCCGGCACAAAAAGGCCTGATGGTCGCCACCCCGGTACTCACAGGCGCGCTGCTGCGGATAGTCATGGGCGTGCTGGTGGATCAGCTCAAGCCGAAAAAAGCCGGCCTGATTGGTCAGGTGATTGTGATTGGCGCGCTGCTGACAGCCTGGCTGCATGGCATCCATACCTATCAGCAAGCGCTGTTGCTAGGCATGTTTCTGGGCTTCGCCGGTGCTGCATTTGCAGTAGCCTTGCCACTGGCTTCGCGCTGGTATCCACCAGAGCACCAGGGCACCGCGCTGGGCATTGCCGGGGCAGGCAACTCAGGCACGGCCCTGGCGGCCTTGTTCGCCCCTGGGCTGGCCGTGGCCTTTGGCTGGAACAATGTATTTGGCCTGGCACTGATTCCACTGGTGCTGGCGTTGCTGGTCTATGTCACGATGGCCAAAGACGCCCCGGATACGCCTGCGCCAAAATCGCTGTCGCAATACCTGGCCGTGCTCAAGGATAAAGATGCCTGGTGGTTTATGTTTTTCTACAGCGTCACCTTTGGCGGTTTTGTCGGCATGGCGTCTTCATTGACCATTTACTTCCACGACCAGTATGGCCTGGATGCGGTGCACGCGGGTTACTTCACCGCAGCCTGTGTCTTTGCCGGCTCGCTGGTGCGCCCCATAGGCGGTTGGTTGGCCGACCGCATCGGCGGTATCCGTTCACTGAGCACCATGTATGTGCTGGCAGCGGTATTCCTGTTTATCCTAAGTTTTGGCATGGCTAGCCAGTCACTAGGCTTGCTGGTAGTAGTGCTCGCCATGGCAGCACTTGGTATGGGCAACGGCGCGGTCTTCCAGCTGGTGCCACAGCGTTTCCGCAAGGAAATCGGCGTCATGACCGGCTTGGTCGGCATGGCCGGGGGCGTTGGTGGCTTTTACCTGGCGTCCAGTTTAGGCTACTCTAAACAAGTGACGGGCAGTTATCAGGTCGGCCTGACCATTTTTGCCGGCTTGGCAATTCTGGCACTGATCGGTCTCTCCCGCGTAAAAAACCGCTGGCGCACCACCTGGGGCGCAGCAACGGTCACCAGCGCCAAAATTTAATGGCATCGGACAACCGCCCAGGATTGAAATGTTAGCGTCATCACGGACCCCTGCATGAAATTACGGATCAGCGTCGGCGAAAGCAGCCTCACCGGACCGCGGCCTCGTAACGAGGACTACGTGGGCCTGGTGACGCCTGCCGATGCGCAGCTGGAGATCAAGGGCGCCCTGCTGGCGGTGGCTGATGGCATCAGCGGAGGGGCTGGCGGGGCTGAAGCTGCCGAAATGACGATACGCACGGTGTCGGCAGATTATTACGCCACGCCCGATACCTGGACTATCCAGCATGCGCTGGACAAGGTGGTTCAGGCGGCTAACCGCTGGGTGCTGTCGCAGGCACGCAAACACAGTCAGATGGCCGGCATGGCGACTACGCTGTCCATGCTGGTGCTACGCGGTCAGCGCTATGTGTTGGCGCATGTCGGCGACACCCGCATCTATCGCCTGCGCGAGCAGTCGCTGCAATGTCTGACCACCGACCATGTCTGGGACCGGCCAGATATGCGGCATGTACTCAAGCGTGCAGTCGGCCTCGATGACCAGTTGAGCGTGGATTATGCCGAAGGCCTGCTGCAAACCGGCGATGTGTATGCCATTATCAGTGATGGTGTGTGGGCCGCACTGGGCGAGGCCGAGCTGCACAAAATATTAATGCTTTACCATACACCGCAGTTGATGGCCGAACACCTAACCCGGCAAGCGCTGGAACAAGGCGGTCAGGATAATGCCTCTGCCGTGGTGGTGCGGATCGATCAGCTCGGACAAGACCACCTGACCGACATGCTGGCCGATGCCTTGAGCCTGCCGGTGCCGCCCAAGCTGGCGGTGGGCGACACCCTGGATGGCTTCACCGTCACCCGCGTGTTACATGATGCACGCATCAGTTTGTTATATCAGGTAAAAAATGCCGCCGGGCAATTATTTGTGCTGAAAACCCTGCAACCCGCCCGCGCTGAGGATAAGGCCAGTTGCGAAGCCCTGCTTAATGAAGAGTGGCTGGGCAAGCGCGTGGTGTCGCAATGTGTGCCGCAAATTTTGCCGCTCACGCGTGAACAGCGCACGCATTTGTATTATGTGATGACCTGGCATGAAGGGGCCACCTTGCAGCAACGGCTGGATGCCGGCCATCACTTCACCATCAATGGCGTGGCCAATATCGGCCAGGATCTGTTGCGTGGCTTGAGCATGCTGCACCGGCTCAATATTGTGCACCGCGATATCAAACCGGCCAATATTCATCTGGGTAGCGATACACGGCTGCGCATCCTCGACCTTGGCGTCGCGCTTAACACCACGCTGCCCATGCCCGAGCAGATGGAAAATCCCGGCACGCCCAGCTATATGGCGCCGGAATTGTTTGACGGCAAATTGGCCGACCGCCAGGCAGATATTTATGCCGCAGGCGTCACGCTGTACCACCTCCTGACGCGTAAGTATCCCTATGGCGAAATCGAGCCGTTCCAGTCGCCGCGCTTTGGTGAACCGGTGCGCCCCAGCCGCTACCGCCCCGAGATTCCGGCCTGGCTGGAAAACCTGATTCTGAAAGCGATTGCCCGCAAACCGGAACACCGCTTTGAAACCGCCGAAGAAATGCTGCTGGCGCTGGAGCATGGCGAACTCAGACCCATCGTCATCCCGCGCACGCCGTTGATTGCCCGCGCGCGGCTGGTCAAATGGCAGTGGCTGGCCATCATTTCATTGTGCGTGAATGTGTTATTGATTTATTTGTTAATGGTCTCATAAGGCCAGTAACAAATTGGAAAAGAGGAAAAAAATGCGTTGGACTAAAATTTGCCCGCTAAACGACATCCCAGCCCTGGGTGCACGTGTGGTGCGTCATGGCGAGACCGACATTGGTGTGTTCCGCACTGAAGATGACCGCGTGTTTGCGCTCAACAACCGTTGCCCGCACAAAGGTGGCCCGCTGTCACAAGGCCTGGTCTATGGTGACAAAGTCGCCTGCCCATTGCATAGCTGGAAAATCAGCCTGGTCGATGGCCAGGCTGAAGCGCCCGATGTCGGCCAGACCGCCTGCTATGCAGTCAAGGTCGAAGATGGCATGGTCTATCTGCAACTAAACCCGTAATTTTGAGGCAACACGGACAGCTCCCTTATGTCGCAACAGCAACAACTCCAGACTGCAAACGATCTGCTCACCGCAGTACCGGTCTCCTTCCATCCACAACGACGTGAAACCCGCAGCACCTGCTGCTATTGCGGTGTCGGCTGTGGCGTCATCATTACCACCGAGGGCCAGCAGATTGTCGATGTCAAAGGTGACCCCGAGCATCCGGCCAACTTTGGCCGCCTGTGCACCAAGGGTTCGACCCTGCACCTGACCACCAAACTGGACGCACGCGCCCTCTACCCGGAGCTACGCCTGTCGCGTGACCTGCCGCGTACGCGCGTCAGCTGGGATACCGCGCTCGATCATGTGGTCGACCGCTTTGCCGAGATTATCAACACCCATGGCCCCGATGCGGTGGCTTTTTATATCTCCGGCCAGTTGCTGACCGAAGATTATTATGTGTTTAACAAGCTGGCCAAAGGCCTGATTGGCACCAACAACGTCGATACCAATTCCCGCTTGTGCATGAGCTCTGCCGTCGCCGGTTACAAGGCCACGCTGGGCGCCGATGCGCCACCGGCCTGTTATGAGGATATCGACCATACGCAATGCCTGTTCATCGCTGGCTCAAATACCGCCTTTGCCCACCCGATTGTGTTCCGCCGCATTGAAGATGCCAAGGCCAACAACCCGAACATGAAAATGGTGGTGGTAGACCCGCGCCGCACCGATACCGCACAACTGGCAGACTTGCACCTGGCGATCTTGCCCGGCACCGACGTGGCGCTGTTTAACGGCCTGTTGCATGTGATGCTGTGGGAAGGCCTGCTCGATATGGCGTATATCCGCAACCACACCGAAGGCTTTGAAGCGCTCAAGGAAACCGTGCGCGAATACACGCCCAAGATGGTAGCCGATATTTGTGGCGTGCCTGAGGCCGATATCATTCAGGCCGCCAAGTGGTTTGGTGCGGGCCCGACCTTGTCCATGTATTGCATGGGACTGAACCAGTCCATCCATGGCACTGAAAAAAATGCTGCGCTGATCAACCTGCACCTGGCCACCGGCCAGATCGGCAAGCCCGGCGC